>Ga0247815_10000066_pt1 | contig 78104 bp, 75 predicted proteins | sample UWRJL194509B1_FD_181014 | JGI IMG/M metagenome (GOLD analysis project Ga0247815, IMG submission 181014) | Plant litter microbial communities from Arlington Agricultural Research Station in Wisconsin, United States - UWRJ-L194-509B-1 | ecosystem: Environmental > Terrestrial > Plant litter >... | reverse complement strand
AAATCGGCACCAGGAAGAACACTATAGATAAACAATAGTAAGTTAAAGATTGGTTGGACAACAATTAATTCAAAGATATTCACAGATTAGCCTCGCATGGTTACTAGCGTATAGTATACCAGTTTTAGGCTTCTTTAAACAGACCCGCTTTAGTAAATAATTGGTCAAGCTGGTCGGTTATTTCCGAGGCGGGAAGTGTGCGTAACTCAGAAGAGGTACATATAAGTACAACGTCGTGAATTCCATCAATCTGGTCAAGGTGTGTACGAATATATTCATACAACCGGCGGCGAATCCGGTTTCGGCCCACGGCGCCTTTAATAACTTTCTTGCTGACAACTACAGAAAACCGTGAATATTTACGACGGTCGTTAGTAGTCGTCTTCAAAGTAATCGTTTGAGTACGAACAGCTTTGCCGTTTGTGTATACATAACGCAAACTGTTGTGGCCATGGAATCGGTATAAAGCAGAAATCATCTGTTAATTAGTATAGCGCAAAAAAATAACCACTTCGGTTAGGAAGTGGTTAAAATTTGTTTAAACTTGGTAGTTTAAACTGTCAAACGTGCGCGGCCTTTAAGACGACGTCGCTTTAATACAGCGCGTCCAGCTTTAGACGAAATACGCGCGCGAAAACCGTGTACTCGGGCACGGTGACGTGTGTGTGGTTGAAAAGTTCGTTTTGGCATATCTCGATTATTATACCCTTATCGCCTCTATTAATCAATCCCGTACGTCCAAAAGACTTGCTTTTTTGATAAACCGTGACGTTATATATACAAACTATCCCCTTATTTACAGTAGTTATCCACATATTAACAGAGGTGATATACAATTGTGGATAAATAACACCCCTTACTCCCCTCTTTTTTTACAATCGTTTTATGGTTGTGGAAAACTCTGGCTTTCGGGTATAGTATAAGGAGTAATCGAGCAAATGTAGGAGTTTAGGGGAACATGCAAAAAGACGTACATGCACTTTGGCACAGCGTGCTGGGGGAAATAGAACTATCAGTCTCTGGACCTAACTTTAATATGTACTGGTCAGATACTAAGTTATTACGTTTTGACGAAAACGAAGCTCTCTTCGAAGTTCGTAACGTTTTTATTAAGCGACAGTTTGAAACAAAGTTCGATAAAACCGTTCGTGAAATGCTTGAGAAAAACGGTATCACCTCCCCTAACCTTACCTACGTCGTACAAACGACTAATAAGAAACCTCGTATCAGTCGCGAAACTACAAGTGATGCGAATGAACTCATATCTAACCAGACTTCCCGCTCATCCGGGCCAACTCCTTCAGGTATGTTACCTATGGGTTCATCTCAAAATGGGCTCAATCCTCGCTATACCTTCGATAACTTTATCGTTGGTTCGAGTAACGACCTCGCCCACTCCGCTAGCCAAGCTGTCGCAACAAGCCCAGGCACAAAATACAACCCCATCTACTTTTATGGCGGCGTTGGTTTAGGTAAGACACACCTTATGCAGGCTATTGGTAACGAGATTGTCGCTAACAACCCAGAAGCGCGCGTACTATATGTAAGCTCTGAAACATTCGTTAATGAATTCCTTGATTACATTCGTTTCAAGAAAAAAGGTTTCTCTGATAAATACCGCAACGTTGACGTACTTATTGTTGATGACATGCAGTTTATTGCGAATAAAGAAAAAACCCAAGAAGAATTCTTCCACACGTTTAACTTCCTTCACCAGAACAATAAGCAAATCATTATCAGTAGCGATAAACCCCCACGCAGTATTCCAACCCTAACAGAGCGTCTACGAAGCCGCTTTGAAATGGGTATGGCTATTGATATTCAAATGCCTGACTTTGAAACCCGTTGCGCAATTATTAATGCAAAGGCCGGCCTTTCAGGTGTCACCTTAAACCCTGAAACGGTTGAATTCTTAGCAACTAATATTAAAACTAACATTCGTGAGCTTGAAGGCGCGTTAAACCAATTACTCGCCTTTGCTGACCTTCACCGTGTAGAACCAGATGTTGCTACAGCCGAAGGTTTACTCGGCAGTGCACACATGTCTCGTCCTCAACATCTATCAAGCAAGAAAATTATCGATCAAACAGCCAAGCACTTCTCGTTAAAGATTGAGGAAATTTGTGGTGTAAAGCGTGACAAACATATTGTCACCCCGCGCCAAATTGCTATGTACCTTCTTCGCAGTGAACTTCACTTAAGTTTTCCTAAGATTGCCGGCGAACTTGGCCGTAAAGACCACACAACTGCTATCCACTCTGTCGAGAAAATTGAAAAAGCTATTAAGCTCGACTTTGTTATTCGCGAACAAGTAGCAGCTATTCGGGAGAAACTTTATGCTTAAACTCATGCCTATTTTCAGGACTTTTGCCTGGGTAAAAAATGTGTACAGCCTGCGGACAGACAGTGGTATGAATGGTGGGTATACTCAACTTTCATACACACCCCCTACTCAAGCTCAAACACTCATACGTGTACAACTCCCTAGTTTCACCCAAGTTTACAGCATGTTATCAACGGTTTTATCCACGCTAAAAAACCAAATTCAACCACTGTTAATTGCCGACTTATACCCTGTTTCCACAGCACCTACTATTAAGAAGAAAAAAGAAAATAAGGAAAGGAACTCATAACAATGGAACTCTCAGTAACCCAAGAAAACTTCTCAAAAGCATTATCTGCTGTAGGGCGAGTTGCAAGTACAAAAACTCAATTGCCAATCCTAAGTAACATTCTTTTAAGGACAGATGGCAACAGACTTTTAATTGCAGCAACTAACTTGGAAATTGCCTCTACCCAATACATTGGTGCGAAGATTGTAAAACCAGGTTCAATAACCGTACCTGCAAAGCTTATTTCTGAATTCGTCAGTAGCCTACCGAAAGACACTGTTGAACTAAAGATTGTTGGTGAGAATATCCACATTACTTGTGGAAAGTACCACTCAATCATTAATGGTGTTATAGCTGATGATTTCCCAGAACTTCCAACTATTAACGAAGCGAGTTCAGTTACCTACTCGCTTAATATGGAAGAGTTCAAACAAGCAATCTCTCAAACTATCATTACATCAAGCTCAGACTCTACACGCCCCGTTTTAACAGGTGTGTACTGGCACTCACATGAAGGATGGATCTATTTAGCTGCAACTGATGGATACAGGCTCTCAGAGCGTCGCCTTGTTGAGACAAAAAGTGAAGTTGCAGCAATTATCCCAGCAACCACACTTCAAGAAGTACTTCGTTCAATTGATGACTCTGTGGATACAATTGATGTCTTGTTTGATGAAAGCCAAGTTCGCTTCCGTATTAACGACGCTGAAGTAATTAGCCGCCTCGTAGATGGTAACTTCCCTGACTATCGCCAACTTATTCCAGCGAGCTCTGATATTACAGCAATCGTTAAGAAGCCTGAGTTTACTCGCGTTACTAAAGTCGCTGGCCTGTTTGCTCGTGAATCTGGTGGTAGCGTAACGGTAACAGTAGATGAAGATGCGAAATCTGTCTCACTCCACTCTATTGCCTCTGAATTTGGTGAAAATACTTCAGAACTTGATGGTGAAATTACAGGTAGCGGCCAAGTTACCCTTAACTCACGCTATTTAACTGAAGCGCTTGGTGTACTTGATGCTGATGTGATTTCATTCAGCTTTAACGGTAAGCTTTCACCTTGTATTCTTAAATCAACAGATAAAGATACGAATTACTACCACGTAATTATGCCGCTTAAGAGTTAAGTAATAACTTTCCACTTTGTTGTGGACAATACAACATATGACTTCTATTAAAAACCTTCACGTTCAAAACCTTCGTTCACACGAAGCGTATATGATTGAATTCTCACCCGATGTGACGATTATTACTGGTGCAAACGGAAGCGGAAAAACAACCCTTTTAGAAGCGATACACGTTTCCCTTCAAGGTACTTCATTTAAGGGTGCCGACAGTGACCTCTTAAAAAAAGAAGCCCCCTGGTGGCGTATTGATGTTTCTTTTGATAACGAACCAAACCGGGTTGTAAAATTTGACCCTGAAAAAGTAACCAGCCGTAAACAATTTAGTATTGATAGCAAAACAACTGCTCGTATTCCGGCTAAACTAAAATATCCAGTTGTTCTATTTGAACCAGAAGACCTTCGTTTACTTCATGGCTCCCCTGCCCGTCGTCGCCAATTTATTGATAGGTTTATTAGCCAATTAAACCCGCTGTATGGCCCGACACTTCGTAAATATGAACGTTCGCTTAAGCAACGAAATAATCTTCTTAAAAACGCTCTCGTATCGAATGATGAATTATTCGCTTGGAATATTTCATTAGCTGAACACGGTTCATTTGTTATTGAACAGCGTATTGCATTTATTGAGCAAATTAACCAAAACCTCGGCCGGTTGTATCAAGAAATTGCCGGCACACACGACGACGTTTCAATCCACTATTCACATACTTTTGTTGGTGATATTAAACAGAAATTATTAAACGAACTGACGACCCACTTAGAGCGCGACCGTTACTTAGGTAATACATCCGTCGGCCCACACCGCCACGACGTTATCTTTCAAATTAACACCTCCCCTGCCCTATCTGTTGCTTCAAGGGGTGAAGCGCGCACTATCGTGTTAGCTTTGAAATTTCTTGAAGTTGATATTATTGAACAGCTTATAGATAAACAGCCAATAATCTTACTTGATGACGTCTTTTCTGAGCTCGATGCCAATCGTCAGCAACTTTTAACGAGCCAATTAAAAGGTCACCAAATTATTATCACTTCAGCCACAAGCCACGCCGGTGACCATATTTATAATATTGAACTAACGAAGTAGTTTATTCGCCGTCAGAATCACCATGTTGGTCATGAGTTTCAGGTAGAAGGTTACCACTGTCATCGTAATTATATTCGTAGGTATAAATAGTCGGGTCGAGGTTTTTCGTTTCAAGCCATTTCGCCACTTCGTTTTTGTACATTGCAACAACTGCTTGCTTAGAGGCTACGTCACCCTTTAAATCAGATTCAGGAATACGCAACTCAACCACAAGAATCATCTTATCGTCCCCTGCTGTTGTGTCGGCGGATATTTTGAAGCTAAAGTTGCTAAATGGTAAATATTGAATGATTGTATCATTTTGCGTAGCTTGTTGAGATACGTAATCCTCACATTTAAATGATTCATACTTTATATCTTCTTTATTTACACAACTTACGACAACTCTGTTTGTCAGGCCTTCGCTATTATTTACATCTTTAATATACGTATATTGAATAAGGTACGATTGTTTAATGCTATCGATATCAACAATAAACTTTCCGCTATAGATATCGTTTCCTTTATCGTAATCTTGCGAGTTTGAATCGTCACGAATAAAAGCATCTTTAATTTTTGCAGGGTTTGTATCTCCAGATATATTCTTTTTTACGACATTATATAAACTTGCCTCAGTACCGTTATGTAACTCTTTTGAAACATTCTTTACTTTTTGGTCATAGTTTTGGATTTTTATACCTTCACCATATTCATTCTTTGGTGATAACTGAACAATTATTGCGATGATAATTGAAATAATTACGAGTGCACCAAATATAACACCAATAGTTGTGAGTAATTTTTTTTGTGAATTAGCTGGCTGCATATTAGTTTACCGCTCCCTTTAAGAACCCGTCAGTGTATATATATGTATATGCATCACTGTCGAACTTTGATAATTCATATTCCCTTGCGGTATCCCAGGCGCTTCCGCCTCCACAAGCAGCTTCACCAACGATTACCTTACCGTTTGCAGTGTCGACGCCAAGTATAACGCCCGTGTGGCCACATTTAACATCGCCACACATCTCCGAACCACTTGGTGTACTGAATATTGCGTACGGCCTTGGACTATGACCGTTTTGCGCAGATGGATTACGAGCAATTGCATTTGAGGCGACCGTACTTCCATTCCCTGGTGAAGTGCCCTTTCCAAAACCTTGAAGAGTAGTATATTTATTGATGAAGAATGTTGAGAACGATACACAGTTAGAAAGTGGCCCACCGGCACAGTCTTTCCCGGCACCACCAATATACTCTGCGCTATCAGCTGCAGACTTGTATTTCTCCATGAACGCAATCGCTTGTTCGAGGGTCATACCACCAGCTTGTAACCCGCCACCGCAAGTGCTGCTTATTCCTGTACCTGCAGAATAAAGCGTCATAATTTCAGCAGCGCTATTACCCCGAGCAGTGGCAGTGTTTTTAATATCACCAGGGAACTCGTATAGGTACGTCCAAGCTACTGCAGCATCCGCTGCTTGAACGAGCGTTTTAAGGTAGTCGTATAAATTACCGACACCAAAAGTTACACCAAAATCTCTGGCATAGGCACCAGTACGAGTGTTGTTTGGTTCGAGTGACTTAATATGATCAAGCAGATAATTGAGTTCTGCGAGTAAGAATTTATCGTTTACTTCAACTGGTACGCCTGTTGGAACGAATCCATTTGATTCAACAACTGCCCCACCGAAGTCGTTCTTATAATATTGATTAAATAAATCTGCCCCAATTGCATTTGATACATATGCAGTCGCCGCCCCACGCTGTCCTGGGTCGAACGTAAACTGCGCTATCCCCCATCCACCGGCTGGCCATGTCTTTGACATTTCTTGACGGAACGGGCTAAAGCCGCCCTCATGTTTCATACTACCTGTTACACCGGCGGCTTGTTGTGCAGTTAAACCAGCATCAACCCAGAAATTAAAAATCTTTTCACCATTATTCGCACCTTTTAATGCAGAAATTGTTCCTGCGGCGCCAGTTGCTGAGGCTGAACAAACATTTGCACACGGGTCATAAAATAGAATGTCGTTGCTGCTATAAAACTCTTTATCACAAGCCGAAGCAACTTCTTCTTCGGGGGCTTGTGCAGATACTATAGTTTGAATTGGAAAGAGTACGGTAAGAAAACCAAGAATAGCTACAAAGGTGACAATTCTATAAAATAACGTTTTCATAATTACCTTCCGTCCGTATATGATGCATTTATTATATCAACACCAAACAGCGCCATTACTTTTGCTGGGTTTCTTTTATTATCAGATGCATCTGGCCCGGTGATACCTAGAATGCCAGGGTCGGTAGCATCGCCTATCCATGTTTCAAAGTGAAGGTGCGCCCCGTATGATTGTCCACAGTTTCCAATTTTACCTATCTGTTGCCCGGCGGTGACAGTATCCCCTGTATTTACGGTTATATTATTCGCCTGCATATGCCAGTAAGAACTAATTAACCCGTTGGCATGTTTAATTTGAACGACGTTATTATTTCCAGTTCCGGCACCTGTACAAGTACCGTTTACACCGTTAACTTTGACTGCACTAATAACTTGGCCAGCCGCAACGGCGTATACGGGTTTATTCAATGAACCGCCAGGGAAGTTCGTAATATCGACACCCTTGTGATAACTTGAACAACCAGCACAGCTTCGTGGTCCCCAACCGTATGAAACTTTATACCCAACATCGGTAGGTAAAACGAATGCTTCTGAATTTGCTGGAACAGCCTCTTCTTCTTGGTCAACTTCATCATTGCCGTTAATCATTTGAGTTTGCTGGTAATCGAGTAGGAAGACTGCCATAGCCTCAAGAGAACGTGGGTTCTTCAAGTCTGGCATATCTGAACCTGAGTCTGTTCCACCACCCGTACTAGCAACAGTACAACCAGCAGAGCTGAATATGTAATCACCGGTTTCGGCGTTGCTACAAGAATCGATATAATCGGCCAATGGTGTATCTGGTTTGATAACCCCGTTCTTTACTAAATTCTGAATTGAATCAGTATCTTTAACATTTTTAGTTTCATCAATCCAGCCTTCACCGATTACGAGGTCGAATGCTTCACTGGTACCCATATTCATTTGGCCAGTTGTGAGGCCGGTACATGGTAATCCAGCTGCATTAATAGCTGGTGTATCTGCTGGGTTGGTAGTTTCTAGACCAAAGTCTCCAGCGTAATCGCAATACTTAGCATCGAATTCTTCAGCGTGGGTATCCGTAGAAAGCGACGCGCGCGAGAAGTTTAATAGCCCCGGTAGTGATGATAATACACTTCCGTTATAACTACCGCTTTGTAATACAGCGAGCTGTGCATTATTTAGGATACTTCCCAGGAAAGTATATTTGCTTGATGTATCAAATGGACTCATTGTTGCAATGTCCATATCCCGCTGGAACGCTTCATTCTCTTGTGAGGCAACTTCAAAATCTTTAATTTGAGACGTTTTAAGGACAGGTAGGTTTCGCGCCATTCCTCCTGCCGAGAATATAGACATCATAGAGATACCGGCAACATCACCGAGTGCTTCGCCAGAAGCTTTAGGAATATTATCGTTCGATGCAAGGTCAGTAATAGCTGCCTTAGCTGCATCGCCAGCTACGTTAACGGCAACTTCAGTAACTATTGCAGATCCAATAAAATCTGCAACAACTTTTATAGCTCCAAGAACAACAGTAGATGACAACAATACAGTTGCACCGGCACTAACAGTCATAGCAGTGTACATTGCCGCCGGGCTCATAATAATATTACAGCCAGGTGCAAGTGTTTTATCGGCTTTATTCGCAGCAATTACCGTCTCGTTGGTAAGCATTGCATAACCGGGTGTGTAATTTTTAGACACTGCAGGTTTAGCTTTGTTAACCCCCATTGCTGCGAGAAGTATGGGCGAATCTAAGGCAGACGTCATTTTTCCGTCACTTTCACGAGGGGTTTTATTTGTCAAAAGCGTACCAATGGCGTCAGTGTCTTCAGCAGTAATACTGTTATCAGTATCAACCCCAGATGCCTTTGCTTTGGCACCAGGCGATAAAATTAAATCCATACCAACAGGCATCACCTGTGCCAATTGAACGGCAGCAACTCCAGCGGCTATATACCCCGGAGCTTTAACGGCAATACAACCTGCAACTGCAGCGGAATATACAAGACCCGCCTTACCGGCTTTGCCTACATGTCCCCTTACCTTTTCTTTAACACCATCCGCGACACTACTTAGTTTTTCAGATTTTGGTATTTTTTCTTGAAGCTTTTTCGTTGCTTCGGCTAATTTTTCGGCAGGTGTGAGCCGTTTACTTGAGCCGTCAGCAAGACCACCATTTCTGTTTAAACCAAACTTTTTATATAATTTCTCGGTAATATGTTTACCCGACCAAGCGTTAATGCGCACATTAAAGGCGCCAGCCCGGCCTAATACCTTAGCGGCCATTTTAGGGTTCTCGGCAAGTTTTCTCGGCAAATCACGAGCAGGAATAGGCTCACTTACAGGAGACCCGTCTTTCAAATCAATTACGTAGTGTGTTGGGTTTTTTGTGGGATACCCGGTCTTTTTTCTACTATTTGTATCAGTGTCGTTATCAAACACTGGTGTGATACCCTTTTTTTCAAGCTGGGTTAAGGCTTTATTAGATATACGGCCCATCTTACACTTAATAGACTTAGTTGTATTCGCACATATTGGGTCGGTTTCGATAATATTAAAACCAAATACCTTCATGAACCGGTGTTGTAACGCTGACGAACTTGAATCGTTTTTAAGGGTAACATTTTCAGTTAGGTTAATAAGCATTGATACTCCACCGAAACCGCTTCCTAGCAATCCACCACCAAGCACGATACCGAGAATAAGCCCGATAATTCCACCGCGCTTCTTACCAATAGTTTTTATCCTCTGAGACAGAGGTGTCTTTGCGTTCTTGTCGCTTGTGCCGGTGTTGTTTTTCCATCCACCCGCAGGTGTTTTGTCACCTTCTGATTCTCGCTCTTTGAGCTTGTTGATGTTGTCATCTTCTTGAGAACTATCAGCCGTTTGGTTGTAGTTGTTAGCGATGTCATTAAACGAACCTTGTTGCTCGGCTTTTGAGATATCATTAAAACGCCTGTCATAGTCTTGTTGACCAGGGTTTAATTTCTCATCCTGTTTCTCGTCACCGGGCAAAGTTGGAAGCGCCATAGTTAAGTCCTATTATACTCCTGATTAGGAATTTTGAAGCCCTTGAGCCGCTTGGATGGCCGCTTGCGGGTTAGTAGTAATAAGCTGCTGTTCAGTAGGGCTGGCTTGAATTTGAATATGAACGTGGCTTTGGCCGGCAAAGAACAAACCTTGTCCAATTGGGAAGTTCGCTAAACGCTTCTTTTCTTCTTCGGTCAATTTGAAGATATCAGAAAGCACATCAACTGCACTTGAAGATTGTTTCAACAATAATTGCATTGAGCTGTTGGCTACAATTGCACGGCCCATCTTGCTACTCATGAAGTCTTCAACGTCTTGAGTAATAGTTGTAAGGCCAAGGTAATATTTACGGGCACGCTTCGCAAGGCTAAACAAGAAGTTAGCAGAGTCATCGTATTTCATAAGCTGCCATGCCTCATCCACAATCAACATACGTTTCTTTTGAATCGTACGAGTAATGTTCCAAATATGGCTTAGCACAATATACATTGCAACTGGGCGAAGTTCATCCTCTAGGTCGCGGATGTTGAATACAACCATCGGGTTATTAATATCAATATTAGATTGCTGACTAAAGATGCCGGCAAACGTACCCGTTGTGTACTTACGAAGGCGCTGCGCTAATGATGGCCCGGTTCCACCCATGTGAAGCAATGTGTCGTATAAGTCGCTAATAGTTGGCGGTGGTGAGTTGTGAGTTAGCGGGTCGCTGGTAATACCAACACGTGCGTAGGTATCAATCAACGCTTGGTCGAGGTCAGCTTCCTCGATAGGTGAAAGTGCAGACACTGCTACCCCATTGGCCATTTGTGTACCACCAAGCATCAAGCGGAATAAACCATGCAGCGTTACAAGGTTTGCACGAAGCGCATCGTCAGCTTCGTCGTTATCGATAACCCTAGGAAGGTCAAATGGGTTAATACGAGTATTTGAGTTAAGGCTCAAACGAATATACGCACCACCAACGGCTTCTGCTAGTTTTTGGTATTCATTTTCTGGGTCAATAATAATAACTTCAGTACCAAGCATCATGCTTCGAAGCGCTTCAAGCTTCACGGTAAATGACTTACCTGCACCAGATTTTGCGAACACAATCATATTGGCGTTTTCAAGTTTGAAACGGTCGAAAATAACTAACCCATTATTGTGCATATTAATACCGTACAAAATACCACTATTATCAGTCAGGTCGGCACTAGTGAATGGGAAGCTAGTACTAATAGCACCAGTGTTCATGTTACGGCGAATTTGCAGCTGGTCAGATAGTTGCGGGATAGTACTGTTAAGTCCCTGTTCTTGTTGTGAAGAAGCGACTTTACTAAATACTAATTGTTGGCCAAAAATAGTTTCAACTTTTTGTTGCACAAAATTAAGCTCATCCATACTGTCAGCCCAAAGTGTGACATATAAACCAAAACGGAAGAAACGTTCTTGGCCAAGTTGAATTTGGTCACGAAGTTCCTCAGCGTCACTAATAGCAGCTTCTAATGCTGGGTCACGAGTACGACCCTTTTCATTGTTAATAGAAGTGCTCGCTTCAAGCTGAGTCACCTTCTTACGAAGATTATTAAGGACAACCTGGCTGTCTACCGGATAGACATACATACTTACATCTAACACTTCGTCGATATTAATAAGTGAACTTAACCAACCGGTCGCAATTTGACGCGGGTACCCATATACATATAATGTACGGCCATATTTCGTACCAAGGCGGAAATACGATGAGTGAATTTCGATACTACTTGGCGCAATAAGGTCACGAAGGGTTGAAACGCCCTTAAGAAAAGCTTGCTCTACTTCGGCCTGTTCTTTTGCACGTTGTTGGGCGGCTACGTCGACTGCTGAAAGTTGTTTCTTAGCCATAATTAATAGCCTCCATTCTGTGTTGGGCTTTGGCCGGGTGCTGGTGCTTTTTTAACAAAAGTAGTTGCAACATTATCGAAGTTTCCAAGCGGTTGGTTAACTGAAGTATCAGGGTTATAGAAGTTGTAATACAACTCACCAAGCGCCTTAGTATCAAGTTGGACACTTTGCACGCCAATTTGGAACATACCTGAAACAACAACATCGATACGGTTTTTAATTTCGTCTTTAGCTTTTTGATAAGCAGCAGTATCGATTTTCGTAACACCGTTTGTAGGACGGGCAAATAATTTTCCAAAGAAACCTTTTCCTTGGTCTACTAAGTTAGCTGCATCCCCGAGTGGAAAGTATGGAACGACAATATAAAATGATTTCTCCATAATGTTAGCGTCTTGTGCCAAAGCATCCATAAAGCCAATATAGTCGTCCATAAGTACACCAAGAAGCATATTGTCTTGTGAACGGCGAATAGTCGCCAATTTTTCAATGTATGGCCCAATATCAACCCGTTGTGAACGAACCAAAATTTGTACAGGGAATGTCAGTGAGTTCAAGAAGTTTTGGTAGCTATACTCAATTCCCTCTCGTTCGCGGTCGCTCATAAGGTCGAAGTTAATAGATTTACAAGCAATGACTGCCCTAAATGAGCCATCAAGCATAATAACCATACCGTCACGTAGTTCAGAAAGCTGAAGTGTACTTTGGGTTGAGTTCGGGTTTTTAGGTGCCGGTTTTGTTGGAGCACCCGACCCTGTCGGGGCTGCTTGTTGTTGCATCGGAATTTGTGGCTGTTGCATAACAGGAGAGCCTGGCATTTGGGGTACAGGAGGAATTCCGTTATTTGGTGGAATAGGAAATGAAGAATTATTTGGTGGCATAGCCTGTGAACCCACTCCCTCTAAAGAGATTTATCTTAACGAAACGAAAACTTCGTCGGAAGCTTCTTCTTCGAGTTTCTTATGAATTTGATCACCCCGACTCTGAAGAGTTGCAACCGATAAACCTTCGGCATTCTTTACAAGGTTCATTATATCAGCAGACACGGGTGTATCGCTAGTGGCTACTGCACTTTGTGGCGATGGAGTTGTTGCAACAGGTGTCGCGGGCGGTAGCGGAGTTGGTTTAGGTGCAGTATATACGGGGGTTGGAGGTTCTGGTTCGATATTTTGTTCGGCCATATGTGATGGATCATTAAGTGGTTGAATAACTGTTTGTTGAATATCAGTTGGGTACGGGTCGTATTCTGGCATAACTATATTAGCCATTTGAGACTGAATTGCAGCACCGGCTGGCACTAACTGTGGCATTGTTGGTGCAAATGAAGCCGCTTTCATACGTTCAACCGCCTCTTCCTTAGCTCGGTTGGCTGTTTGTGACATCATTTGGTTAAACGATTGGGCAACTGATGTATTATTATCGAGCACATCAACCGCCTCCTGGGCTTCAAGTATAATGTCATTATTAATAGACATATTTGGCGCAGCATTCGTACCGCGGATTGCCCAACCGCCAGAGTCGACGATATTAGCCAAATAACTCAATCGTTGCTGGGCTTCATCTTGTGATAAATTTTTTGTTCGGCTTTCTTCGTAGGTTTTTGGCGCTGTAATTTCAATAACCGTTTCAATACCTTCAGGGTCCCACAGTCGTTGGTGTGGTTTCAGTAAATAAGACACCATTGCTGCCATGTATACTTCCATTGGCTGATCTTTTCGAAGTGGCAATGCTAAAGCACCAAAAAAGACAATAATTGGTAACGGTATAATAACTAAACCAATAAATACTTGCGCCAACCCCCAAGCCGCCACGCCACCTAGTACTACTGCAATTAAGTAGATAAATTGACGGAAACTAAATGGCCCGATGAGCTTGTCATCAGCTTCAACATCTTGGGGTACTTTGTAGGTTGCCATATGTAGTAATTATACCAGCAATAAATTGTTACGGAGCCTTCGCAGAAGACAGATTGTCAATTGCCTGGGCATTATGTTTAATCTTACCCTTAAGTGTTGGGTTGTTTTTCAAGCTAGCAGCAGTATTTACCATCTGCTGTTTACCATTCAAGTCGGCTGATTTGAACGCATATGCAATGTTAACAGTTGCCTCGTCAACAAGTTTCTCTTCGGAGTAAACTCGTTTACCGACGTTCTCTCTTGCGATATACTCAAGGTCTCTCTTGAGAGGGGAAGTAATTTTAACGCCGTTAACTTCTGTACCTGTCGGAAGAGTTAAGTCTCCAGTTGCAATAGCGTCAAGGTCGGATGCCTTTAAGAATTTTGGACCACTTTCTCTCAACGAATTTGCAATTGATTGACGTGCAACACTATTTTCAGGTGATTTATTATCACCATAAAAATTTACCGCTTCAGCATAATCTTGTGGTCCACCAATTTTAATCATCCTATCTACGATAGCAGCCGCACGAGCCGGTGAAGTAGCTGGCTCCGCTAATCTATTTTTGAGCGCATCCATATTTAAGTTAGAGACTAAAGATTGTTCAGCTCTTACGTCGTCCATCTCTGCTTTTTCAATGGTAAATTTAGCACCCGCTAAAGCGCGCTGTAAGGCGGCTGGATCGGCAGTGACGGACACTTTATTTAATAAGCCTGGCGCATTCTTGTCGAAGGTTGTGGTACCTCCAGCAACCCTATTTGCAAAGGCAGTTGGTGTATCGGTATCGCCTTTAGTCATAGCGCCTGCAATATATTGTTGCTCAACGCGTCCACGTTGTGATTTTACACCAGCATCTATAGCGCTTCGGCGTGATCGCCAACGAACAAACGCTCCTCGTCCACCCTGGAATGAACCCTTTTTGCCATCAAGTGCGCGGGTATTTCGCAATTCTTTGCGAGTATTGCCATATCCAGCCCCAACTTTTTTAAGTCGGTCAATTGGCCCGCGCTCAGCATTGTTAACGATTCCGCCAAACCTATTAAGAACTCCACCGGCAGTTTTCATAACAAGTGGTGTGATTGCTAAAGGCAAGATTGCAATACAGGCGCCCATAATTTGAACTACGAAATTGCCAGGCGCTGATTGCATAATAATCATCGATGCTAAAGCTGAAGCACCAAATATACCCGCAATAATTGGATACATAAGTAAAAGCGTCGTAAATAATTTTCGCCATTTAGTAAATAAATCTTCAGTGTTTGGTAGTAAGTACGCTACAAAAGCCAGTGGTGAAACAACGATAAGTAAAATAATTAAAGCTTGTCGCAGGGTAAGTACCAAGAAGACGGTAACAATAGCAACAATAGCTGCTAACAAAGCTGGTATAAGCGCAGCGAGACCGACATAATAGACAACTCCCACTATGGCACCACCAGCAAGTACAGTACCTGCTAGGTTGGTCCAAACATTCCCACCGTTGAACATGTTCGCTTGATCAGCTAAGTTGTCCCCTATATTTGCACCAACTGAGTCAAATAATGTTATAACCGACGCACCAATAATATTTGAAAGGTCTATGGCGATTGCACATATCCAATAAGAAACGTTCACCAAAATTGCCGCAATGACGAGCCGTGGCAATAATTTTTTAACTCCATAATTGCTAAGCGCAATGCCAGTAAGTTGAGAAAATATAATAACAAGAAAAGCGATAACGAATGCAATATTGGCAATGCTTCGCATAATGAGCCAAACTTGATAGGCCTGTTGAGTACCGCCACCGGTTGTTAATAAAGGCTGTACAACTAATAGTGCGGATACGAAGTTGTAGGCAGCGTCAACAATTCCTGCTGTGAATGTGAGTACCGGGCAAAGAATCCAACCCAAGCCTTCAATTGAACAAGATGATGTTACTTCTTCGTTCGTAGGAGCTGGGGTTGTATTGTCTACAGCTGTATCTGGAGGAACAGCTGTAGGGTGCGCCCTTGCATATGCGAGGTAGGCACCTGCGTTTTCAGTTATTCCTTTTTGTATTTCATGACAAGTTCGTTCTACTGCGGAATTATGGTATCCGTAAATTTTCACATGTTTGGCGGTACCATCAACTTTGTTCCACGGCGCATTAATTGCGTTTGTCGAGGCTATATATGCATAGCCAGTCGGAACTACTTTCGCTTCAGTGCCCGATCCCTCTAAGGTGTTTACTTTCGAAAAATAAACACCTTCACTGTCAGTTAGCCCTGATATGTTAGCGGTTTTATCGCTCACCATGTGGCCGATGTCTGCATTAGAATCATCTAGCCAGGATTTATACGAACTATTAGTAATAGACGCTACAGGGCCGAGACTTTTTGCACTACAGGCTTTTTGGAAAACATTTAGGAACATTGAATAACGAGCTGCCCCGCTTTGAACTGGTTCACCCGTAAAATTTATACCGTAGTACTTAGATTGCACTGCAAAATCGAATTTATTACGAAGCTCATCTCTGTTCGCTACGGTCCATTGTGCGTTTGAAGCATTGTATTTGAAGCCAAGTGTTTCTAGAAAAGTTGAATAGCCTGCGTTATTATCACCCCATCCCCATAAGGCTAAGGCGTTTGACATAATTTTCTTACAGTCCATTTTGCCGCTTGGGTATACATATCCATACGCGTTATTGTCGCTAAACCATTTCGACGGCTTTGCTACTCCGTTATCGCTTGCTGAAAGCTGAATGGTTGTTTGCATCTCATTATTGATACAGGTACGTAACGTGCGGTAGTATGAAGCAGATTCGGCTTCTACTTCGGGGCTTACCTCATTAATATTCGCACTCACAGTTGCTGTGAATAATGGCAAGAAAGCACCTACGCCAATAACGAAAGCTAGTACAAGTAATAATGAACGTTTAAATAAGGCAGGTGATGACATTACTTACTCCCGCGCGAGGGGTTACATAAAATCGGGGAATGAGTAATAAAAAAAAGCATAACCAACTAGTGATATTTAACACTAACCGGCTATGCTTTACAAGTGGTGGAAACTAATTTGCGAAGAATACAGGGGGCTGTACAATTTTGATTTTGCCGTCAACTTCGTCAACAACAATAGTACCGTGACTTTCGTGTCCATTTCCGCTGGTACTAACTTCGCCAACAACGTTCTGGTCGGCATTATCTTCTTGGATAACGTTTACATATAATGTAGTTGAACCGTCTTCGTTGTTGATGTAGCTATCTAAGCCAGTGAAAACAATCTTTTTAAAGTATGGCGTTTCGCTATTAGCGCCGTATGATACGTAATTAGAAACAAGAGTTGCATTGTGAATTGTTTCTTGTAAAGTAATAGCTTCTTGAAAATCAGGATTTGATGCGTTTTCGCCAAATAATGCCTCTGCAAATACTGGGTCAACTGTTTCACTAACCTTTGTTGCATATTCGGTTGTTGAAAGTAAAACGTTATCACCTTCGAGTGCAGCGTCAGACATTTCTTTAGTTGCACCGGTGTTCCACCATTGAGAGATAGTTGAAATAACGTCCTCGGCAACTTCTTCTTCGCTTTGTTCAGCGTTAATTTCAATTTCAGCAACAGTAGGAAGGTCGTACACTTCGAAACCTGTAGAGACAGGCTCTTTGTCACCATCATCTAACGGTAAAGCAGGTACAGGTTCACCCTTGATAGGTGCATTTCCACTATCATCGGAAGGTGCACTAAGGAAAGCACCTGTAGTAATGACTGCGCCAACAAGACCGGTTGCAATACCGCCAAAAAATAAATTCCGGCGAGTTTTTTTCTTCGGAGCTTCTACAGCTAAAGGAGCTGGCTCACCTGTAAGAAACTCAGCTGTATTGTGTGTAGACAAAAGGTTTTCTGCTACTGCCTGGTCAAGAGGTGTTTTGTCGAAAATATCAACAGGGCGTTCTTGTAAATTGCCGGTTAGGTTACCTGAGTGAGGAATATTCTCGGTCTCTGTGTTGTTCTCGATTGGTTGATTGTCCATTGAAGCTTGAATCCTTATTAACTGGTTACATTAAAGGTGGTCATACGTTGCTTTCAGGTTTCTATCTAGAAATTGCTGATTTGATTTAAATATAACACAAAAGGTTAAAAATGTAAAGAGCTTATGCCACGATTCTTCGGTGTGTCTACCCCACTAATGGGTTGCAATATCCCTCAAAACCTCGTAATCTATAACTAATATGATCACAAAACAAACAATACGAAATTTGATGGCGGGCTTTCTATTGCTAGTGGGTGTTATGACTATCCTTGCCCCTAGCGTCGCCTTCGCCGCAGAAGCTAAAAATAACGGTTGTGAAGTCGACACTGCAATTATTAAATGTGACAATGTTGACGTAGGGCAAGCTGGTGTAAAAAATACAGGGCTCTGGAGTGTCTTGTTACTCGCCGTGAATGTATTAACTGCAGGCGTGGGTGTTGTTGCCTTAGCTGGTATTGTTTACGGTTCAATACTTTATACCTCCGCTGGCGGCAACCAAGAACAGGTTAAAAAAGCGATGGGTATATTTACCAACGTTGTTATTGGAATTATTGCATTTGCGGGTATGTGGGCACTTCTCACCTTCTTGATACCTGGTGGAGCGTTTTAGTATATGAAGCAACTACTAAAGAACTTAATGTTTGCAGGTGCGTTTGTGTTTCTTATTGCATCCCCTATTGCAATTATTGCAACACCTCAAACAGCGCACGCAGTCGAGGCTGCCGATTGTGAAAAAGGTATTCTTGGTATTCCACCCTGGTTTCGTGGACTAACAAAAGTTGAAAACGGCTTAAACGGCGCTACGAGCTGTGTAATCATATCGCCAGATCAAGCGGGTGGCCTATCGATTTTTATTTGGAAAATTGTCCTTAACGTTATTGAGATTGGCCTTATTTTAGCCGGTTGGCTTGCGCTGTTCTTTATATTGTATGGTGGTTTCCTATTTATTACCGGTGGTGGTAATGCGAGCCAGGTAGAAAAGGCTCGTAAAAGTATATTTAACGCGGTTATCGGTCTGATAATTTCAATGGGCGCGATTGCCATTACTAACCTTGCTTTTGGTTCGCTTGTAAGCTCTACATCGCCAAATGAGTACGGTATTCCTGAAATTAAAGATTATGACCTTTTGCGCAACGGTATTAACCTCGTGTACTACATTGCTGGTATTGTCGCGGTAATCGTCATTATTATTGCGGGTATTATGTATTCAACATCGCTTGGCGATTCTGGCCGAATTACCCGTGCTAAAAATATGATTCTTTATTCAGTTATTGGTTTAGTTATATTGGTAGCCGCGTTCGCAATTACTAACTTTGTTATGAGTAACTTTTAAAATGAAAAAAATCCAAACTTTTATTGCCGCCTTTTTACTATTAACGGTAAGCGCCTTCGTATTTGTACCCGTAAGTCCTGTTGGTGCCCAGGCACTTGATGGCGTATGCTCTACTAACCCTGGAGAAAGCGCGGTTTGTAATAACAAAGACGAGAAGGCGGATGGCTTTATTGGAACGCTAGTAAATGTACTTTTGTACATAGTCGGAGCTGTTTCAGTCGTTACATTGATTATTGGCGGAGTTTTATATGCCCTTTCCGCAGGTAACTCAAGCAGCGTTGCTAAAGCCAAAAATACTATTACTTACTCTATTGTTGGAATAGTTGTATCTGTATTAGCGTATGCAATTGTTAACTGGGTGTTCGACCTTTTTTAGATAATATACCCTTAAGAAGGTGAATAAGGGGTTAACAAACAATGCAAAACCTGATATAACTAACGTAGATTTCATAAGAAAGGAAAATATATTAAAATGAACGTTATAACAAAAAAGACACTAACTGGCGTATTTGCAGCTTTCGTGTTTGCACTCGTTGCTGTGTTCGCTCCAATTGCTCCAACAGCAAACGCTGTAGATTCAGGTACTTGTGCATCAGGTGCTACTGGTGGTGCTCAAGCGGGTATCGATTGTGCACGCGGTGAAGGAACTCCTGGACAACTATTTGACGGTCCTGGCTCAATCTTCACTACAATTGTAAACGTACTATTGTTCCTTATCGGTGCAATTAGCGTTATCATGCTAATCTACGGTGGTATTCGTTACACAACTTCAGGTGGTAACAGTGCTAGCGTTACTGCAGCTAAAAACACTATCATGTACGCAATCATCGGTTTGATTATTGCCTTCCTAGCCTTCGCAGTTGTGAACTGGGTACTTGGTGCTGTAGACACAAACGTATAGTAGTAACTTTCTATATACTAAACTCCCTGCTTTATGCAGGGAGTTTTTGTTTGGACGAACTACACTGCCCTACTCTCCTAATAAAATAACTCCCCGGTTTAACGGGGAGTTATTTTAAATAAACAGATAAACTATTGGATTTGAATCTTTTTAGCTTGTTCTTGCTTAATTTTGTTGAAGCTTACGCTTAGAACACCATCTTTTAGAACAGCTTCTACTTCGTCCTCTTTAACACTTACAGGAAGGGCTAGAGTGCGACTAAATTCACCCCAGTAACATTCTTGAATGTGCCATTGAGTTGCCATAGAATCGTCACCACTACTTAGGGTACCGCTAATTGTTAGGATACCGTCAGAAATACTAACGTCTAAATCTTCTTTGTTTACACCAGCAGTACGAGCTTTAACTACAAGCTTGCTTTCAGTTTCGTAGACATCAACAGCAAGTTGACCCAAGAATTCTTCTTGGCTATCGTCCCAGTCAGCATTGCTCGCAGGCACGCTTGTATCGTCGGTTTGTGTTAGGTCGTCATCGCTTAAGAAAGCTGCTGCCAGCTCGTCTTCGATGAGTAAATCTTCGTTTGGTTTACGCGCCATGATATCCTCCACTTTCTCTAGGCTCATTTGACAAATAGTCCCTCGTATTATAACGGGCATATGCGGTATAATCAACCTAATGGGTGGTGTAAACGTAAAAAATACAATGATTGAGGCACTTATGCAAAAAGTTGCCCCACACCCCTGTTTTGGATGTGGTAAAATAGGCACCCCTTTATGCCATAATTGTAAAAATAACATCACCACCGAACCATTTGTTGGATGCATTCTTTGTGGAAAGGTAAGCCCAGAAGGGCTATGCGCACAACACGATGCGCCTATTTGTAAAGCCTGGGTTGTGGGCGAAAGGCGTACGGTGTTGAGAAGGGTTATAGACGCCTATAAATTTGAAAATGTAAAAGCGGCTAGCCGTTCACTTATAAACCTTTTAGATGACACATTACCGGTCCTTGCTGTTGATACAGTTATAGTACCTATCCCAACCGCCTCATCGCATGTACGTCAACGTGGGTATGACCACCTAGAGATACTAGCTAGATTGTTGTCACAAACACGGGAATTACCTACTGTACATCTATTACAACGTTTATCCACAAAAACCCAGCATCAACTGAATAAACGCGAACGACAGCAGGAAGCTGTGAGTGCTTTTGGTATAAATAAGGCTCTCGCGCTAGACTTCAACACTCCCCTGCTTCTCCTTGATGACATCATCACAACCGGTTCTACCGTAGCTTCAGCCGCCCAAGTTTTGTCGAGCGCTGGCTATAAAACTATTTTTGTCGCAGCACTTGCCTACCAACCTCTCGACTGATTGGCTTCAATCTGTTAAAATATCTCAAGTACCACACCTGGAGAGGTGGCCGAGTGGTTTATGGTAACGGTCTTGAAAACCGTCGTGGGGCAACTCACCGAGAGTTCGAATCTCTCCCTCTCCGCCAGAATTTATAAATAACCCGCAATGTAGCGGGTTATTTTGTATTTAAGACGTATTAACGGTTCGATGGGGCGAGCTGTCCGCCACTCTCAACTGCGCCAAGAACAAAGTTTACAGCCGCATATGCCAAGAAGGCAACGATAAGGCCAATAATTGCATATATAACAGTATTCTTAGCTGCGGTAACGTTAGAACTGTTGCCGGCTGAGGTAGCGTAACGCAAACCACCGATAATGATCATAATAACGGATAATGCACCAGCAATGAACAGCATTGTATTAATAATTGTCGTAATAATGCCTGTGCCACCAAATAAAGTAGCTGGAACATTACTGCCCCGCGCCGCATTAACGCCTTCCATAATACTGTAGGCAGAAGTAGAGCTGCCGATGCTAAGGGAAATAAGCGCAGCTAGGCTGAGTGCGCTAAGAATAATAAATAGCGGAGCAAACTTCTTCATCATTTTCCTTGTTATGAAACTATATGCCAATTATAGCAAATTAGCCCTTTAAATGCTAGTGCGCGCCCCTGTTTTATGGTACAATCAAACACGTTGCACAGCTGTACGGAGGAGTACCCAAGTGGCTGAAGGGGATGGTTTGCTAAATCATTAGTCTGGGGAAACCTGGAGCGAGAGTTCGAATCTCTCCTCCTCCGCCAAAAGAATTCGCTCGGTTTTACCGGGCGTTTTCTTTTGGCGCTCATGCTATACTAAATTTGTAATGGCAGCAGATGAAAAAAACAACTACTGGGAACCTACCCCAGAAGAACAGCTAACAAATGGCGAACAGCCTTCTGTTAATGCTGAGCAATATACTACCGAAACATCGAATCCATCTGTTGCTGAGTCGTATGAAGCTCCTTTAGCTCAAGACACTCCTTTAAACCCACCTATTACCTGGTCTGCTCAAGAATATGTTCATATCGATAAGGGTATTGGTTGGTATATTTTATTCGCAGTCATTGTCTTAGCCTTGGTGGCTATTGATATCTTTTTCTTAAAGTCTTGGACGTTCTCTGTATTAGTTGTGGTTATGGCTATCGCAATTGTTATCTATATTCGTCGACCACCCCGTACACTCACCTATGCACTTAGCCCAGCACAAGGGCTGTATGTTGGTGAACGCCTGTATCATTTTGATGAATTTAGGGCTTTTGGCCTTATTAAAGATGGTGACAACCACTCTATTATGCTTATTCCACGGAAACGTTTCTCTCCTGGTGTGTCAGTTTTCTTCCCCGAAGAGGCTGGTGAGCGAATTGTCGACATCTTAGGCCAACGTTTGCCTATGGACGAGCTGAAACTCGATGTAGTTGATGTTCTTATACGTAAGCTTCGTCTCTAATACACTCCGGTGAATCTGTTAGAATAAAGGGATGACTACCTTAACCCAGACCCCTACAGAACAAGAAGTTCCATTGCCACCACCGCCGGTGCTGCCTTTTACTATAGATGCTGACGCAAAACAATATATTAAATTACTTGGCCCTGCGCGTATTATCCTTGCATTAGGAGTATCTGTTGTGTTTTGGGTGCGGCTTGGTCCTCTCGGCTGGCTTATTAGCGTTGTAGGCATCGCTGCGCTTGTCGCATTGATTATTTTTATGCTCACTCGACGTTCTATTACTGTTGATACAAACGGCGTGCACTATAAAACTGCTTTTGGCATAGTAAAGTCCGCTTCGTTTGATGAAATAAAAGCCGTAGAGGTGTTCGATAATTACACCGACCCCGGTTTTGGTGTAATGCCTCGCATTATTGTTGCGAAAAAATCTGGTGGATATCTGTTTTCTCTCATTGGAATATTTTGGCCATATGAGGGCATGACACAACTGCTCTCCTCTTTAAAAGGTAATAAAGTAGTGACAAATTTCTACATTAACCACATTCAAAGCCCTCAACTTGCAAAAGAGTTCCCAGAGCTCGTTCCATTTTACGAACGACACCCGTACTGGGTAGCAGCAATTTCGGTTGTAGTTATATTTGCAGTCATCACTGCAGGCGTTCTACTGTTCGTAATGTAGCTTTTTCCTCTGGAACGTGGTACAATTTCATCTGTTCGCATGAATTTATTCAAGTGAAGGCACCTTCTAGTTACAAAGATAGAGCCCGTTGTTCTTAAGACAACGAGTTCTATCGTTTGCACCCGTAGCTCAGATGGATAGAGCGTCGGCTTGCGGAGCCGAAGGCCACAGGTTCGAATCCTGTCGGGTGTACCAAAATTATTAAATAACCCCCAATATGGGGGTTATTTTTTTGTGGATTTTAATCCTAGTTAAGACGAGCGATTGTCGTAAACAATAGGGCTGTTGAGACAATACAAACAAGCAGTCCAATAGTACCTGTCGTAAGTCCGCCAATTGCCCATCCGATATTTACTTTCTTTTTAATTCCAATGACACCCATGATAATTGCGCCAATAGCAAATGGAAGGGCTATGAATGGAATCCAGCTTACTATTACTGCTACGATTCCTGCTGCAAGCGATGCAACAGCAACACCTCTTGGGTTTGTGACAGAATCACTAAGGTTTGAGGTAGATGAGGTATTTTTTTCGGTTACCATATAGTTTCCAAGCTTTTAATTTATGTTTATTTGTAGAGTTGTAGTGCTAATATTGCCCGACCGCTTCTCGTTCTATGGTCTTCCTCTTCGGTGCCTCTACCTTCCCGACGATGTTCGATTAACGCTTTTGCAAAGTAAGCAATGGGATTTTCTTGTGGATCGCTTGGTTCGCCACTGTGATTTGCAGTGCTGCTCAGTAATACCCTATCTACTGTTCCGCCCTGACCGAATTGAAGTTCACCCCCAATGGCAATGTGTGAATCTTCAACAGGGTCGAGTTCCTTAAAGATTATTCCACCGTTTTCTTGTTTCAGACTGTCTTGCACTGATATTGCGACGCCCTTTAATAGAACATATACAACTGGCTGTTCTTCACCTTCTTTCTTCTCTTTAATAAGCGCAACTTCGCCTGGTTTAAAGACTTCACTAATATCAACCTCTTTGCCTTTTTCTGTAAATAACTTACCTTCGCGATAGCCATAATCAGTAGAATACTGCTCTATACTATCTGGTGGTGTATTTATAAATTCTGGAGAAGTAGGTTCGCGGTCGTTCATTTTTTGTTAAAGTACCTTTTTTATTTTGCCTAAATTTAAAATAATTTTATCATACTTATGCTAATAAGTCAAGGGTTAAGCAGTAATAACCTACACTAATTCGAGTTACTTGTTATACTATTTCACATTGGAGAGGTGCAGGAGTGGTTGAACTGGCCGCTCTCGAAAAGCGGTGAGCCGCAAGGTTCCGAGGGTTCGAATCCCTCCCTCTCCGCCAATATTATTTCCTTGGTATAATAAGTACATGCAAGATTCTTTATTTACGAAAATTATCAAAGGTGAAATTCCTTCTCATAAAGTATACGAAGACGAAAAGACATTAGCGTTCTTAAGTATTTACCCTTCTGTTGAGGGTCATACTCTCGTTATTCCCAAAGCCCAAGTAGAATCGCTTTGGGATTTGAGCACCGACGACTACCAAGCGGTAATGGAAACAACTCGAAAAGTAGCATTACGGCTTCGCGATGTATTTGATGTTGAACGTGTTGGCGAAAAGGTTATTGGCCTTGATGTCCCCCATGCCCATATTCACCTTGTACCATTCAACACACCAGAAGAATACTACGCCAAAGAGACAACTGACGAGCCTAACCATGCAGCTCTTGCTGCAGTTGCACAACGTTTAAGTTTCTAGCTTACTTCTTGCTGTTCGTCTTGCTCGTATCCATACAGGCTTAACGTGGCAAGTGAATGGATGAACTTAGGGGTAAAGTGGTTAATAGCTTCATCTTCGTAATAAATGTTACTCAACACTCCGTTATTTCTATTTGTTTCATATAGTGAATGTGTTTGAGTGTGGCCATCAATAACCATAGTGGCGCGTAGAGGTGTATCAAAATTTGAATGAGTAATAACTGGTATTTCAAATGAGCTATTTTCGTGTCGGTGGTCAAGTGCGATTGTCAGGTTTAACGTGCGCCTTGAAAGAGTTAAGCAGAGTCGTTCGAAGTTACCACTCTGTATCTTCCCCGCTTCCCAAAGAAGCTGTGCATCACCGTTATGTTCGGTGACACGGTTGGGATAGTACTCATCTTGGTAGTTGAGCGTTTCAAATAAGGGTAAAACAATGGGTAGGACTGGCGAATCTTCTATCTGCAAACGGAGCTTACCGAGCGTTTGCTGTGTTTGTATTTTTTGTTCCATGTTGCAGAAATATTAGCATAAACAACCCCCGCTCGCTAGGATGATATTATTAACCTATGCCATTACATATCATTACTGTTGGAAAGAAACACGAAAGCTGGGTAGCCGAAGGAATCGAACGGTACCAGAAACGCTTAAAAGCGCCATTTAATATAGAATGGGTACTTTTACCACACTCATCCCTGGACGGCCTTAGCGCACGTCAGGAAGAGTCAGGGCGTATACTTTCCAGGCTTGATGCTTATGATTATATTATCTTGTTAGATGAACGTGGAAAATTGGTTGACTCACCAACTCTATCGAAGCTTTTAGAAGTACGCTTAGATAGCTCGCAAAAAATTGCCTTAGTCATTGGTGGAGCGTATGGTGTAACAGATGAGATTCGTAACAAAGCTGGGTTTATCTGGTCATTTTCACCGCTTGTTTTTCCTCACCAACTGGTTCGTTTGATGCTTGTTGAACAGATATATAGGGCACAAGAAATTGCCCGCGGTGGCTCTTACCACCACGACTGATAGTTGACAATTTATCAAGCTTATGCTACAGTGTTACTAATCACAAACGATTAAAAACACAAATATGCAAAAAACACTCAATCTCGCTCCCATCGTATTTACTATAGCTGTCGCCACTGGTGTACTGCTTCATGACGTTCACCTTGATAAGGTTGCTACTGTTGCCTTTGCGGTACCAGCAGCACTCGCAACATATGGTGCCGCCCACATGGTATCTGGCGGTAACGAACATATTCACGTAGAACGTGTATCGTTTTCAAATCAATCACGCGTGTTTCACTCAACACTTCCGAAAGTAACACCTCGTGATAACGAAAACCGTTATATTCAACCAAAGAAAACGATTATTGGTGGTGACAGTACGTCACTTTGGCCATCGGTTTAAAGACTAATTAAGAACTTCAAGTTCATGTTGCAGGCGTTCAATGAGCGCCTGTTTTTCTATTTGCTGCTTTTTGCTTTCTTCAACAAGAGCGGCAGGTGCTTTAGCGAGGTAGCCTTCATTAGAAAGGCGGCCAGTGAGTACCTGTAGTTCTTTGTGAGTTGCAGCGAGGCGAGCTTCAAGGTTTGTTTGGTGTTCTGCTAAGGTATCTGCTGAAACATCTAACCAGGCATCTCTACCAGTTAGCGCAAGGCGAATGCCACGGGTTTCGGTAGTCTTTTCAATACCCTTTAACCTTGCAAGACGAGTAATGAGTTGCGCGTTATCTTCCATAAGACTATCTTGTTGATAAAGAAGGCCATATTTTGCGTTGCCCGGTAGTGACGTAGCCACGAAGCGAGCTTCCGTAACAAGCTGTTGTACTTGGCCAAATTCAGCTGCAGATATTTCGTTAAACGAAAGCATCTCAGGCCAAGTTTCGCTAATAAGTAGGCTGTTGTGCCATGGAAGTGTTTGCCAGATAGTTTCGGTAACGAATGGCGCAAATGGGTGGGCTAGTTTTAATGAGGTATCAAGCACCCAAACCAGTAGGTCGAGGTTGTCTTGATCTTTTGAAGCTTCAACGTACCAGTCGGCAACGCTGTCCCAGATAGCGTGGTACATGCTATCCCCTGCTTCGGCAAAGCGATAGTTTTCGAGGGCACGGCTAATGTTCTCTTTGGCGGTAGTGAGTTCGCTAACAATCCAGTGGTCGGCCAGGGTTTGAACTGATGGTTCTTGAGGTTGATAGTTATCACCTACCTTGTTTTCAATGAAGCGTGCAATGTTCCATAGCTTATTACAGAAGTTGCGGCCGGCAATGATGCGGTCGACGCTAAAAGCTTGGTTTTGGCCAGGGCTACGGCTAGCGATAAGGCCAAGCCGTAGGGCATCCGAACCGTATTCGGCAATCATTTCCATTGGGTTAACGACGTTTCCCTTGCTTTTGCTCATTTTTTGGCTATGTTCATCAAGCACCATTCCGTGCAAGTAGACGTCTTTAAACGGTACTTCGCCAGTAGTGTAGATACCAAGCATAATCATACGAGCAATCCAACGGTCGAGGAGGTCTGTACCGGTTTCGAGAAGTGTTGTTGGGTAGAATTTTGCTAACTCACCCTTCTCGAGGAACTCAGTTGTAATGAATGGCCATTGGCCGCTACTAAACCAAGTGTCAAAGGTATCTTCTTCACGCTTGTATGTTTTGCCGTCAACAACTATTGTTTTTTCGTCAACATTATCGTTGAAAATCCAATCAGTATCATCGGCTATGTTTTGAAAGGCTGGAATAGGGATACCCCATGGGATTTGACGTGAAAGGTTCCAGTCACGAATATTTTTTAGATATTGAATAAGAATGCTTTTGCGCCCAGCTGGCAAGAAGGTGATATCGCCACGTTCAATAGCTTCAAGTGCCTTTTTAGCAAGCGGTTCCATGCTTAAGAACCACTGCTCTTTGATGAGTGGTTGGATTGGTAGGCCGCTCTTGTAGTCATAACCAACGCTGTGTTCAATAGTTTCTTCTTTACGAATAAGTTCTTCTGCCTTTAATGCGGCAACGGTTCGTTTGCGAGCCTCGACAACATCGAGGCCGGCGAATTGCGCGGGAACGTTAATCATAGTGCCATCGAAGTCGATAACTTGCGGTCGAGGTAGGTTGTGTCGCTTCCCTACTTCAAAATCATTCGGGTCATGTGCTGGGGTAATTTTAACGGCACCGCTTCCAAATTTAGGGTCGACATATTCGTCAGCAATAACGGTTATTTCACGTCCAGTAAGCGGTAGCATAACTCGCGTACCAATAAAGTCTTTGTATCGTTCATCGTCTGGGTGAACGGCTACAGCTACGTCACCAAAGAGGGTTTCTGGACGAGTAGTCGCAATGACAATTTCGCCAATTTTATCGAGGAGTGGGTAAGCAATATGCCATAAAGTCCCCTTCTCTGTCTTGTGGTCTACTTCAATATCGGCGTAGCTTGTTTGATATTTCGTACTGTAGTTAACGATGCGTTCACCCCTATAAACAAGACCTTCATCCCACATTTTTTTAAATGTTCCGTAGACGGTCTTGATTACCTTTTCATCTAAAGTAAATACACCGTGGTCCCAGGCTGCGCTAATACCTAAAGCTCTAATTTGAAGCTCCATATTACCGCGTTGTTGTTCAACGTAATTCCAAACTTGTGAGTACAATTGTTCACGTGAAAAGTCGAATCGACTCTTACCTTCTTTTTGTAATTGTTTCTCGTACACGACCCATGTTTCGAAACCAGCGTGGTCCGCACCAGGGATGTAAATAGTGTCACAACCGTTCATTCGTTTGTAACGAACAAGAATGTCTTTTAAACCCATATCAAGGGCATGGCCAATATGCAGGTTTCCGTTAGCATTTGGCGGCGGCATGATGGTACTAAAAGGTTCTCCCTTTCCAGTTGGGTTAAATGCACCACTCTTTTCCCATAGTGCATAGACGTTTGGTTCGTACTCATTCGGTTCGTATGTTTTTGCTAATTTCACATGAAATCCCGTCAATTATTTAAGAAGTTTCTCTCTTTTTTACTGTAGTTCAGTATACCATAAAATAAGGCTGTATAATGGGGGTATGATTGAACTTCAACGGTGTAGCGATAAAGAACAGTGGGATGACTATATTTTAGAAAATGGCGGTCACCCGCTGCAACTATGGGGATGGGGCCAAGTGAAAACTGGCCACGGCTGGATTGCAGAGCGCTTCTTTGCCTATAACGATGATGAAATTGTCGGGGCAGCGCAGATTCTTCTCCGTCGCCTCCCTACACCATTTGGAAATTTTGCGTATATTCCACGCGGACCGCTTGTAGAGAGCGCTTATTCCACCGAGTTCTTAAATGCCCTTGCTGCACTTGTAAAACGCACACACCACTCGTTAGCGTTAAGTGTTGAGCCAGATGAAATTGACTTTGAGATTCCAGATGGCTGGATTCGTTCTACTAACAAAGTATTGCCCGCTGAAACTATCCTTTTAGACTTACGAAAAAGTGAAAGTGATTTATTGGCTGATATGGCCAAAAAAACACGCCAGTACATCCGTAAATCCGCTGCTGATGTAACTATTAAACAGGTAAAGAACCGCGAAGGTATCGATATTTGCCTTGATTTATACGATCAAACCTCTAAACGTGCTGGTTTTAATACTCACGATAGGCAATATTACCTTGATGTTTTCCTACAAATGCAAGACCACTCCCCTATTTACCTTGCCTACGACGGCGAAGAACCAGTCGCCTTCCTATGGTTAGCGATGAGTGAGAAAACAGTTTATGAACTATATGGTGGCATGAATGAACGCGGGCAAGAACTCCGCGCTAACTACGCTTTGAAATGGCACGTAATGAAAAAGGTCAAAGAATGGGGCATTGAACGTTATGACTTTGGCGGACTCGTAGCCGGCGGCGTAGCTACCTTTAAACAGGGGTGGTCAGCGGACACTACCCTCTTTGCAGGTACATTCGATAAGCCACTCTCCCCTCTTTATCCTGTATGGAGTAAGCTTTTACCTACGGCTAAGAAAATATTACAAAAAGTTCGACGCAGAAAATGATATTAAGCTTAACTTAAGCTGAAAGAACCGTACTAGCCTGCGGTTTTTTTGCCCAAGACGTTTTGGTCATAGACAGACTTGGTTGAATTTCTAAGCTGAAAGGGGAGATTGGAGCAACTTTTTGAGCGTAGTAATATCCAAGAGTGGCAATCATTGCAGCGTTGTCTGTACAAAGTTGCATAGACGCGTATTCGATAGTAAGTGGTAAACGTTCTTGCAGTTCACGTCGAAGTTCTTGGTTAGCTGCAACACCACCAGCAATTACGACTGAAGCAGGGGAGTGGTCTTTAAAAGCGGCTTCAGCTTTGTCGACAAGGGTTTCGATAGCGGTGCGTTGAAAGCTCGCTGCAAAGTCAGCGCGTTGGACGTCGTTTAGAAGCTCTGGGAGCTTAAAAGAGGGGAATGTTGTATCGACACCAACTTCGGCCTGAACGGCCCGTAAAACGGCTGTCTTAAGGCCTGAGAAGCTAAAATCATAAGCGCCTTGCATTCGAGCTTTAGGCAATGTGTATTTATGCGAATCACCATGTAAGGCAGCCTCGGCAATTGACGGACCACCAGGGTAGGGGAGTCCAATAATTTTCGCTACCTTGTCAAAAGCTTCGCCAACCGCATCATCTTGGGTTTGGCCGAGTAGCTCGTAGTCGCCATGGTCTTTAAATAGAACAAGTTGAGAATGTCCGCCGCTTACAATAAGGGCGAGCATAGGAAATTTTGGTTGTTGAGAGGGGAGTGTGAGGTTAATATTGTCTGCCTGGCCGGTAATAAAGTTGGCATATACATGCGCTTCAACGTGGTGGATAGGAAGTAATGGCTTATTTTTAAGAAGCGCTAATGTACGGGCGGCGAGCGTGCCAACAAGCAATGCACCTGAAAGGCCAGGTGCGTAGGTAACCGCGACAGCGTCAATATCATCCCAGGTTAGGTTGGCATCGCTTAATGCTTGGTCGATAACAGGGTTGATTACCTCAATGTGGTTGCGGGCTGCAATTTCTGGTACAACTCCGCCATATACTTTATGGATATCGATTTGCGATTTGATGACGTTAGAAAGAACGGTCTTTCCGTCTTCTACTACCGATGCTGCAGTCTCATCACAACTACTCTCAATTCCAAGTATTTTCATCTGTTATATTATACCACGTGTTGTAATTTGATATGAAGTATCTTGTAGTTTGCTGAGAGAATACTTAGAATATTAAGCAGGGGCTAAGCTGAATATCAGCAAGGAGGACGCATGTGGTGGGCGATTTTTAAGTATGTCAAAGTAGCGATAGTAAGTAGTGTGGTGGCAATAATAATTTCAGTAAATGTCGGCGCTTGGTCTGGTAGCTCAGCTCCTGAATTCATCGATTCTGACATTAAAGTATTTTATTCTCATCCTTGTCAGGGTAATTTTGGCACAATAACGCTTAACGGCACACAGATAGCTGGTGCGTGCATTATGGGTGAAAACCTTAAAGTTGCTTGGTACTTACCACAGCAAGGGGGAGTGGCGTATGCCATTAGTTTTCCACTCGGAAATACCTATTATAATTTAGATGTTTGCGAGGGAATGATCGGGTGCGTATTTGCGGAACACACAAATACATTTGTTGGGTTTAGCGGCGTATATCGCAATTTTGTAAGTAATTTAGAGGCCATTTATAGAAACGGCGAACTTCATTATGTGCCTAGGGAGAATTCGTCTGAATTTTCAGTGGGTCAGTTTGCAGGCAAAACATTCACCCCGCAGACAATTGCTACTTCGCGAAACGGAAAATGGGCGTTGTTGGAAGTGCGAGATTATGGAACGTTCCGAATTGACACAAGAACCTTAGACGTGAGAAGGATTATCGCACCAGGCATTAGTTACGGGTACGGTGCTGACCCGGAAATCCAGATGGCTATATCTAACGACGGTAAAACGGTAGCTGTTGTGGGAACGCGAATGGGGTTGTCGATTATTTTAGTTGACGAGACCTGCGGTGATATACCAAACCCTCTTATGAAAACGTACTATACGGGAAATGCTGTGCAATGCTTGCATCTGCCAACCCCAACCAACAAGTACATTGCGGATTTCAGACATGCAGTTCGACCTGTGTTTAGTAATAACGACAAAACACTTTCCTTCGATGCTCTTTCGTATAGTGTTGCGGGGCGTCACTTTACCTTGTTTTCGGACAATAATGCAAACCTTGTACAGCCGACGTACTTAGCGCTTGGTGATTCATTTACAAGTGGCGAAGGCGAGACTGACGATTTGTACTACCTTGGAGGTGCGAGTAATAAGTGTCATGTTAGTAACCGCTCGTACGCATTTTTACTCGGAGCGTCCTGGGACACCACTCCGCAAAGTACTGCTTGTTCAGGTGCGACAATGCAGAGTGCACGGGGGAAGTCGGCAAAAGTGCATCAACCTAACCAATTGGCTGAATTAGAATCAAAACCGATTCAAGTTGCAACTTTAGGAATAGGGGGTAATGATGCGGGATTGATAGGCAAACTTAAAGACTGTATTGGGATAGATACTTGTAAGTGGGCAGGCACTCCCGAGCACAGGTCTCGTACAGTAGAGGAGATAAAACAACTTTTTCCGCACCTAAAGAATTTTTATGCAGATATGAAGGTTCGAACACTTGGGCCAGTTATTGTTGTTGGATACCCTCGTATTATTACTGCGCTCGAAACCTGCTCGTCGGCTATTGGCCTTTTGTTGAACCAAACAGAGCGAGTGTTTATGAACGAGGCGATTCACTACTTAAACCAAGTAATTCAGGCCGCTGCTAATGATGTTGGAGTGGAATACGCTGATGTCGAAGAAGCGTTGAGCGGTGGAGAACTATGCACCACTATGGATTCACCTTTTATGAATGCCATTCGGATTGGTGATGATTACCCGGATATTACGGCCCTTCCGTTTTTAAAAGTTATTGGTGCGGAGTCGTTTCATCCAAAGCCAGCAGCCCACGCTACATTAGCAGCAAAGATTTTTCAAAGTTTTCCGGATTTAAGTAACATACCAACCTATATGAATAACGGTAACCCAACAGATGTGCCTGAGGTGGGTTCGTATTGGGACTCAATACCAACAAGCCTTCCGGCGCAAAAAGCTGTGTCCTTTCTAAATAAGTCATCGATTAACAAAAAAGATTTGGTCGAATTATTCTTCCCGGCATTTACTTTCAAGCCACTCAGTAGTGTTGCTTTAGAAATCCACTCTGAAGCTAAGGGTTTAGGGGTAGTGAAGTCGTCCGAGGATGGGAGCCTTACGGCCACTATTTCATCGAATAATTTCGACATTGGCTTTCATTCTGTACACGCCATTGGGGAAGATTTTGCCGGCAATGCTATTGATACATACGATTTTCTTGCAGTCATGGAGGAAAATAATGCGACCGAGCCAGTCTTAAGCGCCCATAGTGAGGTTAAAAATCTTCCCGACAGCCCCCAAGATGATGCATTGCTTAAAGCTGAAAATAGTAACATTGCTAAGTCCGACGCGCCCAAGCAACCTCTTAACGGTTTTTCTACTGGTGATGTTCTTGGGGCTGCGACGGTGAGACCCTCTCAATCGCTACCTATCAGTAATATGAAACAGAACTTGGAACGCTCGACATCAACAAAGAAAGATAAGTTTAACTGGGCTATAGTACTCGTTCTAAGCGTAGGTCTTTTAATAATAGCTGCGTGGTTCTTGGCCAACAAACGACAAAAACGTCCCGGTAACCCAACCTGATAGGTATAATGGCTATATGGGTTTTAGAACTATTGTTAAAAAAGTGATTCCAGCAGGTGTATTTGAGGCTATTGAGCCAACAGGTCACCTTGTTGAAGCGATGATAATGACAACAAAGTATGGCTTTCCAGGCCGTAAACTTAAAGTCATTGGTGTAACGGGTACAAATGGTAAAACGACAACTTCGTTTATGATTCATACCATGCTGCATAGTGCTGGTATAAAAACTGCACTTACGACTACCGTCGGTTATGGTATAGGTGATGATATTGTTCACCAAAAACTACACATGACTAGTCCTAAGGCAGGCGTTTTACAAAGTCGATTGAAAGCATTTGCAGAAGCAGGCGTGGAGTGGGTTGTCGTTGAGACTTCAAGCCACAGCTTAGCGCAAAACCGTGTATGGGGTGTGCCGTACCAAATTGCAGTCATGACGAATATTACGCACGACCATCTGGAGTACCATGGAACTTTTGAACGATACCTTGAAGCGAAAACAAAACTTTTCAAAATCGCCAACAAACATGGCTTTAAATACGGCGTAGCTAATGCAGAAGACCCAAATGCTAATGAATTCTTAAAATATGTTGATAATAAAACAACATACGGAATTAAAAAGGGTGACCTTCAAGCTAAAGACGTTAATTTACGCGCCGATGGCACAAGTTATACCGCAGTTGCCGGTAACGACACTTACGACATAGAGGTAAGAATTCCTGGTGAATTTAACGTCAGCAACTCACTTGCTGCAATTAGCGTTGGTCGTAAACTAGGTCTTTCAAAGGAACAAATTGAAAAAGGCATTGCTGCACTCGAAACCGTTGAAGGGCGCATGAACCTTATTAACGCCGGCCAAGACTTTAGTGTCATTGTCGACTTTGCGAGTACGCCAGATGGTTTCCAAAAATTCTTTGAAAGTATGCGACCACTCGTAAAAGGCAAACTTATTGCTGTTTTCGGCTCTGCTGGCCGCCGCGATGAAACGAAACGTGCCGAACAAGGTTCAATTGCTGGAAAATATGCAGACGTCGTAGTGCTTACCGAAGAAGATGATCGCGATGAAGACGGAGTAACTATTCTCAAGCAAATTGCCGACGGCGCTATTAGTGAAGGCAAAATAGAAAATAAAGATATGTTTATTGTTCATAATCGAGAAGAAGCAATTGGTTTTGCAATGACATTAGCTACGAACAAAGAAGATACCGTTGTGCTGCTTGGTAAAGGCCACGAAAAAACTATCGAACGCGCAGATGGCGAATATCCATGGGACGAAACGGCTGCAGCTAAAGCCGCTTTAGAGAGTTTACTGAAGCGATAAGCTTGTGCAGCGAATGTAACCGCCACCTTTGGCGAGTTCGCTCACTTCAGGGGTGACAACAATCAGGCCATGTTTTCTTAACTCGCCAGATAAAAGGGGAGCGTGAGCGCTCATAATTACCGTTTCACCGGTCGACACCAGGTTGCAGGCAAAAGCATTCTGAGCTTCGTCTAAAGAAACAATAATTTTATCAACTTCATTAAATTCACTTAATATTTTTTGAGATTCTTCGGTGAATGCTTCAGGGCAGTAGGCGATAAGTCCTTTTTCGGTTTCGGATGGAACTTTGATAATAGAGAGCGCCAAGTCGATATCGTAGAAAAAGCTGTCAGCCCAGCCAGAAATTGCATTGATAACCGGTTCTCCAGCACTGTCGCGCTGGGGAATGGTTTGTAATTGAATACGAGTGTACCCTAGTTCTTCAGCGGCAAATATCTGGGCAGCTAAGTCACTACGATAGCCATTCCCGCAAAATAGATAATCACCACAAGCTAATGCGTCACCTTGGCCGCTAAACTTTAAACCTGCTGGCGCATCGATAACTTCAATACCCAGGTTAACCAGATGTTGTCGAGCCCAGTCTTCTTCGGATTTTCGTACATCTGGTAATCGCGCTAAAATCGCTTTGGTGCCACGTACCAATGCCCAGTTAGCGGTATACACGCCATCTTGGCTAGTAACAGGTGACGGGACTTTGATAACCTCAATGCCAGCGTTTTCAAAAGCTAAACGAATCGAATCATGCTCAGCTTGTGCCTTAACGACTTCGGTATGCGGGTCGCCATAGTAGGGGTTAATTGCTTGTTCAGCGCTAAAGTTTAGGGCGTCAGACATTAGGACGGTGCGGTTAATCATCATTTCTCCTGGGTTTTAGTAGTAGTAGTCTTTTGTGCGCTTGTAATACAGACGGCGGTGAACTCTCTCGCCGATTTTTGTCCAAATTTTATATTGCATCGGTTGGATAATGTAGTCGTAACAGCCGATGTAATCTGTAATTTGTTTATTGAAGGCTGTTTTGAACATTCCTACGCCATGGTGCGGGTGGTCGGGGTTATTAATTTCATCGCTTGGTGGTGAACCACAGAAATCATGAATGGTAACTCCGCGAGATTTTGCCCATTCAATTACCTTCCACTGCAAAAGGTGGCTTGCACCATAAGCAGTCCGCTCTCGCACAGATGCACCGTCTTTGTAGGTGCTTTTTGTGCCGAAGGTCATTGCATACGCCCCAGCCACAACTTTTCCTTCGAAGTGCGCAAAGAATAGCTGGCCTAAACCAGCCTTTTCAAACGACTGCCAATATTCTTTGTAGTAATTATAACTACGAATACCAAACTGGCCTTCAGCGGTTGCGCTTAATAAACCATACATAATTTCACAATTCTTATCTGTCGTTTTGACTGATGTAATTGTTACACCGTCACGTTCCGCCCGACGTATGGCGTGGCGACCCTTTTGGGGAAGCGCAGCAAGTACTTCTTCCAGTGATTTAGAGATATCAAGAGTAATAGTTGACGGGTTCGGAATAATTGCCGTAGCTTTTTTCAGCCCATGTCGTTCTAGTGTAGGTTGGCATGCCCTGTTTAACTCTGTTTCGGCGCGTATAACAAATACACCGGCCTTCTTAGCAAGAGGCTTTAAGGCCTTGAGCGTATCGAATAGTGCCTTGCTTGAAGTAACATTCGGACCTTTTGGTAGGTACCATAACTTCCCAAGTGGGGGAGTTTGCTTTTCTAAAACTGTAATTGCTAATTTACCGTTCATTACAAACCGAGGGGTGTAATTTGTAAGCTTTTTTACTTCGCTATATTCATAGCTTGAAAAAACATTTCCGCCATCGGGGTTTGCGAGAATCAAACTATCCCAATTGGCGATTTCTTCAGGTGTTGCATAGCGAGCGGTCATTAGGTTCTATTGTACCGTAAAAAGTTAAAAGCCGGCCAGCCCTTGGTATAAAACCTTGGGCCGACCGGCATGTGGACGACTAGCGTCCGAGTGCTACTAACGGGGAACGTCCTGATTCGACATCCTCATCGAGGAGTACGAGTACGGTAGTCTTTCCGTTATCTGTTGTTCCAATTGCGCAATTGATCTTTAGGAACTCTTTAAACACAACGTTTCGTTTATCGCCTTTCCTCACTTCGATCTCGACAGGTTTAGCACTAGTAATGCTTTCCTGGATTAAATCACGAAGTGATTGAGCGGCTAATTCGGAAACGTATGTCGTTTCAAGTTTTACCACGAACCTCTCCGCTCTCTCGATGTGTAGACTATTATTACTATATCACATTGATGCTATAGCGTCAATTTTAGTGACCGGTACGATGCCTTGCTAATTTCCGTGCAATTTTAAGCTGCTCCTGAGTCTTAGAAGAAACGGTGTCATATGATTCACTCGATGTCATGAGCTCATCGTTTCGAACGCGAGCTAGTAATCTGCGGGTATCGGCCATTTCCATACCAAACTGGTTGAGTTGAAGTATATCGTGAATGTTTTTAGTAATAGCATTATGAGCATACGTTCTTGTTCGGTCGGCATCAACAACGTCGTCACGATTATCCTTAGTGGCGTTCTTAGCGGTGTCGATATGTATAATAACTGCTTGTAAATACTCTCTCCATTTATCATTAACCTTTTCAGGTAAAAGGCCGTATGGGAACTTGTAATCGAACTCACCCGGCTCGTCTTCGACGGGGATTTTAATACCAAGTGTATTTAAGGCTAATTCTGCGCCCTCCGGTTCCCTAGGGACGTCTTTCAATAGGTTTTCGATGTTTTTCGTCGCCTCGTCTACCCCGATAATGTTTGATTCTTCAGGAAGATTAAGTGAAGCGATAATAAGTTCACGGGCCTTGCTACGGCGTTCTTTTATTTCTGGAACGAAAGAGTCTCCACCACCACTTTTTCGAGCTTCGCGGAATTTAGCGAAGAATTCTTGGAAATCTTCATCGTCTTGTAAATAATCGTCCACAGCATCATCAACTTCGTCTTCAAATTCATCGCGGTCGACTTGGTAGAGCGCAGAGAGTCGCTCATTATCAGACATAGATTTTTCAAAAGCGGCAAAAACATTTCTGGCGAATGCGCGTTGCTTTTCGCTTATGTCTTGGTGAATATTAGCCTCTGTTTCTACAGGACTAGATGCTGATGCTTTTGATTCTATATTAAGTTCAAGTGTCATATTTTTATTTTTGTAATGTACTACCATAAACATTAGCATATAAAGCCACTAATGTCAATACGCTCGTGCTTCCATTACAGGAACACGAGCGTATAAATTTTTGATACTTAAACTAAAGCGCCGTCTGGTCTTTTTTAGAAAGGTAGTCAATTTCCTTGATGATATCAAGAAGGGCTTCTGCCTTACGCTTTTCGTCGGTGATACCAACTGCAGCAGTGTGAGCAGGGGCAATAAGAGATGCATCGTCGGTGCTACGGATAAGAAGGAGGTACGTATCAAACTTTTCTTCTGGTGGTAGGTCAATGTGGTCAATAAGTGGACGTAGTTCTTGAATTGCGTCCTTTTTTACACCTTCGAGGTCTGATGAAGATGTTGATGATAGAGGAGTTGGCATTTGGAAAGGAACCACGGGTGTTTCACTTGGAACAATTGGTGATTCATCCAACGGTGCAGGGATAGACACTACAGGTGCAGGAGTTTCTTCGAACTGCATGCTTTGTACGTCTGGTTCGTCTGGAAGAACGCCAGCAAGTGCCTTTGCGAGTTCTTGGTCGTCGCTAATTGGTTGTGTTGTTGTATCTTGCGGAGTAATATCCATGGCCCACCTCGAATAATAATTGTTATGCTTACTTAAAAATACTGTATCATAGTTATAGATTGGTGGAAATACTCATGACTGAAATATTGGACAATATTAACGTGCTTAGCCAGAGAGACCCAGAAGGGGCATTGGCTATTGTCGCGTCACAATATCAACAAGCTGCATTTAATGCAGAAATCTTAAATGCTGAACACGATAATCGTGAAATTACTTCGATTGTCGTAACTGGCATGGGCGGGTCGGCTTTAGCTGCGCTGCTTATAAAAGTGCTGTATCAAGCAAAGTTAACAATTCCATTGGATATTGTTCGAAGCTACGATTTGCCGGGTTATGTAAATGCGAACACGCTTGTTATTGCCAGTAGCTATTCTGGAAACACTGAAGAGACACTGTCTGCACTAACTCAGGCGCAACAAAAAGAGTCGCAAATTGCGATTATTGCTTCTGGCGGTAAATTAATTGAAATTGCTGAACAAGAGGGGATTGCCCATGTGAGCTTACCTTCTGGCGTCCAGCCGCGCATGGCGATGCTTTACAGCCTCCGCGGACTACTAGCACTGCTTGGGGCTTTTGGTATTATTGGCAACGAAGAATACGACGAAGTTGCAAAACTTTCTGGTTGGTTAGAAGCAGAAAGCGCGAACTGGCTTCCGGAAGTTCCTGCTTCGGAAAACTACGCGAAGCAATTGGCACACGAAGCTATTGGTAAAACGCCGGTATTTTATGGTGGGGCATTTACTGCACCGCTTGCTTATAAATGGAAAATTAGCTGGAATGAAACCGCAAAGAACGTGGCTTTTTGGAATGAGTATTCTGAATTTAACCACAACGAATTTATGGGCTGGGCATCGCACCCGGTTGAAAAGCCTTTTGCCGTATTTGATATTTTGAGTTCATTTGAACGACCGCGTATTTTGCAACGGTTTGAATTGACCGACAAATTGTTGAGTGGCAAACGTCCGGCTGCGAAATCAATCCACTTAAAGGGTGAGACTCCATTAGCTCAATTGCTGTGGGGCGCTATTCTTGCTGACTTTGCCAGTACCTACGCAGCTGTTTTAAACGGAGTAGACCCTACACCGGTTGTTTTGATTGAGAAATTGAAGCAAGAACTTGCCGACGACCCTCGTTAGGAGCATCAATCGTATTGTCGTAAGGCTGAAATAGGATCTTTGCGCGCTGCCCGAATTGCGGGGTAGAGGCCGAACAGTGTGCCGATAACTAACGATACAACTAGTGCTATACCGGCGATTTCGAAATTAAATACTGGGTCAAAGGTTAAGAAAGTACTAATAACGAACGCTAATATATAGCCTAATATGTATCCGGCTATACCGCCACCAATACTGAGTGCGAGTGATTCGATAAGGAATTGCGAAATAATATCACCGTTTGTTGCACCCAATGCTTTTCGAATACCGATTTCTCGGGTTCGTTCGGCAACGCTAACAAGCATGATATTCATTATGCCAACACCACCAACAACCAGCGAGATAGCAGCAATAGCTACGGACACGCCGGCAAGTGCAGTAAAGAGTGCGCTCGTTGGTTGGGCGATTTCATCACCTGACAGAACGGTGAAATCTGCTTGTCCGAAATGGTTTTTCAAAAGCGTTTTATTTATACTGGCGATTATTCCGCCTAGGTACTCGACGGATTCGCTTTGAACGTTGATCTGCTGAATTTGTGATGCGCCTTGGATTAGCTCGCGGCCTTCTTTAAGGTTTATGAGGACTGCATTGTCAAAGTCGACCGTATTGTAATTGATAGGCGTATTAGTGCGCTTTAAAATACCAATAATAGTAAATGGTTTGCCCTTAACGGTAACTGTTTTTCCAATTGATTGGTCGGTACCGTATAAGTCAATTGAAAGTTGGGGGCCGATAACGGCCGTTGAGCCCATTAAATCAGGGTCGAGGAATTGGCCGTCGGAAACTTCAAGGCCGCTGACTTGTTCAAGGCTGGGTGTGGTAGCAAGAATTGGCGTTTGGGGTGAGCCCTCAGATATACCACTTACTGAACCGCCAAGAATCATAAGCGGTGCAACTGCTTTTACATGTTCGATTCGTTCAACCGACGTAACATCGACGTCAGAAAGCGTACTCGCGGTATATTGCTGTCCGATTGGTAGTTGGGCAATTCCTTGTAACGAACCTTGCTCGCTCGCGCCTGGTCGAATAACAGCTATGTTTCCGCCAAGTGAGTCTACTTGGTCGACAACAATTTTACTTGCGCCAGCACTCAACGCTAATATCGTTGTAATGCTCGCAACACCAATAGTGATACCAAGCATAGTGAGGGTACTGCGCATGCGGCTACTGGCGATAGATTGCCGCGCGATATGGATGTGGTTGGCAAAAAGGATTTTCATTATTTTTTCGCCTTCTTTTTAATAGTCGTTTTCGCCTTTGGTTTTTTAATTGTGTTGAGTGGCTTTTTGGTGCTTGTTCTAGAGGGAAGCGGAAGCCGGAATGTATCGGTATCTACTTGGCCATCGAGCATGGTAATAACTCGGCTCGCGTATGTGGTGAGGTCGGGGTTATGGGTGACCATAATGATAGTATTGCCTTGTTTATGTAGGTCAGAAAGCTCTTCCATAATAATGTGACTGGCACGTGAATCAAGGTTACCGGTAGGCTCGTCAGCCAAAATAATCGCTGGGTCATTCACGAGTGCACGGGCAATTGCAACGCGCTGCATTTGACCGCCTGATAGTTGGTTTGGCATATAAAACTCACGTTCACCTAGGTGAAAGCTTCGTAGCATAGCGCTAGCCTTCTTTTGTCGGGCAAGGTGCGGCATACCTTTGTATATAAGTGGTAAAGCGACGTTATCAATAACATTCAAACGAGACACCAAGTTAAAGCTTTGAAATACAAACCCAATTTGCTGGCTGCGAATGCGGGCTTGGCGTTTTGCAGAAAGGTAAGCAATAGATTTTCCGTCGAGTTCGTATTCGCCTTCAATGTGGCTGTCGAGTAAACCAAGGACATTAAGAAGCGTTGTTTTTCCGCAACCACTAGGGCCCATGATTGCGATGAATTCGCCCTTTTGAATAGTTAAGTTGATGCCGTCGAGGGCATAGTGTTCGGCATCGCCAATTCCAAATCGCTTTTTAAGCTCTTTTAAAACAATTACTGGGGGATTTTTTGTGTCGGGCATTACCCTATAGTATGAGAGGAATTTGCTGATACGGCAACTACTTGTTTGCAGTGGAAAAAACAATGCTCTTATATATGCTTGGCAAACGCCCGTTTTTCCTTACAATAAGTGAGTCTGGAGAGGTGGCCGAGTGGTTGAAGGCGCACGCTTGGAAAGCGTGTGTGCAGGCAACTGTACCGTGAGTTCGAATCTCATCCTCTCCGCCAAAAAAATTATCGAACAGATTGCGCACACTGATAATGTAGTCGTTCAGCCGGCATAAAATTATCCGTATAAGCATCGCCGCCAGCTCGCGACAGCGGCTTCATTGAGAGTGGTGCAGTATTCTCGTTGCCGTAGGCTAATATATAATTTCCGCGAGCAAGCTCAGCACCTGACCGAGTTTCCCAATAAGCGTTTGGTAGGAATGGTCGGTACACGTTATCAATTGCTGATAGTAATTCGCGACACTCTGTTGTTTCGCCAACGATTGCATTGATAACTACCATTCCATTCGGGTTGAGTAATGTGTTAATATGCTCGCCATATTCTTTCGTGAGGAGTGCAAAAGGAACGTAACTATCTCCGTAGACATCAACAAAAATAACATCGTATTTATTTTCATTGGTGTTGACGTAGGCGCGGGCATCTTGAAAAATGAGGTTCACATTCTCGTGGTCTTCGTATGAAAAGTATTTTTTTGAAATGCCTTCAAGCGCTGGGTCAATTTCAACCGCGTCAATTGTTGTATTAGGGAGGCTGGTCGCGAGTGATGCAGGCAACGTAAAGGCGCCACCACCAAGCACAAGCACTCGTTCAGGGTTCTTCGCTTCGATAACTTTTGACGCATAGTTTGTGTACCAAAAAACAAGGTCGTCACTGCCGTCGGCGTACACTGCTGATTGAATACCACCAGGACCTGTTGCGAGTGCGGTGATTGGTTTACCTCCATGGTTCATATCGGAAATTGTATAGTGCGCAGAGGGGCTGTCGATTTGTGCAAGAACACCTGGTTTCGAAGGTGCGGTGATGAGCATGGTAACAATAAGAACGACGCTGATAATTATGCGTTGAATAGTGAACTTTTTTGGTGCAATCAACCAGTTTGAAAGAATTAAACACAGTACCACAATAATAAGTGTTTCTTTTGAACCGATGTAACTAAACAATACAAACCCAGTAACGAACGTTCCGACAATCCCACCGATTGAGTTCAACGCACTTAGATTCGCAACTGATTCGCCAGCGGTTTTAAGTTCTTTAATGTTGAGCTTAGCGAGGTAGGGGCTAATTAAACCCAATGCAAAGCTGGTTGGAGCGAATAAGAATAGAGAAGCGACAATCCCTTGTGCGCGTGTATCTTCAATTGAAGTAGCAACCCATTCAAGGATACTTGGGTGTGCGAACATCGTTAAAATAACGCAGGCTGCGGTAATAATACACAGGAGTGCGACGTCGATAGGTTTCTGGCGGGCATCGGCTAATTTACCACCAAGCCAGTAACCAATGCTCAGCGAGGCAATGATAATACCAATAACGCTTGTCCATACATATATAGAGCTTCCGATTGTTGGGGCAAGTAAACGGGCAGCCACTAGTTCGTAGGCCATCAATGCGAAGCCGGTAAGGAACGAGACAACACCAAGGCTGTGGATTTTGTGAGATAAATGAAACTTCATGTAAGTAAGTATACAAGAGTAGTGTAATGGCTAACATAACACCACATCTAGCGTTGTAAATAACAAACACTCCACTACCCGTAGAACTCAAGGGGTTAACGTTAACGGAATAATTGTGTAGTCAAAAAAACCCGCAAAAACGCTTGAAAAACTACATATAGGGGCTTATAGTCATCACTAAGCACTACGCAAGCAGTGGATTAAAAATACACATGAGGCAAGGAGGAGAAAACTACCGACTCCAATCGGTTTCTTCTTGCACCCCCGCATATATGTAGGGGTACCTGGGGAGGTGTCATGATCAATCAAAAAAAGGGGATATAGGGGAAAATGACAAATATTACTGTGGTCAAACGCGACGGCTCACGTGAAGCATACGACGCCAATAAAATTAACCTGGCACTCGTAAAAGCTAGCGAAGGGCTTGAAGACCAAATTTCAAAAGTTGTTGAGGTTGCCTCACAATTACAATTAACATTATTCGATGGCATTACCAGCGAACAACTTGATGAGGCGGTTATCCAAACTGCACTTCAAAATGTTAAAGACGATCCTGACTACGACAAGATCGCAGCGCGTCTACTACTAAAGAACTTATATAAGAATATTCTTGGCGACTACAACACTGCTGAAGATTTGAAGAAAATGCACGAGAAGAAGTTTAGTGCTTTCTTGAAAGATAACGTAAAAGATGGCCTTCTCGACAAGCGTTTAACCGATGGTCGCTTTGACCTCCCAACACTCGCTAAAGCACTTGACCCAAGCAAAGACGACCTCTCAAAGTTCCTCGGCGTTATTACTAACAAAAACCGTTACGCACTCCGCAAGGGGAGTGGTGAGCCAATTGAAGTTCCACAATTTACCCACATGCGTATCGCTATGGGTTTGTCATTAAACGATAGCGACCCTACAAAAGCTGCCCTCGATTTCTACACTCACATGAGTAACCTCGATTACGTACCGGGTGGTTCAACTCGTGTAAACGCTGGTGGCGCTTTCCCACAACTTTCTAACTGTTTCCTTATGAACGTCGACGACGACATGGAATCAATTGCTCGTAGCGTTCGCGACACTATGTTTATCGCGAAAGGTACTGGTGGTATTGGTATTGGCTTCACGAAACTTCGTGCTTCAGGTAGCCCAGTTAAAACGACCAACACTGAAAGTACTGGCCCAATCCCTTTCATGAAAATGATTGATACTGCTTTATTTGCGGTTAGCCGTAAGGGCAAAAAAGCCGGTGCCGCTGCTATGTACATGGAAAACTGGCACCTTAACTTCCCTCAATTCCTCGACCTTAAGGCAAACTCAGGTGACCCGTACCTTCGTACTCGTTACGCAGACACTGCGACATTTATTAGCGACGAGTTTATGCGCCGCGTTGAAAAAGACCAAGATTGGTACCTGTTTGACCCAGCGGAAACTATGGACCTTACCGAGCTCTATGGTGAAGAATTCTCTGCACGCTACAAAGAATACACAAAGATGGCCGATGAAGGTAAGATGCGTCGTTTCGAGAAAACTTCTGCACGCCAACAATTCCGCCAAATTCTTATTCAACTGCAAGCGACTAGCCACCCATGGCTTACTTGGAAGGACACTATTAACGTCCGTGCGTTGAACAACAATACTGGTACGATTCACATTTCAAACCTTTGTACTGAAATTACATTGCCACAAGACAACGACAACATTGCTGTTTGTAACCTTGTAAGTATTAACCTAAGCGCACACCTTAACGCTGACAAAACGTGGGACTGGGAACGACTTGAATCAAGCTCACGCAGCGCTATTCGCCAACTCGATAACCTAGTTGATATTACGGAACTTCCAGTACCTCAAGCAATGCACGCTAACAGCACCACTCGTGCACTTGGCCTTGGTTTTATGGGCTTCAGCGACGTTATTGAAAAACTTGGTTACAGCTACGAATCTGAAGAAGCTTACGACCTTGTTGACCAACTTACTGAATACATTAGCTTCCACGCAATTGACGAATCAGCAAACCTTGCAAAGAAGCTTGGTAGCTACCCTAACTTCAAGGGAAGCGGTTGGAACAAGGGAATCTTGCCAATCGACACACTTGATACGCTTTCTGATAGCCGCAAGGTAAAGGTTAAAGTAAACCAAAAGACTCGCCTTGATTGGGATTCACTTCGAACTAAGGTGAAGAAGGGTATGCGTAACGCAACACTTATGGCGATTGCGCCAACTGCAAACATTGCGCACATTGCAGGTACGACACCTGGTATTGACCCACAATTCTCACAAATTTTTAGCCGCTCAACATTGAACGGTAAGTTCCTCGAAGTAAACGAAAACCTCGTTCGTGACTTGAAGCGCCTTAAGCTTTGGGATGAAGTAAAAGACGACCTACTTATTAACCAAGGTGATATCCAAGGCATTGAATCAATTCCAGATGAAATTAAAGCTGTATATAAGACGAGCTTCCAACTGTCTCCTTACGCGTTCATTGAAGTTGCTGCTCGGGCTCAAAAATGGGTTGACCAAGCGATTAGCCGTAACATGTACCTCGACACCCGCGATATTGACGAGTACGAGAAAATTTACATCGAAGCTTGGAAGCGTGGTTTGAAAACTACTTACTACCTGCACGTAAAGCCTCGTCACCAATCTGAACAAACAACCGTAAAATCTAACAAAGCTGAGAAAATCCAAAAGGCGAGCTCAGGCAAAGTTGGATTTGGATTCGCAAAACGATAAATAAAAGGTAAAAGGAAGGAGAAGAGCGATGGTTCTAAAAACAAGCGTTACGCCACACATCACCGAAGAGGTTTTTGATGAACGAGACCGCGAAGAGATTCATAGAATCATCGCTGACCTTCGGCAAACTTACTTTCAGCGGCATACCGAAGCACTCTCCGCCTATCACAAGATAGAACGAGAAGCGAACCGGGCACTGCACGAAGTAAACCGTATCGAAAAGCACCTTGAACGAATTGATGAATTTTGCATGAAAAACGACATTCCGATTAACAGTAATTATTTAAAAGAAGACTAAGGAGAACATTATGGCAGATATAGCAATCGAAGAAACACATGGCATCTTAGGCACCGGCCTTCGTGATGGACTACAACTAAAGCCAATCCGCTACCAATGGGCATACGACTTGTATACTCAGGCAGTTGCGAACACTTGGTTTCCGAATGAAGTTCAATTAGCTTCAGACCTTGGTGATTTTGAAAAACTTACTGAAGAAGAAAAGCACGCGCTTAAGACAGTTATTAGCTACCTTAACCCGAACGAACTTCTTATTAATAAGTCACTTGCTTTTGGTATTTACCCTTACGTAAACGCTGCTGAAGCACACATCTACCTTTCAAAGCAGATGTGGGAAGAGGCTAACCACTTCATGACGTTTGAATACATTATTGAAACCTTTCCTTTTGACCGTGAAGAAATTTACGCTGCCGGTACTGGCAAGAAATCACTTGCTGATAAAGCCGCTTTCCAAAACAAGTACCTTGGTAAAATGCTTAACGGTAATGTAGACATCGATACAACAGAAGGCAAAAAAGACTTCGTTCGTAGCCTCGTTGCCTACAATATTGTCCTTGAGGGTATCTGGTTCTACAGTGGCTTCATGGTTGGTATGAGTTTCCGTCAACGAAACCTACTTCGAAACGTTGGTAGCCTACTTGACTGGATTACTCGTGACGAAAACCTGCACCTTACTTTTGGTATTAACTTGCTTCTTACTGTTATGGAAGAAAACCCAGACCTTCAAACAGAAGAATTTGCTGCTGAAATTCGTGGTTTGATTCTTGAAGCAGTTGAGCTTGAAAAAGCTTACAACAACGACATGCTTCCAAAGGGTATCCTTGGTTTGAACGCCGATTACGTAAACCAATACGTTATGCACATGACCGACCGTCGCCTTGAAGAACTTGGGTTCGAACCTGAATACAACGTATCTAACCCAGCGAAGTGGATGGCAGCTGCCAACGACACGCTTGAACTAGTAAACTTCTTCGAAAGCACTAACACAAGCTACGAAGTTAACGGCGGAAAGTAACCCTCAATGAAAATAACAATCTTCGAATCAACGGTTAACACACCGGAAAATGAGGAGATTGTTATTTCGTTGCAAGGGCAGGGGTATGAAGTTGCGACTGCAACCCCCACGGATACGACCATTGAGCAATTTGCAAAAGTTGATACTTCCGATGCTGTATTGATTGTGAACGATGAAGTGCACCCAATTGGTACAAAAGCTTTAATGGGTGCCTTCCATGGATACTCGCAGGGCCTTGAAGTTTTTACTCTCAATCAATTGTCGAATGTTGAAGTAGATGCTGACTTGGGCGAATTAAAACCAATTGCGCTTGATGGCGATATTAACCGCATCAATAGTTATGTTGAAAGTTTGCCACTGGTGTATATGAGTACGACCAGCCACCCTAAGCAACAAGCTGTTAGTAGGGCAATGCGAAAGTTTGGTATACCAGTACGCATAGAAGGTGCTAAATTTCCGTCAGGTGTGAGTGAGCAACCAATGACTATGGAAGAAACTTATAAGGGCGCCATAAACCGTCATCAGGCATTATTGCAGGCTTCGTTAAAAGCAGATTATTATTGCACTATCGAGAGTGGTTTTGATGAAATTCACGCTAACCATAACCCCTTCGGCTGTTCAGTGATTGTTTTTCAAGAAGCTGGCAAAAAGGCTGAGGTAGGTGTTGAAGTAGATATCGAGTTTCCAAAAGATGTATTTGATGAAGTTCCTTTGAAATACGCCGATGTTGGAGTGTTGATACAGCAAAAGTACAAATCGGTACATAAAGATGCCTATCCTTTTTTGACCAATGGCAAGTTAACCCGCCAAGTAGTTTTAGAGAACGCATTATATAATCTTCTCGTAAGAAATAAGGAGTTGGTATGAGTATTGAAGACGCTCGAGCAATTTTAGCGAACAACATTCTGGGAACAATCGCAACTATTAACGAAGATGGCTCACCGTGGTCTTCACCGGTGCATGTTTTTTCTGATGACGAGGCCGTCTACTGGTTTTCTTATGAAGATAAAATACACTCTATAAACATTGGGCGTGACCCGCGCGTTAGCCTGACATTGTTCTCTCCAGACGAAAGTCGGGGACCTAAGGGCATCTACATTAATGGCACTGCAACCAAGCTTGATGACAAGGCTACAACGACTGCTAAACAACTTATGGTAGCTAAAATTGGCAAAATCCCGACTTATTTTGAACAAGCAACCGGATACAAGCTCCCAATTGGGCAACTTAACAGTAGTAAATCGACCGGAAACTGTTGGTATTTTTACAGCTAAAAATGTATAGACAAACGCTATATGTGGCGTATACTTATAAACATAACCACTACAAAATAATTAAATAACATTCAGGGGACTAACAAAAATGAACGCAACAACAATTATCACAGACGACATGAGCTTAGACGAAAAACTCGCAGCAATTGACCTAGCTATGGCAAATGCACAAGCTCAAGCAAACGACGACGCTGCATCTCGTGGCATGTTTGCTGCTCCAATCGACCCAGCTGACGCTACTATGTGTATTGGTTGCCAATAGTCCTTAAACCAGCTTTGGTTAAGAATTTAAGATAGAAAGAGCCCCGGGATATTCTCCCGGGGCTTATTCGTACTGCGTTACTAGATGTGTTCCATGTCGTCGACGAAGTGGGTGGGGGTTGAACCGTCCATGGCTCTGAGGTCACTCAGGTCCCTGGGTGAGGGGTAGTAGTCGTCGTAGTCAATATCCCACCAGGGGTCATGTTCGGCAGGCAGTTGTCTGCGAACAGCCTCGACCGCAGACAGCTCGCTAGGAAAAAGGTATCCGATGGTGAGCACTGCGGTGTTGAAGTCTTCTACGAAGGAAAACTTCTGGAGCGGGGTGGAGTCGGGGTCGAACCCGCTGAGGATTGTCTCGCGACGATCATCTTCGAGTTGCGTCTCCTTGATTAGGAGTTCCTGCTCTTCGTCGGAAGAGGTTTCGACTTCCGCGATGCTTTCCGCCAGCTGGGTCGCGATGGCCCGATGGGTAGCAATCTTGTCTTTCTGTCGAGAGCGTTTGGCGCTCATGACACCTCCATGGCTAGTAAATTGGATAGGTACGAATTGTATATTATACCAAATACTATATAAAAAGTCAATATGCTTAGGTTTTAACATAAAATGCTATATAAAGTATAGTAATTGCGAATCGAGGGGTGTATAATAAGACTATATGAAAACACTCCTCGTTATATTTGGAATCACCGGCGACTTAAGCGGACGTAAACTATTACCAGCTTTATCGCACATTATTAATGACAACCCAGGGCGAGACTTGTCGATACTTGGCGTATCGCGTCGCGAAGTAGACGTTAAGCAATTAGTACTCGATTCAACAAGCAACCAAAGCGTTGCTGACTGCACCGAGCTATATACTATGGATTTGGCGGAAGCTGGTGACTATGCCGGCCTTAAGGACGCCATAGAGACCTACGGTGCCGACCAAACACTCATGTACTTATCGGTACCTCCCGGTGCCGCGGCACAAATCGTTGACCTACTAGGTGCCGCTGGTATTAATAGCCCAGATATTCATCTTTTGTTCGAGAAGCCATTTGGGTATGACCTAGATTCTGCAAAAGACTTTTTGCAACGCACTTCTCGCTATTATACCGAAGAGCAAATTTTCCGCATTGACCACTACATGGCGAAAGAAGTGTCTGCAGAGGTTATTCGTTTACGCCGTAACGCTGAAAACCATCACCATAGTTGGGGCAATGCCTCTATTGAGTCTGTTGAAATTGTTGCATCTGAAAGTATTGGCATTGAAGGCCGAGCTAATTTCTACGAGCAAACTGGCGCACTACGTGACTTTATTCAGGGACACCTCATGCAACTTCTCTCATTGGTAGTTATGAAAGTACCGGCTGAATTTACAAATGACCAAATACCCGCTATGCGACTTGCAGCCCTCAATTCAATTAATGTTGCAACAGCTGAAGATAGCATTCGAGCACAATATGAAGGCTATCAAGAAGAAGCTCAAAACCCAGGCAGCCAGACTGAAACGTTTGCTAGTATTCAGCTAACGAGCGGTGACGCTAACTGGGAAGGCGTGCCGCTTCGTTTAACATCAGGCAAAGCACTTAACGAAAAGCGTTCGTTCGTAAACGTTCACTATAAAGATGGAACAAATGACGTATTTGAAGAAGGTAAGGTTAAAAGCGATGACCGCCAGCTTGATGCATACGAACGTGTGCTGTTAGAGGCGATTGCTGGCAAGAAAGCTATATTTACTAGCGGTGAAGAGGTGATACGTTCTTGGGAAATTCTAAACTATGTCCAACAGGCATGGGATATGAATGAGCCAGCGTTGAAGTACTACAAACAAGGTGCGTCAGCAGACTCTATTATTGAAAGTTAACGCTACCCGTAGCGTAGTGACAATACTACAACATCGTATATATAGCGCTTTTAACTATTTAAGTGCTACAATAAAATCCCATGGAGGTGCAAAACTAGCATGGGGAACAAACAAAAATTTATCTTTGTAACTGGGGGTGTGCTTTCGGGCGTTGGTAAGGGTATTACCGCAGCCAGTATTGGTGCAATTCTTCAAGCCAAAGGGGCTCAAGTTTCAATTCAAAAATGTGACCCGTATCTTAACGTAGATGCGGGCCTTTTGAATCCTAGGGAACATGGAGAGTGCTTTGTAACTAAGGACGGTGCCGAGACTGACCTTGACCTTGGTCACTACGAACGCTTTTTAGATATTGAAGTGACGCAAAAAAGTGCCACCCTTTCAGGTCGTCTTTTAAGCCAGCTTATTGCCGACGAACGCGCTGGTAAATTCAACGGGCAAACAGTACAGCTTGTACCGCACTTAACGGGTGCCATAAAAGATGCTATTGCTGACGCTGCTGTAGGTTCTGACGTCCACATTGTTGAAATTGGTGGAACAGTAGGGGACTACGAGGGGCTTAGTTTCGTTGAAGCGATTCGTGACTTTGCGAGCCGTGTTGGCCGCGAAAACTGTTTTTATGTCCACGTTGTATATGTGCCATTTATTCAAACGAGTAAAGAATTTAAATCAAAGCCTGCACAAAATGCCCTGAATGATTTACGTGGGTTTGGTATCGTTCCAGACTGCGTCGTTGTTCGCACCGATGAAATTGCACCTGTTGATATTGCTTCTAAAATTGCCCGCTTTAGCGGCGTTGCTGAAGATGCGGTGATTCTTCTATCGAATGCTAAAACAGTCTATGAAATTCCACTAACAATATATGCTAGTGGTATCGGACCAGTGCTCGAACGCTTTACAGGAAACCATGTAAAGCCAGACCTTTCAAAGTGGACTAAATTAGTTAAAGCTCAAGATGCCGTATATAAAGACACTGTGAAAATTGGTATGGTGGCGAAGTATCTCGATAACGAAGATACTTATATTTCCGTGCTTGAAGCCCTAAAATCAGCTGCGTGGGAAGTGGGCGTAGGACTTGATTTGCACTGGATTAACGCAGAAGAAACCGATGAAGCTGAACTAGCATCTATGGACGGACTGCTGGTACCAGGCGGCTTTGGTAAACGCGGTGTAGAAGGTAAAATTGCCGCTGCCCGTTTTGCGCTAGATAACAAAAAACCATACCTTGGCCTCTGCCTAGGACTACAGGTTGCAGTTATCGCTGCGGCTCGCAAAGCTGGTTTGAAAGACGCGAACAGTACCGAATTCGACGAAACAACCAAACAAGACGTCGTGTACATTATGGAAGGCCAAGCCGGGAAAGAATCTACGGGCGGCACCTTGCGACTGGGTGATTACGAAGCAAAACTTCAACCCGGCTCAGTAGTAGAAAAAGCCTATGGAAGTACTACTGCAATCGAACGCCACCGTCATCGCTACGAAGTGAACCAAAAGTTTACTTCAGACATTGAAAAAGGCGGTTTAGTTATTTCTGGAACATCTCCTGATGGAAAACTTGTTGAATATGTCGAAGCGAAAGAACACCCTTATTTTGCGGCGACCCAGGCGCACCCTGAATTCAAAAGCCGTCCTAACCGGGCACACCCATTATTTGTTGGGTTAATTCAAGCTGCGTATAACAAGTAGCAGCACTTGTCGAATTGTGAAAACGGGCATATAATAACAGCTTCAATCCGTATTTGCCGAACACGCCGGGGGAAACCTCGGCATGTTTTGTTAAAACGGGTTGCCGTACTGTGAATTAATTTTCACACCCACAACTAGGAGGAGAAATGAGATCTCAAACGGAAGTACGATCTGCGACTGTTCTAGAACGAATGCGTGCACTCGGGACTATCGAGGTTACGCGAGGCGTTAGCTTCGAGGCTGACCTTGCTCGTCAACTCGACTTACCGGAGTTTACTCCGGCACAGCTTGTCGAAGTGGTAGAAAACCTTGTTTTCGAAGGAAAGTTGCGTCGTTACGACACGTCAACCAGACTTAAAGACCCCGGCGGCATCGCCAAAGACCCAGTTGATGACAAAGTCACTGTTTTAACGGTGATTGCTTCCCCCGTCATCACCAACTAGATGAGTGGGGCAGCGCCGTTATACGTAGCGCGCCCCACTCCTGTACTTTCTCCTCCTGGTTATTCAACCAATGCTATATCGCCACTTTATGGCTCACAACACGTCGCTACTCGGAATAGAATGCAAGCACCCTATTCTCTCGTTAGCTAGTGTTATAATTCATACATATATTTCAGAACTAAGGAGACTCACATGGCGCTGACTGAAAAAGAAGCTAACCAGAAACAAGCTGCAAAAGAAAAAGCGACAAAAATCGTGAGCGTTGTCACCAACGATAGCAAAAAGCACGTAGAAGGCTTCTTCGAATTTATTCGCACCCAGGGTGTTATTGGCCTAGCTATTGGTTTAGCAGTTGGTGTTGCTGCAAGCGATACCGTTAAAAAGATTGTTGAAGGCTTTATTACTCCAGTTGTTCAATTTATTGTCGGTTCCCAGGACGCCTTGGTGAACGCATCATGGACATTCGAAGCTTGGGGTCGCTCGGCTACCTTTGCTTGGGGTGCTGCGCTTTCTTCACTTATTACACTAGTTGCCACTGCACTCGTTATTTACTGGCTTGTAAACATTTTCCGTCTTGATAAGCTCGACAAGAAGAAGCAATAATTATGGCTGAAAAATCTGGCACAAAAAAATCATCCCGTTTACTTTGGGTTGATTTAGAAATGACTGGCCTCGACCCTGAAAAAGACCGTATATTAGAAGTCGCTGCAATTGTTACCGACTGGGACTTGAAAGAACTTGCTACCTACGAAGCGGTAAAAAAAGTTGGCCCAAACCTTATTAAAAAACGAATGGTCGGCGAGTTTTGGGAAAAGTACTCTGATGTGCGCGCAGGGCTGATTGCTCAAAATGCTACCGGCAAAAATGGCCGAACTGTAGAGAATGAACTCCTCGCTTTCTTAGACGAATGGTTCCCCGAAGACGAGCGCGTTATTTTAGCTGGTAACTCTATCCACCAGGACCGAAAGTTTATTGTAAACGAATGGGGCCGCCTGGATAAACGACTGCATTATAGAATGCTCGATGTTAGTGCCTGGAAGGTTGTTTTTGAACACAAGTTTAAAAAGAAATTTTCTAAACCTGAAGCGCACCGTGCTTTAAGTGATATTCGTGGCAGTATTGAAGAACTGCAGTATTACCTGAAAAAAATTAAGTAATTACAGTGCTACAATAAGGCTACTATGAAGCTGCGAAGTCATAAGCGGAAAGGAGCACTGGTAGTTGGAACTATCATTCTTTGTTTGGCGCTTGTTGGCGTTGTAGGATGGTACTTCGTATCAAGCCTGCATCAAAACACACCAACTATTCCAGCTCAGCCTGCGGTAAAAGCAGAGCCAAAACCAATCGCTTTAACATCAAACAGCCTATTTAGTGGCAACACGTTTTGGGGCCGCAACATCAATAAATGGTCAATGGAAAGCGATTTGAAAACAGCCTATCCATTTTCTCGTTTAAACGAATTTCATCGTGACCAATACGACGCTTGGGTCACAGGCCTTGAATGCCCAACAGTTGCTGGCTTTTCGCAAACGGTAGCGCAAGAAGAGGCGACACTATCATTTAATTGTTCACCAGATTATTTACCCGAAGCTGCAAAATGGTTCACTGCCGTCAGCCTTGCAAATAACCACACAGATAACCGTGGCGCTGAAGGTTTTGCTGAAACCAAACAGCAGCTCGATAAAAGTGGCATTCAGTACTTCGGCAACTATAACCCGGAGGTGCTTGAGGACGCGTGTGACGTTATGTCATACCCGGTAACAGTAAAATATGACGATGGTACAGAAAAGAAACAGACACTGCCTGTGGCACTGTGTGGGTACCACGGAGTATTTCGTACACCGTCACAAGCTTCGCTTGCTCAAATGGAGAAGTACTCTAAATTAATGCCGGTGATTGCAATGCCGCATTCCGGTGCTGAATACACCGCTGCACCAGACCAAGTTAAAACGACCAGTTACCGGTCAATGATTGACCACGGTGCTGATATGGTCTTGGGTGACCACGCGCACTGGGTGCAAAGTACCGAGGCGTACAATGGAAAACTGATTGTGTATTCAATGGGTAACTTTATCTTTGACCAGCAGGGGACTGTAGAAGTGACGCGTTCGGGCACTATTCGGGTACTTATGGAAAGTAACGCTGCTTCACCTGAATCGTTGGAGAAATGGTTGGCTCTTGGTGCTGAATGTGGCGCCTATCACGACACTTGTTTACAAAAAGCTGAAGACTTAAACCTCCAAAAATTACCACTCAATTATTCGTTCGGCGTGGTGGGTACAAACAGTGCAAATAAAATTACAAAGCCGGCTACACCGGCTGAACAAACTGCTATTGAACAACGAATGGTATGGTCTTCAACCATGTCACAGTTGAAAGCTACCTATAAAAGCCTGTAGAATAGAACTATGAATCATAAAGAACTTGAAGAATACCTACTAAGCTTTCCAAATACCTGGCTTGATTTTCCGTTTGGCGAAGGCACGAGTGTATATAAAACCGGCGATAAAGAAGCTGGTGATGGCAAAATGTTTGCTTTAATTGACGACAATAGTAAGCCACTGCGCGTTAGTTTAAAATGCGACCCAATTTTAGCTGAAACGCTGCGTGAGAAATACGAAACAGTTGTACCGGGGTATCACTTAAACAAAAAGCACTGGAACACTATTATTTTGACTGGCCAGTTACCCGACGACGACGTCAAAGACTTAGCTAACTTAAGCTATCAATTAGTTACCGCTTAGTTATTCGTTTGAAGCGCTAAACTCAGACAGGCTTTTTTGAACAGGTTCAAAATTGTTATACGTTGTTAGTAGAAACTTTTTATTGTCAGGGTTTGAGCTTGATGCATACAGTTGGCGAAGTAACGTCAAAAGGTTCGCAAGTTGAAAGCTCATTTCTCGGGCGTAGGTACTATCGTACTTTGCATTTAAGCGAGCATCCTCAAGGCGAGCGATCATTGCATCACCCGATTCTGATTTCACTACAGACGGTGATAGTTTTTCGGCTTTGATACCAATAACAGCAAGTGGTTTTACTAAGTCTCGTTGTGTATTTGTAAGTGAAATTTTTACGTTACTATTTGTTGAACGTAGCTGGCTATTTTTAATTTTTCCTTCAGAGCTAGTGGCAATTTGACCAGTGGTCGTAAGCCGAGCGGTGAGGCGTTCCCATGGAGTAGTTCGAGAGGCAGCAACTTGGTTAACAACGGCAATTAAAATAAAAACAGCTACGATAGCTAGCACGCCAGCAAGTAAAATAAGGCGAGTTTTGCCAAGCACAAATGAGCGCTTTGCAACCTGTGGAGCGATTTCATCTAAGTAGTTCGGGGGCAATTGTTGCTGAGGATTCATTGACTCCATTTAAGCACAATCAATAACAGAGGTAAAGGGTGCTATAATTACAGTATGCAGGATGCCAAAGAAGAGATTCGATCTCGACTGAATATTGAGGATGTAGTTGGGGAATACGTGCAGCTTAAAAGAGCTGGCCGAAACTTCAAAGGCCTTAGTCCGTTTTCCGGTGAAAAATCACCGAGTTTCATTGTGAGCCCCGAAAAAAATATTTGGCATGACTTCTCTTCAAACAAGGGTGGTGACGTGTTCAGTTTCATTATGGAAGTTGAAGGCGTCGATTTTCGCGAAGCACTTGAGTTACTGGCGCGTCGCGCAGGTATTGAGTTGGCCGACCATGACTCGAGCGGTAGCCAAGAGCTTGCTAAATTGAAGCGACGCTTGCTTGAAGCCCACCGCTGGGCATCGCTTTATTATCAAGAAAGCTTGAAGCAAAACGACCGCGCGCTGCAATATGTCTTCAAAAAGCGCGGCCTTAGTAAAGAAATTGTTCAAACATTCCAAATTGGCTACGCGCCAGATTCTGGTGATGCACTTGTCCAGTTCTTACACAAAAAAGGCTTCACTAACCAGGAGCTTTCGGACGGCGGCTTAATTAACCGCTTCGGTGGCGATTTATTCCGTGGTCGTATGATGGTTCCGTTAATGGACGCCTCGGGGCAGGTGATTGGTTTTACGGGCCGTATTTTAGAAGATGCGCCGAATGCTCCTAAATACTTGAACACTCCACAATCACCGCTGTATGACAAAAGCCGACACGTGTTTGGTTTAAGCCAAGCAAAAGAATCTATTCGTAAAAACGATTACACGGTTGTCGTAGAAGGAAACCTGGACGTTGTAAGTAGCCACCAAGTTGGTATTACGCAGGTTGTTGCAACGGCAGGTACGGCGATGACCGAACAACACCTCAAAGCTTTAGTGCGTTTAAGCCCGAATGTTCGCTTGGCATACGACGGCGACAAGGCAGGCTTGGCGGCAACTGAACGCTCTATTCCTATTGCCCAGCGGGTTGGTACCGAACTGACTATTATTAGCCTTCCAGAAGATGTAAAAGACCCCGACGAACTCATTCAAAAAGATGTTAAGTTGTGGCAAAAGGCGATTGATGATGCCGAGGGCGTCGTTGACTGGCTACTTACCCAATACACAAAACGTGAGAACATGGATATTCCACTTGGTAAACGCCACTTTACGACAGCTGCTTTAACAGTGGTGCGTGCACTGCAAGACCCGGTTGAACAAGAATTTTATCTTAAGAAAATCGCTGGCTACACTTCTACGACTCTCGAAACGGTTCGAAAAAAGTTTGAATCAAAAGATGAAGAAGCTGCCCCCGTGTTAAAAGAAGTAAAGTACACCGGCGAAACGATAGCTGACGAAAATGCGCACGAAGACAGTTTGCTCGCGCTGGCACTTATGTATCCAGCTGTCCGCGAACTATTACTTGAACTTGATGAAAAAATGCTCTCGAATGATGATAGAAAAGTTGTCTTAGCGTTTTCGAAAACCTCAACTGCTGATGTGCAGGTAACCCCTAAGGAATTGCAGGAACTAGACACCTATGTTAAAATATTACTATTAAAAGCCGACGCTCGCTATGGCGATTGGAGTGATGAAGATCGCTACTTTGAAACCGCCCGCCTCGTCCGCATTATCGTAACAAAACACAAGCAAACCCAAAAAGATGAATTGACCGCCGCTTTACGTGTCGCCGAAGATAAAGGTGATGATGAAGAGGCGCTCCAGTTACGCCAGGCCCTAAACGAACTTATTAAGGAGATACCACGTGCCAAGAGGTAAGAAAAAAGAAGAACCAATCGCTGACGAAGACGCCGCGATTGAAGAACAAACCCAAGAAATTGTAGCCGCTATGGATGCACTTCCTATTGAAGGACCTGCACCCGAAGACCTAGAGGAAGAAGAAGTTGATACAGACGAAGACGTTCTTAGCCAAGAACAGTACTTTGACGATGCCAGCGACGACAGCGTTCGTTTGTACCTACGTGAAATCGGTAAAATCCCACTTCTTAACTCAGAAGAAGAACTTGCACTTGCACACCGCGTTGTTGCAGGCGAGAAAAAAGCTAAAGACAAGATGGCCGAAGCGAACATGCGTTTGGTTGTGTCTATTGCAAAGCGCTACAGCGGCCGCGGCCTCGACTTCCTCGACCTTATTCAAGAAGGTAACACAGGCTTGCTTCGTGCTGTTGAAAAGTTTGACCCCGACAAAGGTTTCAAATTCTCAACATACGCCACTTGGTGGATTCGCCAAGCAATTACCCGTGCGATTGCTGACCAAGCTCGTACAATCCGTATTCCGGTACACATGGTTGAAACAATCAACAAGTTACTTCGTACACAACGTCGAATGACCCAAGAACTTAACCGTGAACCAACTATCGAAGAACTTGCAAAAGAACTTGAGATGGAACCAGAAAAAGTTGAATATGTCATGAAAATTAAACAAGACATTACTTCACTTGACGCGGGTGTTGGCCGCGATGGTGACGACGAAGATTCAGTGCTTCGTGACTTCATTGAAGACGAAGACTCTGCAACTCCTGAAGAATCAGCTGCAAACCAACTATTGAAAGAACAAGTGCAAGCTATCCTTTCAACACTTTCAGACCGTGAACAGAAAATCATCAAGATGCGTTTCGGCCTTGAAAATGGTAAAAGCCACACACTCGAAGAAGTAGGCCAAGAATTCGCGGTTACCCGCGAACGTATTCGCCAAATTGAAGCCAAAGCACTTGCGAAACTTCGTAAGCACAAAGACTCAAAGAAACTCCACGAGTACCTTTCTTAGACCTAACGGTCCACGAAGCATAAAAACGCAGGCGTCAGTACGACGGCTGCGTTTTGCTTATGATTGCATTTAAGGGGTAGAAGTGGCTTAATTATAGGTCTATGGATGAATTTCAACACTTTGAACCATTTCCACCTGAGACGCGTATGAAAATGCCGGAAATGTCATACGAACAGGAGCTGTTAAATACGCCCATTCCTTTCGAGAATCGTGTAGCGTTTCTTTCCGAATATTTAAAAGTTACCTCAGAAGAAAGTACTTTTGAACAGTTAGCGTTAAACTTAGATATCGCTAAGTCTGTCTTGTCGTCTATCCTTGGTGAAATCGAAGCACCATTTACCCAGCTAGAAACAGGGGAGATAGTTTATAATTCGCGTACTGAGGAGGTTGTCGCTGAAGAGCTGCATTGGCGTAATAGGTTTAGTGAATTTGACGACTTCATGTCTGCTGCCTCGATTGCAAGCAATGTGTCGAAGGGTATAGATTCTGTTCATGAGTTAGCCAATGGCTTAGGCGTCTACCTTAAATTCGAAGAAGTTGGAAAACGGAAATTCTACAGATACCCTAAAGAATTAGCACAAAAACTGCACACGCTTGCATTTCATTTTCCTCCGGCAAATGATTGGTACAATCCAACCGAGGCTGAAGTTGAAGTAGGGAAGGATAGAGAGTGGATAGAGGCTCAAGTTGCACTGCACGGTTTAAAAACGGGGATGAGAATGTCTGGAAATAATAATATGATTTCTCATTACCCAGCTGAGACTATTGCAGCGCTTGTGTCGCTTGTCGAAAAACTTCCTCCGCCTGCGGGAGATTGGATGACTGCTCGTAGTATGGCTTCGCTCTTAAACCGAAGCAGAGATTGGGTTGTAGCGCGCCTTGTCATGTACCGCGACTTAGCCGAAGATCGTCTTACCGATATTCATACGGTTAAACTACATTACCCTCCACAAGTATTTTTAACACTTAAACAGTTATCTGATAATCTTCCTCCACCTGCTGATGGATGGGTTAATCGTAAGGAAGTATCTGAAATGCTCGTGCGGACACGTCATTGGGTTGATAAAAGGATTGGAAGCGTAGGTATTGCATCGGAAATGCGCCTGGACCGAAAAGAGATTTCGAGAATACACTATTCTCCTGAAATTATTGATACTCTTCAATTAAAGTATCTTATCGATGAAGAAAACGGGCTAGAAGTCTAAACTTTCAAGTAAGTCAGATAGCTTCTTGTCTAACTCTTCAACTGTTCCGTCATTAATAACGTAGTGGTCGGCAATCGCAATTGGGCCACCCTTTTCGAGGTGTTCAATTTCGGTAATATCGCGTTCGTGCGCTTCGGTTGCAGTAAAGGGTCGAACGGCTCGTTCAGATAGGCGGCGATAGCGTAGCTGACGCGGTGTAACAATCGCTACGAGGCTTAACTCGCCAGGAAAGGCTTTCTTAAGAACTAAGAATTCAGTCCAGGTATACAGGCCGTCAGCAATAATGCGGTGTTGCCCGGAAGCTGCGAGGTGTTTAATTTGCTCAACAATTTTATTGGCAACAAAGTCTTTGCCGTTTTTCTCGCGTACATCTTCACGGAATTTTTGTTCACTTGCCGCAGTCCGTTCAATGCCAGCTTCTTCCATGGCTTGAAGAATAACGCCACCAAAGTAAACTTTCGGATATCCTTTTCCAGTAAAGTATTCAACGGCAGTCGATTTACCTGAGCCAGCCAGGCCAACAAAGGCAACAATTTTGAGATTTTCGTGATGTGTCATAAGGGTATTGTAACAGATTATCGTGCTTTTGCTTGCGAGGCGCCATAGGGAGGTTTATTATATGGCAATTAAAGGAGACGTCAGTTATGGCTGGGAATTATGAACATTTTGATAGCGCAGGAACTTCTGCTCGACAAGGAAGCCTCGATTGGCAAGCCTATGCATTATGTGCCCAGACAAACCCAGAATTGTTTGTACTTGTTAAAGGTGGTAGTAGCGTTGAAGCAAGGAGAATTTGCGCGAATTGCGACGTAGGTTTGCAGTGTCTCCACTTCGCACTTGAAAATGCTCGAAACGATACAACTTTAAATGATAAAGGTATATATGGTGGCATGTCAGCGCCAGAACGTAAGAAGCTGATTAATGCGGCCGAAGCTGAAGTGGCCCGAGCCTATGCAGCTAAAGATGCGGTCAATAAAAAACTTTAAAATAACATACACCCCGACCAGTGTTATACTAAAAACATGAAACGGCTTGCAGTAATTGACGGAAAGTCCGTATTTTATCGAGGATACTACGCGATGCCCGGGCTTTCTTTACCGGACGGTACTCCCACGGGCGGAGTTTTTGGTTTTGCCTCAATTGCTATCGAACTTATTAAAAAACTTGAACCTGATTATGTAGCTGTTGCCTGGGATATTAAAGGCACTAGTGCTAATAAGCGCCTGGAAATCTTTTCTGAATATAAAGCCGGTCGCACAAAGCCTGCCGACGATTTTTACGCACAGCTGCCAATCCTTCGCGAAGTACTCGAAGCCTTTAACTGGCCACTGTACGAACTCGACCAATACGAAGCCGACGACATTATGGGTACTTTCGCGGCACAAGCAAAAGAAGACGGTATTGAAGCCTGTTTAATTACTGGGGATTACGACCTTCTACAGCTTATCGACGAAAACACTGGCGTGTATATTACGCGAACAGGCAGTAGTGACTTAGTTCGATATGACGACGAAGCCTTTGAAGCTAAGTATGGGGTGAAGGTGAGTCAATTTATTGATTACAAAGCACTAGTAGGAGACAGTAGCGATAACATTCCTGGTGTTCCTCGGGTTGGCCCTAAAGCTGCCGAAAAACTCCTTAACTCGTACGGAGATTTAGACGGTATTTACGCCCACGTTGATGAAGTGAAGGGCGCGCAGCAGAAGTATTTAACCGAAGGTAAAGACTCTGCGTACATGAGCCAAAAGCTTGCGGCTATTTTTACCGATGCTCCTATCAAACTTGATTGGGAAGAAGCCAGCATTGAACGCACTCGTGTCGATAAGATTCTTGAAGTGCTGCATAAATATGAATTTAGTTCACTTATTAAACGGCTTCCAAAGCATATGAAAATTGGTGATGAAGTTGTTGATGTCGAAGAAATTATCGAAGATTTGGAAGAAGCGTCTGCCGAGCCGCTTAAAGAAGTCGCTTGGCCATCACCGCTTGTTATCGACGGCCCGGTATTTGTTGAATTGTTTGGTGATGACGTGTGGATTTCAATTGACAGTAAGAGTGCTTCTAAAAAAGCCATTAGTGAAGTTGACCGAAATTTCTGGCATGCATTAGTTATGGCTCGAACAGTCAGCTACGATGCAAAAGCCCTGTATCATGCACTTGATAAACTTGGTGCCGCTGCACGCTTTGATGATGTACACGATTTACGCCAAGGCGCTTTCTTACTTGACCCACTGGCACGCGATAGGTCAGTAGCCGCGCTTATTGGTTCTGAAACGGAAGACCCACTGGCTATTTTGGCTGGCCTTGTTCAGGTATATGAAGCCCAAAAAACTGCATTTGAAGCTGAACCACGCCTGGCTGATATTGCCTATAACTATGATTTTCCGCTAACGTATACATTGTTTCAAATTGAACGAACAGGGGTGAAAATTGACCCTGAGCGCTTTGCGATGCTAAGCGAGAAGTTGGGAGATGAACACAAAAAGCTCGAACAAGAAATGTATACAATGGCGGGATACGAATTTAATATTGGTAGTCCGGCGCAACTCTCAGAAGTGTTATTTACAAAACTCCAGCTTCCAACCCAAGGCATTAAAAAAGGCAAGACGGGTTATAGCACTGGGCAAAAAGAGCTCGATAAACTTCGTGGCCAACACCCAATTATTGAACTTATCGAAACGACGCGTGAACTTGCAAAGCTTAAAAACACATACGTTGATACGCTTCCAAAGCTGGTTGATGCCGATAACCGCATTCACACAACTTTCAACCAAGACGTTGCTGCAACTGGACGCCTAAGCAGTACCGAACCTAACTTACAGAATATTCCTATTCGTACCGAAAAGGGCAGGCAAATTCGTGAAGCCTTCATTGCAGAAGGCGACAATGTTTTAGTTAGTGCAGACTACTCACAATTTGAACTTCGCCTTGCAGCTATCATGGCGAATGACGAAGTGCTTATTAACGACTTTAATGGTGACGTCGATATTCACACAAAAACTGCCAGCGAAGTATATGGCATTCCTATGGACGATGTTACAAAAGACCAACGACGTGCAGCTAAGGTAATTAACTTTGGTGTTCTTTACGGCATGAGCCCGCACGGGTTGTCTGCCGCAACTGGCATGTCATTCCCTCAGGCTAAAGATTTCATCGATCAATATTTTGAACTCCGCAAGCCAATACGTAAGTTTATTGATGATACGCTTGCGAAAGCGCGCACCGAAGGCTACGTTGAAACCTATTACGGTCGCCGCCGTCCTACACCCGATATTCAAAGTACTAACTTCATGGTTCGCGCCGGTGCTGAACGTGCTGCTGCCAATATGCCAATCCAGGGGACTGAAGCTGATTTAATGAAACGCGCAATGCTGCAAGTCGACCAGCAAATTGGTGACCTCGGAAAGCAGATTCTGCAAATTCACGACTCAATTTTAGTTGAGTGCGCAAAAGAGAATGCCGAGAAGGTGAGTGAGCTTTTGAAAACCATTATGGAAGGCGTTGCGCCTGAACTCAAAATTTCATTAAAAGTAGATGTACATAGTGGTACAAGTTGGGGCGATTTATAATGATTAAAGCTATAATTTTCGATTGTTTCGGTGTGTTTATTGGTAACCCGTATAAAATCCGCGCTCAGGCGCTTGACGCCTCTGACCCAGAGAAAGCAGTTATTCTTCACGACATTAACCGTGCTTCTGATAGGGGATATCTTGACCCTGCAGAAACGGCTGCACAAATGGCCGAATTAATAGGTATTAGCACTGAACAATTTATTGCTGAACAAAAAAGTGGCGAAATACGTAATGAAGAACTTATTGAATACGTAAAAACTCTTCGGCCTGATTTTAAGTTAGCGATGCTAAGTAATATTAACAGTCGCCACCGCCTTGATATTCGTTTTGAGCCAGGACAGTTGGATGAACTTTTTGACGTCGTCGTGGCGTCTGGGGACGAAGGCTACATTAAGCCTGAACCGGAAATTTATCAAATCGCCCTTGAACGGCTTGGTGTACTGCCCGAAGAATGTATTTTTATCGATGACATTACAGAATACTGCCAAGGTGCCGAGGCGGTTGGAATACATACAATTCATTACTTAAACTTCCAGCAAGCGATAACAGATTTAGAAGCCCTCATTGACAGGGGTGGCAAAACGGATTAAGGTAGGTTTATGGCTAAGTATAAAAACTCACGAATCTTACCGACTATCCTTGTCGTTGTTATTGTTATCATCGCAATCGTTGCACTTATTTCAGGTGCTCGAGCAATCTTTTTCTCAGGCTCTTCGTCTCGTGAAGAAGTGACTGACACAACTGTCGCCTCACTCCTTAGTACCTCCGTTTCAAGTAGTGTCAGTATGTCAGTTCGTGGCCCAATCGTTGCCGACGAAAATTTCCACTCATACCGAATTGTCATATCGCCAACGAGTCGTCAAATTACAACCTACAACGGCTACCTCGGTACTGTTATTGCACAACAAACACTCGGCAACAACACTGCTGCCTACGAAGAATTTGTTAACGCCTTAAACTTGGCGAAAATGACCGCTGGTAACGAGCCAAAAGACGAAGAGACTAACGATGTCCGCGGTATTTGTGCAACCGGCAGGTTATCTGAATTTAGTATTTTAAGTGATGATATGTCAGTAGAAACACTATGGACTTCAACTTGTGATGGTTCAAAAGGCACGCTGCGTGCAAGCGCTGCCCAATTAAGCAACTTGTTTACAGCTCAAATTCCAGATTCAGAAAAACTCATTCGCGCAGTGTCTTTGTAGGAGGGGTATATGCCTGAACTTCCAGAAGTAGAAACGGTACGCCGTGGACTTGCCAATTTAATTATCGGTAAGGTTATAAGTGCAGAAGCACACGATACAGAAAAAGGCTTCCCGAATACTCCTCAAGATGTTCGGCAGTTCTTAATTGGTGCTTCTATTATTGATGTTCGTCGCCGTGCAAAGGTACTTATGATAGACCTCTCAACCGAGTACTCTTTAATTATTCACCTAAAAATGACCGGTCAACTCGTATTTGTCGGCGACACTCGCTTTGGTGCGGGCCATCCGAACGACAGCCTTATAAACGAACTACCAGATAAATCTACTAGGGTGACATTGAGTTTTGAAGACGGTACGAAACTGTTCTTTAATGACCAACGGAAGTTTGGTTGGGTACGATTGTTGCCAACAATTGAAATACCGAACATTCCTTTTATGCAGAAGGTCGGACCCGAGCCACTGAGTGCAGATTTTACGGCTACTGATTTTATTCAACGCTTAGCGCGCCGGCCAAAAACCAATATCAAAGCAGCCCTTCTCGACCAGTCGGTTATTGCGGGTATCGGCAACATTTATGCGGATGAATCATTATGGGGTGCAAAAATTCACCCGAAGCGTTTAGTGAATTCGCTCACTGAACAAGAAATGACACTTTTGTATTCAGAGATGCGCGCTGTTATGAACCTAGCCGTTGAAAAAGGCGGCTCTTCAAACAGTACTTACGTGAATGCCGAAGGCAAAAAGGGAAGCTATATGGATTTCGCCCGCGTCTTTCGCCGTGAAGGCCTTGAATGTCCCCGTTGTGGTGCGATTATTGAGAAATCACGAGTTGCTGGCAGAGGAACCCATACCTGTCCGGTATGTCAGGTCATCTAGGCTATACTTAGGATATGATTACGCTACTAACGGGAGATAACAGTTTTGAGCGCCAGGAAGCCTTACAGGCTATTGTGGCTGGTTTTGACGGTACTGCCGAACGTATAGACGGTGCTAGCCTTGAGCTGCGCCAGCTACCTGACCTTTTGATGGGCGGAACACTTTTCGCTGACAAGCGCCTGGTGATTATTTCTGACCTGTCATCTAATAGTTCATTGTGGCAAAAACTGCCTAACTGGTTACCGCGACTTTCTGACGATGTTCACTTGGTGCTAGTTGATGAAAAGCCCGATAAGCGAACCGTTTCGTATAAAGCCTTAAAGGAAGTCGCCCGCCTGCAAGATTATCCAGCTTGGACCGACCGTGATTATCAAAAAGCCGAACAATGGCTTGAGGCACGGGCAAAAAACCAAGGTTTAAAATTGGACAGAAAAACCGTCCATCATGTTGTCAGTAGGGTAGGGGTAAACCAATGGTTACTTTCGAATGCGCTCGAAACCCTCGCTCTTTTAGACGAAATTACACCTGACACAATCAACCAGTCAATTATCGCCAACGAATCTGAAAATATTTTTGAACTATTTGAAACGGCTTTAACGGGAAATAGGGAAGCGCTTCGCGATATACTTCGTACCCTTGAGTTGCAAGAAGACCCGTACGCTACATTCGCACTCATTTCTTCGCAGGCGTTCTCACTGGCAGCTGTTGCCTATGCCGACGATACTCAAAACCCAAGCAAAGACTTTGCTATCCACCCATTTGTCGCTTCCAAACTTATTCGCCATGCTAACCGGCTCGGTAAGTCAGGCGTTGCACGCGTCATACGGAAGTTTGCGCAAACTGATGCTGATATGAAAATATCTAGAGCTGAACCGTGGCTTTTAATTGAGCGCCTTTTGTTCGACCTCGCGTAAGCATAAAAAAACTCCTCTATAAAAGAGGAGTTTTTAAGAGCAAGAGTAAATTACTTCTTAGCGGCAGGTTTCTTGGCAGCGGTTGTTTTCGCAGCAGGCTTCTTTGCAGCAGCGGGTTTCGCAGCAGCTTTAGTTGCAGGCTTCTTTGCAGCAGGTGCTTTTGCGGCTGGCTTAGCGGCAGCAGCCTTCGCTGGAGCAGCTTTCTTAGTGCCAGTAGCTAGCTTAACGCCAGCTGCTTTAGCAATCTTAGAAAGTTGTGCTTTACGACGTGAAGCAGTTCGCTTTTCAAGAACGTTCTTCTTTACTGCAGTATCAAGTGCACTTTGTGCAGCTGATAGGGTAGCAGCGGTTGGCGCAGCATTAAATTCTTTGATTGCATCGCGGAATGAACGCTTTGTAACAATGTTACGTTCGCGTCGCTTAATAGTTTGTTTTGCTCGCTTAATAGCGGATTTGATAATTGGCATGAATTTCCTTCGCTTCTTTTATTTACTCTTTAACAAATTGCTTTGTCTATTCAAGGGGTGATTATAGAGTAAAACGCACGAAATGTAAAGGTTAGGACATAGTTTTGTTGACGGGTTAAAAAACCTTATGCTATAGTGAGGCAAACGCGTCTAAAAAATAACGGACTAAAACAAAAACCATGGATGACATAAAAGCAAAACAACAAGTGGTCGAGAAGATAAAAGAAGCTTCGAAGATCTTAGTGACGGTAAGCAACAGCCCCTCTGTTGATGCCCTTTCTGCTGCCCTTGGTTTGACCTTATTATTCGACAAGCAAGAGAAGTACGCTACTGCAATTTTCAGTGGTGAGACGCCTCCAGCAATTGCATTCTTGGAACCTGAAAAGACTTTCGATGAAACCACCGATAGCCTGCGTGATTTTATTATTGCCCTCAATAAAGAAAAAGCTGACCACCTACGCTACAAGGTAGAAGGTGATTCAGTAAAAATCTTTATTACTCCTTACAAAACGACTATTAATAAAGATGACCTGGAATTTAGCCAAGGCGACTACAACGTAGAACTTGTTATTGCACTCGGCGTTGATAGCCAAGACCACCTTGACCAAGCTATGGAAGACCATGGCCAAATTTTGCATGACGCCACAGTTATTACTGTTTCAGCCGGTGACCAAACCAGCGACCTTGGTGGTATTGATTGGCACGATGCAAACGCTAGTAGCCTCAGTGAAATGGTTGCCGGCCTTGCCGAGGCTCTTAAAGAAGATAAGAAGAAGCCATTAATTGACGCGCCAATTGCAACAGCACTTTTAACTGGTATTGTTGCCCAAACAGACCGTTTTAGTAACGAACACACTACTTCAAAGGCAATGACCGTCGCTGCTCAACTTATGACAGCTGGTGCTGACCAACAACTTATTGCGACAGAACTTCAAACAACCGCACCTGTTGACGATTCAACTCCTGAAGAGCCTACTGTAGAAGAAGCAACTGAAGATAAAAGCGAAAAACAAGCCACCGTCAATAAAGATGAACTTACTATTAAGCACGACGAAGAAGAAGCTGAAACTGGCGAATCTGAAACACTTGCCGAACTTGACGAACGAATTCGCGAAAAGCCTCAAGAAATTGTTACGGAGCACGTAGCTCCAGAAGCTCCGCATCCTATTTACTCGCCGTCACCAGAAGCTGTTGAAGAAGCTAAAGCACAACTTGAAGCTATCGAAGAGCCGGCTGTGGAACCAGAACAGGTACCAGAAGCCGTAGAACCAGCTGCGCCATCTGCAGCAGTTAATCCCTTTGATGCACCAATTATCGAAGCGCCAAGGTCTGAAGATGTAACAAGTGTGTACGCACTCGATAACGACGACACTGCGCCATCACTTGGTGGAACATTGAATGCAACGAGCGAACAAGCAGCTGAAGATTCTCGACGAGAAGCCATTAGCGGTCAAAATAAAACAATTTTGTCACATGCTTACCTCGGGGGAGAATCAACGAGTCAGGTGAGTAACCCACTGGGTTCTACAGCGTCTGGCTTCCCGGGCACTCCTGATGTTGCACCGGGGTCAGTAGGTATTAACTCGGTACCTGACGATGAAGTTCACTCGGCATACGCATTAAGCGAATCTATTGACCAACAAAGCAATACATCTGCCGATAACTCAGCGCCAACGTTTGGTGTTGGTGGCGAACGCGTCATCGCGCCTCTTACCCAAGAACCTGTCGCTCCACTCGCACCAGTTGACCTCGGTTTGCCGTTGCCGCCACCGTTGCCTGACTTTTCACAAGGCGCAGCGTTCCCTCCTGCATTCCCTCCAGTTGCCGCACCTGGGCTTTCACCGGTATCACCGTTCGATATCACTCCAGAGCCAACCACTCAAACTGAAATTCTTGGCGATATTTTAGCCCCAGAGCCAACCAGTGCCTATTCTTTCGAAGAAACACCAGCTCCAATTCAACCGCCTTCGAATGACCCAGGCCAGTTCAAAATCCCTTCATAGGTTATAATAGCCTTCATGACTGAAGACGGAATGATTCTTGTAGACAAGCCAGCTGGCATTACCAGCTTTGGCGTTGTTGCTCGTGTCCGTCGGGTACTTAGCCAACAAATTGGCAAAAAAGCTAAAGTAGGGCACACCGGAACACTCGACCCGTTTGCAACCGGCCTTATGATTATCGTCACAGGAAAAGAATGTCGCAATGCCGGTAACTATTCGAAGCTCGATAAAGTATATGAAGCAACCATAGCTCTTGGCTATAACAGCACCACCGGAGACCCAGAAGGTGAGTTAACGCCAATATCTGACCTGCAACCAACCAAAGAAGCCGTAGAGGCCGCTTTAAAGCAGTTTACAGGCGAGATTACCCAACGTCCGCCTATCTTTAGTGCTATTAAGATTAACGGCCGCCGAGCCTACGACCTGGCCCGTAAAGGCGAAGTTGTAGAAATGCCCGAACGGCAGGTAACCGTTTTCTCACTTGAACTTATTGATTACACCTATCCCCAAGTGAAAGTTCGCGTGCATGTAAGCAGTGGCACGTACATTCGCACGCTCGCTGAAGACATTGGTAAGGTACTTGGTACCGGTGCGTATTGTTCTGAACTGCGTCGCACTAAAGTGGCTGACTGGGACGTTGCAGACGCAACGCCGATTGCTGTTTAGACTAGTCGTCGTTACTTGTTTCGCTAGGGCTGCCTTCCGACGGGTCGGTGATTGGAGGTTGGTAATCACCAGTCGCAGGACGTTCTGGTTGACCAGCAGGTGTCGCACGTTCTTCTGGAGGACGTTTGAATTTAGCGACTCCTAAGATTTCAGATAGTTGAGCGTCAATCAATTCGGCTTCGTCAGCGCGGTCGTTCATCTTAGCAAGAATACTTGAATCGTTCAGGGCGTTACGAATTGCGCCATGAATATTTCGGATTGTTTTCTTGTCAGAAACTGCACGAGCCGTATTGCTGTTTGGATCAAGGTCGAGTGTCTTGAGGTATGTATCCATGTTTTTAGCAGTATCAACGAAGGTACCGAACTTTATACCACCAAGGCCGTCAGCATTTGAAGCGGCAAGTGTTTCAAGGCGTGAACGTTGCATATCTGCGTCGAATACTTTGCGTACGTCCGCTTCGCTTGCAACAGGTTTCATTACGTGATCATTGAGGTCGTAGTATTGTAGCTTGTCTTCAGGCTTGTCACTAGCTTGGCCAGTACGGAATTTCTCTAAGTAACGCTTGTAACTAAGCTGAGGGTTCGCCTGAAGGTGGAATGCACCCTTTTGCTTCATGACGCCAGCGTTACGTTCGATAACGCGGTCAAGAAGTCGGTCATCAATATATTCAGATCCACGACCTTGCTCGAAGATGAGTGTTTGGCCATCATCGGCTTGCATTTCATATGCAGCTTCAAGTTGGTCAGCAGTAACTTTCGCACGTTCAGTAGGATCTTCGCTTTTTGCCATCTCGATGTATTTACGTGACAGGTCGACGCCACGTTCGCCAGTCTTTTGCGCTTCAAAGCGAATAAGTGTTTTGTTATTATCCAAAGCTTCTTGGCGTAGTTTCTGAAGGGTAGCGGTAGCTGAAGATTGGGCTCGAATTTGTGCGTTGCCGCCACCAATACCAGCAGCAACAGTAAGGAGACCTTCAGTATCATTACCAACAACTCGGTTCTGATTCATAGCTGTAGCGATGTTCTCTTGAAGTACGTAATTCGCAGATTTACTACGACCCTTTTGAGATTCTGTTCGCAGTACATTTTCGGCCATATTCGTTTGAAGTCGCGTAAGACGGTCGTTGTCGCCAGTCCTGTATGCACCTGCTCGGTACTCAGTTAACATAGCATTTGTTTTTTCGCTTCCGTGTTCAGCAATCGCTTTAGCGTTCTCCAGCTCAATAGTCTTTACATTGAGGCTTGAACCACGCGTATTTATAACGCTTTGAATGTGTGCCTCGTTCTGCTTCTCGATTTTTTGCTTATCAATGTTAGCACTTTCGGCCATAGTGTGGATTTTTTCGTATCCTTCAGAGGCGTGATATTCATTGTCACCGGCTTGCTTGAAAGCATCAGTGCGGTCTTTAAGGCGACGCTTACGGAAGTCAGAGTTCTTTACTAAGCCAGCGCCGTAGCTTGCTGGGTTGTACCAGCGGGCACCCTTAGCGATGTTTTGTTGCTTAGCGTGTTCCGCTCGGCTATTAGCCCAGTTCTTGTTGCGATCCAGAATACCCTTGCTTGGGTTGTTGGCAATTTGTGCAATACGGCCAAGCAGGCTACCGCTGAACTTAAGCAAGAGGGGAGTAATAACGAGCGGTGCAATTTGCACGGCCATACCGAAAATGACGGTAATAAGGTTGCTACCGGCGTTTTGAATAATAAGTTGTCCTGCTAATTGTGAACCACCAAATACCAGCGAGAACGCAGGGAAGAATATCAGCATGGTCATGAAGAGGTCTTTCCACTTATCGAACCATTTCTCGGTGTTTGGTAGTAAGTTAGCTACAAAAGCAATTGGTGCAATAATCACCAAGATAACGATAATTGCTTGACGAGCAGCCAAGACGATAACGACAAAGATAAGAGTAAGGATCAATCCAAGGAGGAGCGGAATAAGCAGGTACAAACCACCACTGGATACATATGCAACACCAGCATATACACCGCCACCCGCAAGAACGAGGGCAGTCAGTTTACTCCATGGGTTAGCAGCAGTATCGTTAGCAGAGCCGAAGTTGTCGTTAGTTAAGTTGAATACATTCTCGCGAATATCATTAAATACGTTCTGGATAGAGTATCCAAGAATGTTTGAGATATCGATAGCTAGCGCTGAAACAATGAACGAGACGTTAACAAGAATAGCCGCGATAATTAATCGCGGTACGAGTTTTTTAAGTCCATAATTTGATACGCCGTAACTTGTAAGCTGCGAGTAGATAATGATAAGGAACACGATAACGAAGGCAATGTTAGCGATATTGCGCATAACGTTCCAGGCAATGTACATACTGTTGTTAGGGTCACCAAGCACGCTTGGTTGCACTTTGATCATATCTGCAAGAATAGTGAATACATTATCCATCGCTTCAGCAAGGAATACGCTGACAGGACAAATAATCCAGCCAATACCGCTTACAGAACATGAAGAATTTTCATCCTCTTCGCCCTTAACGGTAAGAGATACATCTTTTTGGTTTTGCGGGTTGGAAAGCCCATCACTTGCCGAATACGTAAACTCAACAGTTTTTACGGTTTTAGCTGTAGGAGGGTCAACACCAGAGGTGAAATATAATACAAATACCTTACGGTCGCCGTTAGTCGCAGTTTGTGGAACACTTTGATAAACGGTAGCGCCAGCAGGAATAGTGTTGCTGGTGTCTTTAAAATCCGGTGCAAGCGTGTAGCCGTGACCATCGTAGATGATTGATTCGCCGCTCCAGGCGGCGGTAGGGTCAGCAGCATGAGTAGTTTGACTACTGATGAGTACCGATAACAGAGTCGCAATTATAACGACGAGAACAAAAGTAAAGATACTTCGTACGGAGATTACTCGGTGCGAAGTGGAGCCAAAACGTTCCATATCGTAATGAATTATACCACGTAACAGATTAAAAGTCAATGCTTATGCCTTTAATTATTATATTTCTTTAATGAGCTGGTTTACGACATTGCTGCCTGGGTGTGTAAGGTTTTTGTTTTATTTTTAATACCCCTCTATTTTCTCACTCGGAACGCCTGATTGCAACGGCATTTTAAGAGGTGCTAGTAGGGGTGAGTGGGGTAAAAACCATAACGTAGAGCATAATCATTACGAATAATTAAATTTTTTTGCTCGTCAGATGTCTTGCAATACCCCTATAATCCTGATACAATACACCCTCGATGATAACTGCAGAAAACAAAGCCCAGGCATTCGCCCTGACGCAAACGCACAAAACCGACGTTGGTAGCCCACAAGCTCAAGCGTCTGTTCTTACTGTACGTATTAAAGAGATCACTGAACACCTTAAGGTGAACAAGCACGACCACATGGCTCGTCGCGGTCTCGTGCAGATGGTAGGACGCCGAAAACGCCTTCTGAAATACTTAGAGGCAAAAGACTTCGAAGCTTACAAAGCTGTAGTCGTAAAACTAGGACTCCGCAAATAGCGGGGTTCTTTTTTTATAGTAATCTTTTCTCTCGTTTCCTTGGGTTATAATAAATTCGATGCCACGACGTAAACCAGGGACAACCGGTCGCAAATTAAATACTCGCCAAAAAGTAACGGGTATTGCTCGTGTTGCCGCTATTACGTATAAAGCTTCGCCGCTTGCAGTGTTTGTAAAGTTGGCTGGCACGTTAATTACTTCCATCCTACCAATTGTGACAACCTACTTTGCCGCCTTAACAACCACCGCCTTAGCCAGCGCTTACGCCGGTGATGCCGATGCTGGCACAAGGGCTATTGAATACGTGCTGATTACCGCCGGCCTCGGCGTTGCACTAACGGCGTGGGGGAGTATTGAGCAGTACGTAAACCAATTTGTTCGCTATAAAATTGACGCAGCCATTGGCGACCAATTGTATGAACAATTCCTGTCTTTAGATTTTTGGCGCTACGACGACAAGGAAACCGCCGACTTATTCGATAAGTCACAACAGTTTTCTCGTTTGTTTGCGTACGTCTTTGACAAGCTGGCATCAATCTTTACCGCCTTTGTCTCGCTCGTTGCCGGTATCGTCGCCCTGCTATTTGTGAGCTGGTGGTTGGCCCTTATTTTGCTTGCGGCGGTTATCCCAAGCGTAATTATTCAATTCAGGTTGTCTCGTAAGCAGGTGCAGCACTGGAATAGCAACGTTGAAACCCGCCGTGCCAAAGATATGATTGAATGGAATATGTTCCAGGTATCCGCTATTGCCGAGCTTCGTTTGTACGGTATGGTTCGTCACTTACTTGACCTGCGCATGAAGTTACGCGACAAAGACGAAAAGGTCCGGATTGAATTTGAACGTAAATACATCGGACAACAGCTTGGGGCTGACGTGCTTGAAGCCGCCGCTGAGGTAATTGCCCTTATTTACATTACGCTGCAAATTATCGCCCACACTCAACCGGTTGGTCAGTTCATTTATGTCCAACAAATTGTTTCCCGGGCACTTGGGGGCGCCCGCAGTTTTGTATCGCAACTCAGTAGTATTGATGAAGACATTGCTAACTTATTCGATTACAACGAATTCATGAAGCTCCCAACAACTAAAGTTGGAACGACCCGTCTTAAAAAATTACCGCAATCAATCCGTTTCGAAAACGTTTCATTCCATTACCCAAACAACGAGCAAACCGTACTCGACGACGTTTCGTTGACTATTACTCAAGGGCAACATGTCGCCATTGTCGGTGAAAACGGAGCAGGGAAATCAACTTTTGTTAAGTTGCTTTTGGGCTTGTACAAACCAACCAGCGGTACGGTCTACGTTGATGACATTAACCTGGCAACGGTTTCAACCGACGATTGGCATAAATACCTCGGTGTTCTTACCCAAGATTCAAACCATTACTCGTTTGCGACCGCCCGCGACAATATCCTACTTGGTGATGTCATGCACCCTGTCAGTAACGAACGTTTCGAAGCGGCTTTGGATGCCGCCGAAGCTCGCACTTTCCTGGAAAAGCTTCCAAAAGGTTTGGATAACTATGTAAACCAATGGATTGAACATGAAGATGGCACCCCTGGGGTTGATTTATCGGGCGGACAGTGGCAACGGTTGGCTTTAGCGCGCAATTTCTACCGTAACAGCCCAATCATTGTCTTAGACGAACCAACCAGCGCGATTGACGCCTTGGCTGAATCACGTATCTTTGAACGCCTGCTAAAAAAAGAAGACAAAACAATTATCACCATTAGCCACCGCGTTACCACTATTGAAAAAGCAGATGTTATTTTCATGCTGGAAGATGGCAAGATAGTTGAGCAGGGGACACATAAAGAATTGGTTGCTAAAAATGGCCAGTATGTGCGGATGTTTAAAAGCCAGTTAAGAAAGGTGTAGCTAACGCGCTATACTATAAGCATGTTACATCAACCAGTTCTTGAAGCGAAAAACCTTACCAAACTATATAACGGCGTAGCTGCCGTTAACGCCGCGTCATTTACTATTCAACCCGGCGAGATAGTCGGCTTTGTCGGTCTTAATGGTGCAGGCAAATCTACGACTATTAATATGCTGCTTGGTTTTTTAAAACCGAGCCATGGCGAAGTAATCCTCTTTGGTAAACATGTTAGCCTTTCTAATGCAGCAACGAGCCACCAGAAAATTGGCTTCGCAACCGGCGACATGGCGTTATTTGACGATATGACCGGCCGGCAGTACTTACATTTTATTGCTCGGGCGTATAAAATTTCTACTCAAACGGATACGTACCAACAACTTGTTGAAAAATTTGAACCCCAATTGGATAAGAAAATTAACACCTTATCTCGAGGTAACAAGCAAAAAATTGCCCTTATCGCTGCATTTATGTCTGACCCTGAACTTGTCATTCTCGACGAACCAAGCAGTGGCCTTGACCCTTTAATGCAGCAACACTTTTTAGACCTGGTTCGCCAACAGTCAGAGAAGGGGACAACTATCTTTATGTCGTCTCATTATTTAAACGAAGTTATCGATGTATGTTCACGCATACTGCTGATTAAAAACGGTAAGCTTGTAAAAGACATTCCAGCCTCTGAACTAGAAATTGGCGCAGGAAAGTTGGTGCGGGTTGTAACAAAAGCGAAAGTTTCACCTCCAACAGCGGCTGAGCTTATTGAATACGAAAAACGGAGTGATAGTTATGTGCTTCAATTCCTCTATAAAGACAAAGCCATTCGCCTTCAGGCGTGGCTTGGGACACTACCAAACTTACAAGATGTAACTATTAGCGATCACAGTGCCGAAGCAGCCTTCGAAGACCTCTACGCTGTCCAGGAGGTAGAAAATGTTTAATTTGCTTTATAAAACTCTCCGCGAGCGACGATACTTTATTTTGGGTTGGTCGCTTGGTTTAGCATTCCTTGGGTTTGCGATGACAACTTTCTTTCCGTCGTTTAGCGGTGGCCAAATTGATGGACTGTTAACCAGCCTGCCGCCAGCACTCCAAGGCTTAGTGGGTAACCTGCAAGATTGGAAGCAGCTTCCTGGGTATATCGGTAGTCAAGTGTTTGATATTCGTTTACCAATCTTCGCAAGCATTTTATCTATTCTCCTTGCGGTCGGGCTTACGGTTGGCGAAGAAAATAAAGGTCAGCTTAGAACGCTCGTTGCACTGCCTATTAGCCGACGTAAAATTATTATCGCTAAGTGGCTAGCCATCGTCATTATTTGTTTCATTGCTTCTGTTGGAACGGTATTTGGTATTGAGGTTGGTGTTGCGGTTATTGGTGAAACCCTCGACCAAATGGTGCTGGTCCGTCTCGGCTTATTTACCTGGTTGCTTATTACTGCCTTGGCAACGCTTATATTTGCTGTCGGAAGCGCGAGTGGCAAACGGTCGTTAACGACGGCCGCGGGTATTATTGTGGCAATTGGTAGCTTCTTGCTTACTACTTTTGCACAATCGGTTAGCTGGCTAAAAGATTACGAATGGCTTTCATTCTTACATTACTTCCCAGCCTCAGATATCGCCAGGGGAACAGTAGAGTGGGGAAATGTCTTGTTCTACATCATCCTTGTTGTAGTATCATTAGCCATTGCTTTCTTGTTTTTTCCGCGCCGAGACGTAAAAGTCGTTTAAAAATAAAATAACGTCCATTCGATAGTTTCTAAGGTGTTAATCACCACCATACTATTGACATATACACAAATTTATGTATAATACTAAGCATGAGTTTAATAGAACAAACACCAAAAACATTCAACAAAAAACAAGATCACGGAACTGCTGCTGAACAACGAGGCCACCATACTGACCAAGATAGGGAAGATGACTGGCAAAACGAATATCGCCGCGAACAAGTTGCCAAGGATGAGGCATATCAATTTAAACTTGCTCTTAATGAGGTGAATGTTAACTATGACCCCACGGATTTCGCTGCCCTTGAAGCCGAAGCAGATAAGATTCTCGGCGAGACAGCTAAAGATATTGAAAGTTCACCATTCCTTAAAGCAAGTGATGAAATTCTTAAAGCCATTGACGATATAGATGATGAATCAATGAGCGAAGTTGTCGATGACTATCGAAGTTTATATACTGAACGCCAAGAAGTACTTGCGAGTATCGATGCCGAGCCCGATGAAGCCACACTTGAACTAAAAGAACGAGCTGAAGAACTACAAGCCGAGCTCG
>Ga0247815_10000065_pt1 | contig 78594 bp, 137 predicted proteins | sample UWRJL194509B1_FD_181014 | JGI IMG/M metagenome (GOLD analysis project Ga0247815, IMG submission 181014) | Plant litter microbial communities from Arlington Agricultural Research Station in Wisconsin, United States - UWRJ-L194-509B-1 | ecosystem: Environmental > Terrestrial > Plant litter >... | reverse complement strand
TATAGGCTCTGGCAATCTATCTAACCATTGTGCTATTGTCATTTCTTGGTGGTTTCAAGTTCAATTATAAAATCAGGTTTCAAATATTTCTTCTCAATATCCGGTCTTAATTCATCGCTGATTGTTCTTTTCCCTGCGGCCTTAACGACTGCCGCTTTTGTATCTGGATGTACGCGGATTATTATTTTTGCTGTTAAGTCTTGCTTGTATGGTCGGCTCATTTTGCTTTTTTAACTTGTTCGATTGCCCTTCCTAAATCAGATACGCCATCGCTTTTTAACTTTTGCAAGTTATGGTGTACGTAATCGTTTAAGCACAACAAAACCTCTGCTGCTTCATCAGAATCCTCATCGGTTATGCTTGGAATGCAATTCCACAATATAGAGAAAGCAAATATCCTAGCTGCTCTCTTCTTTTGCGCTATTGTCATGTGCGGATTATTTTATAGTTCAATGTCAGTTTGCTTTGACGCTATATCATAAACTGCATCTTCAATAGGCCATTCGTCTTGAAAATATTCTTTAATTATACCTCTGTCATGGTCACAGCCTAGGTTATTAAGCTGCCTAATGGCCTCTGATATGTACGTTTCTTGTTCTTGATATGCTTTCATCTGTCTGGGTGATTTATATCAGGGTGCATATTTTGACCTTGAAACAATAATTCCTTGTACTGCTTGGATTGCTTATATTTTTCATCAAATGAGTCTAACCGAAACTTCATTACGTCCCATTCTTCGCCTGTTTGTTCGTCTTTAACACGGGCATAAAATTGGCGTAATTTTACCAGCCTAACAGGCCCACCATTTTTGCGGCCACTATCCAGTACTACTATTTCTCCTTCTTTCATAAATGCGGTTTATTATTGAATTGGCAAAACTTTAGTCCCTTTATTTTTCATACTACAACGAATCTTACCGATAACATTGCAAATGGTGCATTTATAGCGGCGTGGCATATCCTGCATCTGCTCCCAAGCGTGTTCTTTCTGTTTGCATAGCTTACTCATGGTATTATCTTTATGCCCTTACGCTTCATATCGCTTAACTTAGTTCTCGATTTACGCAACTGATGGACGGCAGCACTAACCGCCTCTTTTAAGACTGTTGATTTAACTTCTGATGGTTGCTCTTGGTTAATTTGACTAATTTTGTCTATTGCTGCTTGGATGTTCATTTTATGAGGTTTTTATATTATTTTTATGGGTTAAATATCTTACAACGCTTAACTCGCTGATAGCATATTGCGAAACCTGCTTAGATATTTCAATATCACGAGGCACCCCATTACGAGTTACACGCCTCGCAAGTTCTTTGTAAAACTTCATCTGCTCAGTTTCCATGTCACAAATGTAATACAATGTTTTCAAACAACCAAATAATATTTCACAAAACTTTAACCCACATATTCAAAGTTTCGCGCTATATTCGCAAGAAAAAAATATGCCATCAGGATACGAAGAAATGAGCTTTACCCCGAACTGCGACATAGCAATTGAAGCAAGTTCAACCATGAACACCCTTAAGAAAGGCGACGCTGTTTATGTAGAATACTTAGCGCCGGATTCAGGCACATTGACGGTTGCAAATGATTTCTCGCATTCGCCAGTATCTATCAACAACAAAATAACCTACCTGTTTCAAGCAGGCTCTAAAATAGAAGCGGTAAATGATAACCTGAATGGCCTTTACCTAAGAGTTCAACCGTTCCTAGCATGACAAGCGTAATAATCCATAGAGCGGTTAGCATGCTTCCCGTAAAACGCGGTAGACGCAAGAGATGCCCTATTAAAGTCCATAGGTAATGAACCTTAAAATAGTCACATTTATAATCATATTGGTCGGAGTAGTACTAAACTACTTCGACCTTCTTTTTGAGGGTGACTTCTCATTCTATGTAAATGACTTATGCATTATAGTTAGCCGATGTATTGCATGGGTGTTTATTGGTTGCTTAATGTATAAGACTAAAGAAAGAGTGGCGACAATTGCTTGCATCACATACACGGCTACTTTGGCTTATGATATTCCTGATTACCTATTTTTAAGCGAAAGATACAACCTATCAATAGCGCTATCGTTGGTACCTATCGTTTTTGGCCTAACTCTAGGTTTATGGCTGGATTATAAGCACTCGCTAAAGGGTTTAGCTACAGAGTATGTGGGAGGAATTGTAGTGGCGTTCTTTAGGCCTAGTAATTTTTGGCAGTTCCTAACTACATGGAATGGGACAGAAGTTTCGGGGTGCGCCTTGATAGCAAATGGATATATTTATACATTTCAGAAGAACGTCTATACAAAGGTGCCGTTACGTAGACACATGCTTAAAAATATGATATTCGTTCCAGTAGAGGGTATTAATATAGATAGTATAGAAGCTAAACGCGGAAGTGTATATAATCCTGCTTCTAATAATTGCGCATCGATTCTTAGTAGCGTCACAGGCAAGGAGGTTATTTTGCCGAATTTGTATTTAAAGCAGCTTCTCTCTCGGCGATAATATCGTATAGTTTTTTATTCCATTTAGCATCAACTAAGGCGTCGTGCTCACCAACAGGGTCAGGGCAAACTGCTTGCTTCCATTCCTTTGTTAATCCTTTCGACTCCATTAATTGCTTCAAATCCATACAGAACATCGGATAGCCTTTGGGTAAGTCAATCATTCTGCCGAATATGGAACAAAATACAACCCAATCATAGGCGGCATAATAAGTCCAAAATTCATTATCTGTCCCGTCAAGTTCGTAAATTAGGATGTCCCTTATTTCAGATAACGATTTCCACTCAGGGGTATCAAGTTCAATGTGCGGAAATCCCCTGTGTGGTGTTTTGCGAGGCGGCAATTTAGCCAATACATTATCCCTTACCCATTGGTCGGCATCATGCGGGTTAAAGTCCTTATTAAGGAGATAAATGCCTTTCCCGTGTTCAAACACCAGCCCTATACTTACTAATTGTATAGACCACGGCAACTTAATTATGCCCCTCCGGTGTAGGAATCGCTGTACATAACCGATTACTCCTTTCTTGGATATTGAGCCTTCAATAAACTCTGTATCGAAAAATACCTTATTCATTTCTTATCCTTTAATTGTTCTTCACGTTCTTTTATAACCGACAACCCAGCCTTAGAAAAGTCTAAGCAACTCATAGTAGGCTCGACTAATTTGTCAGCTATATAGCAAACAGTGTTTTTTGAAAACCAGAAGCAGTTGATGCATGCTGGTTTCATTGCAACAGTTCCCATACATGATAAAATGCGTATCCACAAGCGAAGCCTCCTATTACTGTTAATGCAATAATTAATCCTTCCATACCTCAAATCTAAAACATTTTGTCGTACAAATTTCCATCCTTCAAATATTTTTCTATCTTTGGAGTATAAAATCACTATTTATGACTATAGCATTTCTTGGAATCGGGATTTTAGTCGGAGCTGTTATTATGTACGCGCTTTGTAAAGCACAGCAGCATCAAACACCAGCTATTCCGCGATGGGTACACAATAAGACTTTTGTCTTCGGCGAAAGCGACAAAGAGCGCCTATACGTTAAATGCCCTAATGGTGGCGATATGCTTTTAACTGTAAGCGTAGTTAAAGAAGCGATGAAGGTTGCCGACCGTAACCGTGAAGATTTTCAAGATTGATGGAAGCGCTATGCCACAGAGTAGGCGACAACTGGTTCCATATCTACAACGGACTAGCTACTTGGTGTGGCGCACATATTGGCTTTGTGCCAAAACCAAAGCCATTTCCTAAGAACGATAACGGCGACACCACATACACCGATAATGACGGGTTCCGATTTACATTCAAGAAAATGTCTAAGTTTACAGACTAAACAACAACCATTATGGATAACACAACACCAGTGCTAAGAACAAAAGAAAATTTATCGTTTAGTGCCGCCCTACAGCTACTAAAGGATGGCGAACTTGTAACCCGAGTAGGATGGAACGGCAAAGGCATGTTTCTATTTACAAGGCCTGCTGACGAACTTGAAGTAGGATTTATTATTGAGAAGGTAAAATCTTTGCCTAAAAGCCTAAAGGATTACTACGCTGCACAGGATGCAAAAGAGGCTGGTTCTGAACAGGGACTAACTAAAATCAAATTCACTGAATACATCTGTATGAAGGCTGCTGACGGAACTATAGTTAACGGATGGCTTGCGTCACAGACTGACCTATTAGCTAACGACTGGCAGATATTCACCTACTAAACAACAACCAATAAATATGAAGATATTCGAAAAATCAACGCATATTAGCCTTGACAGCACTGAGGAGCAATTGCAAAAAGCCCTTAAAAAAGCTGGTGCTTACATTACAGCCCGTGTAGCTACGATTGTTACTGGCAAGAAACATCGCGTTACATCCCCCAGGAGAAACAGAGTAGTCTTGCTTGGAATGTACCACCCCGTAAATATCGATACCTTCAATAAGGTTGTAGATGAACACAATAAATGGCTCGACAGCACCAACGTAGATGAGTTCGCAAACAAACTAATAGACTTAGCCAAGGAATACGGCAAAAATAAAATCATAGAGTTCGTTAGCGGACTAAAGGCGTAAAAGACTTCAAGGTTGGGGAGTGAGTGAACAGGAAGACATTTCTGCGAGCCGTTCAATAAACTAGCACAGATGCTCCTTGAAGTGGACTTGTATTCATCTGTATAGTGGAGTGCGTTGCTGATTTAACCCCTACGTAGAGCGTAGCCCCGTAAATTATTCATGGCGCATTGGCGGCAATGTACTAATACCCTGCTTTGGTGGGGTATTTTTCATTTATGATATTGCTCTTTTAATTCTTCCTCAAGTTCAAAGTGCCATTGCCATTTCGGGTCGCCTTTAATCTTGTGACGATTAAACTCCCAATCATAGTGGCATTCTGGCAGCATAAGCACAATATTACTAGGCTCTAAGCGATAACTTGGATAAGCAGCTTTTGTGAGGCAATGGGAAAATTGTCTAATATATAGGTCATGTTCAGGCGGCAATAGCGGTTTATCGGTTATCTGGCACCGCTTATTACTTTCTTTGTATAGTTTATCAAATAAAGCCTTTTCGCCCGTGGCGGATTTGGGCTTTTTAATTAATCCTTTCGATTGTTTCTTCGGCTGCTTTTCCGGCTTCGGTATAGCGCGCCATCCTGATTCATATCCCATATCCCTGAGTGCTTATTTTACCGCATTTAACGCATTTGTAGGCTGTAACTTTCTTGAAGCCATTAATACTACTTATGCTGTGAATTGTGAACGTATGGTCGCAAAATAGGCGCTTTAGGAATTGCTTCATCAGTATGGGTTATTTATTTTCCTGCGCCATGTAGTTACAGTCTTATATATCTCTACAGGTTCGGTATTAAGTAATTCATGGCACCGTATGCATCTTATTTCTGTAAAGCCTTGTTCTGTGTAAATATATCCGCTACTGTCCGCTTCATCGAAATATTGCCATTGCCTGACCCAATGAAATTGGCTATCATCTTTAAACCCTGTGTAATCAGTTATAGGATGCCAAACATGCGCTTCATATGCAACGGGAATGTGCCCTCTGTGATAACACAAGCTATCTGTCACCCTATCTAGGCTATCCGAAAAGCGTTTAAAATCGGCTTCTGTTTTCTGTATCATTTCCAATTTCTCGGACAATATTTGCCCCATCACTGGCAGCGGTAAAAGAAATAGTATTAACAGTTTCATTTGGATGTTTTTATTAAAGAACTATATACAGTAGGGCGTTGATAATACTTTTGAGTAAATCTACCGAAGCAACGCATGCAATAATATATTCTCTCAACCCATACCCCACCTGAACTATCTGCTACAGATATTGAATAACTCGATGGCTGTAAAACATCTTGACCGTTTAATACCATTATCGCTGGAAACGTATGCCCATATAATGCGCATTGTTCTTCATGGTATCTGTCAAAATCATCTGCCCAAGTTGTATCGGTATGGCAATTCCCTCGTAAGTCATACCATTGCTCAATATATTCATACCATCCCGGACAGCCCTTTCCTTGGCAATCTTCAAATGTCTGACCCGTCATTGATAGTGGCAGAAGGAGTAATATTAATGCTTTCATTTCTTCTCTTTTTGATTATACCATTGAATAAAATTCACCGCAGCAACATAAACCGCCAGTAATTTAGTGCTCTCGGTAGCATCATTGAAGTAATAGTACGGCGTTTCGTCGCTTCTGAAATGTTGGTCGATGATTTGACATTGGTTGTGACCGCCGATTATAATGAGATACTTACCACCGCTCTCAGATGTTAGGGATTCTATTTTGTCTACAACTGACATTATAGCGTTCCATGAATTACAGAACCTTAATTGCTTATGTGTTCTGCAAAATGGATAACCAGTAAGAACCCTTCCATCGGTATCTCTCACTATATAGGTGTACCATCCAGCCTTACCTAACTCCCGATGAAGTTTAGTCCCGTAGCCAACGTATTCCCACCCTAGGAATTTTGCTATTAGCACATTTCCTTCTTCGATTGTCATATCTCTACCATTTCAAGTGATTCAATTAATTCGGCGACTGCTTGTTCAGCGGAATGCATTTCGTCAAGTGGCGCAAAATTACCGGCGTAAAAATGCACCTCTTCGTAATGTGTATCATCGCCATGTGTCCACAAATCATAGTTAATGAGCTCCACTAGCGTTATGCCTCTCCATTGTTGCTCCGGTCTATCGCTAATAGTACGCACTGTATATGTGATGTTGATATTAGGATACTTAATATCAGGGTATAGTTTCTTAACTGCATCAAAATTAGATAGCGACACTACTTGTTGGCCTATGTGGAAGTCGTGAAAATTCATGCTGTTATATCATTTTGCGCCTCAATCAAGGCTTGGTTAAATAACTCATTACCTGTCAACCTATACATCACATCTAAGTCAGTAAGCGCTTCATCTACATCCGCTGCTGATAATGCTCCGTCTATTCTGTTGCGGATAATCGTAATAATAGCGTGAACTGCTGATTCTGATAGTTGTGGCTCCGGAATAATCCTATACTTTCTTTCAGTATCGCCGTCAATCAGAGTAACCTTGCCGCCGCCTAGGTCAAGAATATGCTTATTGGCTTCTTCTTCGCTGTGAAAAACCTTATCAATACCTTTTATCGTGAATATAGGGATTTGCTCGCCGCCCTTGTAAGCTAATTTGAGCGTGTCATTTAGCGTCTTATCAATTATCGGCTGCGTCACCTTCTTGAAGTTGTCGATACGGTCTTGATTTTTTTGCTGTAGTGGGCTTAGTGGTCTCTTTTTCATATTAGTCGCATGAAGATGAACCCGAATCAGAAGAACCGCTATCATAACTACTGCTGCTATCGGATGAACCGGAATCCCAACTTCCACCACCACCGCCACCGCTGAAAGAACCTCCGCCGAATCCTGAGAACGAATCGCTATCGGTTGATGACGTATGGTTGTTACTGGAATCGTGGCTACTATGCCCGATATAAAATGGACTTAACGGATTTAATGGGTCGCTGAACGCGTCGTAACTACGATTATTAAACTGCGGCTTGTAAGGCAGGTTATTTGAGCGACTAAGCGACTGCTCAGGCTTAATATTACGTCTTGGGTCTTTTTGTAATTGAGGTTCTTTCTCTTTTGCTTTAATGCCGCCAAATAATGCGTTAATCATTCCTAGTATGCTCATATTGTTTGTTTTAGATTAGTGATTTTGCTCTTAAAAATTTACCGACTGCCAAAAGCGGAACTGGCGCGCCCGATATTGTAATTTCACCCGTTTCTTTGTTAGCCATTATTACTAAACGCAAATCAGGATAGTTGCTATCACAATAAAACCTATAAGTATTATAGGCTTCTTCACGAATAATACTGAACCCCTTTGAATGCGGGACTAATAGCATCGCAAGTTCGATTAAATCAGCATCGCTGGCTTGTAGGATTTTCATATTAGCCATATAAAAAAGAAGAACTGAACAAGAAACCATACCCCACACAAAGTAAACTCAGTGATAGAAATCTGGTAGTCTTCTGATTGCATCGCTATATATACCCACGCTATAACGCCTACTACTGGTATCCACATTAAGTATCTCATCGTTCAAGGTTTTGCGTTATGTAGGTTATTTGCCTTCTGACATTACGTTCTGGATTTTATCCGCTTGCTCTTTCTTCTCAGCATCAGGGTCGTTGTCGATATATTCAACCTGCATTGGTTCTTCGGCTGTTTCTAGCGCCGTTATGATTCCTTGGTCAGCAAGTACGGCTTTTTGCATTTCGATTGACAAAGGCGCAAACTTAGATAGCAGTAATTTTATCACGGTTTTGAGCGCCATCGCATCAAAGTCAGTTTCCCAAAGCCCGTACTTCTTCTTGTACGTTTGGCTGTACTTTAGCCCATGAGCCTTTAGTTGCTCTGTAGTCATGTAAAAAGTCTTCTCAAACCCATTAAGCAGGCGGAAATAAGCAGCAAACCCTATTATCTTGTCAGATGTCTTCTTTTCAAAGTCAAAAACATAGCCTAAAAGTGGGTTGCTAGATGCCAACTGCCCTTCATAGATAGGAGAGGCTGATATTGTCTGAAACTGCCCGCTACGGAGCGCTAATTGCGTGAACCCACGGTATGAAATTTGACACTGAGCTACTTGCTTATATGAGCCGTCAGGCTGCTTTTGATTGTATGGTACTATGTACGCGAACCCTAGGTTATTATTTATAGGTAAATCCAGTGTAGCTGCTGTTGCCGCTGCATTATACACGCTCATTGGGTCTGCATTGGCTAATAACGAATTGCTGGCTGTTATCTGTAGCACAGAGGTTATGAACTGTGGCGCTCTTTTGCCAAGCAGCTCTACAAACTTTGCTTTAACATTATCTTGTTCAAAAAACTGCTTAATCTCTTTCATGTCTTAATTGTTTTGTAGTAAAAAACTGTTTTCTATTTTGTTAAAAACATAGTCCGGCAAATGTGCTACCAAAACACCGCTATGCACATCCTCTGGTTTAACCGTAACGTCGTAGCCCTTCCATTCTTTCTTCTCTAAGCATTGCTTGTGTAGGTTTAATAGCGACCTAAAAACCTGCTTGCCTAAATTGTAACTTGCTTGGTCAAGAAAGTATGGTTGGCATATGTATGGTTCTGACTTCTCGCAAGTAATAATAAATGGATTATCAAATGGCTTGCCTGTAACCGCTTGCAATCCCTCACCATACATAGCTAATTGTAAGTATGTTTGCCACTTGCTTATAAATCCGCTAACTCCGCTAGGGCTACCGTCTTCTAACGATTTAAGGTCGCCGTGTATAGGAAATTGGCGCTGGTCATTATAGAAGTCCACTATTGCTTTTAACTTAATCCCTGTTTGCGCGTCAGTCCATTGTATTATAGCTTCTGTTTTGCAGCCGCTTAATAATCTCATAGCAGCATCGCAATCAGCTATTGAGCCGCCCATTGATACCACGGTGCTCCAATCCTCTTTATCCAACACGCTTTTACCGTCCATTAAAGATAATTGTTCTTTACGCCAGTCGCGGTTCTTTGCGTTCCTAAAATCCTTATCTAACTCAGGGCGCTTGTCTGCATCAAGATAGGCATATTCATCCTTAAAACTAGCAGGCTCCAAAGCAAGTTTGTGTATTGCTTTGCCTATAATCCTAGCTTCCGTTTCCTTATTGTCGTCCTTGCGATTATCCCATGCAGCCTTAAAGTGCTTCGGGCTTTTAAGGTACTGCTTAAGCAGGCTATAGTTAATCGCGTCTAGGGCTATATATTCTTCTCGTGTCATACGGTTTCTGTTTTATATTTCCATTTAAAAGCCCCTAAATCTATCAGAATATCCAATAACCGCATTGTTTACTGCTGAATAGCACACCCCATAGTATTCTGCCACCTCTTTTATGTTCTTCCATTCTTTTATTGTATCCCCACTTGTGCTACATTGCAGCACTGGCTTTTGTTTCCTGTTACTGTAGTTTGTTTTTAGAACCTCGAATGAGTGCTTTATATTTTCTTTCTGTGTACACCATTCTAAGTTAATGACACGATTGTCTGCTTTATCGCCTGAAATGTGGTTCACAGTAGCTTTATTATCGGGGTTAGGAATAAAGTGCATAGCGACAAGACGATGAACTAAAATATGGGACTTTATTTTTTCTTTATAAAATGTCACCTTGCAATAGACAGACTTGTTTTTAAAGGACAGCAGTCTTCCTTTACCATGCGAAGTATTGCTTCGGATATTCCCCAAGCTACTAATCATATACCGTCCCTCATACCCGACTACATCTTTCCAAATTTCTTCCATCTCTATCTCCTTAGTGGTTAAATCTCAATCCCTGCTTTTTCAAGCGCTTCCTTTGCGCTGTTGTAAATGTTATCACCAACGGAATCTTTAAAGTTGTCTGCCCGCTTTATCATGTCTATGAGTATTTTTGCCATATCTTTGCTGGCTGAAAACAATTGGGCAGTAGCCTCGGCTTCCTCTTTTGTTGTGCCATAAACCATAGCTATTTCGGTATCATTGGCGGTCACATGAGACAGCCAATCATCTTGAATTGCATCTAGCTTTGATGCGAATACGCTATCGTAATGCCCCTTAATTCCTTTGTAATTTTCCATTTGGTGTTTATTTAGTGGTTAAATCCCGTTTTCTTTGAGGTGCTGCACGTAATAATCCGTGAAGAATTTACATCCGTGATTAGTGCCGTCATCACCGTATTTCATTGAGGCTTCAACAAAGTAGTAATTCCTAACACCGACCAAAAACTCATAATCCCATGATTCATCAGAGGTATGAAAAACATAGTTATCATCAGTGGTATCAGTAAGCGTCCATCCCTTTAATGATGTCGCTTTCTCAATCGCGGCAATTAGTATTTCGATTAGGTCTTTCATATTCCGTGGTCTTCTTCGTATTCAGCGATTTCTTCTTCGATATGCGCAGACAGTAGAATATCGTTCAGAACAACTACCTCGACCAAAGCTACCATCGCAGAGTATGGGTTTAAAAATGGCTTATCGTGTTTGTTTTTCCAATAATCTTGATAGTCAAATATAGGCTGCTCGTCATAGCCGCCACCTGACGTATAGCCAATCATATACCCATAGGTATCACCGTCATGTGATTTGCAAACCACATAGTCAGGCGGGAATTTAGATAGGTCATCGTCACAATAAATAGGGTTATAAATACCAAACAAATCAGTATCTTCTTTATTGTCCCATTCTGTCAAAACAACATGGCCTTCGTCTTGATATTTATTGAACAGCTTGCTAGCGACTTCTATGATTTTTTCTACTTTCATAGTGCGTTATTTTTCTCGTCATAAGCCTTAAGCAAAGGTAAAATAGTATCTCCGAGAATAATTACATCCTCTGTAGCAACGCGCCACTCTATAAGTTGTTTATGCGTTAATATCATTCCAGCGCCACGTTCTGCTTGGTGGTGTGTTTCGGTCATTAGTTTGCGTAACGCAGTGATTGTTTCCGCATATTCATCATATAATGACGGCGGTGATTTTGGTTGGTTTATTTTGTCGGGGTGCATTATTTTTCGTTGTTTTCGGGTGAGGTATTTTTAATAATAAAGTACGTTCCGCTTGGGTGCCTATACACTGAATACTGTTTCCTATAATGACCAGAAATAATCCGGCGCAAAGAATGAACGTTTATTCCTTTTGGTAATTTTCTAGGCTCATTACTTACCCCTTTTAAAAACTCAGAAGCAACTTGCAATGTGGTACCGTATAACTTTGGCATCTATAATTCCGTTTTGTTAATAGCAAAGATAGCCCATTGTTTTGTATTGTCAATACCGACCACATAATTATTTTATTTTTCTTTTCACTTGCGCATTCCGATTATTCAAATTATCTTCGCTGTACAAATCAACAACATGATACTTACACGAGTAATAGGCACAATAAGAGAAAGCGGGATAACCTTTGAATTAGTAGAACGAGAAGCGAAAGAAACCGCAAGCAGCTATGTAATAGAGAAAACAGAAACCCGGAATGGTAGGCGCATAGCTAAAGCAAACTATAAGTGGCTTGATAATTTTGAAGCAATGTTTGGTAGCGACTGGCGCATGGCTTATGCCTCATGGGCGCTACCTCACGAAATAGAAGAACAAAAGGCGACTATACTAAAAGCCCTGCTAGGTTACGTGGAGCATCAGAACAAGATTGCCAATCTACTTAATAGCGGCGTAAATAAATACTTTACAAAAGACGAAACCTTACCTCAATAAAACAACAACATGGAAAAGATAGCACTAGAGTTACAGACAATAAGATGGGCTATACAGGCGGGAATAGTAGAATAACGCTTCAAATGGCGATACTATCAATTATAAGCAACCATTACACCCAAGAGAACACCAAAGCAGTAAAAGAATTAATCGAACTTCAAAAACAGATAAAATGACAACATTCACGCCTGAAAGAATCGGCATTGGCATTTGGACTGCGATAGATACCGACTACGGAAGTAAAGCAGAGGCATTAGCCGCTATAGAGCGGTTTAAATCTGAGCGCCTTCCGACAACCTATTGGAATTATAGGATAGTTAAAAAATCAGGTGACAAAACCAGTATAATACATTCTGAATATTTTAACAACACTAAATCTACACAACCATGACACATACAACCATATTTATCAGCCAACGCAAGCCAAAGGGAGAGAAAGAGTGGTATAATATCGGAGAATGCGACACTTTGGCCCAGGCTTTAGCATTAATAGCCGAGGACGAGGAGGATAACGCTGGTCACTTTCATAAATACAGAGTTATTGAGAGGCTTGTTAAAGAAACAATTATATCACTATGAAAACGAAAGAGGAGTTTATAAAGGAGTTTTTTATCACAGAGCCTAACGAGCGTCAAGCAAACCAATGCTACAATGCCTATAAAGTAGGCTGGTATGAGCGTGATATTCAAGCCTCATGGGATAAGATTTATGCGGCGATAGATAAACAAAAGGCATCTTAGTTGCCGCTTAACCTTATTTAATAGCCACAACCGCCGTTACAATGTGCGACTAACGCCCAAAAATCATCATGCTAGCGTCGCGTGAGTGCTCCGAAGTTCTACCTACATACCCTGTAATCTTCTGAAATTTATCAGCCGATAATTTAGTCATGCTTGATTTATTTGGTCGAACTGGCGTAACCTTAATTCCCTTTAACCGGCAGTACTCAATCAAGAGTATTGCCTCTCTTTTATTGGCCCCTACATTTTGACTTATCTTATTATACACTAACATGCCTTTTGCGCCCTGTTTCGCGAACGTAGGCGCGTTTCCTGATGGGTTCTCGATGTAGACCTCATAATCAGCAATATTTTCAGGAGCGGCGACCAAATCAAGTAGTCGTACCGCTCCCCAAAAATCTGTAGTGAATACAGTGGTTAATTTACGTTCTATACGGTCATACACAGCGTAGCCAGTATTAACACCGCCATCTATGCCGATAACGTACTTTGGCTTTGTCATGGATTATTGGTAATATTTTTGTTCAATAAGTAGTACGGCAATTTAAGGTGCTTTTTCTTATCTGATAAGCGGTATTCGTCGTTATGTTGCTTTAGTGCTGCCTTATACAATTCTAGCGCATACTCTCGTCCTTCGAACTGTTCTAGTCGTGGCGCTCTTGTGTTTATTTCTTGAATAGCGGCTTCGGTCTTATCTATTGTTTCTTGGATAAAACCCTCTCTAGGGGTCTTTTCAAGATACAATTTCGCAGTAGTCAGAAATTTCAGGTGTTTAGATAGACGCTTCTCTTTAAGCCTAGCTTTTTCTATCTTGTCTTCATCCTTGCTGCTATTTTGTATGCCTCGCTGTGCTGCAATATCGGCCATTGTGGTTTCGATTTCTTTGGTTACTTCTTTTAGTGTCTTCATATTATTCTATTATAAATGATTTTAGTAAGTCTTCAAGCGTATTTTGATAGCTTCTAGCTAAAGTTCTGGTGTTTAATTCACCATCGTATTCAAGATGAAATTCTGCATCTGCGGCTAATTGCTCGCAAAAGGATTTCAAATCGAAATCATCAAACTCATATTTTGTCGTTTTCATATCGTGGTTTTAAGTGGTTAAATTATTTGTCTATTTGCGTGCTTATAGTGCTTTGCTGGTAGCGCAAAATAAGAAGCTACTGGCCTTTCTTTTATCTCCCCAAAGAATTGCAACTTAACTCGCAACGTTTCGTATTGAGCCCTTATCTTGGAATCATTTTCAAGCAACCCTAACAATACGTTATTATTGTGGATAACGCTACTATGGTCGCAATCAAAAAACTTCGCTACTTTCTTAAAAGTCCACTTTGCATCATGTCTTAATACTAGCTGCAACAATTTCTTAGCATCGCCGATATTTTGTTTGCGGCTTTTGCTCATTATCTGCTCCCGTGTAATTCCTGTTATCTCCTCTAATGCGGAGAATAATTCGTGTTGCTCTTTCATTCGGCATGGCATTTATAGTAGTGAGCCTCATTTAACGCTACCAAGAATAATTCTCTGAATAAATCCTTTGGGTCAGTAATGTCTTGGTAATTTTCACTCAGCGTATGTAGGTGTAAAACATCTTGGTCATCTAGGGATAGCATTAACTCCAATGATACATACTCGCTATAGCCCTCATAGACAAATTGAAGGGTACAAGAATCTTCATCTTCGTCTATATATTTCCACTTAAAGCATGAATAGTCGCCAAAATTAAGTTCGAACAATAGCTCTACTTCTTTCCTTATTTTTGTCTGTCTCATAGCTCTTTATCGTGGGTTTCGGTTATTGATATGGTGGTGCGCTCGAATATTTTACCCCCTTCTACTATCTGTATTTTCTCAGCATGAGAAAGCGTATCGTATTCTAGCGGGTTTCCATAATGTCCCTTCACTTCTTTTACCTCGTATGTTACCACCGTATTGGCCGCAATAAGTTCTTCAAGTTTGGTTATGGCGTAATCGTAGGCCATTTCTCGGTCTGATATTTCACAATTATCCCGTTTCTCTTTCAGGTCTTTTATTATATCGGTTATCATGGGTTTGTGGATATGGGTTGTGAGTAAATGTCGCCGATGATTTCAATATTACGGTAAGCGTCAGCAAGCACATATCCATTGTAGTTATCCCTGAATGCACCCATAACAAATACCACTTCTGCGTCCAATACACTTTCGGTCACAACTACATTATTGCAATTAACGCGATGTCCTTCGTAAATTTCTTTCCTGTTAATGTCTACTAAGTCACTAAACTGCCCAACGGTATCAGGGTCAACATCCCATCCATCAAGACTATGGCAACCTTGTGGGTAATATTGTGTTTGCGGCAAAATAAACATCTTACCTTCCTTATAGCCCTGACCGTGAACTAAGTCGCCATAGACCCATTCTTTGTTGTCTAATTTTTTACCTCTGAATTTGATTGTTCTCATGTTGTGATTTGGTTTGTTGATTATCTAAAAATTCAAATCTTGCACATCTAGCAGCGATAACAGCTTCTTGATAAATTTCGGAGTAATCATAAAGATTACCAGCGTAGAATACGTCTTTCCCTGTTATATGCCCAAATATAAATATACCTTCTGTGTGGAGCACTTGCCCGTATTGTATTTCTAATAACGCGCCTAGTTTATCTACCATCGGTAACCCCTCCATTATCACTAGCGACTTCTGTGATTGCATAACAAACTCCTTCCATCTTGGTAGGTCAGAATCACCAAAATTCTCTCGCTTCACTTCTAGGTAAAAGTCAAAGTCTGGAAAATAAAAATCAGGCAAATATCTAACGCCATCGCCTAATTCATACCCCTCTACTTCATAGAGCCATTTTACACCTAACGTGTCAAAATATACAGCCCACCTAGCTTCTGTGCGGCTACGAAAATAATGTCCGTTATAAAATGTGTTGATTGCTTTTATCATATCAAAAAGGTACGTTTGAAATTTTAGGCTCCTCTGTGAGTCTTGCTATCTTTCGGTTGTTCTCGACTTCGTATCGAGTGTCTTGAACTTGCTGGAACTCACTATACTCTGTGTAACGATTATTAATCTTATCGTATGTAAACTGGACGGTTCCTTTCTTGCCTATTAGTCCTTCAAATTTTACCTTCCACATCTCTACGTCAACGATATTATTATCGTTTCGGTAAACGGTAATCCCTATATCGCATTTGTTATAGAAGTGAGCGCTATCACTAATGTTATAACCGGTTGGAACCTTATATGTACCGTCATCATTCTTCTGCATTTTAGTCGGATGCGCCACTAGAAATACGGAGCAATCATTACGTAGCTTAAATACATTAATCTTACTAAGGGCATTGCTTATATAATCGCCCTTATCCCTTCCTGCTCCCTGGTGGTCTAGTGTATTCCACGGGTCGATAACTAAACCCTTAATACCATGCCGCGCCACTAACTGACGGGATAGTTTTAGGATATTATCTAGTGAAAAGTCCTCGTCGTCTGGGCGTATAAAAAACAACCTCTTATTTAGCTGATATAAAATATCCTCTAACTCGTCAGAAGACATTCTTTCAGTGCCCCAAAACGCTTTACCAGATATTATTTTAGCCATTCTATGTAGGTGTAACTCAGGGGCATGTTCGGGAGAAAATATAGCAAACTTCCATTCCCTTTCCATTAGCTTACAAAGCACTTGGTCTAACCACGAGCTTTTCCCATGTGATGGCACGCCAGTAATTAAATAAAACCACCCAACTAGCCATCGAACATGCTCATCCAGTGAGCCAAATCCTATACCTGCGCCATTATCAATGCCATTTACATAAATCTCAAACACAGAGGCGGCTAAATCATCCACTGTTTGCACCCCTTCCAGTGGGTAAGGCTTTGCGGCTTCTTTAGCGGCTTTCAAATACTCGCAACCATCAAAGCGGCCTAGCTTCTGCAAAACTTCGTTAGCGTCCTTGTATTCACCTAAATCAATGATATAACAACGCTCTCTACCAAACCTACGCGATAACTCTTTCTGCAAAGCAATACCCGGCGCATCATTATCCGTAGTTAAGTAAATCCGTTCAATAGTGGCAAACTTATCAATATCATTGTCGATATACTCAAACTTCTTATCACTATGATTTTGGGTAGGCTGCAATGCTCCATCAGGAACCGATACGCAATTTAAGAATCCTGCTTCTTCCCATGACAAGGCGTCAAATTCACCTTCCGAAATCAGCGCCTCGGTTTGCCCTACTAAATCATCAACCTTATAAAAGTGCTTATCAGCATTAGATACTTGTGCGAACTGCTTCTTTCCGCTCCTGAATTTAGTATTCGTGTGCTGCCCATCCACATAGTAATTAAACCAAATGCAATTCATATTCTCACCTCGCATAAAATACTGACCTTCGGTAATCCTGTTGCGCTTGATTGTTGTATTAGAAATCATACGAACCTCGTTCAGATACTTGAACGTTTTATCGCTCAAATCGGAGGTGTTTAATTTTGGTAAAATAACAGGTTCTTTTTTCTCTCTCACTGGTCTTAGTTTGCAGCCGGTAGCGCCGCAGTTATGACAATTGTATGTTTGCTCATTGAGGTTCACTGACAAGCAAGGGTCTTTCTTATCCTTGCGAGTGTGGCTGCAATTGGGGCAAATAAATTTGTGCTGTCCACTTGCGCGCCCCTTGAAATCTATCTCGTTCCAAATATTGCGTATCATCCCTTTTTCTGTGCCCGTTTTTGTTCCAGCGTTAATTCTCTTTTTAGCCAAGTTTTAAGAGTAAGCCCTGCGCTACTATATTTTTTCAGCAAATCAGCGCAATTTTCCATAGCCCCTATTTTATCCATAACTGTTTCTTTGCCGTAAATCACACAACAGTTGGTTAATATTTTAATACTTATCGGTTCTAACTGATAAACCTTTTGATATTCTTCTTCAATCTGCCTTTGGAAAATTAAGTACCGTTCTTTTTCTGCCTCAGAAGATTTCAAAAAATCACTTGGAACCTTAATAGTTTGTTCTTTATTCCCATTATCTAAGTAGTATTTATAGTACTCTACCTTTTCAGGCGTAGGGGCTATGCCTTTTCGGGAGTAGCCCTTCGGCTTTTCAGGCGTAGGGTGCATACTTTCAGGCGTAGGTGACAAGTCGTTTTTTTGTTCGGTAGATGTTGAGAAAAATAATGCTGAATAATTGTCGCCAAAAGTATAGTAAGACGATGATAGTATTTGATTGTCTGGATGCGCCGTAAGTACCTTTAATTCGCATAGTTTTTTAACTCTTTTAAAGATACCGCTCTTAGAAGTTATACCTAAACACGGCATGTTATCGATTATTAGCTTATGGCTAATCCAGTAATATGATTTACCGCCAAAATTTACATGGTTACAGTTTCCAGTATGCGTAAAATCCTTAATGAAAGCAAGGATTGATAAATCTATAACATCCAGTGGCAACTTGCTATCAACGGCTGCTTTTTGGTTAAAGGAAATACTGTACTGCATATTACTTCTCTCTTTACTGGTTAAAACTGTAGTTAAAGTGTGTTGGATTCGATGCGGTCAGAAAGTTCGCACCAGTAATCAAATCTCTCAGTTGAGCCATCCCAATCAAAAGCCCAATAAAATGCCTCTAAAAGGCTTTCAAATGATTCAGGAGCATTAGGCATCGGATAGGCAGCATGATTCTCTAACGCCTGAGCGCGGTATGGCTCCGGCAAAGTTTCCAAATGTTCGCGTATCGTTTTCATGGTGTGGTCGTTATAAGTTTTTCAATAGTATATTAATAACCATTAGACGTTAAATACTCACCATCAACACGTTCATACCATTCACCATCAAGAAGTAAGTCAATCCTGCCAGTAATAAACTTTCGCAGCGTTACAGGGTATTTAAAGTATGGTGCCAACCATGTGTTATTTACCCATGCGTTATCGTTGATTGTTCCTTTTGTGATTATCATATTCCAGCATTTAGTAGTTCTTGGCGAATCCTATCAGTTAATGGCTGCGAACCTTCTTGTGTGCGGTTTGCTATTTTATTATTGATTTCCATTGCAACTGTTAGCGCTCGTATGTCGTTTGGTTTTATTATATGGGTCTGACATATCTCCATGCACCTATCGCGTTCATCGGAAATCATCTGAATTACTTGGTCAAGCGAATACATTCCCTCAGAAGCGGCTTTGTAACCTGCTTCGAATGTTGTGATTATATCGCTGTAAGTGTGTTCTATAACTAGGCTGTCAGAATTGTTATCGTACCATTCTTCGGCTAGTTGTTTGATGTTCTTGTGCGCTCCCATTAGTTAATAATTTTTACAAGTTCAAGGGGAATGTCGTCTACTAGGATAAAGTGGTTACGGCAAATATTAAGCAAAATATTGGCTTGGTCTAAATAAAGCTGTCTACCGCCATTTAAGTAGCTAGAAACAATACTTGCTTTCGATTCAGCGCTGTATGAGAATTTTGCTGTAAAATCGGATACCTTATCAATAAATTCATCATAAATATCTGCCAATTCGCCTTCTGTGATACTATCAATTGTTCTCAGGTGGACTTTGAAATCGGAAGGGGGATTAAACTGTAATAGCGACAATTCATCAAATCCAAACTCTCCACTGTAAGATATTGCGCGTTTTGTGTATTCGCATTTTGCGCCGATGTAGGCTGCGAGTTTACGTAATGTGTCGGTATTCATGGCTCTAAGTCTATTTGGTTAGATAATGTCTTATACTCGCTGCTAAGAATTTCTATCATGTCAGCGTTAGGGGTAAATTTAATATCCTCTTGGACTTCAAGTAAGCAAAACTCGTTACCCCACCTGAAAGATGGTGAAAAGTAAATAATATTACCCTTACCTCGTTGCATCGGCTTGTAACCTAGTATAGTTAAAAGTTCTTGTTTATCTAATTTCGGGAGTGCCTTTATCTCAGCAAGTAGTGGTTTGTTGGCTTTAAGGTTTGCTTTAGGAAAATAGCAACCTTGACCTTCGCTTTTCCAGCCGTCAGGGCATTTGTCAAACTGGAATCCTATTGGCGCACCTGCTAGATAATTGTCGTTTCTTAAAAATTGTTCAGCGCCCAGTCGTTCAACCAAGGCTTTTGTCTTTTTGTTAATGCTTATTATTAACTGATACAAGCCTTGCAGTTTCTCAAACGTTGGTGTTCCTTTTAGTATCTTGAATTTCATTATGCTCTTTAAGTTTTGTAAAATAAAAATCCCGGTGCAATCTTTCTTGTGGTCGTGGTTGTATTAAAATCTATATGTAGTGTAATTAACAATATTACGCATCCCGCAGTAGGATATAGGATATTTAAGACACAAGTCTTTTATCGAAAAATTACCCGGGGCATGTTCTTTTCTAATTAAAGCTACTTGGTTGTTAGTAAATTTAGCGTGTCCACACTTCTCTCCTGTTTGAGGGATTCTTCCCAAATATTTATATGCATGTTTCTGATTCTCGCTTGCAGTACACCACTCTAAGTTTTCAACCCTGTTGTCTGTTTTGCAACCATTTTTATGGTTAACTTCTTTCTTGTTTTCGGGGTTTGATATAAACGCTTGTGCGACCAAGCGGTGTACTTGAGAGGTGTAAGGCTTTTTATCTAAGTACAGAACTATTCTGCAATATCCAGGTTGTTGAACTTGGTTTTTAAAGATATTGCCCCTGATTGTAGATTTTACTTGACCTGTATTGCTTACCAAGTATTTTCCATTGAAACCAACTATTGGTCGCCATATTATATTTTGCTCAGGCATAAAAAAGAAGCCCTAGAAACTAGTCGGCAAATGGAACTTGCGTCAAGTTAATAGGGCTGTAGTATTTTAGAAAGACGTGTTCCATACGTCATATATTCTACACCAAATATCGGCAATAAAATGCAACTGCCAAATTAAAGTTGGACTATTTTTTACTTAAGTTGTATTTCTTTTCAAGTTCGCCTATCAAAAAGTCGGATAAGCAGATGTATCCAGTTTCTCTATCTACCATGAACGGTGCCCATAGGTTGATAAAGTCTTGCATTTCTCTCCATTTTGGCACTACATCGTCGTAGAAGCCGGTATTTAGCGTTTCGTTGTCCTGTTTCATTGTGTAATTTTTACTGGTTGAAGTTTAATATTGACCACCTTTTGATTAAAGTCCACCTTGATATTTGGCGGGTCGGTATATAGTCCGAAATACACAAGCCATCTATCATTCTTTATGGCAAATGATTCATTTCTACCCCAATAGCCCGTAACCTTGTTGCTCTCAATTGTTAACCCGCAATTCATAGTATCTCGGTCAATTTCAATCTCTAGTTTCTGAATTACCGGCTTACCGTTAATAATTTCGTAGCTACCTATTGCTGATACAGAGTTAAAGTGCTTTGTCCCTTTTATTGAGAATTGACCTTGTTTATTTAGATTTATCCCTATCATTTTATTTAGTTTTTAAGCCCGGCGTTATCTAGTGGGTGTGGCTTCATGGCTTTAGGCTTTGTAATGCCTTTGCAAAGCGTTTTTAAGTTCTTCGCTATCTCTAATCCATACAAATACTCCAATCACAAGGCAGAAGTCTTTTTGCTTTCTCGCATCCCAATCCATCCAAAAGGATACAATTTCTTCTATGTATCCTGGGCACACAGAGTATATTGTTAGCGCATCGGCTTCTTCCCAATTCGGCAGGAAATCTTCCAGTTGAGGCTGTAACCTAGTAAGTAGATTGTTGTATTCATTTGCCTTTTCTACCGTTATATTATTGAAGTCTATCATTGCGCCACAGGTTTAGCAAGCTCCAATAAAAGGGCATCAGCGTATTTAGCTGAATGCTCAGCAACTGTTTCAGGCGGATATATTACTTTCCAACCTGAGCTTTTAGAGTTTGAAATCACTAACTGTAGGTTACGCTCAAATGAAGCTATCATACCCTGCATAGCCATTGCCGCAATCATAGTACGTGATGGCTCTATTGTGGTAGCGTTGTGTATGCGCTTTACCTCGTACACTTCATCGGGCTCGTGTGAGCTTAAAAGCATCTTATATACCGTCTCAATACTGTCAAAGTCGTGCGCCTCCATTGGGTAGGGCCCCGTACTGCATAAGCTTTTCAAGTGTGCAATTTCTTCATATAATTCACTAATTATTGCGTATTTCATCTCTGTGGTTTTAGCTTGTTGTTTGCATTATTTAAATACTCTTTGTACTGTACCGCCCTACTATCACTTTCCCTTGCGTAGTGGGATAAAAAGGCAGTGTACTTTATTGTCGTAGCTGCCAGTAGGTGCGCTCCGATGGGGTCAAGGGGTAATTTTTTCAAGTTGTAGTGTATCAGCCTCGCCTTTCAGATATTCTAGGATGTTGTGTTTAGGAGAGCCGTAGATGTATTTTTCTAGTGGGGTGAATCCTATAGGCGCGTACCCGTCAAAAAACCCCCTTTCGCTAGGTGGCAAATCAAACGATTTAACATCAAGAGGACAATCGGCAACACCAATACTTACCGCACAAGCATCTACCAATTTGGCAGCCTCATGTGAAAAGCAATCCCCTGTTATTTGCCCATATACGCAATGTTCTGAATGAGTGGGCTTAAACGTGGCTTTATCCAGTTTCCCTTTTTGCTCGTCTGTTAGGTGGATTTTCAGTTGCTCAACTTCGTGGCGAACCATATCCATAAATGTCATTGTGTCCATTGTCGTTTAGTTTTAAGCGGTTATTTGAAATTACTCTACAGCGTTTTGCAAGCGTTCAGTTAATGCGGCTACTTTCTCGTGGTCTACTTTATAGACGTTGGTGCGATAGTCTGTGCCATTTCTTTCGCTGGTTAGGTAGCCTTTAGATTTCAGGCTAACACAGGTAGTGCTTATCGACCCTGGTGCACGTTTTAGAATAGCTGATAATTCCGCTGCCGTCATAGCCCTGTTGCTAAGTGTTTCAATCACTAGGATTTCGCTAGGGTTTAATAACGCGTCTTTTACTTTTCTGGTGATGTCGCCTAATTTCTGCTTCTTCATAATTTTATTGGTTTTAATATTCGTATTCATTATATCCTATTTCACGCAATCGAGTGATAAATTCATCATTTGCGTCTTGATAAACGCCATCCCAAAAATCCTGTATTTTATGAGAATAGCCTACTGCTTTTTCGCTTTTTTCTTTGGCGTATTGCATTACTGCCTGTAAATCTGATAGTGATATTCTTTTCATTTTTTGAGTTTTAGTTGTTGTGAAATATGTAAAGCCCAGTCATTAAATTTTGCATCTTTGGCTTTATAGCACCTCAAGGGACTATAATATGGCGGCTCCTCTCTGATTTCGCCACGGATTAGTTGCAGGATGGCTTTCATCTTTGAGCCTCCTTCCATTTTTTAAGTTCTGCCCCGTGTGCCCAAACTTGCGTAAGAATAGATAACGCACATCCGTATTGAAAGCCAGTTATACCTTCTTTATCTGCTTCACTGCTTGTTTGTTCGGCTATGTCTGACAGTTGATTGCCATTTGCTATTTCTTTCTCCATGTAGTTAGCCCAACGTGCCGCGTATCTTAGTCCTGCGGCCCCATAACCGTCAGTATTTGCTTCTAATGTTTTATTCCAGCCGTCCGTATTAGCTATCGAGAATGGTAAACCCAAGATTCTAGCTTATTGGAATAAAATGCGATATAGTATTGACGTGGCCTCATTTCTCGTGTTTTAGTTTCAGTTTTAAATTCTTTAGTGCTTTTGCTTCGGTTTCACCATAAACTAATATTTCCCGATTCAGTTTGCCAGTCTGAAATGGGCGCACGGTTAAGTTTTCAGTATCCCCTAACCATTTTGTGCCGTATGGTTGCTTAGTTTTTGGTTTTCCTAAATATCGTTCGCCTCCATGATGCGGTTTTAATTCTATTGCATATGGTAAATATGAGTCTTCAAACGGCTTTTCTTCGCCCTTCTTTGGTATCCTATCTTCCGTAAATAATCCAGTTGCGCCCATCATTGAGGCAATACCTAGCATGCGGGTTATTGTTCTTTTCTTACTATCGCTCATGGCCTACTTTTTATCGTTAGTAAATTCCATTGTTATAATGTATAATGTGGTTCTGCCCAACTTTTACCGGTTCTTGTAAATGCGTCAATGCCTTTTGAGCTACGTTTTTGGTAATACCCTAGTTTTACTAGTTTGTCAAATTTAATACGCTCTCCGTTTAGCCTCCATGCCCACGAAATGCAATTAGTTTCGCCTTGTGGTATTTTCTCGACATATTCCCGCCAATTAAAAGCAGGGTGAGTTTTTGCGTATTTCACAATCCTAGTTTTATTTGTTTTGGCACCAAAGTGAGTTTTGCGCCTATTGATTTCGGGTAAACAACTTCGTTTTTACTTCTTAGCTCGTCTTTCTTGCTTTTGTCAAGATTAAGCCAGTCGGTGTATTTTATCTTCATGCTGTGGTTAGTTTTTCGCTTTTAACAATGGTTAGTACTATCTGCGCATCACTTTGGCACATAAGATTGAGTTTCGCCACTTCATAAATAGGGTCTTCGCTTAACGTTAGTCGCTCCCAATTATCTCGCACTTTTTGAATAGCAAGCGCTATATCTGATAGGCGGTATCTTTGCCTTATATTCATAGCTGCACAATTTTCAAGTTATACCCCAATGATTCAAGTTCACTTTTCAGGTCTTTGTATTCTTCCGGTGTCGCTGGTCTGCTTTCTGCTGCATAGTCTACGTGACATGGCCCATGTTGACCGATATGGGTGTACGAGTTTTTCGTTTGGTCTGAAAAATCGTTATAGTTTTCTTTTGGGAAAAAAGCAAAGACATCATCGAATCCGTGTTCTTTGTCATTAACTAGAAATTGCACTTCGGTTATTGTTGTGTCCTTTTTCATGGGTTAGGTTTTGTATTGCGTCAATAACGTTTTGCAGTATCTCCCGCACATCTTCAAAGTCTGCCTCTATCATGCCGGTATCATCGCTGCTGTTTATGGTGGCTACAATGTACAGTGTTAGCGGGTTGCCAAAATCGCCAGTATTACACTTTTCGATTATGGCAGAATGTTGCTTTTCAGGGTAGCCTAGCGCATTTAATGCCGCCGTTAGTATTTCCTTGTTTTTCATCGTTAGTTTTTTTAAATATGCTCTAATCTGTATCGTCCTTTCTTATGCGTTAGTATCGGCATGTAATTGCTGGATTAGCTTACTGGCCTTCTTTAAAGTGTTTAAATCGCTCTTTATCTTGTCTGCTGTATTTTCCCATGCGCTAACACGCAGCCTGTCCGCTATGAGGTTTATTAAGGGATGCGCTATTGGTTTACTGTTTTCAAATGCTTGCATAGATTCATTAATAAGCGTATTGTCTATATAGCCTAATTCCTTAAGTAGCTGACGCAATTGTTTTGATTTATTCATGGGTTTAGTTTTTACGTGTTATGAATTATTGCAGGGATTGGAAGTTGTTAAGCTGTTAAGCCGTATTTAGATACTGCGTCCTGTGCTTCTTTATTCCAGCGCTCACGCTGTTTTACTACAAATTCCGTAAACTCCATTTTTTGCTGGCTTGGTGTAAGTTTTTCCAGTCGTTCAATTAGTGCCGTTGCATCTACTAATGAGATACGTAAATGGTCGGCTACTACTTTGGTGTACTTCTCCCTATCTCCGTCCTCTTTAGTATGATATTGTGCTGTTCCAATAGCAGTTTGAAAGTGATAAAAACCATTCTCTACTACATACATTGGTGTGCCGTCAATGCCTGATAGGTGCAATGCTACAAGGTCAGTAAATTGTGGCGCATTGTCTAGTATATCATCATGTATACAACTGCACGAAATCATGTTTCTATCTGTTAGCGGTTGTTTTTCGTACAGACTGCCGGTAATAGAAAAATATGGGGACGAATTAGTGGTTAATAAACCATATTCAACAATTAGTATATTGCCATTAGCCAGGTTGAATACTTCTTTCTTGTCTTTCATTGGTGCAATTTTTTTTAGTTTATTAGTTAATTCCCTTCTCCTCAGTATGTCCTTTATGGGGTAGACATAGACGGGACTAAACCCGTTTCGGTTAATTAAGTCTTTGACCCATTAGGTAGCCATCTATTGTATATACGCTTTCATTTATATTAACCTCGCTTGCCCTTACGAAAAGTAATTTATTGTTTCTTTTTACGTGTATATTGTGGAAATCGTATACATCATGTTTCACGCCTGAGAAGTTTAATTTGGTAGGTGTCATAAAGTTGCGTTTTATCTGTTTACGTAATTGTGATTGATTAGTTGTTATTTTCTTCTCCACAAACATAATACAATCGGAACCATAAATCCAAATGTTTTACAGAAAATAATTCAAAATAAATTTTCTTTCAGCAATAAATCTGCACTACGACTGTATTTGAGCACTAAAAATAAATTTCATGCAAAAATAAATTTGCAGAAATGAAAACATTTATGTAGGTTTGACGTATTAATAATCGAAACAAAAAACGGACTTATGAAAAGCTACATATTCACCACAGTATCAGAAAGGCGGCTAAAGACGGGCGGCACGAATTACACACTACTTGTTTACAGGGTAGAAAAGAACATCCCTAAATTTATTTGTGAAGTTGGCGCTAATACCGCAGCGCACAAGGGTAAGCACAGCGAAGTATTTAATAAGTTGCAGGAAATAGGAGAGACGAAAATAAAAGGGTCTTACTATGTAGCGTATGACATGCCTAAAATAATAATCACAGAAATCTAACCCATGAGCACAAAGACAGAAACAACGGAATACTACCAAATTGAATACAAAAGCCCAAAGCATGAGAATTGGGCGCAATGCACCATACTTGAAGATACATTAAGTGAAGCGGCAAAGACAGCAGCAAGCGAACTATTTGAGGCATACCAAACCCGCATAGTAAAAGTAACTACAATAACCACAAGGGAAATTATATGAGCACTATAAAGACATCAAGCCTATAACACAGCACCGGAGGGCACCAATTAGTAATAAGTAGCGGGAAGTATTGCGAGGTTCATTATTGTAATAATAAGCAGGATATAAAGCGCACAAGCCCAAAATTGGATTGAGGCTTATGGTAGTGAACTATGTGATTATGTAGTAACCGCTAGCTTTAGAAAGAAAATCAAATAACTAGCCACTAAACATAACAGAATGAAAGAGCAAGAAGATAAGAGCAGAAAGGATGCAATATTACACATAGCGCAAGCAATGGGGCTAGTAGGCGCACATCCTGACCGCCACAACAAAGACAAATTAATAGGAGATGCATACGAAGCCCTATCTATAGCGTTACGGATATTAGTTAAGAGCTAACACCAGTAACAACAATTAAACAAAGCCCTTGCAGTAATGCGGGGCTTTGTTATTATCGGTAATCTTGCGCAACCTTGCGCACAAGCTCACCAATACGTGCGCATAGCTTTAAGCCTTTATCAGATATTCGTGCTGTATCATAGTATTTGCCTTCGACCTCAACACGCCCACGCTTGCGGATACCTAATAGACCTAATTTATCCATGCGGTTAAACTCACGCTTTGAAAGGCCTTCAACTAAAGGCAGGCCAGTATTATCGAGTAAATCACAGCCTATAATAATGACTATCTCACGCATATCCAGACCAACACAGTAAAGAAGTGTATCTAAGTCAGAGTGTACAATATCATCTAAGATACGTTTACGTCTATCAGTAGACCCCGAAGGGCGGGGAGGGCATAATTCATGCAGGACAAGTGTATAGATGCGCCTACGCTCATGAAGATAAGCAGTGATAGCAGGGACAGACTTCTGTGTATCACGCTCAGGAGTATTATATCCGCTAGTCTTATAGGCGTATGACTTCGCATTGCTCACGCTGTGAATATCAACTATTTACCGCTAAAATATAGGAACTATGGAAACTTTCAGTGTGTTTAAAGTTTCCGTTAAGGGATTTTGACTGTTTCTTGCACCTGTTTTCACTCATAATAATTGCCAAAACATGCCTTTTGTGTGCATATTCCAGCAGGTAATGTCAAGTTAATAGAAAATCTGCCTCAATAATGGCAATATGAGCACTATAATAACCCAAAATACTTATAAAGTCATCTGCTGATATCTTTCTGTTGCCGTTTTCATACCTTGATAGTGTCGATGCCTTAATTTTAGTAACTATTGCGGCCTGCGATAGCGTCAATTTACGCCTTTTACGTGCTTCCTTAAGTATGTCTTTTGCCAAAAGTGGGCTTTTACTAATCATTTGCAGCGACTTATGTCAACAAAGATAATACATAGGTATGAGGATTGCAATAGGAAACTGCGGGAACATTTAAAGTTTCCAGCGTTTACCAAAATCCCACGATAACCACGTTTATGTTAAATAGCCATTATGTCAGTGTGCCTCAGCCCCTCCCCTACCCCACCGATAATCCAGAAATAACATGTAATTAGGCGCATTGTAAACTATCATCGCTAATATAGTTAACTGCAATATTATTACCTTAGCCCTATGAGCAACCAAACAAGATACTTAATTGAAATACATACAATGTATGAGCAGTCGTTATATTCACCTAGTCGTTTAACTGGCGTGTATGATAACTTAACCATAGACGTATTGCAACCTAATGAGATAATTCGCATTAGCACCACAGCCTAGCACATACCACACAGTAAGTCATTCCCATTAGCACACATGATTAATTGATGTATCGCTACGTCATAACCATGTTTTAGCTTAGTTCTATAGTATGGACTGGCTTTTGTGCTTTGGTTTTGAAATTGGTGGGCAAGTTAGGATTTCGTGAGGTTGATGTACCCGGTCGAGATTGAGCGACTTGCCCTCGCGGATTAAATGCCCGGTATACATGCACGAAGTACACATATACTCTGTCAAGCAAGATTGTTATCAAGCAGAGATAGTCAATATTAGTATTCCCGAAACATTTCCGCAGGTCACCTCTCATTATATCACAGGTACCCTATAGCAATTACCTTTTACCATTTATAGTATTAATACTCCCTGCCCATTACAGGAAATTCTATTTAGCTTTGTTCTACACATGGATACAATACCACAAATAGTAGCCAATTATGATTTAGCCCGATTTAATAAGTTGGTTGCTGATGGTATTATTAATCCATACAGCCGCAGACAAAAGACATCTAATTTCTTTACTAGATTATTGCCGCCTAAGAACGATGGATTATGCGATTGTGGCTGCGGAACACCGATTACAGGTCGTCAAACGCGCTGGTCTTCTAGCGAATGTGCTTCTACATTAGAGTGGTTATGGCGGTTATGCTCCTCTGATAGTTCGTCTATACGGCGTATGTTGTATATTACTCAAGGGGATTTCTGTAAACATTGCGGCGTAGAAGGCTTTGATGATGTTGACCACATATTGCCGGTTCATAAAGGCGGTGGCGGAATGGGTTTGTGGAATTTTCAAGGACTATGCAAGTCATGTCATAAGGCTAAAACTCGCATTGACGTAAAGAAGTAAAATATTTGTACGACAAAAATTTGCACAATAGAAAGCAAGGTGTATATTTGTAGGACAAAACCACGGCTATGGAGTTTACTAACGAGGAGTATTTATGGATTAGTGTATTTGCATACGTATTCCCATTGCTTGTTATTGTATGCTTTACGTTTTGGGCAGCCCGGCAGGATGAGAATTTTAAGAAGAAACCATTACTGATAGTTGCATTTATTCCTATCGTTAACCTAATTGGTGCTAATTATATCTTGACTGTATTGAACGGTTTGCTTGATATGAAAGCTAAAAACCGCACCTTATGAGGGAATTTATTACACTCTGGAATAATAGGTATTTAGCAAGCTATGGCGGGCGACGCAAATTTGAGGCTCATGTTTATACTATTGCCTTTACTAGTTTTACGCTTATACTGTCTTTAATAGTCCTTATGGTAACCTGCTTAAGTGTTTTACAATGATGTTGCTTGACAGGCTCTTGTTTATAATTCCAATTACGATGATTACTTTTGTGTTCATCTATGACTACTACCGGATATACTTTAAAGGCGAATGGGGCCATACAGAGGTTACGAATCCATTTATGTACTGCTGGGATGAATCCTTTATTGACGATTCAATAACTATCAACCCACGGCTTACCGTTTACTTGTCATTTGACTTTAACGTAGATCCTATAACATGCTCTGTGCATCAGTACGGGGATGGCTGGTACTATACGCTCAAGGAATATAATTTGAACGATAGCAACACTGAAAAGCTATGCGAAAGGATTAAAGCCGAGTTAGGGCATTGCCACATAAGATGCACCGGTGATAGTAGCGGCTGGGCACGTAAGACCTCATCCAGGTTCCGGGATTGGGAAATAGTACAGCAAGTGCTAAAGCCCGCAAAGATTGATGTAACCCGCTCCAACCCCAATGTAAGCGAGAGCCGGACTTTATCAAATACGATACTTGGCCGCCACCCTAACAGGAAGTTTCATTCCAGCTGCTATAACCTTATTGAGGACATGAGGCTAGTGCGCTGGGAATCAGGCAAGTTGATGAAAGACGCTATAGAGGAAGGGCGCATGGTGAAAACGGATTTAAAGCGCACCCACTTGCTTGACACGCTCCGCTACATGGATAATACCTACTTTGCCAACTTCATCGAGAAGCAGAAGCGGTAAAAGGAAACGTTACTTCATATAATAGCGTCTTTAGACTTGCTAAATCAAAACCTTTGTGTTATATTTGTAAGACAAAAACCACAAACATGATAGTGTACTTAGTTTTTAGAGAAATTACGGATAGTTATATTCAGGGCTTTAGCACAAGAGAGAAAGCTGAAAAGTTTATTAACTCACATGAATATGGAATGTACTTTTACATTAACGAAAGCCAATTAGATAGATAATGAGCACACAAACAGATAACTGGTACAACGAAGACCTTGATAAGTATTGGAGCGCAATATGTGAAGCCCTAGAGGTTGCGGGGTATAAATACCGGCTACCAACACGTGGTGATGTGTACGAAAGTTTTTGCAGTGAATTATCAATTGAAGATTACGTAAAAGAAACCATATGACACCAGAAACAGAAGAAAGAATATTAACCCTTGAATGGCTTAAAGTAAACGCCAAGTATTTTATTCTTGACAAAAAAGAGCATGAAACAATAGCCGTCTGCTGGATTGACAGTAAAGAGAAGCAGCGCGGGTATAATTTCTATGAAAACAACTTGGGATGGGAATTTAACCCATGCTCTACAGGTAGCGAAGCGGTTGAGGTAATGTTGCAATCAAGCCGCTACGATATAACCTCTGACTTTGAAGTGGCGGTTAACAATTGTAGAGTATTATTAACTAATGGATAGACTAAAACCTCATAGATATGAGCACCGAGACAAATAAGAATGGATATACACCACAGGAGCAAAAGTTAATGGATGCTATTTTTGGTGTTGGGTGGGAAGTAAAAGGGGCAGAAGAAGCAAATAAGCAGCCATTTGAAAAATACCCTCTTTTAGCTGAACACATAGAACGTATGGCTTGCACTGGAACCATTGGCAACATGTCTGAATGGAATGCCTTTCTAAAGGAAATAAACAGAGTATTATGAAATTTGAAAGCGAAATTATTGGAAACGTATTTCCTGCGCATTTAAGGGATTATTATTACTAAAATGACCACACCCGAACTATTAACCCACTATCGTAAGCTACACAAGCAAAAACAAAGCGAAGCAGCATCAGGCATGGGGGTATCCACGGTAGCCTACCGCAAGTATGAGAAAGGCTTATGGGTACCTAAGTTCCCCGACATGGTAAAGCTATTCAACCACTACGGCTACACCCTACAGCTAAGCAAGCCTGATTTTATAATTGAACTTGAAACCACCAAGAAATGACAATAGCACAATGGTTAGATAGATTGCCAGAGCCTATAAGGGAGCAGGCATTATATTATTACGGGCTAGATAGCGATGATAAGCATAGTAACCTAATGTCGTATAGTACGTTTTATTTGGCGTTAAAATCTGCATTTGGATGGGCTGAAACCGAGCAAGGTTATGATTATTGGGAAGCTATTGCGTCCACTATGCTTCAATCTAACACCCCAACCGAATTAACCCCTACAGTATGAGCACAGAAATAAAAACAGAGCAAGCATTAAGGTACCGTGTATTGCAGAATAAGGCTTTAAGCATTCCAGATTCCGAAATGACGCCAGCAATTAAAGATTTCTTTGTTGCTTTGAGCTACTACTTTTTGGATGACTTCACTGGCGACTTCGCCTACCGAAGCGCAGATGGCGAAATATATGACTGGCACAAAGATAAATAACCTATGACCGATAAAAATACACTCTGATTTATGGATGCGTTCGATAAAACAACGACATCACAAAATGCTTAATCTCCAGCCACATCGGCTGTAGGCGCTTTTTGCCATAAAGGAAAGCAGGCGCACAAGCCACCACACCTATGCCTAGTAGCGAAAGAGCAAAAAATGTATTAATTACCGTTGTCATCACTTATTCGGTCTAATTTCAATTTTAGTACTTTAGCAAGCCTTCTACACCCATATACTCCAACTTTTGCGCCATTTGATACTATGTTTAATACAAGGGATATAAAAAAAATACTAATACTCGTTATAAAAAGCGCGTCTACGCTGAATACTAACAAATCGTGTCCCCATTTCAGTTCCACCACGCTAATGATGTATTTGAAGTAAGAAAGCAGCACTATCAGTGATATTAGGTATATTCCATAGCCTATCGAGGTTGCTATTTTCTTAGGGCTAATTTTTTCGTCACCCTTCCAGCAATTCGCCCATATTCCACAAGTTAGGTCGCAAAATATACCCAATATAACAAATACAGCCATAAGCCGTACAGGATAATCTATTATTAGTTCCACGATAGCAAAGAACCCAATAGACACCAGTATAGTATTCTTTAGCAGATATTGAAGATTTTCCGCACAGATTATTTCTGTCATGTTATATTGCCGTAAAACCCACATAGCTATCTTTACCACTCTATCGTTATTGCGGCTTAGTTCCATTTCCAGATACCTGAGCGTCTTTTGACACAGCACCATAAAGGGCTATTAATACAGCAGCGGCAAGATACTTCCAATCCTTTGAAATTTCAAAGCTGTCTTGCTGTAAAAACGGAACCGCAGCCATTATAACGGCTCCTATACAGCCTAAAACTGTCGTTCTCCAACTTTTAGGTTTCTTTATGCTCATACTATCTGTATATAAGGTTCTTTAGTTACCAAAGCCTGACATTGCTTTATAGTTAATCCGAAAGTCTTTTGGAAATGCGGATAGTCTTTAAACTTCCAGTCACCGCCCCACTCAAAACCATGCTTCTTAAATATAAGTACTATTTCCATCCAATCAGCAGTTCCATCAGCATCAAAATCCTTAACTGTGTCCCATGATGCTTCTTTGCCGTTGATAATTAAGCAAATATCTATCGCCAGTCCGTAGTTATGGTACGATGTGCCGCCTTTAGCATTAGTCACAATTTTACCCGGCTTAGTGCGCCCAATAGCGTACAAGTCGTTTTGCTCCTTTATCGTCCTAAGCGTATGGGTAAAGCGGCAAATAACGGTACCTGTTAATGCAGCGCATATTTCAGTATAAATAGCCAAAGCCTCAACCCGCAATTTGGGGTGAAGCAATTGGATTCTATCTAGTGTTACCTTATCCATTATTACTTTTTAAATTCGTACCGTGTTACAGGTTCAATATATGGATGAAACAAAGGGTAGCATATTGTAGTAGGGAAAATAAACGCTATGGCTTTTATTATCTTTTTCATTTGCTAAATATACTTATTCCTTCCGTTTAAATGCGTACCTATACTGTTCTTTCCTTGGCTGTGTGATTACTTGATGGCATTTAATACACTCACCAGTTTGCATCAGGCAGTACCTTTGTACTACTACGATGCTGTCTTTTGTTTCTGTCACCTGCTGCTCACATGGCTCATCGGTTATGGATAAGATGCCCGCTAAGTCGTGTCCACCACCACTTGAACATTGTGCAAACAGCGCTGCCGGCAGCAATAAGAATAGTACAGATAGTAGTTTCATGTTATTTAACTCGATATGTGAAGTTATACGGAACGGTAGCGGTGCCTAATGCCAGCAAGGAACTAAAAGATACTGTTGCTAAGTCAGTAGTTGGATTGCCAGTAATGCCAACGTTGCCAACACTTACAAGATTAGCACTTGCATATTGACCCGATAGGTCATACGATACCGTCATATTGGAGGCTACAGGTAATGATATAGTGAACGTGGTATTACCTATCAATGTAGGCGTACAGGTGAATGTACCTGATACCTCCACTGTATTACCTATGCGGGTGTACATTGCTAGCGTCCCCGTAATACTACCACTAAGAATGTTCGTTACAGGGGTGAACGTTGGTGTATATGTGCCATCAGTTCCACCCGTGGCTCCTGTCGCACCCGTAGCCCCATTCGTTCCGTTTGTGCCCGCTGTGCCGGTACTTCCAGTCGCCCCAGTAGTACCAGCGAGGCCGGTAGCGCCCGTAATGCCTGTTACGCCATTGGCTCCGGTGAGGCCAGTGCTACCCGTGCTACCAGTCGCGCCGGTGCTACCTTGCAAACCTGTAGCCCCTATACTGCCTGTTAAGCCTGTACTGCCCGTTATGCCTATAACACCGGTTGCGCCCGTGGCTCCAACGGTTCCGGTACTACCAGTTACTCCGGCCGTTCCGGTGGCTCCGGTAAGCCCGTTAGAACCTGTAGCGCCTTGCAATCCTGTAGCGCCGGTAGAACCGGTTGCGCCGGGCGTAAGGCTTATAGTGTTTATTGAATTACGCAATGCCGCTATACTATCTTCAAGAATGCCTATTGAGTTTTCTGCTGAACTCCTTGTCATCACCTTACCCATCGGTACAGTGTCGTTGTATGACATATAACTGGCATCGTTATTAAATGCGCTTATATCCATAGTCGATGGAGCCGCCCAAACAACATTACCGTTATTATCAGTACCTAGCAATATGCAGCCGGCACACGCTGAACCTATATGTATCTGGAAGTTGTTTACCCGTGTCTTTGGGGCGTTTAAATACATGGTACTGTCACCGGAAAAGCCATCTATTGCGACACGCTTTAGCTTCAAAATATCTACGAGCGGGTAGGCTAGTGTGCCTTGTGCGAAAGCCGCAAAAGGCATCAGGAACAAAAGCGCAAGCAATACACGTTTCATGGTTCTTAATTTATGGACAGGTTATACTTACGCATTCAAATGCTCCTACGGTAGACGCGCGACAACGCCAGCAAAAGCCATCATCGTCTTTAGTTATTACGCCGCTACCAATGTCAGTTATATACACGTCCCCATCGGTTACGGTTAATTTACTGGCAGGGGTTGTTGTTCCAATACCTACGTTATCGCTTAATCCTAGATACGCACCACCCCCGTTACTTAGATACGGCACTGATAATACTACTTCGTCATTATTATAGTCAGTAAAAGCTAATGACTTATAAGTGTCCCAATCACAACCGCATCCATATACTTGTGGTTCTAATTCTACGCTATCCGTACCATAGTTAGTGCTTTTAAATCGCAAACCCTCGTTTCCAACAATTCCTGCTACATCTAGTTTTGTTATCGGTGTGGTCGTACCTATACCTACATTTTTATCATTGGAACCGCTATTTAACAACAATCCACTAGAATTAGCTAATATAGATTGCGTAAGCGTTCCGGTGTTATCTTGGTCATAATCAAGTCCAATCCCGTCAGAATACACGTTTAATATTGTACGCTCACCCGATGTGTTGTTAGAAGTAGTAAGCCTTATATTATTACCATCATTAGTAATTACTGCTGTAGTGGTGCCGTTATCAAACTGTTGTCTGAATGTGCCCGTTACATCAAGTTTGGCTAGCGGACTAGACATCCCTATGCCTACGTTACCATTACCGACAGAGTATTGCAAAATGACATCCCCAGAACCAGTAAATTGCAATCCTTCTGTTTGTTGAAATAAACTTAACCCACCTAGCGAGGTGGTAATTTGTGTTTCACTTCTCCCAGGAACAACAACTACACTTGTTTCATCCCCCGCCAAACTAGCGTAAACGCCTAAATCTCCTTGTATATCTAATTTATAATTTGGCGTTGATGTGCCTATGCCTACGTTTCCATTTTTTAGTACTGTAATGGCGTTTTTACGCGACGCGTCGTCAAAGGTCGTTCCATTACCTAGCGCCCAAAGTAAATTAGGCACATTGCGTTCATTGTATTCACCCGTGGCGTAAGTGTAAATGTCATTCAGATATAGCCCCGTTCCGGTTGCTACAGAAGCCCTACCCAATACGGTATCTCCATTTCCTATAGCCATAGAAGTAGAAATGCCTGACACATCATTGTCTTGCCCAAACTGCCAGCTGCCCATGCTTGTAACCCGACCGAAATCCGTATTGTCTGCTTTAAAGACAAAATCCACTGCGTCAGTGGTTCCTATAAAATTAATGGTAGGGTCTGTACCGTCGTTGCCTGTTAACCCCCAAGCCATATTCTCTAATTTATTAAACCCCAGCCCACCTGTAGCATTCGTCGTAACTACCCGCGTTCCGGTACCCGCTAAGCAACCGATGCTCACACTTGGCCCCAGTATGCGCCATATATTATTACTCCAAAGGTAGCTAGTGTCTTTTGACAAAAATAATCCATTACTGTCTGTCGGTGTAGTCGGTGCGCTTTGTACAAGGTTTTTCCAGCCAACCATGCCGTTGACATTATAAGTTCTGTTGCCCATGTATGTCCCTACGCCAGTAGTAGTGTTTCCTGATATGTCATATGACCAAGCTGATTGTGTGCCCGGTGGTACGTTTTGGGAATGAGCAACGAATATACCTAACACTAGGTATAATATAAGGCTAGTTTTAATGTGTTTCATTTTTTAAAAAGCCCTAAGAAGGGATGTTAACTATGGTTCAATCTTGTAGTCAATAGATTTTTCAGTCCAGTCGCCGGGATTATTGTTCTCTGTGATTAGGTTGCCTGCGCCTTCTGCATCAGATACGTCGGTTTCGCGTAAACGCCAGTCGCTACCAATCGGAACATAGGATAGCCAAATCGGGTCGCCGTTCTCGTCTATTGATAGAATATCGTTTGGTTCGCCGCCTGTTGGGAGACCGCCACCACCACCTGAACTTTTAGAGATTGAACTTCTTACACTCATTTACAGGCTTTCGCGGATTAACAAGTCAGTACCACTACCATCAATCTTAACAGCTTGGCAAAGTGATTGCCTTACTTGATTGTAGTCAGTCCTTTCGTCTTGTTCCGTTACTCCCGCTTCCATTACGGCTCCATCAAAGTCAGCATCGGCTGAACCTTGATTTGTGCAAGTGTAGCTTGCTAGATTAGCATATACGTATGTGAATGTTGCCCCACTTACTGCTGTAGGGTCTTGGTCTACCTCGATAACGTCTTTGAATACGGATTTTACCTGAAATAGCAAGTAATCAGACTCAACAAAAATGTAATCGTTATCACGGGCTATACTTAGAAATGAATTAAAATCAGTTCCAGTGCCACGTAGGTAGAATCTGCCGCCTACTGTTTCGCCCGTCACGGTTCCAGCTTTAGCAGTACCTAATGGGATAGTGCTTATTCCTGTTACGTTACGAGTGGTAGTAATAGCCATATCGTAAAGATATGCGGAATATTTAAAAGTGCAAAATTATTTTGCAAAATGTATGTGAATTATTTCGACACTTTCTCTAACGCTTTATAATATGCGTCAGAATAACCGTTATCGCTAGATTCTTCTTGTTCTTCTGATTCTGGTTGTACGCCTGCCATTTCAGCCTTGACTTTCTTTCTGTTTTTCTTAACCAGCTTATCTATTAGCTTCTTAGCCTCTGATTTAGGCATTGATTCTAACTCAGAAATAATTGATTCAATTTGGTCGTAGCTTCTTTTGCCTGATTTTTCTACGTACTCATAGTATTGCTCAGGTGTCATTACTTGACCATTTAGTGTTGTGGTTCTACCGGCTGCTGATATGAATATCTCTTTCTTAGCTAAGAATCTCCAAACTGGCTCTGTATTCTGTGGCGAAGTAAAACGACCTTGTTTTGAGATTGGTTGTCCTAATATATTTAGCTTAGGCTTTAGTCCTGATTGGTCGTCAACAAACGGTATCTCCTTAAGGATAGCTGACTGAAAATCTGTAGCGTCATAAATAGTTGGGTCGAACCATTTGTCTATCTGTTTAAACATTGCTGGCACAAAAGAAGTAGCATTACGGGCTATCATGCCAGTTGCTATGTTTTGTGCTGTTTCGGGGCTTGTTTCGCGCCCTAATGACGATAACATGTCTGATAACGATGATAAGAATGACATATCAAGTATAGCGCCGGGAATATTCATTGCCGCATACGCTAATCTTTGGTCGATAGCCTTTTTATCCAGCTCTTTATACTTGACCGCGTCCCTGTAGTTTCCAGTTAGTCCTAGTATTAATCCTAGAGGGGTATATTGGAAGTTAATATACTTGTCACCAATTTTAAGGGAATTGAATTTTACCCCTTGTGTCATTAGTTGGCCTTTCTTATTCGGGTCAGATGGCCCACGTCCAATAATGTCAAAGTAATTCTTTCTAGGGTCGTCATCTTCTAGTCCGTCATAATAAGCTGCCATAGCGTATAATCCCGCCATTGTAGACAATCCTATAGATGCTTTTATTAGTTTTCTGTTTCGTTCTTCAACGGTTTTTGCACCAGTAGAACCTATTTGAAAATCCTCTGGGAAAAATATACCGCTTAAACTTTTATCAAATGCCCTTGCGTACCCATATGGCGTATAATCTAGCTGCTGGTTAAGAACGTTAGCTACGATTCTGGTAAACGGTATAATAGCCTTAAATGGCTTAAAATTGTCACCTGCGTATTGAAATACTTTCGCAAACATGCCCAATACACCTTGAGGGGTGTAATTATAGGTTACCTGTTGAGCAAACGTTTTAGCAGCGTTCGATACCCTGTCTAAGCGCTTCTGCTCAAGTATCTCGAACTTGCGACGCTTAATATCGTTCTCTGTAAATTTTATACCCGTTTTTTCGCTGGCTAATTCAAGTTCTGTTCTCGCCTGTATCCCGGCTTCTTCTGCTATTTCTTTATTGTTATATAGTATCTCGTTGGTTCGGTCTACTAATTTTTGACCCTTTAACCCTTCTTCACGCGCAATTCTGTTTGCCTCAAGGAATGAACGCGAATCTGTAGCCATAGAATAGAAAAAAGCATCCACTGCCGATAGTCCACGCCCAACATACTTATAGTAATTGAATGGATTTGCTTTGCCGCCTTTGAATTTAACTTGCTCTAAAGGGTTAGGCATTTGATTCATTGCTGCACTCCTGCTTGAATCTAAACCTTTTGTCCATACCGCTTTAGATTCAGAGAATGCCTTATTGGTTTGCTGGAATAAATATGGCGCTAAACGTAACAAATAAGTAGGGTCGCCTTTAGCCAATTGCTCCATTGCGTCAATACCGCCCTCCATAGTAGAGTTTACTAAGTTACCTGCAACGTTGACCATATGTGTTCCTGGGCCAGAAAGTATAGAGGCATACCATATCGACATTATTAAGTCAGCTTTTGGTATTTTGGTTTTGCTGGCTATGAGGTCAAGCATCTTAATAGTTTGCTCGTCCTGTATTTTACCTTCTGGTAATTGCTGCCTTTTAGCATCCATCTCCATGAGTTCGGCAACTACCTCTGGCGATACTTCTGGAATCTTAAACTCTTTCTTTAATGAATTGATTATTTCTTCTGGTCTTGCAGAACCACTTCTTATAGCTTCCTGAATGGACTCTCTTTTACCACTCTTTTTAGCCTCTACATCTAACTCTTGCTTTTGAGCAACAGTAAATTCTTTGCCTATTTCTGTTTCGATAGCATCAGCAATCGTTTTCTCAATACCTATTTCTGATTGAATTTTATCGCTTAGCCCATCTACCTTGCCATTTTTCAGGTGGTTGATAACAATATCCTTAACCTTAATATTGTCATTTATTCTGTCCTCAATAGATTTGCCATCTGCGTTATCTTTCCATGCAGTCAGTAAGTCTTCATCTTTAAAGTCAACACCTAAATCTGAGCGCATCCTTCTAGCCCATTGTTTGAAATCTATGATGCCTTCCGCTGCTAACCCGTACCCGTATTTAACCATAGCCTTTAAAGCCTCCGGGTTAACGCCGCTATTGGTTGTAGTCATTGCTTTACGGAAATCAGACAGTGCGTCTTTCTGTATTTTTTGGGCTTGCGTTTTAGTTAAGCCGAATACCGTATCTACTTTGATACCTTTCTTTTTCATAAAAGAATCAACGGCTTTCTCGGCAGCTTTTTTATTCCCGCTATCAACCGCCTTGCGAACCTTTTTAACTACTGGCTCTAGTTTTTCTTCTGCTTTTTGTTTGGCTTTTTCAATAGTCTTCTCATACTGCCTTACTATGCCACGTCCCGAGTTAATAGACCATCCCTTGAATGAGTTGACGGTTTGACCGGCTTCGGTTCCAAACTTAGTGTAAGCGTCAGCTATTTTGTTGGCTTTATCTTGCAGCCTGTTTTTCTCTATAGGGTCTTCGGTTTTAGCGGCCTGCTTATCCAATTCTTTAATACCATATTGCATTAACCTAGAGCGCGTATCGCCAGTCATTTTGGATTGCGGGTCTAATGCCGATTCAGTAGCAGCCTCTAAGCCATAGAAATCAACCAATGCTTTAACTTCTGCGTCAGTTGCATTCAATGATTTTGGCACGTAAAATTCAGCATCAGGCTTTAGCGAGTCCTTTAAATCCTGCGATATTTCAGTGCTGTCTTTAATACGTTCCGCTAATTTCCTGCGACGCATACCCTCTGGAACATCAGATTCTTTTGCAGGGGGTATTACTTCGGTTTCTGTGACTTCCGTTGTTTGTACGTTATTGGTGTTGCTTTCGGTATCCGAAACTACATTTACGGGTTCGGTTAATTTACTTTCAGGCTCTAAAGTAGCATTAGGCGAATTTATCTCAGTTATTTTGCTGCCTAAGTGTTTCGCGTCACTCCATAATTCGAGTGGATGGTCGCCTACTGTTGGTTCAGTGTGATATGGGATTTCTATAACCTTCTTGCGCCCATTCTCGAATGTTCTGGTTATAATTAGCTTATCCCCTGCATCTACTTCTTCGGAACTTATGTGGCCTTGAGCGCTTAACTCTGTAGCAGCGCCAATATCTTTAGGGTCTATAAAAATAGTTCGTTCGGATTTATCTTGAATGCCGCCGTCAGGATGCGCCGCATCAACTACTTTATCGCGAATAGTTTGGTATCCATTTTCGCCTTTGATTAATTGATATGCGCTGCCACGACCTGTTTTAAAAGTAATCGGCTCAACTGTCACATTTTCTTTGACTGTTGGTTCAGTTGGTGCAATTTCTGCACTTACTTCTTTAACTTGTCTAGCTGCTTCTGTATCTCCTGCCGGCTCATTGGTGGCGGCAACTCCGATAGTTTCACTTGCCGTACCGTCACTTGTATTAATGGTTTCTGTTTCAACTACTGTTCTTTCTGGTATTTGTGAGCGTATTTGTTCTACTTCTTGCGTTAATGCTTCTTTCTTGCCGATTAATGCCTGTTTTGAGGCTTCTGACAGCGTTTCGTTCTGTAAGGCTGTATCTAGCTGTTCGACCTCTATTTGTTTTTTGTCAGCTACTTTATGCGCTGCTTCGGTTTCAATATTCTCTTTTAGTCCTTGCGCCTGTGCTTCTTTTAATTGAGCGTCAATTTGTGTTGATTGTTGCTCTAGGGTTGCTTTTACTTCTGGTGGATTTGGTTTTTGTAAATCAGCATCTACCTCAGACTTTTGTTTCAATAATTCTTGAACCTGTGGCGTATTAGCGTAATCGTTTATGTCGGTTACATCTTTAGTAGATGCTTCTTGTGCTTTTTCTTCGTAAGTCTGCACTACTGCTTGTAGTTGCTCTTTTTCAGGGCTTGGTGGCAATTGGTCTACTTTAGATTGCAAAGCAACTGCTGCTCCACTAAACACACCGCCCATTAATCCACCATACATAGCACTTTCAGCTAATCCTTCTGTGAGTTCGCGCGTTAAATCATAGGTTTGTTGCGCGGTAAGGTTACTGGCGAGTTGTTGAAATACCTCTTGAGTTGCGCTTTCTGCCGAACCTTTAAATCCTTCGGCTAAAATGTTGGCGAATTTACCGCCTGATACGCCGTTTAATCGTTTTAGAAAGTTATTAATAGGCACAGTTTCAGTAGCGCCGATAGCCATGTTAGCCATCCACACCTTAAATGCTTTATCAGGGTCGCCAGTGGCCTCTAGCGCTGCTTCATATTCAGGGGCAGCAACAGTAGTTCCACCAAATATCATTGCGCCACTGCTTATCTCGGTAGGAATTAACCCTGCTGTAATAGTATTGGCGGCTATTTTCTCAGATATACCCGCGGGTAATGAGTAAGAACGGGTAACAGCACCACCAGCGGCTAGTCCTGTTATGGTTCCAGCCATACCGGCTACGTTCGTTAATACATCGTCTTTATATTCAGGCAATTCAGGAAATCCAATGTCTATTATTTCATCGACCTTTTTGCCTAATTTAAACATGGTGTAATCCTCGATAGGCTTTTCGCCGTCCCAAATCTTATCAACCTCTCTGCCACCAATGGAAATAGATTTTAACGCACCGCTAACTACTTCTGACGCTCTTTTTACAAAAGCATTCTCAGCTTGCGATACTGCTATTGGAATGCCTAACTCTTTTTCTTTCCATTGCATGTAGTTCAAGTCTGAATCGTACTTGTCTTTTGCTTTGGCTAGGTATTCTTGTAATTTAGGGTCGTTGTGTATCTGGAAATCCTGCTTGCCTTGCAAAATATCCTGCATGGTTTTTTCGTCAGAGATATTGGCCGTAAACTGGTCGCGGGTTAATTCTCTATCCCCCCACACATACGTTGGGCTATCGGTCTTTGGAGTGCCAGAATATTCAGGATAAACAACGTTTTCTATTTCTTTTGCAGTACTAGGATTTACCGCTTGTTGAGTTTCTGCCTGATTGCCTATTGTTGGGCTTACTACGCCCACAGTGGTCGTTGGTTCGCCACCCCACTGATAACCTTGATTTGCTAAATCGCTATTATATTCTGGCGAAAGTGATTGACCAGTTCCAGATAATGAGCTGCCATCCGTCTGAGGTTCTATACCATCGGAGACATCTTTTTTTTTTGGAGGCGGCGGTAAAATTCCGCTATCTCCGTTATTAGTACTTCTCTTAGGCGGTGGAGGTGGCAGCATTATTCTACGTTATATCCTTGTGACTTGTAATATTCGATTAATTCTTGTTCAGTGTACCCTTCGTAGCCTTTCTTGCCGACTAGGTTCTTGATAGTTGATTTAGGAACTGATTTTGTATCGCCGCTATTCCATGTATCATTACTATCCAGTGAGCCGTCTTCTTTCAGGATTTTAATAGTTTCATCTATCATATCCTTTGAGCCGCTGTTTTTAACTCGTAGGTTCTGTAATAGGTCAAGCGGGTTTGATATTGGCTTGCCGTCTGTGTCCCTGTTAGTATAAACATAAGGCTTCCCATTCTTGTACTCAATTTTAGTAATGACCTCTTTGACAATCTTACCTTCACTATCAGCTTTTTCGCCTATGGTCATACCATTAAGGAACTCAAGGGTTTCTCCTCTTTCAGTAACAGTAGGCGCACCGCCCATTAAAGTAGGAGATACCACGCTTGGGGTACCCATCTGCCCGTACATTTCAGGCGAACCAGTCATCATCTGCTTAACCCTCATAGCAAAAGTTTGTGCTGCTTCCTTGTTACCAGAACCGCCGCCTCGCATATCTTTAGGCAGGAATTGGACACCCTTATCCTGTGTCTTATTGAATTGTGACGCAACTTCTGTTTGTTGAGCAGCGAACACGTCAAACGGCGTAAATGTATCTACGCCTGCCTTTTTATTAGCTTCATCAGCTTTCTTTTGAAGCGATTGTTTTTTATCGTCCGGCAGCGCCTCATAGATAGGCTCGTAAGTATCGCGGAACATTTTATCCTTTCCCGCTATTGCGCCGTATGCTATCTTTCGTGGCAATGAATATTCGGTGGATTTATTGGTAACTATTGCCCCTAGGTTATTATCCATCCCATAAGAATCTACCACATCAGGGTTAGTGATAATGGTATTCATCTTTTTTGAGAACTCTATAGGGTCGTATGTAGCACCCTTATACAATACAGGTGGTTTAGCCGGACGTTGGTCAAGCGGCACATCATACCACGCATTAAGTTCGTCGATTGCGCCGTCTTTAAATTTAGTTGGATTAGCGCTTACATCATTGACCATTGCATTATACGTGGCTTCATTTTCCTTTGCTTTGGCTCCATATGATATGCCTAGTTGCATTAGCTTCTGCCCATCCCAATATTCCTGATTGTTCGGGTCAGTAACAAGATTGATGTTTTTAGCCAGATGGGTTTTAATATCATTGTCTACACCAAGCAGGAATTGCTGGTCTTTGGCTGTGTAATCTATCTTATAATTAGGTAGTTTACCTACGGGCTTAGGTTTCATTTCCTGACCTACTTTCTGTCGCCACGCATTATTACGCGCATCTTCCTTAGCGATTTCGTCAAGCCCTCTATCGACAAGGTTGTTGTCGTATATCTGAGCTGCGCCTGTGCCCTCAAGCCCTCTATACACTATTTCTTTTCCGTCTGCCATTAGCGTATGTATGGGGTTGCGGATTGATAATTTGTATTGTACATGTCCTCAAAGCTAAATCCGTCGTCTTTCTTACCAAAATACTTATCGTATATTGACCTGTCGCCACCACCGCTTGCTCTCTGTGAACTTAGGGTGTTAGTGCCATATCTTTTGCTTGACATGAATGCCTGATTAATGTCTTGCTGAGTAGCGTTAGGGTTTTGCTTCCTATACATCGCGCCGTAAACATTTTTATCTACTGCGTTATTAATACCTAATCCCGCTACACCCCCTATAGAACCCAGTAGTCCCGACGTTCCCTTGTATTTATTCTGTAGACTTGCACCTTCCAATGCGCTTGCTGCTGCTGCTGTTTCTTCGTAAGGCTTTATCGCGTTGTAATCAAACACCTCTCTTTCAGCATTAGCCTTTGTGCCGCCTAGAAACTGAGCAAGGTTCTGTTGATTACCATAGTAGTTATTTGCTGCCTCAAAACCTATTTTATCCTGAGCCGCCATTTGATTGCCGTATAGTGAGGATATTGCCGCCAGTTTAGACGCAGGGTCTTGTGCTGTTTCACTTATAGCCCTCATTCCGTTAGCGGTAGATTGCTGTAGCTGATTCTCTAAATAGCCTTGACCCGGCAATCTTGTACCATAGGCGTTATTCTGGTAGATGTTCTCCGCCTGCTTTATGCCTTTAGGAATACCCATTACAGGACGCTTATTGCCTGCTTTTAAAGCATCAGCTTGGTTACCTTGCTTAACGCCCTGTATAAGTTGCATTGCGCCTTGAGCAGCGCCCATTATTGCCATGATAGGAATCATACACTGTAAATATAGTTATTTTACGGATTAGTTTGGTCTGATGGATAACTGTAGACCTCAAAGTATTTCAAATCAGCATCAGTAGTGTCGTCGTTCTCCAATAGTATTTCTAGCATCCCGCCTCGCAACATCCTGCCTCTTAGTAAAGCATTTACTTGTGGCTGATTGTAGAATGCAGGGTCGTTCATATCGCGTAAAAATTCAGCCCAGAAGTCACCTTCATACAACCCTATGTTGTTCTTTTTAACCCTCGACTTCATGCCCACCGGATACGAACTATTTGGTATAGTGGTAATGTCAGGTAGGTACCATTTCTTATTCGCATTCTCTCTGAATGAGTAGAATAATTTCAATTGGTACGGGTTAAGATTATGCACGAATTTAACCTGTGAAGTGTATTGTATACCGTAAAAGTTATCGCGCGTTTCATTGGTATCATGCACCCATAATTCTCCATTCAGGAATGAAATCACTTTGTCGTTCAAAGTAGAATATTCTTCCGGCGTAAATGAAAAGAATGAAGTCCATAGGTTTTTAATCTCGTTGAACGCTAAGGTTTCTGCCGGTATTTCTTCTGTTGCTGAGAATGTCCAAATCACATCACGATAATACCTATCATATACGCCGTCTACTTTATAATTAAGCCCTGTGTATTGACGTAACTTTTCCTGTGCGTATGAAGCCATGAAGTAATCGGAAATAGGATTAAGCCCGTTTACTGAGTATTTTATAAATCTGCCTCTTATCCCGTCCCAAAACCAAACGTTGCCATCTAGCACTACTACTGATTCTGGATTTACTGTGCCATACTCCCCTAGCATCATCCTATTAGTACCTAGTACTTTATCAGAAGTAGCGATAAAGGCGTCACCTTGCACATCAGAATACAATACCTCACCAACATAAATACTAGCTACCCTGTTTGAGCAAATAGCTAACAGAACCTCTCGATAATTATTATCAGAAGTGTTAGTTAAGAAATTTATCGCGCCGTATTGATACTCTAACTGAATAACGTTTGCGCCTTCAAATGAAGATAATCCATTAATCTTAGTATCGGATACGTATTGATTCGAGTAACGTAATGCTTGTGTTCTATTTAACCTGCCAAATGAATCGTCTTCAAAGTTGATGCGCCCTATATCCTGCACAGTAGATGCATAAAAATCTGATAGCGCAGCGTCTTCTATAGCGCTTCTTATACCACCAACGCCATCAACTGTAACGCTCCGTCCTCTGCGGTAGGTGTCGCCAGTAATTAATTCAACTGAATTTACGGCGTATTGACCATTTACTATGTCTACGCAAATAGGTATTTCAAAGAATAAATCGGTATCCGTCTTTAGTTTAGGGTTGAATATTTCTATTAGGGTGCCCGGCTTTAACTCCGGCAAGTCATCTACGGCCTCTATGACATAGTAATCGCCTACTTGCTGGCGTATAGGCAAATCAATAAGCCTGTCAAACAATTGCCCATCAGAGGTTCTTATGAATCGAATTCTGTCGCCTTCCTCAAATACCCAATTCTTATTAGAACCCGCGTTATACTCTTTGTAATTCTTAAGCGCACCCAGTAAATCAATAAATATTAGGTTCGCATCCCTGTTCTGATAAGTAGTTTCGAATATAGAATCATCATCTGAATCGTATCCGTAGGCATACTTTATTTGCGTAACTGGAAATTGCAGATACGCATTATAGTTGGCGTTCTTGGTTCTTAGAATATATAGCTTTACTGCCCAATCAGGCGGCGAGCCGTTAAGGTTAAGCGTTAATTTAAACGACCCTTCTGCCTGCTGCGACGGTATATTCGGGTAGTATTTATTTACGTCCTCAGTAATAAATGGGATATATTTGTCAAAGTCAGTCTTGGTGCTGATTGAACAACGCCTATTCATGTCGTCCACCCATAACTCTGCGAAAGAATAGCTTCCGCCACTCTTTAAATATTTCTTTAAATAAGAAACAGGGCGGTTGAACACTATATCGGAAATAGGGTACGGCGTAGTATTGTTATAAAGTGGGTATGTAATATCAACCTCGTAAACAAAGTAATTATCGCCGTTAGTATAAACTACTGGACAATCAATGCCTGTATTAAATATCAGGTAATCCAAAGTCCTTTTAAATATACCATCTATTGCAGGAACAGGAATACCGGGGCCGGGAAAATTACCGCCAGTGTTATTAGGTGAAAATTGAGGCTCACCGAATAAATACCCGCCGGCATTAGGGGAATAAGCCTGAGAGTAAGCCACTATAGAATAGTCGCCATTCATGTCTGTATCCTGTGAGCGCGACGTTCTGGTTAACACGACAGAAACACCATCTACACCGTTACCCGTGTTGTCAATAATAGTCCCTTGGACAACGGTTCTTTGTTGGTTATAAAAACTTTGGTTTGCGTTATATATTACAGAAGAGGTGTGAATTTTATCTTGAACCTCTATAAAGCCACTATTATCAGGAACGGCGGTTAGATTAAATAATTGGTCAAGGTTACCAACGATATGCCCGTCAAGTGCCGTTTTGATATTGATTTGTGACGCCCCATAAGCCCGTAACTGGATATAAGAAAACAAATTAGAATCAGACGTTTTCTTACCGCCATAAAAAGTACCAAAGAAGAAGAACCCGTTATGGTCTGTTATTAGCCGTCTTAGCGGCTGTATTACGCCCTCGCTTGCCTGATTGGTTCCGGCATCCAACTGAATTACTTGTCGCTCTATTGGTGTGCCTGCCGCCACTTCCTGTAAGGTTCCTACGCCGCCGCCATCATACAAGTACCCAGTGATATAGTTTTGCTTATCGTCATCCGCTGAATCGTAATAATTTGCAGGCTCCGTTAAATCCATAACTATATAGTCGCCGATAAACACAGAGCCGCCAGAAGGAATATTGCCTGTTCTTATAGCACCATACCCCGGAGAGCTTAACTCGTAATCACCATTGTCGGCTATTTGGATTACCATTTCGGTATCGCCTATCTGGTTGTAATTGTTATCAGGGTCGAAAATGCCGTAAACATGTGTACTGGTTCTTTGGTACCCTAAATTGTTATTGAGGTCGTATAACCGCCCAAATCCTAGCTTGTCGCCAAAAGAACAATTGTGAGAACCAAGCCGTATAACATATCGACCAGACGGCACTCCTTCTAATTTAAAGTCAGAAAGCATATTGCCAGTCTGAATGCCATCCTCGTAATCGCTATACCACCCCTTTAATTCATCCTGAGAGCCAGCGGCCGTAGCGTCAATAACTCCGTTAGGCAGGTATGAGAGATTGGTTATTTTTCTCTGTTTACTAATAGTAAGCAAGTCAGTTCCGGCTACATATATAGGCCATCCGCCCTCTGGTAAATATTGATAAGCGCCAGCGCCAGTCCATTCAAGTATGTTATGCGAATCAGCGCCGCCAAAAACCGGAATATCAACCTCATTAAATAGGTTTTCACCAGTCCTGTATATAGCCCCTATGCGACCACTATTCGATATTACTGGCCCCCTAAATTGAGCCGCGCTTGCTACTCTTATTACGCCCTCTATATTAAAGCGATTCGGGTTTTCTTTCGGGAGAAACTCTACGTCAATAGTATCGTTATTACACGGTTGCTCATAGTTTTCTGTAAAATTAGCGTCAACTAACCTATTGTCGGTAAATTCAGAGCATTGAATTTCTATACCGAGTGCATCATACTGTTTAGTGGAGTACGCTTCATCTATAACGGTGTAAGTGGAATCGTTATAGAAGTCAAAAGTATTTGTACCTAATTGATTTGAATAGTCCCATAATTCGCCTTGGGTTATTTCTTTAACAAGTTTCCACGGTGCATTAGCATAGGTAGTGTCCATGTCGGCTATTTCGCGAACATATAATTTGACTGCGCGCACTATTTCTAATTGAGCCGGGTCGTTAAGTTTACCTATTGTGAAATCGACCTCAATATAATTGTGTCCTGTTTTGCAGCTATCAACGGTTATATCAGATATGGCACTCATTACAGAGTAGTCATAATCGTCATAAACTATAGAGGTTCTGAATTGGAATATTCGCTGCTCAATATAATTATAGGTAACATCGTTGTTTCTTCGTAACGCTACGTTGGGAAAACATGGAAACGGGTACTTGCCGCGATAAACAGTTTCTTCAAATATCTCTGAGTAAAAGTTCTGGGCAACAACAATAGACTCTAACTGCCCCTCTATATTGTACCCGTTGTCAGCGGTCAGTTGCTCGATTTCTACTTTGCCGCTACATAGAGTTGCGGCAAGTCCACGGTTAAATACCGGAATAAAATTTAAGGTATCTACTATGGATTCTAATGTAGTCGCCGGTACATTAAAATCCAAATCAGAAACTGTACCTTGTTCGTCGGTTATTTGTAATCTAACTATGTCGCCTATTAGGTACCAATTCCACTTTTTCTTCTTGCCGACATTGATGGCTTTCTCGATGTTTATTTTACGCGGTTTGGGGTCTACCCAATACAATAGCTTGCCATCAACTAAATCAATATGGGTTATCTTTTGGTCTTCCGTCCAGCCAAAATCAAAACGCATTACCTCAATTATAGAAGCACCATCGTATCTTAATATCGTGTGATTTGCATTAGAATTGTAAACGAAGTAAAATACTTGGTCAGTAGGGGTGTATTCATACGAGCCGATACATTTATTTATACCGCCCGGCAATAAGTAATTAACCTTAGCATTACCCTTGACATTGGTTATTCTTCCGAATTTTCCTTTACCTGCTACACCATTGCGGATATTAAGCCCATAAGTATAGTTGTCTGGACTTATAGTTAGCTTGTCGCTATCGTAATCCAGTCCACCCTTGAACTCATTTTTACTTGATTGGTGTTCTTTAGCCATTACCTTTTAGGTGAGGATTTGATGGTTTGCAATACTGTATGATGCCAGTCCTCCATATTCATTGAGCCGTATAGCTTAATGAGTTTATCGTAGTTAATGGTGTATTTGTACCACTCCGATTCAGATACACCCCTGTTGCTTTGCAGAAAGTGTTTATAGTTTATCCAAGCAATTATTGTTTCCTGCGCCTCCGCTGGTACGTATCTTACCCCATTCGCGGTTCCGTCAGCCTTATACTCTACAATTATAGTGGGCTTCAGCTGATTTGGATAGCCCGAATTAAGTATTAATCTTTGGTTCTCTTTATCAAAACGATAATACCCTAAACAGTTGTATCCTGCGCCTAGTCCATATAGCTCGCCGTAGCCACCATTCCACCCGTAAAAGGCAGTGGTGCCACTAGGGTTGATTGCGCCAGTACAGCACCCGTTAACGTGTGAAATTTCTTCGTTTATATCAGCACACGAACATAATTCTTCTGGGATACACAACGAGTCGTCTACCGATAACGTCACAATGCGCCCACCACAGCAAATACCTACCTTATTTAGGTATATAAAATCAGCCGGAAGGTCTACAGTATTATTGTTATTTATTGGTAACTCTACGGATTTTATGGTAGGTATCACAAATAGCCCTAAGTCACGATAGCAGCGTATCGCTAACCTGAGAAACTTAGGATACATTTTAAACTTAGTATCCCCCGATTCCTCGCATACATTTCGCACCAATTCGTCTAGCGTCAGCATTAGTTGTTATTATTGTTATCCAATGTATCCGCTGGTATCTTTCTCTGCTCAAGGAAAAATTCCTCTACTATTTTCAGCACTTCTACCTCCATACCCGGCGGTATCGGTAATTGGTCGTCAGGGCTTAGGTCATCAACACTTGCAATCATTCGAACAAGTAACTCAGTAACCAAATCCGACAACTGTTCAAAGTAAACCTTATCAAACTCTATCCAATACAACACTTGGTCAGCCATGTGTTTTAGTGAATATGAATCTAATTGACGTGATGAAAATGACGTTTCAACGAAGTTAGTAAACCCTTTCATTGGGCTAATAGTATCTAACCCAATATTCCTAGGTAATGATATTATTCGCGCTGGTAACTGCACGTAGTATAGTTCACGCGCGGCATTAAATTGAACTGGCACTGATTCATAAGTAGCTATGAAATCATCGGGTAATTGCTTGTACCCATCTTGACTATTGATGTAGTACTGCTTAGTCATCGCGTAATTAACTGCTGCCGGAACATACTTGTAGATGTCTTCACGGCGCACACGGGTATCCTGCGACGGTTTGCCGCCGTTGACCTTTAATAGTATCTGGTCTGCCAGTTCGCGCTTAGTGTAGCCCATAATTAATTAACGATACCCTCTTTCTGTTTTAGCTTAACAAACTGTATCAATGCTGTTTCGCGTATTTCTATGCCTCGTAAGAATAGCATTATATCCACGAAATCCTGCTCCTGCTCTTTGTTCCATTCTAATTGAATAGATGTCGCAGGGTCGTATTCTTCTATGTCCTCTGTTGGTGTAACTACTGTAATAGTATTCCATAGCGCGTCAATTGGCTTCCTAAAATACACCAACTTAATATTCTTAAGGTTATTCGGGTACACAAACATGGCGTTATTAACCGCTCTGTAGCGAAGTATCTCGTTTTCAATGCTAGGCTTACGAATTGAGTTAGACATCGTGTACGCAAACTCATTTGCCATCATTAGGTCAATAGGCAACCATGATACCGTAGGGTCTTTACATGGGTTATTTTTAACCATCCTAAAATACATGCCTGCCCAATGCGCGTAATCTACTGGGTAATCAACACGCCCATCTATAGCAACCGGTAATTGAACGTCTAAAAGAAATGGCTCAAGCGCATCAACGACATTTTGGCTATCCTGATACTGCTTGTAAAAGTATTGGAATAAGAAAGTCTGCGCAGCGTTTAGGTCAAGGTTAAATTCATCCTTAGTAGAATAGCCAGCTTGGTCTTTCTTAGAAAGATTATCTATTTGGAGTTTTACGCTGTTTACATCTATCATAGTACATTAGCTATCTTGTCTTTCTATACCTATGAATATTGTTCCTTTGCCGCCTACTGTGGTTTTTGAAATAACCATCTGAATATAGTCGCCGGGGTCAACTGCGTTATTGGCGCTTGGCGATACCTCTATGTTGGTTCCTATTGCACTAGATAATGGAACTGTCAGAGTTCCGCCAGTCATTACGGTTCCTGCGTCATTCCTTAATATTATTGAGCCGTCATCTGTGTTGGATAACGCTTTTGTTACGCTAAATGCAGCGCTTGTCACGTTGCCTTTATACGGACAATACACTTTGTAAGTGCCTTGTTCTGCTGTTTCGAAACTTACAAAGGCTGTGATTACTTCGGTTCTCGCCAATTGGGTTGACTTGGATGGCTGCAATGTATCCGCTAATACCTTTACATTGGTTACTGCGTTCGATGCAATTTTACCTACTGTAATTGTCGTATCTGCTAGTTTAGCGCCAGTAATAGCCAAATCAGCCACCTTGCCTGTAGTTACAGCTGAATCATTAATCTTCGCAGTAGTTATATTACTGTCAGCTATTTTTGCGGTAGTGACATTGGAATCAGCAATCTTAGTTGTCGTTACATTCGCATCAAGTATCTTAACTGTTGTTACCGCGTCACTTGCTAGTTTCGCAGCGGTTACGTTTGCGTCAACGATTTTAACAGTAGTAACAGAATCGGTAGCAAGTTTTGATACTGTGACGTTTGCGTCTGTTATTTTAACTGTGGTTACTGCATTAGCTGCTAGCTTCGCAGTGGTGACCGCCGAATCAGCAATATCCTCTGTTTCAATAAACCCTACGCCCTCAAAATCAGGGCTAACTATTACGTTCCATTTATTGTCGCCGAAATCAGCGTCAAACCCATACACGCAGGTAATCTTACAAACTTTATCAGCGAAGTTATCTATATCCTTGCCAAAGAAAGTTATTGAGTTGCCATTAAGAACTATAGTGGCGTTATATATAAACTGAAAGACAGTTCCAACAGTAGGCGTTTCCTCGCCATTCAATTGTACCGTCCATGATGAAGTTAAAGTAGTATCCCCAAAAGCGATGTATATAGACTTATAATCATCGTTGGTAAGATTAAGAGTGCCACCACCTGCGGTTATCTCTATGTACTCATAAGGTAGTATCTGGGGCATCTATACTGTTTTGTGTAATTCAACCATTAATTGCTCGCACACAACGTCATTTGCTGTAGCTGTTCCATTCTGTCCTGTTGCTCTTATTACTAAAGCAGTGGTAAAATCGTTAGTAGCAGTATACTGATTCAGTACCGTGTTTGTCGGTAGTCCATAAAGGATAGTCTGCGTAAATATCGTTTGAGTTGCTGCACCGCGACGCGAAACAACACAATTAAATTCAAAACGATAAGTGAAAAGATTGTTGTTATTAACGCTAAGATTTCCTACAGAAGATAACAGGTCGCCAAAGAATATCTGCATCGTTTTAGCGCTGGCATTAAGGCCAACTTTAAATATAGCGCGGATGTGCAACTCATCGCCATTATCACTCAAAGTATCGGCTGGCAGCGTATATGTTTTGAGCACCGTATTAGTGGTGTTAGCCCCTGTCCCTGAATCCGTGTTAGAATTATAAAGAATAGATACGCCCGCTTGTCCTTGTGCTCCTGCTGCGCCCTGAGCACCGGTAGCACCAGTTGCTCCTTGAGGGCCAGGGGGGCCAGTATTGATTTGGCCGAACGGGTTAATCAACTGAGGTGTGCCATTTCCAGAACAACCGCAATTACATTTCAGCGCCTTAATTAGCTTCTTGTAGTAAGCCGTAGTTTCGTCGTATAACTGGCAATTATAGGATTGAATAAACCCTATATACCAGCCTACTATCAATTCGTACTTAGAGTAAGTGTTATTAGGTATTTTGTTTAACGAGCCGTACTGAGCAATAGCTGCTTCTGCATCCGTTATGTAATCGTTGTAGCAGTTAACCAGCTTACACATATTGACGTTGCAGTCAACCTGTACCATCTTGGTAGCTACACATAATCCTACAACAGTGAAATTACCACTTACTACGGTTACTTGGTTTTGAATCGTTACCGTATACACGCCTGTATGCGTGAATTGGTAAACAATATTTGAACCCGTAGTAGTAGCGGTAGTTTGACCCGTGTTTAACGGCGGTGTAAGCGTTATTAGTTTACTTTGAACGGATGTTGCCGGGTACATAGTTAAATCCACTACAGACATCTTATGCAGTATACAATCCGTAGTAACAGATATATTAGCATTCACAGGTATTGGTGGACAGAACTTAAACGACTGAGCTAATTGAGAATCACCGGGCAGTACGCCGCCCGATGTTCTCTCGTAGTATGTAAACCTGTAATCCCCTTGAAGATAATCCCCGTTAATATCCGTTGGAATATCAAGGGTGTTAAACTCCAATGAAGCAGAGCCTAAAATATCAGGCGAGCCAAAAGAACCAGTCCTTATTGTGCCGTCAGGATACACTATGTCGAAGTATCCTATTACGTTGTTGGTATTTATACCTAATCCAGCGTAACCCGTTATGTCCTCGATAAGAAACTTGCCTACTGTGGCTGAGTTAGTATCGAGGTCAAACGTGACAGTAAAATCCAGACTGATTATGTTTGCCATTAGGCTTTGCTTATTTTAAGGTTTATTTCACGCATCATTTTACCGTTTTCAGGCTTAACGATGAAGTTGTTAAATTCAGTCTTTGCGTTTTCGCTGAACGTCATTATATCTTTACGCTCGCCGTTACCTTTGTTTTTGGTATATACCGTGTTGCCGTCCAATTGGAGCACCCCTTTGGCTATACCTATAGAGTAATGGTCTTTGTCGCTTATATTCTCAGCAACACCGCCAATATCATCATCAGGTGTCATGTCAGCCAGTTTCGATATATTGGAACTGGTATTAGTTTCTGCATTGGCGGTCATAATATTACCGTACCAGTCCTCGTTGCCAGATGTTTGCAAGAACTCTATCAGTGATACGCTAGGCTTGCCTCTGTGTTGTGGTTTAACCACGCACATAAACGTTCCTTTCTGTATCCCGTGATTCCACACCCATGAATCATTCAGGTCTACTTTCTTGACAATTACTATTTGCTTGTCGATAGCGTTCCTGATAATTCCGGTAACTTTTATTTCCTTACCTTTCATTAATCGTATAAACTCATACGGATTAGTTTTAGCGCGGGTATTAAGTTCTCTTTTAACTTGTTCGGTGGTCATTTTGTCCACGCTATGTATATCAAGGCCTTTAGCCCTGAAACGCAAGTCTTCGTCGCTCAATTGAGAAACAATAGTAAGTGCGTCAAGCAGGTAGTCGTCTTTTAGGTTTTCTTGTTCTGCCTCTGCGTTAAAGTCTTTAATCGCATAAGTAGCTTTGTCTTTTTTAGCACAGAACGGGCTATTACCGCAAGCCTCATTCAAATACAAGTATAGAACTCTTTCTCTATCGCGGATAGGGTCGAATATCATTGTCTTTCCAGACCACGTAATAAAGTTCTCTGGGAACTCCATATCAACGTTACCATTCCTGTCTTTTTTGCGAACCGGTGAACCAGTAGCAAAACGAATCTCGCATGATTGACCCGTGTTATCAGAAGCAGAAAAATAACTCCTTATCTTTATTGATGGCGGGTGAACCTCTACGTTGTTGTCATAGCTGAATTTCCTCTTTCTTGGAGTTAATTCAAAAGTCAATACCTCTGCTTTTGGCAAGGTAACTTTAAACCTGTCTTCCAGCTCTTTAGCTGATACTTTTACATTATCTACGTATAGCATTGTCCTTGTTTTAAGGGTTAGGGGCGGTTGTTACGCCGCCCCGTCCTTGGTTGATTAAATATTTGGTGCCATTACAATTACTTGGTTAGGGCAACCGAAGTGAGCGCCGATGTTCGCGCTGTACTCTACTTTCTGCATGTCAAGGTCAGTGTTAACCATTTTGCCAGATAGACCAGTACCGTCTTGCATCCTTACGATGTTTTCACGGTTGTAGCCTTGGTAAGAACGGTATACGTAACCTATAGACGGCATTGCTTTAGCTGCACCTGCTTGGTCGCGTCCCTCCACCATATAGTTAGGTGTAAGTATTGACCAGTTAGTGAACTGATAGCCGGGGCCACCTGCACCTTTAATATCATCAAATTCGTGCAGTTTCTTGAACATGAACTTGATGCCGCCGTACTCAATAGACTTGAAACCTACTTTAACTGCGATGTCATTTCCTGTGCCTTCTGCGAACCTGTCAACGTCGCCTAGGTAATCACGCAAAACGTCTATAACGTCTGTGTAAGCCCTGTTTCCTTGCCATGCGAAGTAAGTATCGGTAGGTACTTGCTCGTTCACGATAGTTTGCTGCGATTCTTTCCAATCTGCAAAGGTGGTGAAACCCGGATTGGTTTGAACGCCATGACCATATAATGAAGCCCATGTTACAAGACCTTCGGTATCCGGTACATTAACGGTGTATCCAAGACCCGGAGATACGGTTTGCACGTTGTTTGAGTTAGTACCAAACAGCAATGCGTTCGAGCATGAATCCTCGAAGCGTTGGGTAGTTTGTTGCTGTACTAGCATAAAGAAAGTGCCATCCTGACCCGGCACAGGCTGGAACGCAGTGCCAAGTGTTAGCGCAGTACCAGAGGTGAAAGCTGCTTCGCGTATCTCTACTAGAGAGTTGGTGTATTTGAATACGCGGGTTTGACGGCCTTTACCCATTTGAGCGCCTTCTGGGTTCGAGTTGTGACTTATGAAATAAGTACCACCAGAAACCACGTAGCTGTCAAGGTCAGTAGACGCAAGTACAGGGGTAAGTGTCAGTTGGTGAGGGTTAACAGATGTGTTCTTAGATTGAACACGGGCGTTTATACCTGCGTCAAATACTAGCACATCGCCTTCTTTTGGATAAGAAGACCTCAGGGTATTACCGGCAACCGGCACAGACCACATATCATCAGGGTCAATAGCAATTACCATGTCATTACCAGCACCGGCGGCAGGGGTTACTATTGAGCCTACGGTTACGTTGTTTTTGTACCATGAGGTTTCAAAGTGACTTGTGCCAAGCGTGTTTACCGGCAGGTTGAACCCTACTGATTTTAGCGCCATGCGGTAGCCGGGCTTTACGCCGTGTTGCTGGAACAACTGTAGTAAGTTGTCAAGAGGGAAAATTGATTCATCGTAAGCATCTAGTATCGCGCCGGAGTTTGCACCGCCGCCTACTGTGCCCACGGGAAGCCTAACACCTTGCGAGTTTGCGGGGTTAGGGTTTACGTTGTTACTATAAGGCATTGTTTTGTTGGGTTTTTATGTGTTAAAAACCCAAAATCTGGGAATATCCCGTTTTGGCTTATTACCTACTTACGCATTGACAATATCGCTTGTGCTATTTTCTGATTATCGGTAGTTATCTGTCCTTGCTCTTCACCGCGTCTGTCCCTAGACGGGTTGTTATATTCAGCGCGTACAGCTTTTTCCCTTTCGTCAGCAGCATGTTTTACGGCATTCTCAAAGCTCGCTGCCTTGTAAGCAGCTTCTACAGCAGGTCTAACCTTTTCAAGACCCTCCGTGGTCGGCGGTATCCCAAACTGTATCATTAAATTCTTAGTCATTTCCGGCAGTTGTCGGCTGAATTCGTCAGTTGGCTTAAATTCTAAGTCGCCAACTTTTACTCCTTCAAACTTAAACTGCGGCACTATTTTATCCAGTTCCCTGAGATTTTCCTGCGCCCTTAGTTCAAGTTGTTCTTGTTCTTTGGCAGGATTTGGTATCTCAAAATTTTTCTTGTAGTCACCTAGGAATTTTTCAGCGTCCTGAGCGTCATATTGTAATTGGCGCTTTGAATCACTTACTTCATCCTCTGTATATACGTCAGGATCAAGTCTGTATTTTTTGCCCAACTCATACTGAACGCGGTCTTCATCCCAACCTTTATCAAGTTGCAATTGAAGCGAAACCTTATCTATGGGGTTGAGTTTGTCGAAAGCTACCGTGTTTACCTTTTGAAAAGCACGTATCTTACCTTCGTCAGCGCCACTCGATAAAAGGTCGTTTAATCCTTTTACATAATCGTTGGCTGGTTTAACGTACCCTTCGTAGCCCTTTAACTTTTCTTCGTACTCAGTAACCTTTGGGGCTATCTCTTTGTACTTGTTAGCGTTTTCAAGGAACTCTGTTGGATTCTCTACTGATTCCCACCATTGTTTTTCTGTAACAGTAGTAGTTTGTTGCTCTTGCGCCTGCTCTGTAGCTGACTGTTCTTGCGTGGTTTCTTGAGCCTGCTGTTCTTGTTGAACTGATTGTTCTTGCCCACTAGCGCGTTGAACGGCTGCGGCAACTAAATCCATTGTGGCACTATTTTCTCCCATGATACAAATGTATATTTAAATTTCTGAATTACGCAACTTTCTTGCTCGATTTGTTAGCAGTTTGTTTCTTAGCTGCTGCGGATATTTCAGCTATCTTTATTTGAGTTGCCGCCATTAAAGCGTCCTTCTGTTCCTGAATAGCTAACTTCATAGTGGTGCGCATAGTTTCAAACTGCTCTACAGTTTCTATTTCGCCTTTTGCAAGTTTACTTTGCAAAATCATTTCCTGCATTCTAAGTTGCGATTCCAGTTCTTTCATTTGGAAATCCAAATCTTTCATCTGCATATCAGCCTTGAGTTGCAGGTCGATTTCCATCTGGATTTCGCCCATCTTCATTTCGTTGGCGGCTTGTGCTGATTGTATTTGCTGGTCAGCATTTAGTTGTACATCCTGCGCTTTGGTTTCTGCGTCTTCTTGGCGTTGCTTGTTGACCAATTGAACAGCCATCAACTGAGCAAGGTCTAGGTTGCCGGTTTGAATTATTCTAGTGAGGATGATGTATTTTTCGTAGCTAATACCGCCTTGTCCTGTCTGTTGGCGACCTGCGTACATGTTCTCGATATTCACCAAGAATTGTTTCAGTTCTTCTTTGGTCGGCAGGATTTTAACCTTTAAGCCGAAATTACGCGCACTATGTGTTGCGCCTAATTTAATAATATCGTAAGTAGACTGATTAAGCCCCTTGTATTTTATTTCTTTGCCGCCGCTTGCTACTATCTGCCACTTGCACATAGCAACGTCCATTGTGCGCTCAAAGATTGATATATAGCCACGCTGTATAGGAAACAAAGCATTATTAGTGCTATTCATTTCCATTTGCGCTACCCTTACTGCTTTTCTTTCGCCCTGAGTAGAACCGTCAGCGGTTTCATTCATGCCTATTACCAGTCGCATCATATTGATGTTGTGGTCTATGGTCTGAATAAACATTCCGAAGTCTTCTGCTATACCTGATTGTAAGTATGTAACAGGTCTGCCGGGTGTCGCGCTATTCGGTTGGCGGTGGTCATTCAGGCTATTCATAAGGAATAAGCCCGATTCTCCGAACAGATTAATAACGTCCGTTTCCTTCATCTTAGTGCCGCCAAGCGTAACATTCGATATAGAACGTTGCTCTACTTGCATGCGTGGCGGTGGCGGCACTTTAGCTAGTGCATTTCTAAATTTATAAGTAGCAAGGTTTATGTCGTCCTGAAACCCTATCATTCTGGAAACTAGGGAAACGGTTTTTGTATCATAGACCTGAATAGGCAACATTGGTTTGCCGTCCTGATATGGTACATCGTGCGCTAATCCGCATTCTACTAATATGTCAGTGCCTACAACCCATACTATCTTATATAGTCTTTCCTCGCGAACGGTACTCAGTTTCTTGCCGTCTTTCTTGCCTTCCTCGCTTTCCTGATAATCGTTACCTACTTTATTGAATGAGGTTCTGGCTTTTTTCTTATTGTATACCTCGGTGTACTTTTCGGTATCACCGGATATATAGTATAGTTCAAGCAAGTCAACACCAAATCCATCGTAACTATAGAATCCGTTCTGCGCGTATGACTGCCCCTGATATACTGTATTGTATATATTGGTGGCGTTCCAGTTCCGCATCTGCGAATAGTCCTTCACTATTTTACGCAATGTAGTTTCCTCGACCTTGAATTGCTCACGAAGTTCTGAGATAGTTACATTGTATCTTATTTCGCCTATCCAGTCAATAGTACGACCGTCTTCATACGGAGACTTCCTGCTGATGACATTGCGTATATCAGCCCAACGGGTTTTTACTGTTTGGGTACTAGGCTCTACGTATGTGCAAGTAGCAGTCTTGGAAACAGATATTAAATCCTCAAACAGCTTATCCTTAATAATGTCCCATGAACTAGCGTCCATAGTAGCTTTAAGCGCTGTGTATAGTTCGGCTTCGTGAGCTACCTTAAACATGCCCATCATTGCTGCTAGGTCTACTTGGGCTTCACTCTCAAACTTATCCTTGGCCTCTTTATTTACCTGAACACCCAATGCTTCCATGCCCGCTACGAACTTGCGGTACTCTATATTGTGCTCTACTTTATAGAACGCCTTTTGCAATTCCTTTTCTTCTACGTCGCGCGCGTCAACAGAATTAACGTCGAAGTCGTAATCCATCTGCATAAACATTCCCTTGGCAATGTCTACGAACTTAGGAATGATAGGAACCTGCCTCCATGAAATATTCATCATGGTCTTGCCAGCCAATACAGGGTGCGTTGATTTAGATAGTTGCGCTAATAATGGCTTGTATTTGTTGACGTTTATTTTGCCGGTTGCATATGCGCGTTGCTCGTCTATAGAATATTCCGAATCATCAAACCCTGTTGACGGGAAATTATACGGCACAATGCACCTGTTGTTCAGGTATAGGTGCCAAGTAGCGTAGACTACTTTTAACCAGTAATCCTTGCCTTTCTTTTTGGGGTCAATATTCTCGTCTGGAAAGGGGTGGTTCCCTCCCATAAAATCAGACGTATTGAGAAACTGATTGGCTAAATAATCCGGCAAGCTAAAGGTATTTCAGTAAAGGTAATGATATTTTTATAAATGCAAAATATTATTGCATCACAAAGTATGGAAGTCTAGGGTGAACGTTGATATATCGTCGTCTAGTTCCTGAACAAATAGATTTGAGTTGGCTATCAATGCAAAGCCGAATGCTACTGATAAATCCCGCTTTTTACGTGTGGCGGGAGTGAACATTAATAAATCTTTCAGTAGCGTTGCAAAATGTATAGCGTCGCCATATTCGGATACGTATGCTTGAATTTTTTGCATGTAGTCCTCTATTACGTTGGTAGAAGATGCAAGCCCCGGCTGTCGAACTGTTTTGCCGTCTAACATATAGCCCGGTGGATACATTATGTAACTACCGTAACCTCGCTCTTGGAAGTATGGTATGATTTGTTTCTTATTAGTTTCAGGTAGCATTTCACATCCAAAGAATTGAGCCGTCATTACCATGTCTTCATAGAAATGCTTAGGGTTGTCGTGCCTGTGCACATAGACTGCTACGGGCATAAACGACGCATACTGTCCTGCAAGTGGTTTTTGTATTTCGCCTTCTGTAGTTTGAACTACATCGTATTTGTTGCCATCTAATAATGAATCAAACTTCCTAAATACTACACAGGCTCCCTTTGACCTATGATAGACTGAGGCAGTAGTAGCGTCATCGTAAGGGTCAACGCCCATACAATACTTATCGGTATTGGTAGGATATTTGGCGTTGTTTGAGAACGTCGATTTGTTGGTTTCTTCTGGGTGTCCTAGTAGCATTTCCCACCGTCCATTCTCAGGGTCAGGAACCGCGATAACCCGACCATCCTGCTGACCGCCTTCGCGGATAAGATTAAATTTCCCTACCTTATCTTTTACTTCGCGCCCAAATACATCGGTAGTTTCGCCTCTATAGTCTAATCCTTGGAATATCTTGCCTAGTCTTTCTTTTAGTATCTGAGGTAAGAATGGGCATTGCTCGTTACTTGGAGTAAGCGCGTGTTCTATTGTGAGCGGGTTTTTGCGCTGGTCAATCAAAACATCGTCAAACTTTCCTTTCTTAGTCCAGTCTTCCCATTGCTGCAATAGGAATTTAACCGTTTTCTCTGATTCAGGATATCCGTATTCATCCACTTTGGCGGCTTGTGATGCATCAATAAACAGACGGTACATGCCAGATAATGTGCGCCCGTTCCTATCGCGAATCATAGGGTCTGATTCTTCCCATAATTCTTGAACCTGCTTTAAGTTGGTTAGTTCTTTGTTTTTACCGCCCTCCGCCTGCTCTACTGTAGATTCCCAATAGCCCTTACCTACTAAATCTTGCCCGTTATTTAACGAGATACACATACGCACGTTATTCCATTGCGTCTTAATGTTCATCCGCGCGGGGTCTATTTTTAGGCACTCACCTAACCTGTGGCGCGTTAAACGTTTACCGTCGAAGCCTGATATTTTTGTTGCCTCGATGATTATTTCAGACCCTAGCACCTTAATACCCTTATTCTCAGCGCTTCTCTTAAACTTCTCTTGTGATTTTGCTTTAGTTTGACGCTCGCTAGGTATGTCGAACACCACTTTATCTTTTGAGGTAAACGGAGTTGCCATTACCGGCAAAAAGTAGTGAGGCATCTTCTTTAGCGCCTTGTTAATACGCGTGACATCTGCTTTCGCGTCGTCGTCAGTCATATTTTGCATACCTGCCCTAGCCTCATCTACCCTAGTAGTATGTTCGGCTGTATCACATAGCGCATATTCTGTTCCGCCTACCCTACGTGGCTTTATGAGTAGCATTCCAAAACAATCTTTATCAGCTACGCACATTTCCCAGAACTGAGCTACGTTTAATTGCACTAAACGGAAGTGCGGCAACCCGCCATACTCGCACGTCCAGTAATTCATAAAGTAGTAGAACTTGCCGGGGAGCCAATGTGCTTCACCCTTAATATACATCCATACGCCGTTACGCCTACGGTGCCATTCTCGCTCAACAAACTTTTCTTCAACTTGTAGCGAACAGGTGCGTGTGATTATATCCTCTGGGATAATAGTGCGAACAAAGAACTGCTTATGCGCCGGTAGTCCGTAGTTGATAATATCTTTAGGCTCCGGCATGTCAGGTATAGGAACCTGAAACTCGCCGATTTGCTTTGTTAAGCCTTGGTGCCAACTAATCGTGTATTCTCTCAATGTACTGTGCCTGATGGGTCAGCCAAACGTTCTGTCCAGTTAACCATTTCTATCATTGCTGATTGCGTAACCCTATCCTTTATTCTTTCGTCCTTAAACAATCTAGCCTCTAGGTCGCGGATTGTGTTCAGGGAATCTTTAAGCGCTATGCCTATTTCCTGTTTACGCTTTACCGCCATTACGGGGTCGTTGCCCTCAAGTGTAGCATCGCGTATCATTTCAGTGTTGTTGTAGAAGTTCTGCTTTAAAGAAAACCACAACGTAAAGTCATCGCTGTTTACTACCCGCAGATAGCCTGAGAATATCGAATTAAGGGCAACGTTACTCTTTATATCCAGCTTTTCAATGTCGGTTTCCTTTAGTCCGGCTTGCTGCGCGGCCAATCGGTGCCTTTGCGCGAAATCCTCTACTTTAAAGAACGGCGAATTGTCATCTATTAGGAATATAACGTAGGATAGTATTTTATCAGCGTCAAACCCTACTACCTTTTTGTCAAGCTCCTTATAAAGTTTAAGCGTCGGATAGTGGTCTAATAGACTAGTGCCCTTTGGAACTTCCATTGGGTTATAGCGCATCTTCTTGAAGTCTTCCTGCTTAAACTTCACTAATAGTTATTTTGTAGGTTTTGTCAATTTCAAAATTATTAGCCAATTCACCTGTAATGGTAAATAATTCTTTAGTGACAATAATCTCTGCCCGAACACTACTATGAGGTTCGGTTGTTTTTCTTGTTATTAACACTTCTATTTCAGTCTTCATAGCCTAAAACATCTTTACGGTGCATGATAAAATAATTTTTGTCAAATCGCTTATGCAAGTCATTCTCCAATGGTGTCTGAAATGCTTTATTGAATACGATTTTCATTCCTGCCTTTAATTCGTCTACGTCTTCAATATCAGGGTAGCCGATATAGCCTTTATTTAACGAGCCGAGATATTTAATCACGCCCCACATTTCAGTTACTTTATCGTTGCCGTCAATAGAGAACATATTCTTTTGCTCAATAACAGGCTCTACCAATAAGTATCCGTTACACATCACCACTTCGTCTTCACGACTGGCGCAATAAATGTAGTGGTATGGAATAGACTTGTATTCACCGCAATCATTAAGGTCATTCATCATCACTGACGAAGGAAACCATACTTTGTCGCCTTCTTTTAATTCAGCCGTTGTGCCGTAGTGGTTAGAAATCTTAGTATAGTACTGAATCAATCGGATATTAGTTTCACCTACATCTTCATGGTGCTTACGGATTGCGCGTATTTGCTTGCCCCTAAATACTATTTCGTCTGGCGCTGCTATTACTGTTCCTGTGCGTGGTGCATTGTAGCCCTTATTGTTATTGGTTAGTCCAACGTATATGCCGCGCACTTGGTCGTAGTCCTCGTCAACCTTAACTATTACGTGGTTATGGTTGGCTTTCATAGAATCGCCTTTACGTCCAAGTAATGAACCAGCTCGTAAGTAGTTCCATCTTCGTCATGGTAATAAATAGTCCTTGCGCCCTCATAATAAACCCTGTCACCCTCTTTTATAACTTCGCACTGTTCGCCTACTGATATAACTTTACCCATGTGACGTAGAGTTTCTTCTATCATTACAATAGGGCCATCGTACTCTTTTTCAGGCGTGATTAATACCCACGCCTGTCTAGCTTGTAATTTGTCGTTCTTGCTGAGGTAAATATCGTACTGCGAGCAAATCAGGTGCTTCACCTTGTCTTCGTCGTAGTAGTTGTTCTTTTTTGCAGGAAGCAATACTATGTCGCCAACCTTAAACGTCATTGGCTTTTCGGTCGAACCGTCGCCTACGGCTGTTATCTCGCCGAATGGCTGTAGTCTTTTTTGCGATGGCTCTGGTATAAATAACCCACCATTGGTCTTTTCACCCCACAAATATGGGCGTATCTTGATATTATTGAACGTTGGTTTTAGCATCTGTCCTTCCTATTTGTCTTAACATTATGTTTTTAAATTCACCCTTCATTGTTTTTTTACCCTCAAGATTTACCTCTATGTATTGGCGTGTACCTACAACTAATTTTTCGGTATGCGGTATAATCCTGTTAATAGCGGTAATAGTGAAGTGCTGCGGATATTGCTCTATGGTTACGACCTTTATATCGCGTGTCCTTAGATTGTCGTGAACCTGCTTCACTACGCCTAGTTCAAGAATTTCAACGTCCCATTCCATTCTCCGACCTTTGCCGGTTGTCCATTGGTCTTCCGTAATCATCTTTTACTGGTTTTAAGCGCCAAGAAATCGTTGGCTAATCTCGTTTCCATCGGCAAGTAACTGTCGCTGTAATCTGTAGTGTACTCAAATGTTTCTTCGAGTGGTCTGATTTTTACGAAATGGTTGCCTTCTTTTGAGATAAAGGTAAGGCTTTCAATAACCGGTCTTGTCTTTGCGCCTCTCTGGCAATGGAATCCGTACTTATAGTCTTGTGGGTTCACCATACTTCTCTACTTTTTAGCACTGTGTTTTTATCTACGTATTCAAATGTTTCAATTCTCTTGTTGCCGTACTGTTTTATCAGCGAATTATACAGGTCTTTTATATACTGATGTGATTTATGTCCCGCCATACCGAAAGAACAAAACTCTTTCTTTATTTGGTGGTGCGTTTTGAATCCTATAAAGTGGTCAAAATACTGAGGACACCAATCGTAATCTAAAGGATAATCTATCAGCGCAACATTAAAACAGTATTCGTCAGGCTTACCATTATTCCATTCTGAACATGGAGCATTCGATTCATAAACCTCTAATGCCCGTTCAAATACCCTATCTACCGCCTCGCACTTATCAAAGATAAAGAACCCTGCAAATGTTTTTGGCATTTTGCCCTCAATAATGTTAAAATATTTTGCAGTTTCATAAGGGCTACCCCAATACATATACTTGTCTGACGTGGATTTATCCTCTTTTATGTTATAGTACCCGCAAGTTGATATTGCAAAGTTATTTTGCAATGGTATATCATGTGTTAAAAACGGGTCTAAAGTATGATGTGGACACCAAAGGCTGTCTGCGTCTATATACAGGGTTCTATTGAATGGACTTAGTTTGTGCAAAAGAAACTTGCATTTCTGATATTCGCCTTTAAAATCCTCTTTACACTCAATGAGGTGGTCGAAATAAGCTAATTGCTCATGTGACAATGATTCAAGCGAAGTATTATCGTGTATCACAGCGATAGGCGCGTTGTCGTTCCATTTGATTGACAATGCAAGATTGAAAGCATACTGTCCGTAGACCTTATTGCCTAGTGCTATAATAGCTACGCCGTTCACGATACCATTAACTTTTTAACCTGTTCAACTGGTAGCCATTTCCACGGCGCATGTATTCCAAATGGTGTCGGATAATAAACTGTTTCAACGGAGAATCTCATACACACGTCACGCGGCGCTAATTTACCATGTTCAGGTATATACTTTGAGAAATAAATATCCTCATTCATGCCTTTTGCGCGTGGGTGGTTTTTAATAACATCCAACATAACGGATTTGGTTCTGAGCGATAATCCGCCATTACCGCCGTCTTGCTGAAAGTCCCACGGTGCACCAACGTAATCATACTGAATGAAGTCTTGAATATTGGTGCGTAACACACGACAATCACTTTGAAATATCAGTATTTTATCAAACGCTATGTTCTCCCAAAAATCAGGCGTGGTTAATAGTTTATTGTAGTCTTCCAGCGATTTAATATCGGGATTATCGAAATGCACCATTGGTATGCCTAGTTTCTCAACTGACTTCCATGCTAACGAGAACGCGCCATTTAAACGGTTCTCTACTATTACGGCTCCTAGGGTCATATTACGGCTTTCTTGTAATTTACATGCCCCTTTATTAAATCAGGCAATTGTTTTTTGTCGTATGGTTCTGCGTTCCACAATCCTATTGATGTGGGGTGTAAATCATTTATTGCGCCTGCGAAGTACTTTTCTTCCAGCCAATTCGGACGGATTTCATCTTTGTGCCCATGAATAGGATACTTGTATCTCATTACAGCTTCCGATTGCGCGGTTCCGAAATGATAAATCGTACCCTCGATTATTACTTCACCAACGCCATGTTTCAGATTTATTATCCGTACTGGCGTGAAGTGGTCTTTGCAGATATGGTTAAAGGAACGCCAAAAATTTACATATCCCCTAATCATGTAATTCCTTGACGTTCCCTCGTAAGCCATTTTAAGCGCTTGTGGCAAATCTTCGCCCCAAACCTCATCAGCGTCCACCGCTAGTATTAAGTCGTAGTCTTGCGCGTATCTAAGTATTCTGTCGCGATGATTACCCTCGCCACGTATTCCGGTTATGTCTACCCATTGTACTTTGGGGTATTTTAGGCATATCTCCATCATTTCACGGGGCGTATCAGGATTTCGGTCTACTGTTTCGTGTCCGTATGAAGGACGCGAACTAAACAGTATAATCACTTTGTCTACGTGGGGCAAAATAGATTGCAGGGAAATATCAAGATACTCCTTGCCGTAGTGTAGCGGGTAGTAGGCTAGTGTTTTCATATAGCCATTATGTTTTTAACCATGTGTGCCCATGTAAAATTATTCAAAGTGTGCTCGTGCCCTGCTTTAGCTATTCGTTCGCGTTCAGTATCGTTGTTCAAATAATACTCAACCTTATTAATCAGGTCTTTCATATCAGTGAATGTCGCTAAATGTTCGCCAACCACATAATCTTTCTCAATTCCTTTATAGTGGTGGGTTAAACAAAATGCGCCGGAACCCATTATTCGCAATATCCTATCACTAGAATAGCGCTCAATATCGAAGTGTGAGCAATTCACGCCTATTTTACAGCCGCGATATAATGCGGATTGCAATTCAAGGTCTGACACTATGCCGTTGTCCTTCCAGCCAGTCGGATTCCATCCTGAACCAAATACCGCTACTGAACTATAACTTCTCTTTAGTGTGTGAGCAATATTCTCTCTAAATTTACCTAAGGGGAAATGTTCGCCATAATGATTTCCAGCAAATATTATGTCCGCTACTTTGGTCGGTATTCCTTTTGGAGTAAATATTTCAGGGTCGTAGCCTATCTGTACAAATTTAGCTGGTAGTCCTAGCCTTGTAAATTCAATTACATCGTGCTCATTCGAGAATAACGTGTAGTCAATATGAGCGCCCACTTCTACGTACCATTGCGGAATAGGCTGTCTAACATCACCCGTCCAGTTAACTATCTTTGCGCCTGTTTGTTTTAATTGGTACACAGTCCTCGCGTCAATAATATCCGGTGACTGTATCTGCATGAATATAAAATCAGGCTTTATCGCACGGGCTTCATTTACACATTGGTGTTTTAAGCCTTTAACTGACGTGTTTATTTCATAGTATTCACCTAGCTTTTGCAGTTCCCTGCAAAGCCCGTCGTTTGTCCCTGCCGCTAGTCCAATATGATATATTTTCATTTACCAACGAATTATGTGAGCACCCGCAGAATGTCCCGGCTCTACGATAAAACCATCTTTACTCAATTGGGTTAGCACCTCCCTATTTAGGTTGCCAAATTGCATCCCTGTATATATGCAAGATTGACCATCTCTTGCGGCTGCTTCTATACGAGTGTAAATGCCCAAGCTACTACATTCGTATTTACGTATTTTATCAGTTAATTCCTTTGCCTCTTTAGCATTCATTTCATATTCTTTTCAGGGTCAATAAATTCAGGCCACAACGTTTTATATGGCGGCGGCACTTTCTTGTCTGTTTCTTTATAGTTACGAACGCCCGTCAAATGTAAGTGATATGCTTTAACATCGAGGCTTACGTTTCGCACTTTATATCCCGCAACCTCTAATTCGTGAGCTAACCTGTTATCGCAGCCCATAATTCCGTTACAGAAATTATAGTTGCCTTTCTTTATTTTGCCTTTGAATATCCATGCGTCTTGCGAATCCGGTCTATTTAAGAACCTTGCGCGTCCACTCTCTTGAATATCCCACCTAGTTAGTGCCCAACATTCATTTTCGCCTAGTTGTGATAGGTCGAGGTCTTTGAAATAAATGTCGGTGTTGCAGATTATAGAGTATACAGTTTCGTCTTTCCATATTTCAACCACCTCATTAGCCTTGTTAAAGAAGTCTTGAAATGTAGGTCTATGTGGTATCGGCGACCATATGTCTTTATATGGCGGCTCAACTTCACTCATTATCCATACACCGTCAATCCTACGGTTCGCGATATTAGCGAATAAGGCATCTCTATTCTCGCAGTCGCGCTCAACGTTCTTATCCCTGTAATATGTGGTAAATAGATTAATCACGATAGCGAAAATTATCTCGTAAATAAAATGTCTTTGGATTGTAAACCATCTGCTTCACATCAGACCAATCTTTTTCTACACCTATTAACCCTTCTGTTGGTGCATAGAATTTGTACTTGGATTGTAACTCGCCGATACATACGTCTGATTGTTTGTCGCCTACTTCGTACATAGCGATTAACTCAGCGGCTACATGAGGTTTAACTGTGAAAGCATATGCCCCTAATGTGTAAGTGCACTGAACTACTTGCGGGTTAACGAACTTTGGTAGCGTCATGTGAACGCAACCCCACATTATCCCGTCCCAGTCAGGCACTTTACACATGAATGACTTAAATCTATTGGTGAAATCATGGTGGAATATCACATCGTCCTCTAAAATAGTAAGGCACTCATGGTTTCCCACAAGTGCCTTTTTATGTGATTGTAAGCAACAGTACTCGGTGTGTGATAATTTATCCTGAGAGATAGGTGTTTGCTGAAAATCTACTGCTTCCAGTACTTCAAACGGGATATTTCGCCCATCTAGTCTTTGCTGCATTTTCAACATACGGTCTTTTCTCCTTTTTAAATTAATCACTCTCACCTTTCCTATCATAAGCGGTTACAATTCTACCGCAAACGATATTGTAAGCACACCATTCAGTACCGCAGCGCCCGTGTTGTTTACGCGGAAGCTAATTGAGCCGTTAAGCGGAACTGCTTCCTCGATAACCGGAGTACCAGTTGTGCCAGCGTAGTCGTCAATCTCAAACATAACCACCGATGTTGGGGTGATAAATGAGTTCTCCAATGTAAATGTAGTGAACGAACCAGCAGCGGTAGTAAGGGGAGTGGTTTTAAATACGCCTTGTGGCATATTAACGATAAACTTATTGCCCGGTTGTTGACCAGCAGGGTTGTTTGGTTCGCCTCTGTAGGTGTAAGTATCGGCAGAAGTTACGCCAATAAGGTCTTCCGACACAATTATCGGTCTACGCCATTCGCGAATCTTCATTTTCTGCACATAAATCATCTTAGTACCATAGAAAGAACCATCCTCATTATACAATGGGATGTATTCCGACACGTACCTAGTGTTTACTATGATTGATAGCGGGGCAACAAGCGTATTGCCGTCCTTCGCTATACAGGTACAAGTGGTTAATCCTGCTTCATAAGCACCAGCAGCGCTACATGCTTGGATTATGTCTTGCAAATTGTCACTAACAACAAGCGTTCTGTAAGCCGAATCATTGCCGTCAAGCATGATTTGGTTATTGCCCGTCACTCCTATTGGAGAAACAAACGTAATGTTGTAAGGGTTGATGCCTATGTTAGTAGGGCTTGCTGTGTTACCGTTGATTTTCAGACAGGTAACAGGAATTAATTGAGAAATCGGCATACGTCTTGAACGATTGTTTTGGTCGTTAGTTCAAAGATAGTGCTAAAAATGATATGTGCAAGAATTATTTGCAACACTACGGCTTATCCTTTAAACTTTCGTAATAAGCAATATGCGCTTCTCTAGTATCAAGCAATACGCCACCAAGTCCACGGTACATCATACGCTCTTGGTCGTATTTTATGTATCGGTGGAGCTTTGCGTGTTCCATTGGCGACATTTCAATAACAGATTTTGCGTGTTCAATATTATAACTCCAATGGTGCATCTGATTGCCTTTTATTAGAGGCTTGACGTGTTGTGATAATAATTGAGCTTTAGCTTTTTCTGGGTATCTTTCATTATACTTAGCCGTTGTTTTCTTTTTATACTCAGGGTCTACGGTTATTGTTCCTGCATATAATCTATGGTATTTCTCTCTCGACCTATGCTTCTCGCTTTCTTTGAAGCTGGGGTCTTGTATTTTCTTATTAAACCGCTCGTTAATTCTTGCTTTTGTGCAATCAATACAAATATTCAAGTGTCCATCGCCCATTTGGGCGTGTTTGTAATAATCTGTCAACGGTTTTTCTATGTTGCATCTTCTACAGTTCTTCATATTTGTAAATATACGCAATTAGAATGGAAACTAAAAATACTAGAAGGGTAGCGAATCGTCCAGTTCATCCTCTTTATTATTATCTTCTGCCGGTCTTGCATTTTTCAATACATCGCCAACTACCTTTACTTCGGTGCCGTTGAGGTTGACGAAATACTTGTTATTCCATTCGCGAGTATTTATAAAAGCTGTTACTTCTACACTGGTGCCTTCTTTAAGGTTTTGGATTAGTTCGGCCTTCTTATAGAACTCAAAGGCATATAGCCTATCGTCCTTGTCGGTAATTACTAATTGACCCTTCTCGCCGTCAACTGTTACTTTAGTTATTGTGCCTGATGCTTGGATTCTCATTTTATTGTTGTTTTATATAATTCCTTTAATTTATTCTCTATTTCGGTTTTATTGCCGCCAATTTCGCTATACATTCTTAGCAGTTCCACAGCTATGGCTCGATTCACTCGCTTTTCTGTTCTAATCTTGGCATTCAACTCAATTCTTTTGTGAATCACACATCGCTTCTCTAAATAAGCCAGTAACTCAGCTTTGCTTATCATGTCGCTACTATGCGGCTCCATGTCGTGTGTGATTGTCATTGTGACCCCTTTAGCCCGTCAAGAATTTCGAGTGCTTTGCGTAACTGTTTCTCGTCTATTGAAATTATATCCGACGCTTCGAATTCCAGCTCAAAGTTTATAGAGTACTCCCCTTCGCCTATATTAGTTAGCGATAACTTTAGTTGACCATTTTCTTCGTTCTGCAAATACGGGATTGATACTGATATTCCTTCCATGTCTTATTATTTGCTCCAAAGGTAGGATAAAGAAAATTGTTAAACAAATTTGCGTACGTAATAACTTTACTTATCTTTGTACGGTATGAAGCGAAAATATAAAAAAGACCTCACAGAAAGATTTGAGGTTAGAACAACAGAAGGCCAAAAGAATCATTGGGAAAAGATTGCTGTAAAAAATGATAAGTCGCTATCGGAGGTTGTTAGAGATACAATGGACGAGAAATACCCCGTAAAAGAAAATAAATGAGCACATTAACTATACCGCAGGTGATTGGAATGAGAGGTAAGGTTATTGGCTCTAAAAAAGACAAACCTTGCCTATGTGGCGCTACGGTAAAATCTAATTGCCGACGCAGAGTAGCAATAAACAATCCAATATCATCATGTTTGCATAACGCACTAGATACGCCATTAGAGGATGAGACGTGGATTATTCTGCCTATTGAGGGGTATGAAAAATATCAAGTCAGTTCAGAAGGTAGGGTAAGAAAGAAAAATAAGGTTGGGTTTACTTACCGTAAAACGCATATCACAAACGGATATTACGGGGTTACACTTACTAGTAATTACACTGCATTAACTAAGCATGTCCATAGACTAGTGGCCATTGCTTTTATAGAAAATCCCAAAAACAAGCCTTGCGTTAATCATATAGATGGGGATAAATTAAATAATAAGGTAAGCAACCTAGAATGGTGCACCTATGCTGAGAATAATTTACACTCAAGGGAGGTTTTGGGCAACACAAAGCAAGCGTGGGGCGAGAAGAATAGCAATGCTAAGTTTACTAATTTGGAAGCAGAAGCTATAAGGAATGAATTTAAATCAGGTGGGATAACCCAAGTATCACTGGCTAAAAAATACAATATAACTCGTAAACAAATATATATGCTCATTTACAGAAAGTCATACAACGAGGCAGATAAGGTAGTTGAGGCCGGTTACGCGGTAATTAAGGAGGAGGGACAAAGCAATGGATAACTGCATTAATGGAGCCGTATTCAAAGATGATAATCGCCATAGGCTCGCGCTGTGGCGAATTTGGGATGACAGTAAGCCCTTGTTTATGTATGTGGGACTTAATCCCAGCACAGCAAATGAAACAGGGGACGACCCAACAATAAGACGGCTATACACCCTCACAGCTAACAATGGCGGAGGTGGCTTCTTTATGCATAACCTATTCACGCTGGTTTCAGCTCATCCGGAGGTGCTGTACGATAAAGAAATTAGTGAATTAGTGCATCCAGAATATGCCGATTTACTAGCCTCTCAAAGGAGAAGTTGTAAGGTAGTTGTATTTTGTTGGTCTAACATAGCGGACCGGCCACAATTACAATGGCGTACCAAATACTTTACGGATCTGTATGGTGCTGATGCAATGTGTTTTGGTAAGAATAAGGGGGGCTCGCCGAAACACCCTTTGTACCTAAAATCCACAACACCACATAGTAAATTCATGGACCTCTGAAAATATTACAAATGGATAATCTACAACTGTATATCGGCGCTATTGAGTGCGAAACACCATATGGTACATGTAAGTTAACTGGGTACGAACATATGCGGGAAGAATGGTTTATGCTCGATTCAGACGGTAGTAGATACTCATTAATTCGAGCGAGGTTTACCCCTATCCTTATCCCACTATCAGCCATGACCGAGGAGCATATGAGGGAGGTGATAAATATTCAATTTGGGGTATCCGAAGTGGAACGTACGCAGCTAAGGCACCTTAAAGGCGGCATTCTTTATCAGCATGGGAAATACTCTGGAATAGTTATTCTTGATGCAATAACGCCCGCCACCACCGCCTACCTATTATCCAAAGGTTACGATTTAGGGTTATTACCTGAAGGAACCTATAAACTAAAAACCACCACAACATGAACCAAGAACAAGCCAAAGCCGCAAAAGAAGCCGCCGAGATACTTACTGAAAACACTTCTGATTTTGAATTATCAAAGCATAGGACTGCCCTATTTGAAAAGATGTTCCTAGCTGGTTACGAGGCTAAGGCAGAACAATCCCCGTGGAATATTACCAAGTATAAATCAGCGCCTTATGGCATATGGGTCTACGTTAGAAACAAAGAAGGGTTTGCAGGCATGGCTAAATTTGATGATGAAACCGAAACATGGGAACCATCATGCGGAAGGTTGCCGGTTCATAAAAATGAATACCCTGTATGGATGTTTGCACCACCACTTCCACAAACAGAGAAGATATGAACGAAGCAATAACTGAACTGATAAAACAGCGCAAGGAAATAGTTGATAATTTCTTTAAGCTATCTAATGACGACTTCGCAGCACGGCGAACTACTATTGAAGCACAGGTAGAAAAAATAGATGCTTTGATTGAAAAGTTAACCCCAAGATTATGAGCGCACCAGTAGGAAATGAAACAACTGACATGAAAGACAACGAAACAGAACTACGCAAATACTGTATAGACATTGCAGTTAAAAGCTATAACGGCGATAGGTTATTTGTTGAGGCACGTAAGATTTATGAGTGGATAGTCAATAATCCAGTTAATACCGCCGACACTAATGCGCGTCAACAAATCAAGGAAGCAATCAATAAGGGATACACGCCGCCTGAACAAAAGGTTGTTGCGGCTGGAAGTTGGGAGTGGGCGGTTGAAATGATGGCGGAAGGGAAGCGAGTGTGCGTAAGTTCTCGTCCTGATATTTCTTATTTCGAAACACTTGGAATTTATTACGGAATGATAGATAATGGCAAGCCGTCAATCATATCAGAGTTTGGCGACCTGTTGACTTCCGCTACAGACTGGCAGCTATACGAGCCTGAAACGAAAGGCAACAACTTTCAATGGGCGCTGGAACAAATGAAGGCTGGTTGGAGGGTTAGGAGAAAAGAACAGCTCCCAAAATGGAGCATTACCATTGATAATGGAAGGTTTTTAGTGTGCTCCCCGTTTACAACATTTAGCAAGTCTGATTATCTTATTACACTTAGTGACCTTGAGGCAACCGATTGGGAAATTTATAACGAAGAAAAAGACAACGTATGACTTACAGATATTTTATATCCTATGTTGCAAAATCAATGACTGGACGCAAAATAGTAACGCTACAGGCTGCATTAACCACGCATGAGCAGCTTTCGGAAATAGAGGCTGAAACAGAGAAGGATTGCGGGGCGAATGTTATAACTAATTTTATTCTTCTATCAACAGAGGATGATTCTAATAACGCTTTAGGTAAGGATGACGTATGAATATAGATACCCAATTATTTACAAGAGCGGATTTATTGACTTTTGGGCAGTACTTGTTGTCGGCTAAAAGGCGCAAGAAATATGCCGCCGTTAGCCATACACTACTAAAAGAAAGACTAACACAAGTGAATCATGCCGATATAGAGAATTGGCTAGAGGAGCATATTGAACCACAAGAAAAATCCCATAACTAATATGAAGCCAAAGAAACTAAGTAAAGTAGAGAAAGTAATGCTAGGATTGAATAATGACGGCACTTACGTTAATTTCCGCTGTGGTGAACATGGGCTAATTCAAGTCCACAAGGATAAAGCATTAGATACCGCTGCTTGTGTTTATTGCAAAAAAGAATGTCCACGCTATGCAGTCGCTTGAGCCTATTGATGATATATTTTGGGGCAAAGTCTTAAAGGTTCGAGATAAGCCGATAAAACAAGTCTGTCACATGTATAAAGGTCACGAAATACCTATGTGCATAGGCGCGGCAGTGTATGGTAAAGAGGGCTGCACTTGCAAAGATAAATCTCCGTTAACAGTTACACCAGTCGGGGGTTCTCTAAGTAAGAAGGCACTCATAAAGCATAAACGAGAAATAACAGCTAAAAATAGGGTTCGCCCACTCAATAAAGATAAATACAAATAATGCCTAGATACCACGAATTTACCGCTACATGGGTACTATCAGACTATCACAAACGGGTAGTGCAGATAGACGATGATTTATTACGTAGTCTAACAGAACCGGACGAAGACGATTTAGTTAGAACGCGCGTCACATTAGATTTGGATAGCGTAGTAGCGTACTTTGAGAATAAACACCAATGGCTCGACGACGTTGACACCACGGAAGTAAGTATCGACGGCTCTACGTATGTACTGGATATACATTATGACGAATTTGATAAACTTGTGAGAGGGATATGAAAAGCGAGAAAATACTTTGTGCTGCGATTTGGTTTAACGACTGCAACCCAAACTACCCGCACCAACCAAAGAATATAGAAACAGGATTTGTTGTAACCGGCAGAAGGCATCACAACTGTTTTGCTACGCTATCGCTATTGATGGGTGTTGCGCAAGATAAATATAAAGCCGATAGAAAGGTGATGCTTCACGCCTTAATCCCACATGAGCAAGGATTTATTACTAACCTTGATAGATTCGTTAGCAGAGAAGAAGGGTTACAGATAGCGATTGCCGCCAATCAAACCATTGACACTAAAGAAGTGCGCGGCAATAAATTATTTAGCGAAGATTTATATTGATACTATAGGCACCCCCATGATTGCTTTGTTCATAGGAAAGAGAGGTATTGCACAGCAGGAATTATAGTGTTATGTTTGTATAACACCCCCATAATGAGTAATTATGGGTTCATATCGAAAGATATTTAGGAATCATATAAGGTAACGAAATTGATTCCAATATTACCAGCTTAATGTGTACACGCAAAACTGGCCTATACTTCAAAACCCTGACTTAACCGTTGGGGTTTTGTTGTTTTAAATTGAGTATTGCGATTGTGTTTCCATGAGCGATATTCCCTTACTTGCTGCAATGTGATCTCTTTTCGTTTCCAGTACCCAACCGTGCCTCTTTTACAAGTTCGGTATCTATATAAACTGCCTGATTCTTCTGCCCAAGGATATGGGTCTGGATTGATAGTTGTTAGAAGTCTATGGCATCTGGCATTATTTTCAGCCTTAGCCTCTGCTACTCTGTAATGCATACATTAGGTTTTAGTACCTAATGCCTATCGAACTTCTTTTTCATACTCAAATATACTAAATTCTCACAGCACTAACATACTCCCATAAACCGAGTGCCCTGAATAAGTATAGGATAATGGCTATAAGCGCAACGATGTAGATTATGTTCTTATACAGAGGAGGCATTGGTATTCTTGTAGTTATCAGCCACACCAACACACCTAAAACGGCTATTACGAGGATTATTGAGATTACTGGCATAGTTTATTGGTTGTGGTGCAAGAGTAGTGCCAAGATTAATACCCTAATTTGCGTAAAGTGTCGACGTAGGCAGCCGTGTTGAATGGCATACCGTTTTCTTCAAATTCCATGCATATCACATAAATATTGTCTTTAAGTACATCGGATTGATGCACCCCATCTGCAATATCGATAAATGTATAATGGTCTTCCGATTCATTATACAATTCCCATTTAATGGGTTTCGTTGCCGCCTCAATTGCGGTTGTCAGGTCGGAGCGTAGTTTGTCGGTCATGGCTTTATTTATCTTCAGGGTCTTCGCTTCTTATGATAGCCTTAAACCCACCTTTGGTTTTTATAATGTTTATGTTTACCACATCCTCTGTTTTGAGCACGTAATCTTCAACTTGTTTAATTAATATCAGCAAGTCTTTGTTGTTTATATTCCATGTTAGCATGAGTAGTTATTTATTCCTCATTAATAATTATACAATCATCATAGGCCTCGGGGCCACCTTCCGTATCATCATGGAAGCGGACTGATTTTAAATGCACCCTTTCAACTGGCGCTAAGTCAAACTCTCCAAATACACTACGCACCATTACTTCCATTGTAGGTGGGTGTTGCTGTAATTTTTCAATAACTTCTCTTACTGTCATATCTATGTGGGTTTAGTCAATCGTTATTTTGTTATCGGCTTATCTCGGTGCTCATACTGTAGGGGTTAATTCGGTTGGGGTGTTAGATTGAAGCATAGTGGACGCAATAGCTTCCCAATAATCATAACCTTGCTCGGTTTCAGC
>Ga0247815_10000064_pt1 | contig 79403 bp, 83 predicted proteins | sample UWRJL194509B1_FD_181014 | JGI IMG/M metagenome (GOLD analysis project Ga0247815, IMG submission 181014) | Plant litter microbial communities from Arlington Agricultural Research Station in Wisconsin, United States - UWRJ-L194-509B-1 | ecosystem: Environmental > Terrestrial > Plant litter >... | reverse complement strand
AAGTAATCGAATTTAACAAAGAATTCAAAAGAGTAGTTGCTTCTCACACTGCTATCTTCCGTGAAGAAGAAGAGAAAAACGTGAAAGCTGCAACTGAAAATACTTCATCTAACTCATCTACAAATGCACCAGCTGCAACTTTAGGAGATAACAATGATGTATTAGCTGCATTGAAAGCTAAAATGGAAAAAACTGAGAAAAAATAATTCTTAAGTTTTTCTAAATATAGAAAGTCCCACAGCAATGTGGGACTTTTTTTATGCAATTTTTTGTTTCAAGTTTTCTTTATTTCAAGTTGTCACGCTGAGCGTCCCGAGGCTTCGGGAGAAGCGCGTTTCTATTGGAATTTGGAATTTAATAATTTAAAGTTCTTCTTTAGGAGCTATTTCCAGCTATCATTCCAATCTTTTATGTCCGCGGCGGCGGACACAAAAGGATTTACCCTTCTATCTGGGCTAGGGCAGTCGTTTTTAAATATATTTATCTTGAGGCTAATAATTTTTCCTCTTCAGAAGTAAATTCATTTAGAATGCTGTAATTCTCAATGTTTAGTATCTTCATTTCATCTAAAATATTAACTAGATTTCCATAATTAGACTTTTGGGTTGGTTTAATTATTACAATTAATCCATTTTTAGGTTTTCCTAAGTTTTTAGAATATTCAAGTACAATTTGACTTTTTCTAATTAATTCTTTTCGAATGCCATTTTTACTATAATTGACTTTTTTTGGGGTTTCAATTGGGAAATTTATTAGTCCTGAATAAGTTACTATTTCGTCATTTTCGTCTAGTAATATTGTCAATATGCGATTTTCATCTATGTGGCGAGAACCAAAATACTCACCGCAATCATCACAATCCCGAGACATCCCATATTCTAAAACTTTTGGTTTAGCCAGCTCAATAGTAACCATAAAAAAGATAATCAATAAGAAAGAAACACTTACCATTGCGGTTAAATCGACTCTCGTACTTAACTTTTTACTTCTTACTTTTTTAGGCAGGTTTTGCATAGTTTTTATAAATTAATTATTTCAAAGCTAATAATTTTGATTCCTCTGGAGTGAAATCATTGACAATCGCATACGTATCAATTTTAGCAATTGTCATTTCATCCAAAATATCTACTAAATTTTTGTAATTGGATTTTTTACTTGGTTTTATAATTACAACAATACTTTCTGGCTTTAAGCCCTTTGAAGCATATTGAAACAAACTATTTTTCCTTTTTAATAATTCTCTTCTAATTCCATCTTTACCATATTTAATTTCTTTTGGAGAAACAATAGGAGAGCTTAAAAGTCCGATGTAATATATCAATTTATTATTTTCACCTAACATTACAGTTATTGATCTATTTTCTCCTTCACGTGTTATTGGACCACAAACAATCGTTCTATTATCAGGTAAACTTAAATCAACTGCTTTAGGTTTTGCCAACTCAATCGTCACCATAAAAAATATAATCAACAAGAAAGAAACACTTACCATTGCTGTTAAATCGACTCTCGTACTTAACTTTTTACTTCTTACTTTTTTGGGTAGATTTTGCATGACAGATGAAATTAATTGAATTAATTAGAACTTTATTTTGCCGCTAATAAGTTTGATTCTTCTGGCGTAAAATCATTTACAATTGCATAAGTATCAATTTTAGCAATTGCCATTTCGTCCAGAATATCAACGAGGTTTTTAAAGTTTGATTTTTTGCCCGGTTTTATAATTACAATTGGACCATTTCTTGGTTTTCCAATCGCTGCAGAATATTCATGAATAGTTTTACTTCTGTCAAAAAGTTCTTGACGAATTCCGTTTTTTCCGTAACTAAATTCTTTTGGATTTTTTATTGGATCAAATAAAAGACCGGAATAAGCAATGATTTTATTATTTTCATCTAATAAAACTGTTATAATACGGTTTACATCCGGACCACAACTGATCCATGTACCGTTACCGTACGTCCAATCTTTATCTGGTAAGCCTAAATCAACAACTTTTGGCTTAGCCAACTCAATGGTCACCATAAAAAAGATAATCAACAAGAAAGAAACACTTACCATTGCGGTTAAATCAACTCTTGTACTTAACTTTTTACTTCTGATTTTTTTAGGTAGATTTTCCATAAAAGATGAATTTATTTACTAAAGTTAACAATAAAATTAACATATTGATCAAGTCGAATTTAAAAATAATAAAAAATATTTTTAGGTATTAAAAGCTTGTTTTACAGCCTTTTTTAAGGATGTTTCAATGTTTTTTAAACTTTTTTGAAGATTTAATAAAACCAAAACAATTATTACCGCGTAAATGAGCTTATAACTTAAAATATTAATTATGAAAACTAGAAAATTTTTAGCCGTAGCGATCTTAGCATTAGGATTTGGATTTACATCATTTGCGCAAAAAACTGTAATGGTTGGTGGAGCTGCAATGTACCCAAATAAAAATATTATTGAAAATGCCGTAAACTCAAAAGATCACACTACACTTGTAGCTGCTGTAAAAGCTGCTGATTTAGTAGAAACACTACAAAGTAAAGGACCATTCACCGTTTTTGCCCCAACAAATGCCGCGTTTGACAAGTTGCCAGCAGGAACTGTAACAACATTATTGAAACCTGAAAACAAAAAAATGTTGCAAACGATCTTGACCTATCATGTGGTTGCAGGAAAAATGAATTCTTCTGACATTGCTAAAGCTATAAAAGCAGGAAAAGGAAAAGCAACTCTTAAAACGGTTAGCGGTGGAACTCTTACTGCCTGGATGAAAGGTAAAGATTTATACATCACGGACGAAAGCGGAAACAATTCTAAAGTTACTATTGCAGATGTGAATCAATCTAATGGTGTAATTCATGTGGTAGATACAGTATTATTACCTAAAAAATAATAACTGCTTTATAAAAACCCAAAAATTAAAAATTCCAAATTCCAACTTTTAAATTGGAATTTGGAATTTTAATTATTAGAAGTTTAATAACTTATCTTTTAGCGGTTAATGTTGATCCGGCAGAAGCAATGACAACGCAAAACACAGCCACAATTTCATAAATATTAAGTTTTTCCTGCAAGAATATAAAAGCACAGATAGAAGCTGCAGCAGGTTCTAAGCTCATTAAGATACTAAAAGTTCGGGGAGGAAGCTGTCCTAAAGCTTTCATCTCAAGTGTAAACGGAATTGCGCTTGACAAAAGGGCTAACGCAACTCCCATACCCAAAAGTTTTGGAGTAAGATGTGACAATCCGTTTTCGTAAAAACCAAAAGGCAGGATTAAAATTGCCGCAAATAACATTCCGGTTGAAACCGCCTGACCACCGTTCATGATTTGAGAAATCTTTCCGCCTAAAACAATATAGGTTGCCCACAAAGCACCGGCCAACAGCGCAAAGAAAACTCCTATAAGGTCGATACCTTCATTTGTCCACGGAGCGATCAAAGCGATTCCAATCGCTGCTAATATTACCCAGCAATAATCAATTAATCTTTTTGACCCAATTATAGCTACTAATAAAGGCCCAATAAATTCGAGCGTAACGGCTAGTCCTATAGAAATTCTTTCTATTGATAAATAAAAAACCAGGTTCATTGCACCTAAACACAAACCATAGGGAACAACTATTTTCCATTGTTTTGGTGTAATTGCTTTTAGATTTGGCCTATAAGCCAATAGTAAAATTATAGCCGACACGCCAATTCTGATAGAGGCTGTTCCGGCTGCTCCAATTGCGGGAAATAAACTTTTGGCAATTGCTGCTCCGCATTGTACACTTACGATAGCTAAAAGCACAGCGTAAATAGGAGGGATATTAAAATCTTTGTTTTTCATTAGAAATAATTGATGAAATAAGAAGTATTTACGATGTAAATATTTCTATCTCAAGAGGCATTGTTGAAATTGAGTTCAACTCTTTAATATAAAGGATAGTGTTTTTTTGATTATTCTAAAGCACGTTTTGTAACAAAAGCGCGATAACCAATAATAGCCATTTGCCATTTTTTTGCTTTCGAAATGTCTAAACCTTGTTTGGTAAAACTAGGTAAAAGGACTTTATTGATTTTGGCTAAAATTTTATACATGGCATTTTAATTTTTGCAAAGATATAAAAAAAGACCTTGCGGTTGGGCAAAGTCTTTTTTGAGTGATTCCTGTTGTTGTAAGGTTTATGATTTCTTTTCCAGAAGCTTATCGATTTTCGCCAGCATTTCTTTTGCGTTAGCATTATCAGGTTTTAGCTCTAATGACTTTTTATAATTTTCTTTTGAAATTTCGAACTGATTATTTCTAAAATAACCATCAGCCAAACTATCAAATGCATTTCCGGATTTAGGATTTTCTATTGTATTTAATTCTAAAACTTTGATGCCGTCATTTATTCTTCCGTGATCTATTAATGTATAGCCAATAATGTTTAATCGGTACTCAAAATCCCAATCAGGATGACTTTTCTTTGTATCTAGATAATTTTGCTTTGCTTCTTCGATATTTAATTTTAAAAAGTTCTGATTGATTTTTTCACCGGCGAGATAATATTCATCGGTCAAAGATTTATCTACAATTGACGCCACATGATTGATTACCTGACTTTGAACATATAAATTAGAATATTTATGTCCGTTTGCTAAAAATATAATGGTCAGTTTATTATCAGGAAATTTTCTAAATGACGTTTCGTTTCCTCCTGTAAAACCATACGAAAGAATTTTATTTACAGGAACAATTTCCCAGCCGTAAGCAAAACGATCTGTATTGTTGGCAAATGTAAAAGGCTTCCACATCGAATATTTAGTTTCTTTATTAAGATAAACATCTTTATCGAGGTTTTCGTTCCATCGTATAAAGTTCTGTAAAGTAATGTTTAAACCATTTGCAGAATGCGCATCATATCCAAAGTTTGAAGTGCTTCTTATATATTTTTTAGTTTCGATATTATAATTATATCTGGGAACACTATTCGGTCTGTTTTCTCCAAAATTCGACGAAAAATAAATTCCCGATTGTATTGTCGGAAACTGATTTTGCAAAATGTAATCCTCAAAAGTTAAACCGGTCATTTTCTCCATGATTTTGGTTAGAAACAAATAATTGGTTTGATTATAACTGTATTCATTTCCAGTAACGAATTCCATTGGTTTTTTAGCTAAAATCGCTATTTTTTCATCAAAAGACATCGTAATCTTTATGTCTTCGAACCTAATAATATTAGGTAAACCAGAAGAATGTGACAACAGGTTTTTGACTTGTATCGTCTGCCATTCATTAGGAAGATTGTCAATGTATTTAGAAATAGGATCTTCTAATGATAATTTCCCCTTTTCGATAAGCTGAAAAACACCAATATTGGTGATAAGCTTAGTGGTTGAGAAGAGTTTAAAAGCAGTGTTTTTATCCACTGCTTTATTTTCTTCCAGAACGGCTTTTCCAAAATATTTCTCATAAATAACTTTGCCGTCTTTTACAACGCCCAATGCAACTCCGGGAATTTCATTGATTGCTATTACTTCTTTAATATAATTGTCAATTTTTTGTTCGGTTAATTGATCTTCACTTTTTTGACTAAACGTTAAATTAAAAACGAGTAGGAGTGACAGAATAAAAAATGAGTTTTTCATGTATGTTTTTTGGGCTTGATGAATTAAGATCTTTTATTCTCTTTTTCTATTCTTTTTAATTCTCTTTCATGAAGCTTCATATCTCTCTCTTGCAGTTTCATGTCTCTTTCCTGCAGTTTTATATCTTTCTCCTTTTGTTTAATGTCTTTTTCGCGTTGTCTCATGTCAATTTCATGTTGTTTCATGTTAATTTCAAATTGTTCCATGTTCGCTTCGTAAGTTTTAGAATCTTTTCCATACTTCTTTTCAATGTCGAGATTAAATTTATCCATATCGGTATTAAATTTATCCATAGCAAGTTCATATTTAGCCATTTCTTTCTCGTAAATAGCTTCTCTTTGCGACATTAATTTTTCTACTTGCTTTTCGTACTCTGCCATTTGTGGCTCAATAATGGCCATTTTTTTCTCAAATTCAGCCATTTCTTTTTCAAACTTGGCCATTGCAGCTTTATCTTTATAATTTGCCGGAGCTACAGGAGCTTTGGGCATTTTAAAATTAGCGTTAGGCGCTTGCGGCATTGGTCCGGCAGGAAACGCAGGAGGAGACGGAGGCGTAGGAGGTGTTATAGCTCCCGCAGAAACATTTGAGTTATTCTTTTCATTTACTTCTGCAACGTGATTTCCGGCAACCATTGGTTTTTCAATTGAATCACCGGTAACAATACCTATTTTTTTAGAACCATTATTCTCTGTTGTAATTGCTATTCCACTGTCATGTATAGGTTCATCACCGTCGATTTCTAAAGTTTGTAAATTTTCTGTACCTTTTGCAATCTCAACTTTAATGGCGATTAACTCATTTTTAGTATTTCTTTTTACATTAGAAACTACAACATCAATATTATGTTGTTGTTTAAAGTCCTCAGTCATTTCTTTTAATTGCTGATCAGTTGTATTTTTTTGAATTTTAAAAACAAAAGACGGGTCTTGTTTCTCAGTAACTTTCTTAACTTCTTTTCGTTCTTTTTCCTGTGCGATTGTATTAATTTGAAATAAAAGCACAAAAGCCACAAGTGCCGGAATTATAGCGTAATACTTCCAGTAATTTCTCTTTTTTGATTGATTTTTGTTTAACATGACAATTCGTTTTTTGATTAATGATTGATAAAAATGATTGGTAATAGCAACACAACTTTCATGTGTTGTAATTTTTAAAAGCGTGTATTGGTACGCTTTTTTGTCGGATATTTTTTTGGCCGCTTCGCTATCTGCAATGAATTCAAGATTTTGCAGAATTGCTTTTTTATACAGCCAGATTATTGGGTTGAACCAAAACAGTACGCAAAAAAATCTCGATATCAATACATCTACAGTATGATTTTGATCGCTGTGTACTTTTTCGTGTTCAATAATATTTTCTAATTCTGATGGCGTAAACATTGATGAGTTGTAAACGATATAATCAAAATAAGAAAACGGAGCAATGTTTTCGTTGATATCTACAAATTTAAAATCAGCTTGTTGTTGTACTTTTTTACCCTTTAAAACAGTATTTAAACTATAAAAGTCAATGGCAAACTTTATTACTAAAGCCATAAAACCAATGATGTAAATAGCCAGTAGTAAATAATTCCAATTAATATCAAAAGGTTCATTTTCAATATGATGAGAAATTGGAAATTGAGTATACTTTAAATCCGAAACAGCGGTAAAATTTTCATTTGCTACCGAAACTTCAACAGGAGCAGGCTCGATCCAGACAACTTTAGTGTAGACCAAAAAAGGTAAAGCTACTGAAGTAATTAGTCCAGCCAATAAAAACCATCTGCTGCTGGTAAAAAAGGTTTCTTTGCGCAATAAAAAATAATAAGCGCAATAAAATAGTATTAGTAACCCGCTGGATTTTGCGATAAAGGTGAAAAGTACTTCCATAACGATTATTTTACTTCTTGTGGAGTTTCGATCATAGCTAAGATCTCGCGTAATTCTGCAGCCGAAATTTTTTCTTCTTTAGCAAAAAATGAAACCATGTTTTTATACGAACTATTAAAATAGTTGTCAATTGCCGTATTCATATACTTTTTGCTATAAGCTTCGAGCGTAATTACAGGATGATATTGATGTGTGTTTCCAAAAGCATTGTGACCTACAAAACCTTTTTCTTCAAGATTGCGAACAATTGTCGAAAGTGTGTTATAATGCGGCTGGTCTTCAGTAATCTCTGCTTGTATTTCTTTTACGAATGCTTTTTTAAGCTTCCATAAAATATGCATGATTTCTTCTTCTTTATTGGTTAACTTTTGCATGATTTTTAGTTTTTTACGCAATTAGAAACTATTCTTTTTTAGTTTCTATTACAATTACTCCATTTTTACCTTCTTCGCCATATTTTTTTGAAGCCTCAGGACCTTTAAAAACATTCATTGACTGGATATTAAGTTTCTGAAGGTCTTCTGTACTTTTATTTGAGGTAATTACAATACCATCGACAATTATTAATGGTTCTGATTTTTGTGCATTTTCTGAAGATACTGTTATAACAGTTCCGCTTTTAACGTCACTATTTATAGTGTAGTTGTAAGAATTAGCTGCATCAGCGCTTACAATATTTGTACTAGAACCTGAACTAGTATTTTTATCATTAATATGATTAGTTTTAGCATTTTTGTCAGTATTAGTATTGCTGTTGGTATTTTGATTTATTGTAATTGATTTACTGGTTCTTTGCTCTTTATTTGTTTCGTCTCCAGTTTGAAAACCTACTTTTTTCTTTCCATCTTTGTCTGTTGTAACAATTATTCCGAAATCTTTGATAGGTTTAGTTCCTCCCGTTTGAATAGATTTTGATTGCTGATCACCACTTTTGACATCAATTATAATTGAAGTCAGATCACTCTGGGCATTTCTTTTTATATCAGAGACTTCAAAGTCAATATTGTGTATTGATTTTAATTTCTCTTTTATATCCTTTAATTCTGTATCTGTACTATTCTTTTTAATTTTATATACATCTACAGACTTAATTTCTCTCGAAAGATCTTTTATAATCTGTTGTTTTTCTTTTGCAATTACTTCAACCTGAAATAAAAGCACAAAAGCTGCAAGTGCCGGAAGTATCACATAGAACTTCCAGGAATTTCTCTTTTTTGATTGTTTTTTGTTTAACATAATGATTCGTTTTTTGATTAATGATTGATAAAAATGATTGGTAATGGCAACACAGTTTTCATGTGTTGTTATTTTTAAAAGCGTGTATTGGTACGCTTTTTTGTCGGATATTTTTTGTGCGGCTTCATTATCTGCAATAAATTCAAGATTTTGCAAAATGGCTTTTTTGTACAGCCAAATAATAGGGTTGAACCAAAACAAAACACAAAATATTCTTGATATTAAAACATCTATAGTATGATTTTGCTCGCTGTGTACTTTTTCATGTTCAAGAATGCTTTCTAACTCTGAGGCGCTGTACAGTGATGAATTGTACACGATATAATCAAAGTAGGAGAAAGGAGCAATGTTTTCGTTGATGTCTACAAATTTAAAATCAGCTTGTTGCTTTACTTTTTTGCCTTTTAATACCGTATTTAAACTATAAAAATCAAAGGCAAATTTTATTACTAAGGCCAGAAAACCAATAGCATAAACAGCTATTAAGGTCAAATTCCAATCGATTGAAAAAGATGTGGCAGCATTAATTTGTGGTGCATTAATTTGAAAATTGTCAACCAAAAGCGGACTAGGATCGACCCAAACTGTTTTTTTATATACTATAAAAGGCAAGACCATAGAAGTAACTAATCCAGCCAATAAAAACCATCTGTTGCTGCTAAAAAAAGTTTCTTTGCGCAGTAAAAAATAATAAGCACAATAAAACAATACTAGCAATCCGCTTGATTTTGCGATAAATGTGAAAAGTGTTTCCATAATATTTATTTATCTTTTTTTTGGAGTTTCAGTCACGGAAAACGATTTTACTTATTTTCTCGTGGTAATAACAATAACACCATTTTTTCCTTTTTCTCCATATTTTGCAATTGCTTCAGCGCCTTTATAGATTTCCATTTTTTTGATGTCTAATGAATCTAAATCACTCATACTTTTGTCGGTCACGATTACTCCGTCAACAATTATTAATTGTTTCGCCTTACCATCTGATTTTATAGTGGTTGATATTTCGCTAGTACTTTTGATAGTTGGATGCCCTCTGTAAACTCTTTTTTCGTTTCCATCTTTGTCTGTTGGAGTTTTAGTAGTGATTTCTATCACGCCATTTTTTCCGTCCGACCCATATTTTTCCGTTGCTTTTTGTCCTTTCAAAACATTCATACTGCTTATTTTGTTAGGATCAATATCATTCATATCAAAATCAGGACTGGTAAGTTTACCGTTAATATAAACAATAGGCTTTTCTTGTTGACCTGAAATTGTTACAACGTTTGTTGTTGTTTTAGAATCATTACTATTGGTTACCGTTTTTGTGGTGATTCCAATTGTATTTCCTTTAGTATTTACATCAACACTCTCAATTGTGTTTTGATTCAGATCTGATACTTCTTTTTGGTTTGATTTTACACCATTAATATAAACTTCTTTGTCACTAATTTTAAGTGGTTTCGTCAGATGTTTAGTAATGATTTTGATGGTTGTTTTGCCTGATTTTTTCGAAACATCCATACTCTCGATTTCTTTAGAATCTAAATTATTTAGCTCTTCCTCAGTCGCTTTTTCGCCATTAATAAAAATTTCTTTTTCTCCGGTTAATGCAGAATTGTTTAAAGCTTTTATATTGTCATTGGTAATGGCAGTTTCATCAGTTTTAAAATCAACTGTTAGTTTTCCGTTTTCAAGTGTAGAAATAACGATAGCAAAAGCTTTGATGGCATTATTTCCTTCTACCTCCATTTGCCTGGCAATTTCATTTCCTTTTTTTAAGGCTACTTTTATAGCGATTAGTTCGTTTTTTGAATTTCTTTCCAAATCTGAAAAAGAAGCTGTAATGTCAAAATTCTCTTTCAGTGTTTTTACTTTCTGATTGAATTCCTCGTCTGTAGTTGTTTTCGTGATTTTAAAAACATCAATTCCTTCTGTATTGCTTTTTAAAGTTACCAATTGAGGTTTTTCATGTGCAACAGTCTCGATTTGAAATAAAAGAACAAACGCAACAAGTGCAGGAATAACAACACAAAATTTCCAGGAATTTCGTTTTTTTGATTGATTTTTGTTTAACATAACGATTCGTTTTTTGATTAATGATTGATAAAAATGATTGGTGATGGCAACACAATTTTCATGTGTTGTTATTTTTAAAAGGGTGTATTGATATGATCTTCTATCTGTTATTCTTTGTGCAGCAACTTTATCTGCAATAAATTCAAGATTTTGGGTAATTGCTTTTTTATAAAGCCACACAAACGGATTGAACCAGAAAAGAATGCAGAATACTCTTGAAATAAGCACATCGAAGGTATGATTTTGCTCGCTATGTACTTTTTCGTGCTCAATGATATTCTCTAATTCTACAGCGCTGTACATTGATGAATTGTAAACGATATAGTCAAAATAAGAGAATGGCGCAATATTTTCTGTAGTATCAATAAATTTAAAGTCAGCTTGTTGTGATAATTTTTTTCCTTTTAAAACGGAATTTAAGCTTCTAAAATCCATTAAAAATTTGAATACAAAAATCAGGAAACCTATACTGTACAGGACAAGGAATAAATAGTTCCAATTTATTTGAAAAGATTCCTCTATAGGCTGAGTAACATTCATTTCGGAAAGATTCAAATTTATCATTGGAGTAGGGTCAACCCATACCTCTTTGGTGTAAACCAAAAATGGCAATACAATAGAAGTAATTAGCCCAGCCAATAAAAACCATCTGCTGCTAGTAAAAAAAGTTTCTTTGCGCAGTAAAAAATAATAAGCACAATAAAACAAAACTAATAGTCCACAGGATTTTGCGATAAATATGAAAAATGCTTCCATAATAATTATTTTTCTTCTTTTGGATTTTCAATCATAGCTAAGATTTCACGTAATTCTGCTGCCGAAATTTTTTCTTCTTTGGCAAAAAACGAAACCATATTTTTATACGAACTATTAAAATAGTTGTCGATTGCAGTCTTCATATACTTTTTGCTATAAGCTTCTAAAGTAACTATTGGATAATACTGATGCGTATTTCCAAATGCATTATGCCCCACAAAACCTTTTTCTTCAAGATTGCGCACAATTGTCGAAAGCGTGTTGTAATGTGGTTGATCTTCAGTAATCTCTGCTTGTATTTCTTTTACGAATGCTTTTTTAAGTTTCCATAAAATTTGCATGATTTCCTCTTCCTTGTTGGTTAACTTTTGCATGTTTTTTAATTTTAATTCAAACCTACAACTATTTTTCTAGTTACACAACTATAAAAATAGTTATTTAACTAAAAAAGAAGTTTAATTGTTTTTAAATAATATAAGCGTATCCATAATTGTATGATTTTTAGATTAAAATGGAGGATGAAAATTTTACCGCAAAGAGCGCAAAGTTTTTTATATCTAAAGTGTGATTTTATTAAATAAAAAAGTTCGCAAAGCTTTGTGTTGAAAAAGCTTTGCGAACTTTATGTTTATAAAAATATCACCTTAAAATAACTTAGCGAACTTTGCGTAAATCTTAGCGCCCTTTGCGGTAAAATTATTGAATCAGACTTTCTCGTCGATTAAAGCCTTCTTAATCCAAAAACAACAAAGCGTTGCAAAAACTCCTATACAAGCCATAAAAAGCCAGTTGATTTGATAGCCTAATCTGGAAATAATTTCGAAACCAACTTTTGAGCTAATAATATGAGCCAAACTAAAACTCATGGTATATAATGCCATATAGCGGCCTTCCTGACCTTTTGGAGCTCTGCTTAAAGCAAAAGCATTTGAAAACGGAAACGTTAGAATTTCTCCAATCGAAATACAAATCATGCTGATAACGAGAATTCCTGCCCAGACATTTATTAGTAATAAAAAGAAACTGAGTGACATTATAAACGATCCAAGAATGATAATCCTGATTTTAGGAAACCCTTTTCTCTCCATAAAACCAACTGTTGGCATTTCCAGCGCAAAGATTAAAAGTCCGTTTAAGGTCATTAATAATCCGGTTTGAAATTCGCTTAAGCCAAATTTTTCATTATGATATAAAGGCAAAGTGGTAAAAAGCTGAAAAAATATCATAGCCGTAACAAAGCTCACAAACAAGAAAACCCAAAAGATTTTATCGTGAAAAACCGATTTTATTGCTGCTGCACTTTCGGTTTTATCTTCGTGCACGACTTTTTTCTTTTCTTTAACCAATAAAGCAAAAATCGAAATTGAGATAATACACGAAGCTCCATCAATCCAGAACAAGCCAGAATATCCAATTCCCATAATAATCAAACCTCCTAACGCAGGACCGGCAGCAAAACCAAGATTTACTGCTAAACGAACCAAAGTCAAAGCTCTTGTTCTGTTTTCGGGTTTGGCATAAGCGCCAAGCGAAACAAACATTGCCGGACGAAACATATCTGCAATGGTCATTAAAACAAACATGGCAATACACAAAGCCCAGAATGTGGTGATATATTGTATAAAGAAAAGTGAGACTCCGCTCGTAAATAAACTAAAAATCATGATTTTGTAAAAACCAATTTTATCAGATAATTTTCCGCCAAGCCAAGATCCTAACATCGATCCTAAACCAAAAGCCACCATAATCCAACCGACTTGATTGTAAGTAAACTGAAGATCTTCTTTTAAATATTTTGATAAAAAAGGAAGCACCATCGTTCCCGCACGATTGATAAAAGTGACAATTGTAAGTATCCAAATTTCTCTTGAAAATCCTTTAAAATTATTGATGTAGTGACTAAAAGCGGTCTTGAGCATTATAAATAAGTTATTTGCAACAAAGTTACGAAACTTTGTAGGGATCACAGGTTGCTGCTTTGTTACTTTTAAACTATTTTTGCTCAAAATTTCAAAGATGAAAAACGGTATAGCTTTTTTAATATTACTGATTGTGAATTTCTGTTTTGGCCAAAATAAATTTGATCAAAAAGAAGCTGAAAAATTTCAGAAGACCATTAATGGCGAATATGCTGATCCTAAAACTAGTCCGTTGATGGCAGAAGATTTAAAGACTTTTAAAACTTTAGATTTTTATCCTATAAACAGTAAGTATTTTGTGAATGCGAAATTCGAAAAAGCACAAAACGAAAAAGTTTTCGAAATGAAAACCACAGGAACAAGAACGCCAAAATATATCAAGTACGGAACTTTATATTTTACTATAGACGGAGTTGCGCTTAAACTGAATGTTTATAGAAATATAGAACTTTCGAAAACCAAAGAATACAAAGATCATTTGTTTCTGCCTTTTTCAGATTTGACTTCCGGAAAAGAAAGTTATATAGGAGGAAGATATATCGATTTGAAAATTCCGAAAGGAAATACAATCGCGGTCGATTTTAATCAGGCTTATAATCCGTATTGTGCTTATAATCATAAATATTCTTGTCCGCTTGTTCCTTTAGAAAACGATTTGAATGTCGAAATAAAAGCCGGAGTTAAAACATTTCATTAATGGAATTCTTTAATTTTCATACCCATCAATTTACGAATCAACCGAATGTATTGGAGTTGGTCAATCAATATCCGAATGAGTTTGATGAGTCAATTCCGTTTTATTCCATTGGGATTCATCCGTGGTATATTAAGGAAGATCAAATTGAGGAATATTTGAAAATTATCGAAGAAAAACTACAGACTCAAAATTGCCTGGCGATTGGTGAATGTGGTTTAGACAAACGAATAGAAGTTCCGTTTGAGCAGCAAATTATAGTTTTTGAAAAACAATTGGCTTTGGCCGAAAAATATAAAAAACCGGTTGTGATACATTGCGTAGCTGCTTTTCAGGAAGTAATTGCGATTAAAAAGAAAATGAAAATATCGGTTCCGATGATTATTCATGGTTTTTCGAAAAATAACCAAATCGCCACTCAGTTGATTGCAGCAGGATTTTATCTTTCATTTGGAAAATATCTATTGAGAAATCCAGATTTAAAGACTGTTTTTGAAAATATTCCGAATGATCGCTTTTTTCTGGAAACAGATACAATCGAAGAAGGAATTCAGCAGGTTTATAATGTAGCATCAGAATATAAAAACATAACAATCAAAGAATTGCAAGGGATTATCTCAAGTAATTTTAATAATGTTTTTCAGGAAAAGAACCTGAAACATGAAACAATTTAAACTAAAAAAACAATAATTTAAGATATGGCAGAGTGGACAGAAAGAGCCGAGCTTTTATTTACAAAAGAAGGATTACAAAATTTACAAAACTCAAATGTTTTGGTAGTGGGTTTAGGCGGAGTTGGATCATTTGCAGCTGAGTTTTTGGCGAGAGCAGGAGTAGGGAACATGACAATTGTAGACGGAGATGTTGTAGATATTACAAACATCAACAGACAATTACCGGCTTTGCATTCGACTGTTGGACAGCCTAAAATTACAATCGTAGGAGATCGTTTAATGGATATTAATCCGGAATTGAAACTTACGCGTGTGCAGGAATTTTTATCTCCTGAAAGAGCTTTTGAGATCGTTTCTCCAGAGTTTGACTATGTATTGGATTGTATCGACAGCATTACGCCAAAATTGAACCTGATTATTGCAGCCAAACGCAAAAGAGTAAAAATCATTAGCAGTATGGGCGCTGGCGGAAAAATGCTGGCTGCTAAAGTAAAAGTGACTGATATTTCTAAAACCATTAACTGCTACTTTTCTAAAACGATCAGAAAACGCCTGAAAGCAGAAAAAATAAACAAACTAAAAGTAGTTTTCTCCTCTGAAATTCAAGACGAAAAAAGCTTAAAATTAACCGACGGAAAAAACTTTAAAAAGTCATTCTACGGAACCAACAGTTATATGCCGGGTTTATTCGGTTTATACGTAGCTGAAACCGTGATCAGACATTTATTGAAGAAAGAGTGACTAAGATAGTAAGGTTCTGAGTTGCTAAGTTTTTAAAATCAAAAAAAACTGAGAACCATAGAGCCTCAAAAAAAACTTAGCACCTTAGCATCTCAGAACCTTAGTAACTTTAAAAGAATGATAAAAACAGTAATTTTCGATATGGATGGTGTAATTGTAGACACAGAACCCGTTCATCGTTATGCCTACTACAAACAATTTTCAGAATTAGATATTACAGTAACCGAAGAAATGTATACTTCGTTTACCGGATTTTCGACTAGAAATACGTTTCAGACTCTAAAAGGATTTTTTCCAACAATAGAGCATGAAGTCGAAGATTTAATACAAAGAAAAAGAAGTATCTTTAATGATGCTTTTGATACCAAAGAAGATTTGTATCTTTTAGAAGGTGTAGAGGATCTTATTAAAGATTTATATGCCAGCGGAATACAGTTGATTTTGGCTTCATCGGCTTCAAAAGTTACGATTGATCGTGTTTTTACCAGATTCAGTCTGCACCAGTATTTTACGGATATTGTTAGCGGTGAAGATTTTCCGCAATCAAAACCAAATCCAGCTATTTTTATTCATGCGGCTTCGTTGTCGAAAGCGCCGAAAGAAGAGTGTATTATTATCGAAGACAGTACAAATGGTGTAAAGGCAGCAAAAGCGGCCGGAATTTATTGTGTAGGATATAACAGTCATCATTCTAAATTACAGGATTTGTCAGATGCTGATATCATTATCAACCATTTTAATGAATTAAACGCTCTAAAAATATCACAGTTAAAGGGCTGAATTATAGAAAATTTAACATTTGTTCGGTAATTGAATTTGTAAATTTGAACAAAACAAAATAAACTCAAACAATGAAAAAACTACTTATTGCATTGGCCATATTTTTGGCTCCTTTTGCTACAGAGGCACAAATAAAAACTCCGCAAGCGAGTCCTAAAGGATATATCAAACAAACAGTTGGATTAACTGATGTTGAAGTTACTTATTCAAGACCAGGCGCCAGAGGCAGAGCGGTTTTTGGAAATTTAGTTCCGTTTGGTAAATTATGGAGAACCGGAGCTAACGAAAATACGATCATTAATTTTAGTGATGATGTAGTAATTGATGGTAAAACATTGAAAAAAGGAAAATATGCAATATATACAATTCCTAAAATCGAAAGCTGGGAAGTGATTTTTTACCTTTCTACAGACAACTGGGGATTGCCAGAAAACTGGAACGATGCTTATGTTGCTTTAAGAACTACTGTAAAAGAAGACGCTTTACCGACTCCGCTTGAGACTTTTACGATCGGAATCAATGGTCTTGATCCTAATTTTGGATACCTAGATATGGCTTGGGAAAACTCTCATGTAGCTTTAAAATTTGAAGTTCCTACAGCAAAAATCGCTACAGCAAGTATCGAAAAAACTTTAGGCGGACCAAGTGCAAATGATTATTTTGCTGCTGCAACTTATTTATTCCAATCAAACGGAAACATCGAAACAGCACGAACTTATATCGATAAATCATTAGATATGAGTAACGAAAAACCATATTTTATCTTAAGATTAAAATCACAAATTCAGGCTAAACAAGGAGATAAAAAAGGAGCGGTAGAAACTGCAAAAGCTTCTCTTGCTGCTGCTGAAGCTGCTAACAATCAGGATTACGTAAAATTAAACAAAGATAGTATCGCAGAGTGGAGCAGATAGTGCTTTAAATTGCAAGATCTTAAAAAATCCAAATTCCAAAGCTTTTATAAGTTTTAGAATTTGGATTTTTTTTTGAGTTTAATTATTGCAGATCTTTAAACTTTGGCAAAGATAAAAACGCAACATACTCCGCAAAGAACCCCCAATCTTGCCAATTTCGACTAAGGAGAAATCCTCGCAAGAAACTATACAAAGATTGACTATTTACTACGATGAACTTCTTCTTCGTAAAGAAGGCAAAATTGTAGTAATAAATAGAAATAATAATTAAGCAGACAGACTTGTCTGTTTATGAAAATAATTATTTACATTTGCATATCTTAAATGATTATCAAATGCTGCCAAAAGAACGAATTTTAGATACCGTTTCAGTTTTATTCCACAAACAGGGATACAATGCCACGGGTATCAATCAGATTATTGAAGAAGCAAAAGTGGCGAAAGCGAGTTTTTACCAACACTTTAAGTCAAAAGAAGATTTATGTGTGGCTTTTTTAAACGAAAGACATTCTTTTTGGTTCAATGCGTTAGAAAACTTCACTTTAGCGGAAGAAGATATGAAGTCAAAAGTTATTGCTTCATTTGATTTCTTAATTGATATGAATCAGAAAGAGCATTTTAGAGGTTGTAGTTTTCTGAATATACTTTCAGAAATTCCTTCAGACAATGTAAAAATTCTCAGCGTAATTCAAAGCCATAAATTCGATCTACGAAATTATTTTAAAAGTATGATCAATAACGAGATTCTCGCAGATCATATTTATTTACTTTTTGAAAGCTGTATTATCGAAAGTCAGTTATTCAAATCCAATCAATTGATAGAGCAATCAAAAAAAATTATTCAAACCTTAATTGCATAGAAAAATGGAACAAAAATTACCGTTGCCACCTTTCACATATGAAACAGCAATACAAAAAATTCAGTTAGCAGAAGATGCCTGGAACAGTCAGGATCCCGAAAGAGTTTCAAAAGCGTATACGCTAGACAGCGAATGGAGAAACAGAGATCAGTTTGTAAACGGAAGGGAAGAGATAGTACGTTTTCTAACTCAAAAATGGCAAAAAGAACAAAACTATAAACTTAAAAAAGAATATTGGGCGCATACCGAAAACCGAATAGCCGTTCGATTTGAATATGAATATCAAAATCTCCAGGGAGAATGGTTTAGAGCTTACGGAAATGAAAATTGGGAATTTGATGCAAATGGTCTTATGCAAAAAAGATTTGCAAGTATAAACGATCTCGCGATTAACGAAGAAGACAGAAAGTTGAAATAAAATGAGTTAGTTCATACTTGGTGGTTCAGGAATTTTGATGCTTCGCTTGATTTTCTTTACAATTAAAAGATAAAAAGTGATGCCGCCCAAAATAATAAGTAAAGCAATTTGAAGCTGCCCAAGGCTGTTATTTTTGCTATACATAGCATTCGCGCTCGCCAATTTAGCTTTTCCTTCCTGAATCTGGATATTCGATAATGATTCTAAAGTCAATAATGCGTCATGGCTTAAACTGGCAATTTTACTCCAATTTTTGCTTGCAACCTGTTTGTTTATTTCCTTGCATGAAATCAAAAATGTATCAAAATACTGTTTTTCTTTATTCGTTAAAACGGTTTTAGCATACAAATCATCAATATTATGAATCACATCTAACGTGTGAATGATTTCATCTTTTTTAGTAGTATCGCTTAAGTCGAGTTTTTCAGCCTCGGCTTTTATAAAATGAAGTTCTTTAGAATATTGAAAAATATAATGCGCCACCACCAATCGATCGTTGTAAATCGCATTAATATTCTCGTTTACATTTTTGGAATTTTGAAGTGTATTAAAATTCCCTAACAAAATGATCAGCATCACAATAAGTAAAATAAAAGCAGCTTTTGTTTTATTGCTATATTTTTTTAAATCCTTCATGATTGTGAGTTTTGGTTTCTCAAAGATATAGTTTTTGAGGTAGAATCAAAATATTTGAGTTTTTGCTCAAAGTTTGTCATTTCGACGAAGGAGAAATCTCCGCCAGTAACTCCGTAACGAAAATCCAATCTTTGTCGAGCTTCTTACGAAGATTTCTCCTTCGTCGAAATGACAAAAATACGTATACTGGGATTATAATTAGGCTGTTATAAATATATTCCGAGCAGAATATTCATTTTAATTAGAATTTTCAGGAGCTATTTCCAGCTATCCGCTTGTATCTTTTCCTTGCTAAATGAGCAAGAAAAAGGATACCGCTTCTATCTGGGCTAGGGAATTCGGTTTTACAAGAAAAATTATCTAAGAGAGTTTTGTTTTATCAATTGCATTGTTTGTGCATTTACAATATCAGCACTTCGTCTTAAAAATTCAGGACTAGTACATTCAGCATAACTAATGTAAACAATATGATGATCATCTTCAAGATTTTTATTTTTTTCCTGTGCTGTTAAGAAACTATCCATGCCGGATATTAAATATACAGGATTTCCTTCCTGAAAAAGCTGTGTCGCAATTCCTAGTAAGCGATTTTCACCTATTTGTTGTATTTCTTTATCCTGATATGCCAAAAGCATCATACAATACGCAAGAGAACAGGGTTTCGTTTCTTTAAAAGCAGGATACTTTTCTAAAATTTCAGCTCCTTGATTCAAATTTTCAAAACACTTTGTGTAAAGCTGAGCAGAAATTGAATGATTTTCAGTTTCTATACTCTCGTCAACGTTTTGACTTTTAGCATTCAAACTTAAAAGTAGCAATATGAGAGATAGAATTTTTTGAACCATAGTTTTAAAAATTATTTTTAAAAAGGAGTAGCTTCAACTCTTGTTTTATACTTATTGCCTTCGATAATCCATAATATTACATATCCTCCGGCGCCATCACTATTTAATGCCTGAATGTATAAAATATTATTTACTTCATCGTAATTCGCTTCTGACAACTCTAGATTAGGCTCAAATAAGTTTTTTAGTGCACTCGCAGGAATTTCTATTTTCTCATTTTTTATTTGTACTTCAATAGATTTATATTCTCTCTTCGGGATGCCACCATCAGTTCCAAATGCATCCAGATTGTCAACTTTAATAATAATATCTGAATTTTTATCAAGGAACTTAAATTTATGATTCGCTTTGATAAATTTGGTTTCGGTAAATTCAATTTTAATATTTTTATCTGCCAGAATTGCTTTTCCGTTACTATTGGATTTTAAAGGAATCTTTTTGAAATTGCTTATTTCTTTTATTTTATCCTTGTAGATATAACCATGTAAATCCTTTCCATTTTTTTGGTAATCTACATTTGCCCAATTTCCTTGCGGCTCATAATAATAGACCACAAAACCATTATCAAGTTTATCTGTAATATTATTGGCTATTTTGGCTGAACTTCGAACATTTACATATCCGTCTTTATCATTTACTAGTGCAAATTGAGAGAAGCAAAAGCTGCAATTTAATATTAAAAATAAGTATAAAGCTTTTTTCATTATTATATCTATATTGAATTCATCAGGTAACATTTATATAGCAAAACATTATAATTTTACTACTTATTCTGATTTCTTTTCCGAATGAAAAAAAGCATCAGGGTAAAAATTAAAGCTACCAGAAAAACATAAAACCTAAGATTGGTACTCGTTGTTCCGCCTTCATTATCCCAGGGCGCACCTAATGTAATTATAGTTAGAATTGCTTCAACAAAACCAATAAGTATTCTGCCAAAAATTCCGCTTATTCCTTCTCCACAATCTTTACAAATAGAGAATCCATAAATAAATCCGGTTACTGGAAACGAAAGCAAAACACCTATAATGGCAGAAGTAAATAAATTTCTTTTATCTGTTATCTTCTTTTCCATGAATTGAATTTTGCTTTAATTTTTGTAAAATATATAATTGAAGTAAATTGCTTTTTTTTAAGCCAAAATTTTTCACCTTCTTTATAACCTATTGGGAATGTAGGACCTTTAATACCAAAAGGGCCTAATTGAGTATCATTATAATAAAACTCTTCTTCATTATCACTATATCTTCCAGCACATAGAAGATTAAAAGTTGTACTTTTTTTACTTGATTTGAGAACACTTATATCGAACCAAACGGGAATTTTATTCTTTCGATAGAGTAGATCAACAACCTCATTATCAGTTAAATTTAGTTTTATAATTCCTTCATCTTCAGGATAAAAATCAAACTGATCAGCATTTCCGTAAATATTCGGTGGAGTAAAAATAACATTGTATTTGAAATCAGAAGTTAATTTATCCTTGACATAACGCTCTGCAAATTTTTGGGAAACCAAACTAGCTCCTTGTAAACGAGATAGAAATTCTTGTTTTGTCATATGTAGATTTATACTTTAATTATTTGCCTAAATCTTTTGAAACTATTGTTTTTTTTACCAGTAATAAGAAAATTATAAAAGCTATATTAAGTACAGGAATGAAATTAAAAATAACAAAAGAGGGATTTGCATTTAAATCTCTCAATCTTCGTGTGGTAACTGCCTGCATAGGAACAAATGTAATTAGGACAATGAGACAGCTATAAAATATGTTAAGAATTTTTTCATTATCTAGATTTACGTTCCGGTATAAATCTAATGCTAAAAGAGATAATAAGATATTCGCTAAGCAATAAACTCCATATTCAAATCTTCCTGATTTGGTTGTAAAAGAGGAATAAAAAAATAGAATATTTCTTAAATTTTTCAAAGATTATCTCGTTTAATTAAAATTACTCCAAAACCACTTCATCAGATTCTTTTTCTCCTCTAAAAAAAGCAATCTGCATAAACAGCGCTAATATTATAGTCAAAATAGCTCCAATAAAATTCAGCCATAAATAGCCTAATTTTTCCTGACCGCTTGGATGTATGGCAATCATAAAATAGTAGATCACAAAAATGGTAATCTGACTAATAATGGCACTAATAAACATTGCTTTTGCTTTTACACGACGCAGATAAAATCCAACTAAAAAGATTCCTAAAACAGTTCCGTAGAAAATAGAACCAATGATGTTAACCAACTGTATTAAATTTTCGAACAAAGTACCTACACAGGCAAATAATATCGCAACAACTCCCCAGAATAAAGTAAAAAATTTGGTCGCATTTAGATAATGTTTTTCAGATTTTACGGTTCTTAAATTTCGTTTATAAATATCAATTGCTGTTGTAGAAGCCAGAGCATTTAATCCGGAAGCGGTTGAAGACATTGCCGCCGAAAGAATTACAGCCAATAACAAACCAATGAGTCCTTTAGGCAAATAATTGAGGATAAAGTGGAAAAACACATAATCTTTATCGTTGGTTTCACTGGCAGGATCGGCTCTTGAAATGATTTCTTTGGCACGATCTCGCAAATCTTTTTCTTTGTTGGATAAAGTCACCAGTTCTTTTCGTAAAATTGGATTATCAAAATCCTGATTCAACTGGTCGATGTATAATAAATTAATTACTTTTTTATCTTCTGAAAGTGTGACTAATTTTTTTTCTAAAGCATGATATTCTTCTTTATAAGCCGATTTTTCAATGACAATTTTATTATTCGGATTAAAATTTAACGGAACAGGATTGAATTGAAAAAACACAAAAACCATGACTCCCGTCAACAGAATAAAAAATTGCATTGGCACTTTTAAAAGTCCGTTCATGATTAATCCCATTTGGCTTTCACGAACTGATTTTCCGGATAAATAACGTCCAACCTGAGACTGATCTGTTCCAAAATAGGCCAGAGCCAGGAAAAAACCGCCGGTGATTCCGCTCCAGAAAGTATATTTTTCCTCAGGGTTAAAAGAGAAATCAACAATATTCATTTTATCATTGGCACCCGCAATATGCAGTGCGCTTGTAAAAGTCATATCGTTTGGCAAGTAATGCAAAATCAGGAAAAACGTAATAAACATTCCCGACATGATCACGAACATTTGCTGTTTCTGTGTTACGTTTACCGCTTTTGTTCCGCCTGAGAATGTATAAATGATTACGAGAACACCAATAATAATATTCATTAAAGTCAAATTCCAACCCAAAAGTGCAGACAGAATAATAGCAGGAGCATAAATCGTTAATCCTGTTCCTAAACCTCTCTGAACCAGAAATAATATAGCAGCAAGTGAACGTGTTTTAAGGTCAAATCGTTTCTCCAGAAATTCATAAGCCGTAAAGACTTTATTTTTATGGTATAACGGAATAAAAGTGACACAAATTACGATCATGGCAATTGGCAATCCAAAATAGAATTGCACAAAACCCATTCCGTCATGATACGCTTGTCCCGGGGTGGATAAAAAAGTAATAGCGCTGGCTTGAGTTGCCATAACTGATAATCCAACGGTATACCATGGAGTTTCGTTGTTGCCCAGAATAAAATCCTCTACGGTTTTACTTCCTCTGGTTTTCCAGGAGCCATAACCAACAATAAATAAAAGCGTTACAATAAGTACGATCCAATCAAATAGTTGCATAGGTTATGAGTATAATTGCATGATTAAGAAAAAAATCACAATGTAAATAGCATTGGCCACCAAAACATAGGTGTAGCTTTTTTTCCATTTTTTAGTTTTTTTAGCTTCCATATTTTGAATGTTTATTTCTTTATTTCTTGTTTAGGAGCTTCTACAGGCTGTTTTAGCGAAATCATGTTTGATAATAATCTATAGGCACCGGCAACACCTTCTGGTAATTCTCTAAAAAAGCTTAGACCGGTGTAAATATAGTATCCTTTTCCGTAAGGTGCTACGAGTAAGGCACCGTTTTTAGGAGATTCGCCTTTATCATGCGACGATATAATAGGAGTAAAGGCAGGATCGTACTGATCAGGATAATACAAACCTTGTTCTTGTGTCCAGCCTTCAAAATCTTTTGAACTGATTTTGTTTGGTGTATTTAAAATAGGATGATTTGGTGCCAGAAAAGTAACTTTAGCATTTTCTTCGGTCACACGATCATTTGAAATTTTTAGCGGATAAGGTGCAATCTGATCGGTTACGGTTTTACCATACGTATTGTATTGTACGATCATGTTTTTACCGCTTTTTACAAAATTGAAAAGTATATTTTGTTTGTTAGCCAAAGCATTTACAGTATTGTATGCACGAACTCCGGTAATAACGACATTAAATGAATCCAGCTTTTCGGGCGTGATTTCTTCGGGTTTAATAATCGTTACTTTATACCCCATCTGAGCCAGACTTTCAGGAACTTCGTCACCGGCACCCATGATATAAGCAATAGCATCACCGTTTGTTTTTAAATCAATTCGAATACATTTCGATTCGGCCGGTTTTAAAACCATTTGTTTGGTTATATGACTGTAATCAATAATAGTAAGATCTTTGTCGAAACGTTTATTATCAACAGTTGCAATACTTTTTGCAACGGCTTCCTCCGGATTTACCGGTGGGGTAACTTCAAAATAAAAAATCTGTTCGTTTCCTTTTTTCTCTAAAGCAAAAGGAATTTCTTTTGGAGAAACATCCCAGCTTTTAGGCAATTCTAATTGCAGTTTTCCTTTAATACCATCTTTTCCTGCACGTACTTTTACAGGAATCATTTTACTTTTTACAGATCCAAAAATTAGAACTTTCTCTAAAACTGAAGTAGTAACTTCCGGAACGATATCAAGAAAATTATACATTTCGCCTTTTACACCATCGTTGTATTTATACACAACGGTACGCTCAAACGGAATTTCGACACCATTTATTTTAATATTAAAAACAACTTTTACTTGTCTGATAATATCTGGAATACCAATGTTTTCCTGATTTGAAACCGTATACATTCCTACAGTTGCTTTTTCTTTTAGCCAGTAAGGTTGAGTGTATTCAATATTGTTTGGAACCTGAATTTGTAAATTTATCTTTTGATCGTTATTGTTTTTTAATGGAATATTCTGAGCCGTATTTTTATTATCGGGTAATGAAGTTACGCTAATCAATTGCATTTCAACAGGAGATCTGTTTATAGCTTCAAGACTTAATCTAATGGTACTTCCCGGAGTAGCTTCCTGTTCGCTGGCAACAGCTTCAAGATATAATCCTGAACAAGATGCGATTATGTTTTTGATTGCAGCAGATTTTAAAGATTTCCAGTGATCATCTTTCAAGGCTTCGATCATATTATAAGCCTTAACTAAATCCGGAATACTGGCAGAAGGATTGCTGAAATCATATTTACTAATAATATTGGTAATCAAATCACCAATTGGTTTTCCGTTTTTAACACGATTCCATGAAGTATCAATGCCATCAAATAAATTATCACGGTCTTTTGCATTATCACCGTTTATCAATTCTAAATATTCTGTTTCCTGACCACGTGCGCCAGTGCTTCCAAAACCTTGAGATTGGTGTCGGCTTCGGCTCAAAGCAGCAATTTCCTGATTCGATTTCCCGATTCCGTTGTAATAAACTCCCGTTTCTAATTTGGTAAATTTTGATTTATTAGCAGCATCAAACTTTTCCTGACTGCCGTAAAACCACCAAGACGGATTAAAAAACTGACGTTTTACCTGCCAGGGTTTTACATATTTTAATTGTTCAGGATATATTTTTGGATCGTTTGTAAGTTTAAAACTTTCGACGCTTAACATTGCAGATGAAGTATGATGTCCGTGGGTTGTACCCGGAGAGCGATGATCAAATCTATTGATGATTACGTCCGGTTGAAATTTTCGAATAGTCCAGACAACATCAGCAAGGACTTTATCTTTGTCCCAGATTTCTAAAGTTTCATCAGGATTTTTTGAGTAACCAAAATCATTTGCTCTCGAGAAAAACTGCTCTCCGCCATCTATTTTTCTGGCTTCTATTAATTCCTGAGTTCTTATAACTCCAAGTAATTCGCGTAATTGTGGTCCAATTAAATTCTGACCTCCATCGCCGCGTGTTAATGATAAATAACCTGTTCTGGCATTCATTTCGTTTGCCATATAAGAAATTAAACGGGTATTTTCGTCATCAGGATGGGCAGCCAAATACAAAACAGAACCTAAAAAATTCAGTTTTTTGATTTGATTGTAAATTTCGACAGAACTTGGTTTTTGTGGTTGTTGTGCAAAAGAAATGGAAATCCCTGTTAAAAAAATAAGAAGAATTTGGATCTGAATTTTTCGCATAGCGTAGTTAAATGGTTTGAAAGAGCTTCAAAAATACTAATTATATTTTTGAACAGTATTTAAATGAAATGTTAATGTTTGGTTATTGATTTCCTTTTTTAAGAAAATTGATCCAAAAAAAAGAGAGTATCATTAGTTTGATACTCTCTTAATATTTAAAATTGACTATTTAGTAAATTATCTTCTTCCGTGACCACCGCCATGTCCGTGATCATCATCATGTCTGTCGTGTTTATCATGATGTCTATCATGCTTGTCGTGGTTTCTGTTATCATGACGTCCGTAATCTCTACGATCATTACGACGATCATTATAACCATAAACCTCTCTTGGTCTGTAAGGTCTTTGTGGAGCACCGTGATATCCTTTATAGTATTTTACTCTGTGACGATCAAAATAAGTGTAAGGAGTTCTTCCGTGGTAGTCGGTTAAAACTACTTTATAACCTCCGTATAAATCATAATTTCTGTATTGTCTTGGCAAGTAAGTAGTTCTCATCCATCTTCCTCCTCCAAAATAAATGAACTGCGAAGCTCTTACATCATAATACGCTTCAATGTCTGGTAAATAATAATATTCCATTTCGGCATATCCTGCAGGACCCCATGCAGGAGGTGATCCTATATTAACATTTATTGATACCTGAGCTTGTGTGGCGCTTGCAACCATCAGAAATAAACCTACGATTGCTATTTTTATTGTTTTCATTTTTTTTAGTTTTAATGTTAATGTTATTCCTGTTTAGGGATATTCATATACTGTGCCAAAAATGAAAACAAAATGTATTTGGTCGAATAAAAACAGCATTTTAACGAGTAATATTTCCTTAGTTATTTTGTAACGTTTTGATTTTTAAAATGTTTTCTAAAATTTAAAATTTCAAAAAAAAGTAAGAGAATTTCAATTATCGGTATTCAACAGCTCTTGGTTTGGCAAGCTCAAAGTTTTGCAGGCCATAATCAGTGGTTTCAAAAGTATTTGTTTTAAATACATTATCTCCCTGATAAGGAATAGTAGGGTAATATGAAATTGAAAGCTGAAATGAACTAAATACTAAATAGTCGTTACTGATCAATAATCCCAAAGTAATTTTTTGATACGCTTTATTTCTTCCCATAGCATCATTAGGACTTCCTAATACCGCAATCGAATAATTAAAAAACGGATTCATACGAAATCCCCAAAGCGCATAAGGAGAATAAGTTTGCGTCTGAAGAGACAAAACCATTTTATTTGTTCCGTATATTGCACTATTAAATCCTGCTAAACCATTTTGCTCATTGATATTCAATTGATCGCCAATAATATCTTCACGGTTTGCACCTATAACAAACTTAGGATTAACAAATTGTCTTAGTTTCCAATTGCCAATTTTATAAAGCTTTGTAAAATAATTGCTTTCGATCAAAAATGCCGTTTGATAGGTTTTAGATTGATGAAAGAAGGTTCCGGCTTCAAAATTCATACTCATAAATCCCCATTTGTAATAATTTCCAAACGAAAATTGCCCGCCAACATAAGGTCTCCAAAAGGTATTTTTATATTGATATCCAAAAGTAACTCCGTAAATCCTGCCTATAGGAACATCTTCGACCTGTCCGTTTCTAAAGAGATAGGTTTCTTTTATAAATTTACGTCTGTTAAGTCCAATTCCGGCAAAGATGAATTTTTCATCTGAATAAAAATTAGTCGGGTCATAAAGTAGAGAAGGGCTTTCTTTATAGTTTAGATTAAGAAATCGAGCGGAAGCTACCAAATTTGTTATTCCGTTTTCGTCTTCAAATACTTTAGAAGCATGTCCGACCCATAAATCCTGAAAATTATTCTTAAACGGCTGAAAAGCATACGAACTATCTGGTGCCTGCAAAGAATCTCTTCTAAAATTTTGCCCTACATACACACCACCGGCCCATTTGGTAAGCGGAGAATAGAAAAGCCTTTCGATATTGATACTTTTAGTATAATTATTGTCCAGATCCATGTTATAATGAAGTACTGCACCAATGTAGGTATTCTTTATATTAGGTACGGTATACGTAACATCATTACCGTTGCTACCATCATCAAAACGATTTGTAAAACGGTATTCGAGTTGTTGTCCGGATCCAAAAAAGTCTTTTTCTTTTACCCCGACAGAAACACGACTACTGGATATTGAAAATTTTGGAATTGTACTCCAGGAATCCAGAACACGAATCGTAACATCTACAGAATCAGATGCAACACCCGCTACTTTATTTGTGACCCTTACCGCAGAAACGTATCTTTGAGAACGTATTAAACGTTCCGATTCCTGTACTTTATAAGTGTCGTAAGGAGTGTTTCTTTTAAACAATAATAAGTTATAAATCGCTATTTTCTTTGTTTTAAGATGCAATTTGTTACCGGTTCTTTCTCCCCAATTCCTCGGCATTTGAGTGGTATCGGTAATAGACTGCCCAAAAGGATCTAAAGTTACAATATTGATTTGTCTAATAATTTTACCATTAAAATTGGTCGTGTCATTTTGTACCAATATTGGTTCTTTCTTTTTGGTTTTAGCTGACCTGAATAATAATTTATGAAGTGTCTGAGTAAATTTATTTCTCTTAGAATAGTTTTTAATTTTAGTATAAACCTCTGTACTGTCCTTTTTGCCGTTTGTATTTTTCTTTGTCTTATCAACCTGACCATAGGCACTTTGTAAACAAAAGCACAAGAGAATAAAAACTATTATTTTAGAGTTTATGGACATTAGATAATTAGACGGGCTTAAAAGTTATTTTTTGATATGAATATACTAAATTAATAAGAGTTTTTTGTAAAAACGAGATACTATTTAATTTTCTGCTTTTACTTTTCGAATTCTCCAGGTGAATTTTCTGGGCATATGATTGCCCATTAAATAACCCCAAGGTTCTAACGAATCGATTCTGTCGAATATAATCTTTAAAATTGCCAAAAGAGGAATTGCTAAAAACATGCCCGATATTCCTGCTGCGGCTCCACCCACAATGATTCCCATGATCGAAACAAAAGCATTGATTTCAACTTTAGAATTAATAATTAAAGGCACCAATAAGTTATTGTCTATCAATTGAACAATTATATTCACGATTAAGATTCCTAAGATTATTGAAGTATCTGCAGAACCTGTTAAAGAGGCCAAAACAGTAATAATACCGGCAATTAAAATACCTATGTAAGGGATAAGATTAAGAATTCCGGTAATCAGTCCCAATAAAATAAAATATTTGATCCCGATGATCCAAAGCCCTAAAGCTGTTAATACTGATACGACTATCATCTCTAAAATAAGGCTCACAATGTAATTATTAATCGAAACTTTAATTTGCGATAAAATATCTTTTAATCTCGAATGATCTTCTTTATTTACGAGTTTTGCTAAGAACAAAATAAAATGATCTTTATATAATAAGAATAAAAACGTATAAATAGGGATAATGGTACAATCTACAAGAAGATCAGTTATCGATACTAATGCAGAACCTATAGTTGCTTTTCCGTTTTGTACAGAATCTTTTGCCACAGTGTCAATATATTTTTTTTGCTCGCCAATGCTTACATGAAAATTGTCTTTTACAAATTTATGAATATCGGTTATAAAAGCGTTTGCATTCTTTTTTATCGTGTCAAAATCATTCGCAATATCGCTCACCTGATAAGATATAAAGATCAATATCCCTACAATAAAGGCAGCAAAAATTAAAATACAACATGCCGCAGCAAGATGTCTGGGGAATTTTAATCGTGTATGCAAAAAGGTAAAAACAGGAACTAATAATACGGAGAATAAAAAGGCCATTAAGACAGGAGTAATAATGTCTTTTCCGGCGCAAAAAATAAAAGCAAAAGATATAAAGCTAACTAATATAAAAGCAAGTTTAGCATAAAACGGTAATTTTATGGTGCGAATCATTGTATTTTGGTGATTTAATAAAAAACTAGATTTTGGTAAAACAAATATTATATTTTATTTAAAAAATATCGTTTTAGCTTTTTCTTAATAGTTTATAAAATTCCCATTCTGAATCTTTTTTTTCTGCCACAGATTGCACGAAGTAGCTCTTATTTTCTTTTGCCACTGATTACAATGATTTTAAAGTTTTTTTTGCCACGAATTTCACGAATTAGCACAAATTTTCTTTTGTTACTTTCGATCAGGAATAAGATTAAAATGATTTGAAGCATTGTAAAAAAATCTGCACTATCTGCTAAATCTGTAAGAAACTTTTTTACCACAAATTACACAAATTAGCACAAATTTTCTTTTGTTATTTTCGATAAGTAAGCGAGATAAAATGATTTGAAGCATTGTAAAAAATCTGCACTATCTGTTAAATCTGCGAGAACTTTTTTACCACAAATTGCACAAATTAGCGCAAATTTTCTTTTGTTATTTTCGATAAGTAAGCGAGATAAAATGATTTGAAGCATTCTAAGAAATCTGCTTTATCTGCTAAATCTGCGAGAAACTTTTTTCGCCACGAATTACACAAATTAGCACAAATTTTCTTTTGTTATTTTCGATAAGTAATCGAGATAAAATGATTTGAATCATTTTAAGAAATCTGCTTTATCTGCTAAATCTGCGAGAACTTTTTTACCACAAATTACACAAATTAGCACAAATTTTATTTTGATTATTCCGATACCTATTGGAATAAAATGATTTGAAGGATAGCTTTGCGAACTTCATCTGAAATTTTCAGCTTAAATAACTTTGCGAACTTTGCGAAAAACTTTGCGGGCTCTGCGGTACAATTTCACTAAATATTTAAAAAGTTATCTGACTAAATCTCTTTAATCAAAAAACTCTTTTTCTTCGTAATGCGCCGGCATGATTGAGATACCTTTTTGAAGTAATAAATTGTTTGGGAAGATAATTTTCTCGCCTTCTTTTGTTTTTAGGTTCACATGAAAAGCACTAATATCTTCGATTTCAGCTTCTATAGGGAAATCTTTATCGTGAATTTTGATTGTATCTCCAATTCTGAAAGGAAATGAGAAAAACAATATCATTCCCGAAGTAATATTACTCAAAATCGACCATTGCGCAAACATAGCCACTCCAATTACGGTTGCAATTGAAGAAACTGTTATAAAAATGTCTTTAGTCTCAACTCCCCAAATAACAATTAAACTAATCGTAACCAATATATTCATCAGAATATGAATGTATTTGATCACCAAATTAGTTCGGTGTTCTAATAACTGACTTGTACTGGCGTAACGGCGAATTAATTTTGCAATAATTACCCTTAACGCTACTAAAGCGAAAAGGATAATTATGGTGCTGAAAATTTCCTGACTATATTCTTTAAAGGAAAACATAAATATTTTTTTTACACTAAAGTACTCAAATATTCGTAAACTTTAGCTGTTGGTAAGCCCATAACATTGGTATAAGAACCTTCGACTTTTGCAACTGCCATAAAACCAAACCATTCCTGAATTCCATAAGCACCTGCTTTATCATAAGGCTTATAGTTTTCGATATAATACAAAATCGCTTCGTCTGACAAATCTTTGAAAGTTACTTTTGTAACATCATTTATTACAGTAGAAGTAAAGCTGGTTCTAAAACATACCGATGTAAAAACTTCATGCGTGTCGTTTGACATCGATTTGATCATTTCAAAAGCTTCCTGGGCATTTTTCGGTTTTCCTAAAGCTTTATCCTTATGCCAGACAATGGTATCGCTGGTGATCAAAATTTCATTTTCTTTTAGTTCTCCATCAAATGCACTTGCTTTTAATGCCGCCAAATAATCTGTGATTTCAACCGCTTTTAATTCAGGAGGATAAACCTCTTCAATTTCTTTTAATCTTATTTCGAAATCAAGATCCAGATCCTTAAAAAACTGTTGTCTGCGTGGTGAGCCTGAAGCCAGGATTAAAGTATATTTTTTTAGTTTTTCTTTAAGCATTGTACTTGATATTTAAGGTAATAATTAGAATGGATAAAATTCCGAAGAATAAAATGAGTTTTAAAACTGTACTCAAATGGTGATAATCTTTCTTAGATTTAGCTGAAACTATTTTTACAATAAAGTATAAAAGCGGCGCCAGAACAAAAGCAAAAGCATAAAATGTCGCGATTAAAAGATTATTCTGAAAAAAATAAATATTGATATAAAGCAAACATAATATAAAAGCTATTACAGCAAAACCAACAGCAATTTTTGCAGCACGACTAATTCCTATTGCAATAGGTAAGGTATTCATTCCTTGATTGTAATCGCCATTTACATCTTCGATATCTTTAATGATCTCCCGAATAAAATTAATCATAAAAGCAAACAAAGCATAATCTGTCAGTATCGAAAAAAAGCTAGCCATCTGTGCCTGATTTTCAGCATTAGTTGCCGGAAAAAGATCAAAAACGCCAATGATTAAGACACTTGCCGAAAGTAATAATGCTACAACAAAATTCCCTAAAATCATGATTTGCTTTAAGGTTGTAGCATAGAAGTAAAGCAACGAAGCAATTAAAATAAACAGCGAAGCAAAACCAGGTCTCAAAATGATATTTGATAAAATAAAACCAAGAGCAACACCTGTAATATTAAGCGCTACATAAATATTATAACCAGCAGTTTCTGAGATTCCTTTACCAATAACAACATTCTCAGGTTTATTGATAGTGTCTGTAGCAACATCATAAATATTATTAATCACATAACCCGCTGCAGCCAATAAAACGGTACTCAAGACCAATAATCCGTATTGCCAGTCATTCAGGGCCAATGGAATATCCTGCTGTTTTAAAAAAGCATAACGGAATAACACCTGCATAAAAGCAAGCAGCAGTAGGTTCTTATATCGAATGAGTTTGAGGAATTTCATTTTTTTTTAAGGTTCTGAGTGGCTAAGGTTCTAAGGGACTAAGTTTTTTTTTAAAGTTGCAAAGGTTCAAAGGGGCAGAGGGGCAAAGGTTTTTTTAGGTTTTCTTTGTTTCAGGTTAATTACGATGCTTTTCGTCATTTCAAACCTGAAACCTGAAACTTGAAACAATTGTTACCGAAACTGTGACTGAGACTGAGACTGTGACTGCGACTGAAAACTAATCATGCTGTCCATTAAAATATTCCATCCATTTTCCCTGCACTTTCATTACCTGTTCAATAACATCTCTTGCAGCGCCTTTTCCGCCTTTTACGTGCGACACATAACGGCAAATATTCTTGATTTCAGGACTTGCATCCTGAGGACAGGTTGGTAAACCTACTAATTTCATAACATGAAAATCAGGAATATCGTCACCCATATACAATACTTGTTCAGGTTTAATGTTATAGGTTTCAGTGTATTCTTTAAAAGTGGCTACTTTATCAGGAGCTCCTAAATGAATGTCTTTAATGCCAAGATTACGTAAACGAACACGAACTCCTTCATTGCTTCCGCCAGAAATAATACAAACGTTATAGCCACTTTCTACAGCTGCTTTCATAGCATAACCGTCACGAATATTCATCGTGCGGAGTATTTCTCCTTCATTGGTTACAAAAACCGAACTGTCTGTAAGTACGCCATCAACATCAAAAACAAAAGTAGTGATGTCGTTCATTATTTCTTTAAAGTGCTTGTCTATCATCTTGAATAGATTGTGTTATAAGTTTATAGATATTTTTTTGATTTTCACTGGTTAAATACGCCAAATGCGCATCAATTGTAACCAAATCATTTCGTTTTGCCGGTCCTGTTTGCGCGTCGCCAGGATTTAGAGTATTAATTTTTTCTGCAGTTTCCTGTATCAATGGTTTTAAAATTTCGAAAGGAACCTGATGTTCCTCACAAATTTCCTGCCCCATATGATATAAATGATTCGTGAAATTATTGACAAAAACAGCTGCAACGTGCAACGCTTTTCTTTGATCTGAATTAATGGCAAAAACAGCATTCGAAATACTTTTGGCAACGGTTTCTAAAACACGAAAGTCGAAAGTATTTTCAGCTTCTAAACATAGTGGAATGATAGAAAAATCAATCTCTTTGTTTTTAGAAAATGTTTGAAGGGGATAGAAAACACCTTTTCTGTTTTTTGTATCCAGAACATCAAGAGAAGCAGCGCCGGAAGTATGAACAACGATTCTGTTTTGAAAAGGCAGTTGTTTAGAAACATCAGCAATAGCCTTGTCTGAAACGGCAATAATATATAAATCACTTTCCTGCAATTCTTCGAAATCGCTTGTAATTTTATCAAATTCAATAAGCGAACTTAAGGCTTCTTTTTTTCTTGCATATACCTGTACAATTTCTACAAGTTCACTTTTGGTGAAAGCTTTTATCAAATGTTGAGCAACATTTCCTGAACCAATTATTGTTATTCGAATCATAGCGCAAAATTAGCATTATTTTTTTTAAAGAAAATAGCCAAAACAGAGTTTAGCCACAGATTGCACTGATTAAAATGATTTTAATAGTGCATTATTTTGTTAACGATATGCAAACGTTACTATATAAAGGGATATTTTATCAATTTGAGTTTTTTAAAACCATAAAAACAGTTTCGTTACGATGAAAATAGTTTAACCCTTTTAGGTTGCGGGCTAGTAGTCACTTTTACAATAAATATAGATATGTTGGATTTGTAAAGTTAAGCGTACATTTTTATGAATTTGACGTAAATCGCTATCTTATTTTTGGTTTTTATTAACAAACTTCAAATATTGGAACTCAACATTTTTAAGTACTTTTGTGCCACTTTTATACAATGTAATTCCTCAAAAATGGATAAAAAAATATTCTCTTTTTTGTTTTCTACACGATTAATGTCTGTTCTTTTTTTAACATTTGCTATTGCAATGGGTGTTGGTACTTTTATCGAAAGTAAATACAATACAGACACAGCCCGAATCCTAATTTATAATACATGGTGGTTTGAAGCAATAATGGTCTTCTTTTTGATCAATTTCTTCGGAAATATCAAACGTTACCAATTGCATAAAAAAGAAAAATGGGCAACGCTTATACTTCATCTTGCTTTTATTTTTATTCTTATAGGAGCTTTTATTACACGTTATATCAGTTACGAAGGCATGATGCCCATTCGTGAAGGCGCTGCCGAAAACCAAATCTATTCAGACAAAACATTCTTGACTGTTTTTGCAGACGGAGAATACAAAGGCGAAATGAAACGCAGAGTTTTTGACAAAGCACTATTATTCTCGCCAGTTACCAATAACGATTTTACGCTTTCTGGTAAATTCGACGAAACTCCTTTTGAAGTGACTTACGTGAACTATATCATGGGAGCAAAAGAAACTATAAAACCCTCAGCCAACGGAACTTTGTACCTTAAATTGGTCGAAGCAGGAGCAGGTGGGCGTGAGGAACATTTCCTTAAAGAAGGAGAAGTTCAAAACATTCATAATGTATTATTTGCATTGAATAAACCTACCGAAGGCGCGATCAATATCAATACCCAAGGTGAAAAATATACCATTCAAACTCCTTTTGAAGGAGAGTTTATGCGAATGGCAGATAAATTAAAAGGAGCTGTAACCAAAGATAATGTTCAGCCACTTATGATGCGTTCCTTATATAGTATTGGCGATATCCGAATCGTTTTTCCGGATCCTGCTGTAAGAGGAGTTGTTGATTACGAATCGGATAATGATTTTAAAGCAAAATCCCATCATGATGCCTTGATTGTAAAAGTAAAAGCTGATGGTCAGGAAAAAGAAGTTCGTCTTTTAGGTTCTAAAGGCAGTATAGGAGAGCCTCAAACTGTAAAAATTGGTAAAATCGAATACAGTTTATTCTACGGAAGTAAAGCTTACGTATTACCATTTAAAATAAAATTAAACGATTTTATCGCCACAAAATATCCTGGAACAGAAAAAAGTTATTCTGCTTTCGAAAGTAAAGTAACCGTTCAGGATTCTACAGAAACATTTGATGCCAGAATTTTTATGAATAATGTTTTAGACCACAAAGGATATAGATTTTTTCAATCTTCATTCGATCCGGACGAAAAAGGAACTGTATTATCTGTAAACCACGATTTCTGGGGAACCTCTATTACTTATTTTGGATATTTTATGTTATACTTTGGTCTAATGGCTATTATGTTTACTAAACATTCTCGTTTTGCTGATCTAAAACGTAAACTAGACAATGTAAAAAAGAAAAAATTAATTACCATTCTGGTTTTAATGCTAAGTTTCGCTGGTTTTGCTCAGGCACCACATGTTCATACGCCTGGCGACGGTCACGAACACAATCATAATCATGCACCTGCAGATCCTAACGATCATGCCAATCACGTAACTGCAGCACCAAGCCAGAAACAAATAGATTCGTTACTGACGATTTATAAAGCTCCGGTAGAACACGCCGCTAAATTCGGACGTTTGATTATTCAGGATGCCGGTGGTAGAATGAAACCTATTAATACTTTCTCATCTGAATTGTTGAGAAAAGTAAGTCATAAAGACACTTACAACGGAATGAACTCTGATCAGGTATTCTTGTCAATGACACAATACGCTCAGGTTTGGATCCAGGTTCCGCTTATTTATCTTAATACAAAAGATGATAGTATTCGTAAAATCATTGGCGTAGACAGAAAAGCGAAACTAGCCCCATTTGTAAAATTCTTTGACGAAAACGGAAATTATAAATTATCTCCTTATTTAGATGCAGCATACAAAGCAGCAAATCCAAATAGTTTTGAAACAGATTTTATTGAAACAGATAAAAAAGTGAACTTGATGGAATCTGCTTTGAGCGGAAGTATCCTCAGAATTTTTCCAATCCCGAATGATCCAAACAACAAATGGATTTCGTATTTAGAAATTCAGAATGCAGGATTAAAAGGCATGGATTCTACGTATGTAAAACAAATTTTACCTTTATATTTTAGCGCTTTAAACAACGGATCGATTTCTAAAAACTTTGATACTGCAGATCATTTGGTCGAAAGTATAGATGGTTTTCAAAAGAAATTTGGAAGTAAAGTACGTCCAAGTGATCAAAAAATTGATCTTGAAATTGCTTACAATACATACAACATTTTACCAAAAATGTTTTACTGGTATTCACTTGCCGGAATCTTCATGTTGATCTTTACGCTTTTCAGTACGTTCTTTGATAAAAAGTTTTTACGAATCACCGTAAATGGTTTTCATATATTAATAGGACTAATATTTGCACTTCATACCGTCACATTAATCGCTCGTTGGTATATTTCAGGTCACGCACCGTGGAGTAACGCCTACGAAGCCATTGTTTACGTTGCATGGGCAACCATGTTCTTCGGACTTGCTTTCGACCGAAAATCAAAACTTACCGTTGCATCAGCAGCCTTCGTAACAGCGATGATCTTTTTTGCCGCAGACGCCAACTGGATCGATCCTGAAATTGCAAACCTGCAGCCAGTTCTTAACTCGTATTGGTTAATGATTCACGTAGCAGTAATTGTAGGAAGTTATGGTCCGTTTGCTTTAGGGATGATTCTTGGTTTTGTTGGATTAATTCTAATTTTCTTTACCAACGAAAAGAACAAAGCAAAAATGGATTTAAACATCAAAGAAATTACCTATATCAACGAAATGTCCTTAACCATTGGTCTGATCATGCTTACAATTGGTAACTTCCTTGGAGGACAATGGGCCAACGAAAGCTGGGGACGTTACTGGGGGTGGGATCCAAAAGAAACATGGGCTTTAATCTCGATTATGGTTTACGCCTTTGTAATTCACGCTCGATTTGTTCCTGCATTAAGAGGACAATGGTTCTTTAATTTAATGAGTATGTTTGCCTTCGTGTCAATTTTATTTACCTATTACGGAGTAAACTTCCACTTAGTAGGTCTACACTCATACGCAAGCGGAGAAGCACATTCATTAAGCTGGATCTGGTATTCATTAGGAACAATTTCCCTTATCGGAATTCTAACATATCCAAAATACCGCAAGTATTATAAAAAGAAAAAATAATAAATAAGGTATTTTTATTAATTCACAAAAAAGGTTCAACCGTCAAAAGTTGAACCTTTTTTTATGTTATATCAGAAGATATATTTCGAAATTTCCATCTAATATTCTTTGATAAGTTGAAGGTTTAGGAGCTATTTCCTGCTATCCACTTGTATCTTTTCCTGGCTAAAGGAGCCAGAAAAAGGATACCGCTTCTATCAGGGCTAGGGCTTTCGTTTTCATTACACTTCCATCAAAAACAAAGAAGAAATGCAAAAACTATAAAATTGTAAATCAAGCCATGAATCAGCTCAATCAAAAATATAGATATCAGCTTATAAACATAGCCAACGGTTTCAACCGTTGGTACGCAATATATGATACGCAAATAGATGATACACAATCCAATCTACATAATAAAGGATGTATAATATACACGATATATTGTAACGATCAAACCCAAGGTTTCAACCTTGGGCTATAAACAAAGAATAAAACTCTAAAAACTTAGCATCTTAGTAAGCACCTTAGCAACTCAGACCCTCAGACCCTTAGATCAAAACACTCTCTTCCTAAACCAGAAAGCCACATTCACCAAAGCAATCAAAGCAGGAACTTCGACCAAAGGACCAATAACGCCGGCAAAAGCCTGTCCGCTGTTAATGCCAAAAACACCAATAGCAACCGCAATAGCCAATTCAAAATTATTGCCTGTAGCCGTAAAAGCAATCGAAGTACTTTTAGAATAATCGGCACCAAAATATTTTCCCGTAAAAAAGCTAATGACAAACATTAATCCAAAATAAATCGTTAAGGGAACTGCGATTCGAACAACATCCATCGGAATCTGAACAATCAATTCCCCTTTAAGACTAAACATAAAAACAATAGTAAACAATAAAGCAATCAAAGTGACAGGAGAAATAAACGGAATGTATTTATGCAAAAACCATTCTTCGCCTTTGAGTTTTATCAAACCAAAACGAGTAATAATTCCCAAAGCAAACGGAATCCCTAAATAAATACCAACACTTTCAGCAATTTCAATTACACTAATATTAACGTTAAAACCTCTATATCCAAAATAAGGAGGTAAAACCGTTATAAAAATATAAGCATAAACACTATAAAGCAAAACCTGAAAAATACTGTTTAAAGCAATTAATCCGGCGGCATATTCACGATTTCCATCAGCAAGATCATTCCAAACGACAACCATGGCAATACAGCGCGCCAGCCCAATTAGGATTAATCCAATCATATATTCAGGATAATCTTTTAAGAATAACAATGCTAAAACGAACATCAAAACAGGACCAACAATCCAATTTAAGAATAAGGAAGCACCAAGAACTTTAGTGTTTTTAAAAACCTCTCCTATTTTAGCATAATCGACTTTAGCAAGCGGAGGATACATCATCAAAATCAAACCAATAGCCAACGGAATATTAGTACTTCCGTTAGAAAACGAATTGATGAAATTTCCGCTTGACGGAAAAAAATACCCAACAGCAATACCAACAGCCATAGCCAGAAATATCCAAAGCGTTAAAAAGCGATCCAGAAAACTTAGCTTTTTCCTTCCCGCAACGGGATGACAATGATCTGTAGACATTTTATTTTTTTATTTGAGAGAAAACATAAAACATTTCAGTTGCGATTTGCACACTTCTTTCATTGTATTTCTCTGATTGTTGCTCCGTATTATCAAAAGCTTTTGGATCATCATACGTTACCGCAATTCTTTTCTCGGCTCCTGCAATAAAAGGACAACCGCCATCTGCCTGTGAGCAAGTCATGATGGCTGCAAATTCATTTTCGGGATTAAAATCATCATCATACGTTTTAGAAAAACCTATAACTGGAGCTTGATTCCCTGCAAATTTTATAGCATAAACAGGATTATTATTTTCTGATAACTTCATGATTTTAAAACCTGATTGCACTAATGTTTCGGCAACTTTAGGATATAAAGCAGTTGCCTCAGTTCCGCCGGAATAACAAAAAACATTTTGAATTCCGTAATAATACGCAGCCGTTTGCGCCCAAACCTGAGCCAAATGGCTTCGTCTGGAATTATGCGTGCAAATTAGATTTAATCTGATTTCCTGATGATGATCAGACTTTTGCTGAACAAAATCAATAAGAGGCTGGAGGATTTCTTTGCGATCTTTAGAAAGTGAAGCAAAATCAAAAGAATGAACTAAAGATTGAATTTCAGGGAATAATATATTGTGATTCGACATTTTTGTAAGCTTTTAGATTTAACAACAACTTCCGCCAGGCGTACAAGAATTGCCTTCATCTGTACTTAATTGTGTCAGTTTAAGTTTTGGTTTTTCTGATGGAATCCCACATTGATCCTGAGCTAAGCAAGCTGTAGTTTTATTTAACAGTAAAAAATCTTTTCCATTAAAATCTAAATCATATTTGCCAATAGTAGTATTTTGATATTCAACCTCAATTTCAAAATCTCCAATTCCTAAAACTTTTTCTGAAAGTTCTATGATATGAATCAATTTTTGTGGTTTTAAACGATGCTCATAATCATTGGCATCCCAAAGCTGAAAATTCACGACAGTTTCTTGACGAACCACTCCGCCGCAATCAATAAAGTTTTTAGTAATCAAACCTACTTCGGTTACGTGAAAATATTCCGGAACAAATTTTCCGTCAGGCAATTCAAAATTCACAGCTTCGACAGTAGTAAGTATTTTTTTAATTTCTGAAAGTTTCATAATAATTTGATTTAATAGTTTAACAACATTCGTTTTTTCTTTTTTCTAAATGAAGGTTTATTTGACTGAAGAAGAATTTTATTTTCTCGAAACCCACTTCGTTAATACAATAACAAATGGCATTTCCTTCGATGTTTCCTTTTATCAATCCGGCGTTTTTTAATTCTTTCAAATGCTGAGAAACCGTTGGTTGAGAAAGAGGCAATTCATTTACGATATCACCGCAAATGCATGTATTGACCTTCATTAAGTATTGAATAATAGCTATTCGAGCAGGATGACCTAAAGCTTTTGTTAAAATAGCTAATTCGTTTTGTTCATCTGTAAAATGATCTGTTTTAGTAGCTCCCATTGTTATATTTTTATATTGCAATATTACGATATAGATTGAAATAAAAAAAGAAAATAGTTAATCATTTTCTTTTTTAGGGATTTATAATGAAAGTCTTCCCGTCATCACAAGCACAATAGCTGTTACGATTAAAAAACAAACCAGAAAAATAACATGACTTACTATAGACAACAAGAATGCTTTTGTTTTTGACATTTTATTAAAGAACTGGATATTGGTCCAGAAAATTAATACAACACCTATTATATACATTAAATTCAAAATCTGTTGCATATAAGGCGTTCCGTTGAAATACAGTAACAATGGAAATATTAAAATTTGAGCAAATAGCCTTTGTGAAGCTTTGAATGTATTGAGGACAAAAAGTTCGAAAAAATTATAGCCTTGTTTTCTAAAAACAATATAGGTTCCAATAGTATACAAGGGGATAGTAGCAATGGTTGTCCAGGCAAAGTGCGTAGCATTCCACTCATTAAAATCATTTAGATTTAAATCAGCTTCATTAACTTTAAATAAATTGAGATGATAATAGTGGTATAAAAAACCGTAAAATGCAGCCAAAACAGTCACCAAAGACAAGGGTTTGAAATGTCTGACACGTTTTCCTTCGATAAATTCACGAATAGAATGTCCGGGCCTTGTGAAAAGTTGTTTTATAGAATAAGGAATCCCTGCATCAAAATGCAATAAACTGTGTTGAATATCATGCCATAAATAATGTGCGTTTATTTTATGTGTATCCGCTGGCTGACCGCAATTATTGCAGTAATTTCCAGTATAATGTTGCTTACAGTTTTTACAGGTTATTTCCATTGCATTTGGTATTTTAATCTTTATTTGTAATATTCATATTCGTATTTATAAACGCGTTGAAATTGTTGAGAACGAAATATTATTTCAGTGATTAAATTTTTGCTATTGTATTTATAATTAGAAAAATAGACATTTCCATCTTCTAAATTACGATATATACTTTCTGATAAAAGATTGTTGTCGTAATGGTATGTTGTTGTATTCAAAAGTGTATCATTTTTAAATTCACTTTTTTCGATACAATGCTGGTCTTTATATTTATACTTTAAATTTTTACTTCCTTCTTTTTCGCTAATAAGATTTTTATGTTCATCAAACGTTTTAATTATTTCTCCCATTCCAATCATGTCAGTTTTATACTTATTTATTATTTTACCAGGTAAGTAGTAAAAAGTATGTACTGAAATCACATTATTTCTGGAGTCAAAAAATTTTTCATTCAAAGGACGAAGCTTACTATCGTATTCAATCGAAAAATCCAGATATTTTGGTTGGTTAATTAATTTTTTTAAACCTTGAGTATTAAGCAATGCAATTGTATCTTTAATTCCTTCAATTTCGTTTTTGTATTTATAGTATTCCTCGTCGGATGTCACTACCGAATAGGCATCTTCAATGCTAATAGTATCTTGGCCAACAATAGTATATTCTATTCCTTTTGATTTATTTTCCAGATATTTATCATTTTCTAATTGACGTTGTTTTTCGTCTTCAGTTAAATACGAAAAAAGTTGTGTTGATTTATCTGAATATTTTATTTCTTCGCAGCTAAAGCCCTGAATAGCATATACATTTATTTTTTTGATAAGTCTGTTTTTTTTGTCGTACTTAAAGTAGCCAACGTGATTTAGTCTATTTTTTAAGAAAAAATAAATAAGCCCTTTGTTATTAAAATAATGCTGTTCCTGAATTGTATCATTTTCTTTGACCGTTATTTTTTTTACTCCTTTGGTATTTTTATTTAAATAATCATAATCATTTATATAACTGTGCGGTTCCTGTGCAAAAGCAAATGTCGAGATAAGAAGAAAAAACAGTAAGATAACTTGATTGAAAGAAATATAGCGATTGTCAGCAGGCATCATAGGTTATTTTTATAGTTAATAATCAATTCAATTTATACTTTCTTATATCCATCAGGATACATAATGGCCAATAAAACTATAATGAGTAAAAAGTTATATTCGACACCATTTCGTCCGCCGCCAACAACAAACCAGCCCTCCTGAAAATGAACGAGAATAATTCCCATGATCAGCACAAAAATTGTTACAAAACCTGCCAGTTTTATATATTTATTCAATACTAAAAGTACAGCGGCAATCATATGAGATATTTTAATAGACCAGGCGATAAAAACTCCAAAAGGAGCAAACCCAATTTGGTTTAAATACAAATTTCCAAAATCATTAATTCCGTTGTCGAAGATTCCAAAAACAGAATGGGTGAGGAGAATAACAGCAACTGCAATTCGCAAAAGTAAAGTTCCGTTCATGGTTTAGTAGTTTGGTTAATAGTGAGTTATTCGAATTAAAAATAATAAAAAAAACGCACATTAAAATAAATTAATATGCGTTCTGAGTTTTATGCTAAGTTTATTTTTAAACTTTTCCTAAAGTATACAATTGCGTCATTGTAGGCGTTAAGCTTCCGCCGGCAGGCTCAAGCGTAATTCCAAATGCTTCTGCAGAATCTGTTTGGCTTACAGCAAAGATTTTTTGATTGTTTCCTTCAAAATTATCCAGTAAACCTATACTTGTTGGTGTAAGTACCGGACTTAATTTTAGGGACCAAACCTGATAAACCATTCCTTTTGGAGGAGTTGGTAAGCCGGCAGCATCAATATAAGTTGTTTTTGTTTGCTTGTTCCAATACACTTTTGCAAATGAATTAGGAGACACCGCCTGACCACCAAGTGTAACACCAGTGTTTTTGATATCCCTTACGATAGTTAAGTTTTTCTCTGTCTCTTTATTTTGCTGATCTAAGAAAGCATATTCTCTCTGTATTTTATCTTTTTCAGTTCCAACAGTAGAAATTGCTTCTTTTGTTTTGGTAAGTTCCAGAGTTTGATATCCAAGACCTAATAGTAATAATACTGCTGCAGCCCATCCCACATACTGAGACCAGGCCGATGCCGGTTTCATGTCGACTACTTTGCCATGTTTCAGCTCTAAACGGGCCTTTATTTTTTCAAAATTAGCTACCGAATGAAAAGGAGAGAAGCTTGATGATAAAGCCACAATAGCTTTTTCTATTGCAATAATTTCCTGATCCATTTCGGGATTCTTCTTAGCCATTTCGGCTATTTCCAGATTTTCAGTTTCGGTCAATAAACCGTAAACATATAATTCGAGAATTCCTGAGTCTATATATTCTTGTGCTTCCATTATATTTTTAAATAATTACGTAGGTCGTTAATACAATTTCTGTTTTGCGTTTTGATAGTTCCCAGTGGCAATGCCAATTCTTCTGAAGCTTCTTGTTGGGTATATCCTTTAAAAAATAATAAATCTATAATCTCAATACATTTAGGTTTTAGTTTTTTTACAAATTCCTGAATTCCAATTGTATCAATTCTATTAGTAAGTTTATTACTGTCGTCTAACAGATTTACGAAATTATCTGAGGAAAGGTTTTTTTGGCTGTTATTAAAATTTTTAGATCTTAGTTTGTCAATCGATGTATTCCTTGCAATATTAAGGATCCAGGTATAAAATCGCCCTTTGCTCTCGTTGTAAGTATCGATATTTTTCCAGATTTTGACAAAAACTTCCTGCAAAACATCTTCGGCTTCTTCACGATTTTTTATCAGAACATTAATAACCGAAAACAAACTTTTCGAATACATATCGTACAAATGGGTAAAAGCTCTTTCGTCTTTTTTGTAAATTAAAACTAGCAATTCATCTTGACTCATAGATTTAGGTTTTTAAGCTTAAACAAAATTTTAGTATACGTTTTTATAGATTGAGATAAAGATAATTTATTTTTTTGTGAAATTTTATTTTTTTTTAATAGTCCGAAACCTAGGAAAATAAGGGGTTTCAAAAAAATATTACTTTTTTTTCATTTTTTTTAAAACCAAAAGCAAACCTATTACGTAAATGCTATTATAACATCAAACAATAATGCTGAAAAATAGCAGAAGAAAGAAAAGAGCTTCAAATGAAGTGTATAAAAGTTCTTTTTATGGGAGATGACAAGATGAAATTTAACAGTTGTTAAAGATTTAAAGTGTAAAGTAAATCTCAATAATAAAAAATGCCATGAAAAAGATAGACAATTTAAAAATTTTAATTGTGGGTTTAACAACGGTTTTGGCATTATTGAGTTTTAGTAAACGTGATTTTAAAAATAATGTTAATTGTGAAATAAAAATTTAAGAGAAAGATAAAATCTGATTCAGATTTAGATATAGCATTGCATAGTTGATGTCTTCGGACTTCCAAACCGAAAATTAGAATAGAAAACTAAATGCCAATTTTACGCTCATAAACGATAAATTAAGATATAAACGCCAGAAATAAGATAATATTTAAAAATATAAGGTTATATGATTCTAAGTATAATTTTCAATATAACCGAAGCATCAACTATAATTTTAACTAACATAATAAGAATAGATTACAATTAAATTCATGGTTTGATTTGTTTGTATGGGGGGAAGCCTAGCGTCTGATTAACGCTAGGCTTCAATTTTTTATTTAACTTATGTTTAATAAAAATAAAGCAGTCAAAAGAGTATCCGAAAACAGTTTTTAACTAATTTTATAAAAAAAATTAATCAATGAAAAAAATAGCATTTATAGCTTGCAGCATAATTTTATTACTAAGCTCACAAGCTCAGGCTCAGACAAGTAAAAGTAAAATATCTAAAACAGATAAAGCCATGGCAAAAGAAAACATTTACCAATTTAAAGTTGAGGATTTATCTGGAGATACTTTTGATTTTGCATCCCTTAAAGGAAAAAAAGTAATGATCGTAAATACCGCTTCAAAATGCGGATTAACGCCTCAGTACAAAGATCTTGAAGCCATCTACAAAGAGTATAAAGACAAAGGTTTTGTAATTGTAGGTTTCCCGGCTAATAATTTTGCTTCACAGGAACCTGGAACAAATAAAGAAATCGAAACGTTTTGCCAACAAAATTACGGAGTAACTTTCCCTATGATGGATAAAGTTTCTGTAAAAGGAGATGATATGTGCGAAGTGTACAAATTCCTGACACAAAAATCTAAAAACGGTTTACAGGATTCTGAAGTAGAATGGAATTTCCAGAAATACTTAATCAACGAAAAAGGCGAATTAGTAAAGGTTATCAAACCAAGAACATTGCCAACAGATCCTGAAGTAATCAACTGGATAAAAAGTTAATCAATAACTATCTCAACCAAAAAATCCACAAATTTGAATTTTCAAGTTTGTGGATTTTTTTTGTTTTTAAAAGGAAAGAAGCAATCTCACTTGCTAAATAAAATCACCTTATTTTGAACGCGGATGAAACGGATTCGCTAAAGCGAAAACGCAGATTTGTGCAGATTTTTTTATTTTATTCATACAGATTTTACGTTCAGTTTGTCATTTCGAACGAGAAATCTTCGCAAGTAACTCTACAAAGTGTATCAATCTTTGGAAATGCAACAATCAGGATTTCTCGTTCCTCGAAAATGACAAAATCGATGGTAAACAACCTACTGATTCAAGATTTCCATAATTGTTTGTTCGATTCCGGGTTCACTATCAGAATGTCCGCAATTTTGAATATAAAGAGTAGACCTTTTAAGTTTAAAATGTAACGCTTCAGCATACTGAACCGGACAAATTGCATCATATTTTCCGTGAACTAAAATCGTTGGGATATTATCTAATTTTTTTACATTATCTAATATATAGTTATCTCCTATAAAACAGTTATTATTTAAATAATGCGACTCCATAATAGCTAAAGATTCAAACGGAAATTCATTTATAACGGCATCGATTTCATTTTCGGTAATTCCTTTCTTAAAAATAGAGATCTCATAAAACACCCATTCATAACAAAAGAACTTTTTGCTTTCCGGGCTTCCATTCAGCATTTGATCCAAATAATAAGCTGGAATAGTAAGATTGGAATCTGACGGAACATTCGTTTTAAAACGATTCCATTCCTTAGGAAATTCATTTTCGACACCACCATTTACGTAATAATCAATAGATCTTTTATCTCCAAGAAATATACCCCGTAACAAAAGACTTTTTACTTTTTCCGGATTTTGTATCGCAAATACCAAACTCAAAGTTGTCCCCCACGAACCACCAAAAATATTTATTTTTTCGATTTTGAGATAGGAGAGGAGCTTATTAATATCATCGGTTAAATCCTGAGTTGTGTTTTCTCTTATGCACCCAAAAGGCTTGCTTTTTGAAGATCCTCTTTGATCAAAAAAGACAACTTTATGCTTTTTAAAATCAAAAAAACGCTTATCCTGCTCAGAAAATCCTGCACCCGGACCACCGTGAACAAATAAGTAAGTTTCGCCATCATCAGCACCGCAAACTTCATAATAGATTTCATGAATTTCACTAACTTTAAGATAGCCTTTTTGTATTTGATAGTCTGTATTCAATAGTTGAAGATTAAAATTAGTTCCTTATAAATTAAATTATTAAGTTCGAAACGACAAAAAATATTAACGTCCAGCTTTGCGAACTCAAAGAATGACAATGTTTTTCATAGCGAACTTTGCGTAATTCTTAGCGTGCTTTGCGGTAAAAAAAACATTCCAGTAGACCATTATCAAAAAACAGAAAAAATCCGCGTCAATCAGCGTTTTCGCGCTAGCGAATCCGTTTCATCTGCGGGCCATTTTTACCTACTTCAATATCAACTGCATGAAAACCAAATCAAGCCAATGATCAAATTTATAACCTACTTCACGTATGGTTCCTGTTGCCACAAAACCAAATCGTTCATGAAAAGCAATACTTCCCGCATTATCGGCATCGATTGCACCAATCATTACATGATAACCTTGTTCTTTGGCCAAACGAATTAGTTCAAGTAATAATTTAGATCCAATGCCTTTACCTATAATACTATCAACTACATAAACTGAATGTTCAACTGTATATTGATACCCGATTTTCTCACGGAATTGTCCGTAACTTCCAAATCCAACCACTTCGCCATCTAACTCAGCAACGACAATGGGCAGGTTTTTAGTTTTTTTATCTTCAAACCATTTCGTCTGAATATCGATAGTCTGAATGTCATAATTATAATTTGCAGTAGTATGCAAGATCGAGTGGTTTACAATTTCAAGAATTTTCTCTAAATCGTTGGTTGTCGCTGGTCTAAGTATTACGTCCATGGTTTTTTATTGGTAGTTTTTTGTCCCGAATTCATGAATTCGAGGCTATTTTAATTGTTATTTTGTTATAAGTTTAATTCTATCCAAATTATTTTGCTGCTTTCAGAAACGGTATTAGATTGGAATTTGGAATTTAAATATTGTTATTTTACTTCAATTTATTTTTTATTGAGTTCAGCCAATAAATCATCTGCATCTTTAGTTCCCCAGCCCATTTCGGCACCAATTTCCCTGGCATCTTTAGCATATTTCAGAGCCGATTTTTTTTCTTTTATTTTATTATAAAGTCGGGCGATAAGCAAATTTCCATCATAAGAATCATTCAATTCCAGAGAATGTTTTACCCAGGTAATAGATTTTTTCAAACTTTCGGTGTCAGAAATATGTTTCAAATACGTCTGACCAATCTCTTTAAGAAAACTGCCGTCATTCCAGGCTATTTTCTCAGTATCCTCAAGCGTTACTTTTTTATATTGTTGCCATTTTTCAGTTCTTTCTGCCAGCGTTAGATCAAATTTAAAAACAAGAGAATCTGTTTTTTGTAATCGGATCGATTTGGCTATTTCTCTTTGTTTATAATAGTTTATAGTATCCAAACCATCAACATAAGGGCGAAGTAATTCATTGACAATGCTTTCTATTTTACGATCAACACGGTTTTGAGAAGCTACAGCAGCAAAATCTTTCTGATGATTTAAAACATACTGAAATTCTCTTGATTTAATGTCCGTTACGCCATTCGCAATAACACGCCAGTTCAATTCACTAACCAATTGTGCATCAGATTGTGTATTCAGATAAATATGTGTCGGAATCGATAAATCAGTTCTGTCTTTTCCTTTTTTCAGCGTATTCAAATAAGCAAAAAACTTAGTAGAATTACTCGGGTCATCAAGAAATTGTTTCTCTAAATAAGGCAATTGCATTCTCGGATTCAAAGCATAATTCGCTTCTGTCAAAAAATCAGCCTTTTTCGATTCTCCTTTCAAAGCGTATAAAAGCACTTCATTACTTGGATCAATAAATAAAAAAGTAGGCAATGATTTGGTATTGTATTTATCTTTTAGAGCAATTCCTTCTTCTTTTTCAACGTTTTTCCAAACGCACACATAGTTTTTCTTTAAAAAATCCATTACGGCAGGATCACTAAAAACTTCTTTTTTCATTTGATTACAATGCGGACACCAATCTGCATACAACATCACAAAAAGAGGTTTTCCCTGAGTTTTGGCATTTTCTAAAGCTGTTTTATACGGTGTGTCATCCGGAACAAACTGATTTTGAGAATGTAAGACTTGTAACGATAAGCAGAGAAAGAAAATAGATAAGAAACGCATAGAAAGTTTATTTTTATTAAAAAATCTGATTTACAAATATATCTCCTTTTTCTAAAAACAGCCCTTAATATCTTCCTATTTATAAGTTAAATCCAACACGAAGTTTGTAACTTTGTGTTATCAAAAAGAAATCTTAGACTTTTAGATTTTCTTTACAAAATAATACACATAATAATGATTTACCCCAAAATAGCGCTTGCTCAAAGCATTATCGAAATTTGTTTAGCAAAAGGAATCACCAATATTATAATTTCACCGGGATCAAGAAACGCACCTTTAACGATAGGGTTTGCACAAAATCCTAATTTTAAATGTTACAGCATTGCTGACGAACGCTGCGCTGCTTTTTTCGCTTTAGGAATTGCACAGCAAACCAAACAGCCAACCGCAATTGTTTGTACTTCAGGATCGGCTTTATTAAATTATTATCCGGCTGTGGCCGAAGCATTTTACAGTCAGATTCCGTTAATCGTGATCTCGGCAGATCGTCCGCAAAGCAAAATCGATATTGGTGATGGACAAACCATTCGTCAGGAAAATGTTTTTCAGAATCACTCGGTTTTCAATGCTAATTTAACCGAAGACGCTTCTGTAGAAAATGATTTAAAAATCAATAAAGCAATCGAAACTGCGATTCTTCAAAAAGGACCGGTTCATATCAATGCACCTTTCGAAGAACCTTTATACGAAACGGTTTCAGAACTTTCTGTTGAACCAAAAATTACTCATTCAGAGGAAATTCTCGGAACAAAAATTATCGAAAATATTGATGATGTAGCTTCTGTTTGGAATACTTCAAAAAGAAAATTAATTCTTATTGGAGGAATAAACGAAGCCAATTCTGTTAGTAAAGAAATTCTCGAAAACTTCGCCAAAGATCCCTCAATTGTAGTGCTTACAGAGACAACATCAAATTTGCATGAACCAAGTTTTATTAATAGTATAGACAGCTTAATTACACCTTTTGACGATTGTGATTTTAAAGAATTAGAACCGGAAGTTTTAATCACTTTTGGTGGTATGATTGTTTCAAAACGTATTAAGGCTTTTTTAAGAAAATATAAACCCGCACATCACTGGCACATAGATACTTTACGTGCTTACGATACATTTAATGCTTTAAGCAAGCATTTTGTAATGGAGCCAGAAGATTTTTTCAAAGAACTGCTTCCAAAAACAGTATTTGTTTCAAGTAAATATTTCTCAAAAATTGATAAAATTTACGAGTTAAGAAAAATCAGAAAACAGGAATATTTGCGTAAAATTACATTTTCAGATTTTAAAGTATTCGAAAAAGTAATAGAATCACTTCCTAAAAACAGTCAGCTTCAAATAAGCAATAGTTCAGCGATCCGTTACGCGCAGTTAATCGAAATTGATCCTTCAATCGAAGTTTATTGCAACCGCGGAACAAGCGGTATTGATGGAAGCACATCAACAGCAGTAGGTGCGGCAGTAGCAAGAAGCGATAAACAAACCGTATTTATTACCGGAGATATTGGCTTTTTATACGATAGCAATGCTTTATGGAATTCTTACATCCCTAAAAACTTCAAGATTATTTTAATTAATAATGGAGGAGGAGGAATCTTTAGAATTTTACCCGGGCATGAAGAAAAACCTGTATTTAATACTTATTTCGAGACTTCGCATAATCTTACCGCAGAACATTTAGCAAAGATGTATAAGCTTAATTATTTTACTGCCAATGATGTAGCATCTCTTGAAGAGGCAATAAAAAAACTTTACAGTAATAATGATGCTGCAGGAATTCTGGAGGTATTTACTCCAACATTGGAAAACGATGTTGTTTTAAAACAATATTTTAAAGAGTTGATTTAATATTGTAAATAAAATAAAGTTAAAATAGTTTTTAATGTAAGATAAATCTTTAAATTTGATTTTTATAAATCTAATCAATTTTAAATTTTTATTATGAGCGCAAGAGAAGAATTAATTAAAAAGTACGCAGAAGATCTAAAAGAAAAATGTGGCGTAACACCAAATATGGATTTGCTTACTAAAGTAACTATAGGTTGCGGACCATCTATCTATAATGCAGATGCCTCTACGGTTGCCGGAACTCAACAATCTGAGTTAGATACTGTGAAAAATAATTTCCTGATAAAAAAATTAGGATTAGCTGATAGCCCGGCTTTAGACAAAGCAATAGCTGATGTTATGGAAAAATATGGCAAATCGAATAAACACAAGTACAGAGCAGTGGTCTATTATTTATTGACATTGCATTTTAAAAAAGAAAGTGTTTACAAATAAAACTTCATTCGATTGAAAAACAAAAAGCGCCTAAATGGCGCTTTTTATATTATCATTCTTAACGAATAGGAACCGGAAATACAGGTAAACTGGCATGTCCTAATTCATCTATAGTTTGTATGGCAAAAAAGTAATTGTCTTTAGAATACGGGATTTCTATTTTAGTATCTTTTACAAAAAATGTTTTTTCCCAATGAGAAGATGATGTTTCTCTCATTAATATCTGATAACCGTATGGTGTTTTTCCTTCCGGAGCATTCCATGAGAAAGTAGATGAATTAGAGAGGTTTTTAACTTCAATACCCACATTGGTCGGTGCCTTTGGTGACCAGGCTAAATTGGCCAAAGTAGCTAAATTTGAACAAGTGTTTTTTCTTAAATAGTCGAAATCCATAAATTCGACCAAATCACCATATTTAATACCGTTCTCAGTTCTTAAATCCTGATGTTGGTGATCAAAATTCTCATTCATTTCGCAAAAACGAACTGCCGTAAATCCATTTTGACTAAACGGAGTATGATCGCCGCCACGTAAAAAACGATCGTTTCGATACACAAGTTTCACCGTTAATTGATCTACGTATTGTTCAGTAACTGTTTTTATATAACGCGCCAATAATCTCGACGGACTGTCATTGTCGCGATTGGTAGCTTTTCGCATTTTTGCTTCATCTTCGGTTTCAATAAACGGAATTGTTTCGCTAAAAACCCTGATTTGAGTATTGTCTCTTAAATTAGTTCCGCTTGATAAACTATTGCCAATCATATCATTATTTAGCATTGCCATAACATTCCAGTTGGATTCTTTTGCCTTTTCAGCAAGATAACGAGCACCAATAAGTCCTTGTTCTTCACCAACCACAGCCACAAAAATAATGGTTGCCGGAAAAGATCTTTTACTCATTACTTTAGCCAATTCCAGTACAGCTGCAACCCCTGAAGCATCATCATTTGCACCAGGCGCATCAGATTTTATATTCATCACATCAGAAACTCTCGAATCCAGATGCCCACTTATAATAAGGACACGATTATCATTTGGGTCGGTTCCTTTTAAAGTTGCCATAACATTACCAAGCTGACTGTCTTTATTAATGCGTTTTCCATCTGCTTTTACAGTAAAATAATCAATTTCAGAAGTCAATCGTCCGTTCGATTCCAAAGCATATTTATCAAACTCAGATTTCACCCATTTTTGAGCGGCGCCAATTCCTTTGGTCTTACTTTTAGTATCGCTTAGAGTATGTCGTGTGCCAAAAGAAACTAACTTTCGAACAGTAGCTTCAAGGTTTTCGGCTTTAATTTCGGTAATCATTTTTTTTATTTCCGGATCTTCAGCAACTTGAGAAAAGGTAATTTGTGTAAAAAACAGAAAAGTAAAAACAGAATAAAAAAGAGTCTTTTTCATTGATTTGGGATTAATTTAGATCCTCAAATTTAATTAAAAAAAAGAGAAACTCTAAAAAGATGTTTTACTGGATTTTTATCTAAAACATTTTTCGTTGTACCATTTTCAAACTTCGTACATTTGCACTTTAAAAACTTAGCTGCTTTTTAGCTTAGAATCTCAAGAATATGATTGAAATAGGAAAATACAACACCCTTACTATATTACGTGATACCAAAGTTGGTTTATTTTTAGGTAATCCTCAAGAAGATCCCGAAGGAATTCACGATATATTATTACCCAATAAATACGTTCCAAACGAATTTGAAATAGGCGAAGAGCTTATCGTGTTTGTTTATTTAGACCACGAACAACGCCCGGTTGCCACCACGCTTGAACCTTATATATTATTGAATGAATTTGCACTTTTAAGAGTAAATTACATCAATCAGGTGGGAGCTTTTATGGATTGGGGAATGGAAAAAGATATTCTTGTTCCGTTTAAAGAACAAGCCCGCCCAATGGAAAAAGGAAAACGTTACTTAGTTTACCTTTATATGGATGAAAAAACCAATCGTTTGGTGGCTTCAAGTAAATTGAACCAATTTTTAAGCAATGAAAACCTAACGGTTGAAAAAGGCGAAGAAGTTGATTTGATCGTTTCGCATATTACCGAATTAGGTATCAACGTTATCATCAATGAGCAACATAAAGGATTGTTGTACAAAGATGAAGTTTATGATGATGCGATTAGAACCGGAGACAGAATGATAGGATTTATCAAAAACATTCGTCCTGATAATAAAATTGATGTCGCGCTGCAAGTACAAGGTTATCAAAGTATTGAGCCAAATGCAGAAAAAATATTAGATGAATTAAGAGCCAATCGTGGTTTTTTACGTCTAAACGATGCTTCGCATCCTGAGGATATCAAAACGGTATTAAAAATGAGTAAAAAAACCTTCAAAAAAGCAATTGGAGCTTTATATAAAGACAAACTCATAGAAATAAAAGAAGACGGGATTTATCTTGTAAAGGAATAATTTCTTTTAAATTTCAAATTTTTTTAAATTCCAAATTCCAATATGAATCGTATATTGGAATTTGGAATTTATTTTTTGGAATTTGCCCTAATCATAGCCAAAGGTTTCAACTAAGAGTGTAAGGAACTTTTGTGAAAGCCTAATTTAATACCTATCTTCAAACATAGCCCGTGGTTTCAACCAAGGGAAACACAATACGAGGCCTGATAATATTGTACCCCGTGGTTGAAACCACGGGCAATTTTTGACAAGTCTACAAGTAAAAAAATCTTTGTCATAGTTTAAGAACAAGTTCTTTAAACTATTAATTTTCAATCTAGCGAATTTAAAATACCAAATCCCAAGATTACCAGATTTCAGTTGGAATTTGGAATTTTTTTATTGAAATTTAAAAAATATTTAGAGTTTATGAAAAAAATGATCTTTTTAAGCCTTTCATGCTTCGTTCTTTTTTCGTGTCAGAAAAACAAGCAAGATTTAAAACTTGAATTACTGACAAATGAGATTGTTTGTGTTGAAGATGTTTATATGGATGATTTCCGGGAAGTTTTTTATAAACCAAATGCAGAATATGACAGTCTTTCAAAAAACATTCTTCATTATAAAATAACCAATATTTCAGATAAAAAATATTTTATAATGCTCAACGAGGATAATCTGGGAACCGTAGAACGAGATCTTTATAGAGAAGCTTTAGGAAGAAAAGATTATGCTTATAATTCGATTGGTTTTAGCATGTATAAAAAAGATTCTATTTTAGATGGAAGTTCCACAAGGGCCGAAAATATGTGCGGCAACGGTTTCGAACTAATGAAAATTAAAGAGTTAGATACTATAGTCTCTAAGTTTTTAAGAAAGAACCGAATTTTTAGGAAATACCAGCTAGAATATGTCAATGATATCGATGAATCATTACAAGGTTATTTTCTTCAGCCTGGAGAAACAAAATACTTTACTTCAGTAATTAATTTGCCTTATAGAAATAGTCAAATGTGGTTTTCAAATATTGACAAGAAGAAACCAAATTTAGGTTCACTTTCTTTAAAGAATGATTCTGTTTTTACGAATAAAAGATTAAGTCAGGATCGGAAAAAAGAGATAAAAGAAAACGGATATGTTTTATTTGACGGCATTATTTACTCTAATGAAGTTCCGGTAAAACTAATAAAGATTACAAATTAAAACAGGAAAGGCTGCTCATTACAAGCAGCCTTTCCCTTTTTATTCTAGTTTTAAAAAAAATTGTAATTAAAAAAAAACAGAAATAAAATAATTTGAATCCTTCAGGAAATAAAAGCTTTAAAAATTTTAGAAATTACTTCTTGAAACGGTATGTCTTTAAATAACTTATACATTCATATTAAAAGCGAAACGTCAATTTCACGGCTAATCCATTGGTTTGATAAAATAACGTATAGAAAGTTTTAGTTAGCATTTTTTCCTCTTTTCGTAATCAATTTTATACTAATTACTAAACAATTCTAGCATTTAACCTTAGGTGTTACTATCTCCTTTTCGAAGTTTCAATAAATGAGTAAATCATTTGCTCATTATTTAAGGGTTTACTATTTAAAACCGTAAAAAAATGAGCGACAAATTTTTTAAATTTTCTCAAAAAAATCATTTTTTAGGTTAATAAATCAGTGAAAGAAAATCAATCCCAAATCAATAAAATAAAATGTATCTCATTGATTTCTAGGGTGTAAAATTACTTATTATTTTTCGAAACTAATGTTAAAAAATGTTATTTTTTATACAAGACCATCAATTGTTAACATTGAAAGTAATTTTCGTACAGACTTAACGCAAATAGAGTAGGTAAAAATGTAAAAATGGTTTATTTTTACGCTATAATTATTAAAAATAAAACAAATAGAAATGGATTGGATAACTGCCAGAGAATTTGAAGATATAACATATAAAAAATGTAACGGAGTTGCAAGAATCGCTTTTAACAGACCCAATGTTAGAAATGCTTTTCGCCCTAAAACAACTTCAGAATTATACCAGGCTTTTTACGACGCTCAGGAAGATACTTCGATAGGAGTAGTTTTACTTTCTGCAGAAGGACCATCAACCAAAGATGGTGTATATTCTTTTTGCAGCGGAGGAGATCAAAACGCACGCGGACATCAGGGTTACGTAGGCGAAGATGGTCAGCATCGTTTGAATATTCTTGAAGTACAGCGTTTAATTCGCTTTATGCCAAAGGTAGTTATTGCAGTTGTTCCGGGTTGGGCAGTTGGTGGCGGACACAGTTTGCACGTAGTTTGCGACATGACTCTGGCGAGTAAAGAACATGCTATTTTTAAACAAACAGATGCTGATGTAACTAGTTTCGACGGTGGTTACGGATCTGCTTACCTGGCTAAAATGGTAGGTCAGAAAAAAGCACGTGAAATTTTCTTTTTAGGAAGAAACTATTCAGCGCAGGAAGCGATGGATATGGGAATGGTAAATGCCGTAATTCCTCACGATGAGTTAGAAAACACAGCGTACGAATGGGCGCAGGAAATACTGCAAAAATCTCCAACTTCTATCAAAATGCTAAAATTTGCGATGAATTTAACAGACGACGGAATGGTTGGTCAGCAAGTTTTTGCCGGTGAAGCTACTCGTTTAGCCTACATGACCGAAGAAGCAAAAGAAGGAAGAAATGCATTCTTAGAAAAAAGAAAACCAAACTTTGGCGAAAACAAATGGTTGCCATAAAAAGTAATTAGTTTCCAGTCTCAGTCACAGTCTGAAAACTGAAACTGTGACTGAAAACTTTTTCAAGAACTCTAAAATCTAAAATTAAAACAGAATGAAACATTGGATTGAAGCCGCACGATTGCGCACATTGCCTTTATCAGTTTCCGGAATTATAGTTGGAAGTATCTACGCGCTTTCAAACCCAACATCGACAATCGACACCCCAACAGAAGTATTCAGTTGGAAAATTTTTGGTTTTGCACTCTTAACGACATTAGGTTTACAGGTTTTATCCAATTTTGCAAATGATTACGGAGACGGTGTAAAAGGTACAGATAACGAAGACAGAGTAGGGCCAAAACGCGCTATACAGAGTGGCATTATCACGCCTCAGGCCATGAAAAAAGCAATCATAATAACTTCGTTATTGACGTTGTTATCTGCTATAACCTTGATTTATTTTGCTTTTGGCGAAACCAACTTTGTTTATTCGATCTTCTTCCTATTGCTTGGTGTTGCTGCAATTATTTCAGCAATTCGCTATACAGTGGGGAATTCAGCTTATGGATATAAAGGATTTGGAGACGTATTTGTTTTTATATTCTTTGGTTTGGTAAGTACTTTAGGCGTTAACTTTTTGTATTCAAAAGAAATCGATCCACTTTTAATTCTTCCTGCAATTGCAATTGGTTTATTAAGCGTAGGAGTTTTAAACCTAAATAATATGCGTGACGAAGAATCTGACCGAAAATCAGGAAAAAATACCATCGTAGTTCAGATAGGAGGAAAACAAGCTAAAATTTATCATTTTACATTGATCATCACCGCAATGCTTTCTGTGGTTATTTTTGCTATTTTAAGCAATTACAACTTCGATCAATATTTGTTTTTACTGGCTTATATACCTTTAACTAAACATTTAATTACTGTTTATAAAAACCAAAACCCTAAGTTGTTAGATCCTGAATTAAAAAAACTGGCACTTAGCACATTTTTACTTTCAATATTACTAACAGTATGTATGATATCATTGATTTCAGACATCATTGTGAACCTTTTCTTAGGCGGAAGATAAAACAAAGTTCAACTTTAAAATTTAAACAAAATGAAAATCACATATTACGGACACGCTTCATTAGGTATTGAAGTTGGCGGAAAACACATTCTTGTTGATCCTTTTATCACCGGAAATCCAAAAGCCGCAGGTATAGATATCAACACATTACAAGCAGATTATATCTTGCTAACGCACGCACATGGCGATCACGTTCTTGATGTCGAAGCTATTGCAAAGCGCACCAATGCAACGATCGTTTCAAATGCAGAAATCACAAGTTATTACGCTCAAAGAGAGTTTAAAGCGCATCCAATGAATCACGGCGGAAGCTGGCAATTCGATTTCGGAAAAGTTAGATATGTAAACGCAATACACTCAAGTTCTTTCCCTGACGGAAGTTACGGCGGAAATCCCGGAGGTTTCGTGATCGAAAGCGAGCACAAAAATATCTACATTGCCGGAGATACAGCGCTTACATACGATATGAAACTGATTCCGTTACGTACAAAATTAGATTTGGCCATTCTTCCCATCGGAAACAATTTTACAATGGATGTTGAAGACGCCATTATTGCTTCAGATTTTATCGAATGCGACAAAATCCTTGGTTACCATTTTGATACTTTTGGTTATATCGAAATCAATCATGAAGAATCAATTCGTAAATTTTTCGATAAAGGAAAAGATTTAATGCTTCTCGAAATCGGAGAATCAATCGAATTATAATTCATAGAAAACTAATTTGTAGCTTTTAAAGTTTATCCGATCTCAAATTTTCAAGTTGAGATTTGGAATGTAAATTTTGAGATTTTTAAGATTTTTAAAATTTATCCCGTCCCTAAGTTCGGCATCGAATTTGGAATTTGGGATTTAAAATATTGGAATTTATTAAGGAGCTATTTCCCGCTTTCGGCTATATCTTTTTTGAGAAGATGAAAAATCTTCTCAAAAAAGGATACCGCCTCTATCGGGGCTAGGGCTTCAGTTTTCATAAGAAATTTAAATGAACGACACAATTAAATATATTTGCGATTGTTGCGGCAAAGAGCACGAAAGCTGGCCGGCAATAACTTATAATGCACCCAATAGTTATAGTAATCTTTCCTCAGAGGAAAAAGAAGAAATCGCAGTTATCGACCAGGATTTTTGCGTGATTAAATATGCTGACGATCATATTGATCGATTCATTAGAGTAGTATTTATTCAAAAAGTAAATGACCATTGCGAAAATCTCGAATATGGTTTCTGGGTTTCATTAAGCGAAACAAGTTTCAAGGATTATCTCAAAAACTTCGATAATGAAAACCATGAAACGCAATATTTTGGATGGCTTTCCAATTATATTCCTCAATATCAATTTGAAAACAGTATTCCAACAACCGTTGTCACTAAAAGCGGAAACGACAGACCGGAAATTTTCCCTCACAATGATTTCGACCATCCTTTTGTAAAAGATTTTTATAACGGAATTACAAAAGAAGAGGCTGAGAAGAGGATTCGGGAAATACTATAACAATCATCATCAAAATCATATCGAACTAATCAAACTTTAAAAATGAATTTTAAAAAACTGGCTGTTTTACTTCTTCTTATCATTTCATCGAACACATTTGCCCAAAAATGTTCTTGTCAGGATAATTTTACCTGGTTAAGGAAAACTTTTGAAGAAAATGATGCTGGTTTTCAATTTGTGATAGATAAAAAAGGATTAAAAGAGTATCAAAATCATAATGACGTTTTTTCAAAAAAAATCAAAAAGGTAAAAGACCTTAACACTTGTAAGGAAATACTTTTTGATTGGATGTTGTTCTTTCGACCGGAGCATTTATCATTAGCTATAAATCAGGATTTTGTCAATAAATCGCTTTCTCAGACCAAAACAACATCTGAAAAAGAATGGGAAAAACTAGAAATAAGTGAGGATCAGTTAAAAAATAGTATATCAAATATTTCACAACCAGGCTTTGAAGGCATTTGGACAACAGGTCCTTATACCATTGGAGTTGCAAAAAGAAACAATGAATACATTGGTTACATTTTAGATGTAAAAAATAGTAATTGGAAGCAATATCAGATTAAATTCAAAATAAAAGAAAACCCCGATAAAACACATAGTGCAATATTCTTTTTAGGAGATTATTCTAGTAAAAATTTCAATGAAGTTGAACTTATCGGTAATAATTTTTTAAAGATTGGATTTGTCTCATTGCAAAGAAAATTTCCTGTAAATCCGGAGAAAAATTCGGAAATAACCGATTATATTGAATCATTAACGGCTGAAAATCCATTTATTAAGGAAATATCAGGTAAAACTATTTTATTGCGAATCCCTTCATTTGATTATTCAAACAAAAAAGCCATTGATAGTGTACTCGCAGCAAACAAAGCATTAATCCTGTCAAAAGAAAATCTAATCATCGATTTAAGAAATAATGGCGGCGGATCTGATGCCAGTTTTCAGGAAATAATTCCATATTTATATACAAATCCAATCAGAACCATTGGCACAGAATATTTATCTACAGTCCTGAACAATAAAAGAATGGAAGAATTCATGGCAAATCCGGATTGGTCAGCTGAAGATAAAGAATGGGCAAGAAAAGGATTAGAAAAATTAAATTTGAATATAGGTAAATTTGTTAGCCTTGACGATGCGATAGTTCAGGAAAGTAAATTAGATATCGTTTATAGCAATCCAAAAAATATCGGAATCATTATAAACGAAAATAACGCAAGTACAACCGAAGAGTTTTTGCTGCTGGCAAAGCAAAGTAAAAAAGTGAAATTTTTTGGAACAACTACAGAAGGTGTTTTAGACATTTCGAATATGTATTTTGTTGATTCTCCCTGCAAAGATTTGAAGTTAGGTTATTCATTATCAAAAAGTTTCAGAATTCCGGGCATGCAAATTGATGGTAAAGGAATTCAGCCGGATTATTACCTTGACAAAAGTATTCCTGAATATAATTGGGTTAGATTTACAGAAAAAATATTAAACGCGAATTAAATAAATGATTTTAAAAAATCGTAACATGAATTTAAAGAAAATAGTTTTATTCATTTTAATAACAGTTTCCTATAACACATTCGCTCAAAAAGATGGCTATTGGGATAAGGAACGCGCTACTACAAAAGAAATCATAGTTTCAGCACGAGACCGAATTGTACTAAAAACAGAAGATTTACCTGTTGGAACAACAGAAATCGTTTATAGAATTACATTATTAGACGAAAATCAGGAAATGACGAATAGTTTGGTTTCGGTACTAAAATCTATTCCCGATCCAACCGGAATTTCTCAGGGATCTGCCGGAGCCGTTTTTTTAATGTCTAAAATTTCCGGTGACGATACTTGTTCTTATGCACTTTTTACTTCAAACGAAAATGCAAAAAAATATATTTCTGATGGTAAAACAGATAAAGCCTGTTATGCTCAGGAAGAACCTTTAAGCAAAGATGCAAAACGTTTATCGCTTGATAAATCTTCATGTTTGGGACAAAATATAAGTACACTCTGGTTTGGTTTCCACAGTAAGAACTGGCTTTTAAACCAAAAAATTGTATTAGAAGTTGTGCCGTGGGTCGATTCAAAACTAAATCGTGGCTGGAATCAGGACAACAAAAACGAAATTATCAGTCTTTGTAAAACTTCGACAATGGCGCAAAAAATGGCCAATTCAGATGATTTTTGCGTTTGTATTCTCGAAAAAATAATGAAACAATATCGTTATACCGAGTTTCAGAAATTATTACCAATCGAGAAAAACAAAGTGTATAAAGACTTTGGAAACACTTGTTATAAAGATGCCGATATTTCTAAAAACGTTTATAGCGATTTAAGAACACAAGCTTCGACTTTGATAAACCTACAAAAATACAACGAAGCGATTCAAAAACTGAATACCATCATCAATGACGGAAAAGCAACTGCAATCGATTATGGTTCTATTGGTTATTGCTATATTTTGACCAAACAATATGCAAAAGCAATTAAATTCCTGAAGGAAGGCGAAAAATTAGACGATACAGAGTTATTGGTAAAATTAAATCTGGCTCACGTTTATCTGGTAAGCGACGATTACAGCGAAGCGAAAGCCATTTATAAAAAATATCAAAGTCAAAATGTTACAGACAGTTTAAGCTGGAAAGAAAAAACCAAGCAGGATTTTACCGTTTTCGAAAAAGCAGGATTACCATCAAAAGACTTTGAAAGAGTTTTGAAATTATACAATTAAAAATATTTTTACCATATAAGTTATATAAGTTCATTTAATTATAGCACCTAAAGTAAAGCCTATTTTGTTTTTTTATAATCGTAATTATAATAGAATTTTAAAATTTGCCAGTACATTTAAGTGAACTTATATAACTTATATGGTTTAAAACGTTACCATGAAAGCAACTTACCAAAAATACATGTTAGAGTTTAAACGTCCTTCCGGAACTTCCAGAGGCGTTATGACCGAAAAAGAAACCTGGTTTATTATCCTTGAAGAAAACGGTAAGAAAGGAATAGGCGAGTGCGGAATTTTACGTGGCTTGAGTGCCGACGACAGGGACGATTACGAAGAAAAACTAAACTGGGCTTGCCAGAATATTCATTTAGGAGAAACTGCTTTATGGGAAGCTTTATTAGAATTTCCGTCGATACAATTCGGGATCGAAATGGCTTTTTTATCTCTTAAAAGCGAAAATCCATATGTTTTATTTCCTTCGGATTTTACCCATAATTCTAAATCAATTGCCATAAATGGATTGGTTTGGATGGGAGAAGCTTCGTACATGAAACAACAAATCGAAGAGAAATTAGCCGATGGTTTCAATTGCATAAAACTCAAAATTGGCGCTATCGATTTTGAGAAAGAGTTAGAATTACTACACTTTATCCGAAGCCATTTTTCGGCAGAACAAATAGAAATTCGCGTTGATGCGAATGGCGCTTTTGCTTTGAATGAAGCTTTAGATAAACTCAATCAACTAAATCAATTTCAGCTTCATAGTATAGAGCAGCCCATTAAAAAAGGGAATACTAAAGCAATGGCAAATTTGTGTGAGACAACTCCGTTTCCTATTGCATTAGACGAGGAACTAATAGGTGTTTTTTCATTAGCTGAAAAAGAAAAATTATTAAAACAAATAAAGCCTCAATACATAATCTTGAAACCAAGTTTTATTGGCGGATTCAGAGGAACTAAAGAATGGATTGATTTAGCCAATAAATACAATATTGGTTGGTGGATTACATCGGCTTTAGAAAGCAATATTGGCCTTAATGCCATTTCGCAATGGACCTTTATTCAAAACTCAAAAATGCCTCAAGGCTTAGGAACCGGCGCACTTTACACCAATAATATCGATTGTCCCCTTGAAGTTTCGCAAGGACAATTATGGTACAATACAGCTAAAAAATGGGAATCATTTTTTTTAGAAGGTTCAAAGGGGCAGAGCGACAAAGGTTCAGAGGTTTAAAAACAGGAAGTAAAGAGTAAAGAGTAAAGAGTAAAGAGTAAAGAGTAAAGAGTAAAGAGTAAAGAGTAAAGAGTAAAGAGTAAAGAGTAAAGAGTAAAGAGTAAAGAGTAAAGAGTAAAGAGTAAAGAGTAAGAAGTATAAAAATAAAAAGGCACAGAGTAGAAAAGCCTTTGAACCTTTGCAACTCTGTACCTTTGTTCCTTTGCAAAAATTACTCTTTCCCTCCAAGTAATCCTTGTTGCCAGTCTTTTAGTTCCTGCCATTTTCCCTGATAGGCCAATGAAGCCTGTTTTGCCCAGGTACTTGGATTGTGAATGGCGTAATTTTCGCCACCGGCATCCAGAATAGATTGTAATTTTTCAGTTGAAGTTTCTGAGAGTTCTCGCCAGGTTGTTATTCCTGCCGCATTAAACAATGCTTCAATTTTTGGTCCGATTCCTTCTACGATTTTCAAATCATTTTCTTTTATTTTTTTACCGTAAAGTGTAGCTGCTAATGAAGCATCAAATAAAAATGCAGGAGCAGCAGTAGAACTAAATGATTGTGCAGATGAAGATATAGATGCTTTTGATGCTAAATCGGCTTCTAATGAAGAAATTTTAGCATTCAGATTTTTAGTATTTGCTTTACAGGCATCCAAATCAGCTTGTAGTGACAGTGCAAGAGAATCGTCTCCTTTTGAATTCATTTTTCCTAGTAAGTAACCCAAGATTCCACAGATTAATCCCACTAGCACCGGTATTAAGATACAAGGTATATTCATAATAGTATATTTTTGATTAGTTATTTGATTGTAATTACAGTTCTTCTGTTGTTTGCTTTTCCTTCTGAAGTTGTATTTTCTCCAATTGGCTCATCAGGACCTTTTGAGTCCGTCGTAATACGGCTGCCGTCGATACCTTTTTGAGACAAATAATTTTTAGAAAATTCGGCACGTTTTTGCCCCAGTACAACATTAGAATCACGGTTTCCAACATTATCACTATGTCCCACGGCCAGAATAACTGCGTCTTTAACATGCTCCATATATTTTACCAGATCAGCCACTTTTTGCTTTTCAGCATCAGATAATTGGTTACTGGATTTATTGGTACTAAAATGCAGAATTAGCGGATCACCATTAATTTTATCTTTCAAAATTACCCATTCGTCAGTAACAGCAGGAGCTGCTTCAGGAGTTTCAAATTTATATTCGGCAGGTCCTAAAAGCGTGTCATTGCTTGTTTTCCACGTATTTACTATTTCTCCTTTAGTGTCAAACTGAGAAGCTGATAATCCTTTCGAAACAAAATACTTCTTAATATCATTTGCCCTTGCAAGACCAAGATTTTCAAAAGTGGTAGAGTTTGTTTCATCAGAAGTAGCATAACCCGTTATGGTTATTTTTTGTTTTGGATTTGCAATCAAAAATGTTTTAAGATTTTCAATTCCAATTGCTACAGAATCACTAACAGGCAGAATCACTGCAAAACTGTTTTTAAGGAACTTGATATTATCATTACTCTGATAATCAATTCCGGAACCATTTAGAATAAAAGGGACAAATACTGTCTCCTCAGCCACAACTACCGATACTTTTTCAGGATCTGCGGTTGGTGTTTTAATAGTACAATTGCAACAAAAATTCACATACAAAAAAGTACCCAAAATGATTGTTATTGCAATGCCTAATACATAAAGTGCTTTTTTAGACATAAGTGATAGAATTAAGATTCACTCAAATTTAACAAAAAAATAGATACATAATGCATTAATAATCAGTTATTTTAAAGTTATGTATCTAATTTTGAATAGGTTACAAAAATCCATTAAACATTCATATTGATTTAAAACTCAACTTTAAGAATGAGTTAAATTGAGTAACTTGCATAAAAATTAAATTGAGACAATAAAAATGGTCGAAATAGAAAGAAAGTTTCTTGTAAAATCAGATGATTTTAAAGAACAGGCTTTTACGCAGAATAACATCGCTCAGGGATATTTGAGTTCAATTCCTGAACGAACTGTTCGCGTTAGAATAAAAGGAAATAAAGGCTTTATTACGATAAAAGGAATTGGTCAGCACGGAGGAATGTCTCGTTTTGAGTGGGAAAATGAAATTCCGATTGATGAAGCGCAAGAGTTACTAAAATTATGCGAAAAAGGTAAAATAGAGAAAACCCGATTTGAAGTACAATCTGGAAAGCACATTTTTGAAATAGATGAATTTTACGGAGAAAACGAAGGTTTAGTAATGGCCGAAATCGAGTTAGAATCTGAAACAGAATCATTTGAAAAGCCGGACTGGCTGGGAGAAGAAGTGACAAATGATAAAAGATACTACAACGCTTATTTGAGTAAAAATCCTTTTAAAAGCTGGGAAAAGCAATAAAGTTATGACAGAACAATATGATTTGATCATCGTTGGCGGCGGTCCAATAGGACTTGCTTGCGCGATCGAAGCTCAAAAGAAAAAATTACGTTATTTAATTATTGAAAAAGGGGCGATTGTAAATAGTATTTTCAATTATCCTTTGTATATGACTTTTTTCTCGACAGCAGAAAGGCTGGAAATTGGCGATATTCCGTTTAATTGCCTGGCTCCAAAACCCGGTCGTCAGGAAGCTTTAGAATATTATCGAAATATTCATCGTTATTTTAATTTTTCAATTCATTTATTTGAAAAAGTTACTCAGGTTGAAAAATTAGAGAGTAAATCTTTTAAAATTACAACTGATAAATCTTCGTACCAAGCTAAAAACGTAGTAATTGCAACTGGTTTTTATGACATTCCGATTGAAATGAACGTAAAAGGCGAAGAATTACCTAAAGTGCGTCATTATTATAAAGAAGCGCACGAATATGCTTTTAGAAATATTCTGGTAGTTGGCGCCAATAATTCCTCTGTTGATGCTGCTTTAGAATGTTGGAGAAAAGGAGCAAATGTCACGATGGTGATTCGTAAAAACGAAATTAATAACCGGGTAAAATATTGGGTAAAACCTGATATCGAAAACCGAATTGCCGAAGGAAGTATCAAAGCATATTTTGAATCGAATATTACTGAAATAAAAGAAAATGAAGTAGAAATAGAAACTCCAAACGGAAAAGTTACGATAGAAAACGATTTTGTTCTGGCATTAACAGGCTACAAACCAGATTTAACTTTTCTTGAAAAAATGGGAATTCAATTATCTGATGATGAATTAAAAACTCCTAACTATAATCCGGAAACAATGGAAACCAATGTCGAAGGTTTATTTTTGGCCGGTGTAGTTTGTGGCGGAATGCAAACGCACAAATGGTTTATAGAAAATTCACGCATTCATGCCAATATGATTGTGGATTATATTACTTCGAAGTAAAAATCATCAGAAGTAAAAAACATTAATTTATATTATAATCTAGAAGAAAAAAGCTGGTTTAAAAAACCAGCTTTTACTTTTTAATCTTTATTCTTTTCCTCCATCAAGAACATCTTGCCAGTCTTTTAGTTCCTGCCATTTGCCCTGATGAGCAAATTCTGCTTGTCGTGCCCAGGTTCCAGGATTATGCATAGTAAAACTTTCTCCTCCTGCATCTAAAATCGATTGTGATTTTTCAATAGAAGTTTGAGATAATTTTAACCAAGTATTAATTCCGGCATTATGATACAATTCTTCAATCTTAGGACCAATTCCTTCGATGATTTTCAAATCATTTTCTTTTATTTTTTTCTCAAAAACGGACGCTGCTAATTCACTATTAAAATAAACTATACGATCTGTGTTTGAAGCGAATGATTTGATATCATCAGTAGATTTTTTTGATAGTTCTGAAATTTTAGTATTTAATTTAAGGCCGTTTGCTCTGCAGAAATCCAGATCATTTTCTAAAGAAGAAATTTTAGCTTTTAATTGTTGTGTATTCGATCTGCAATTGTCCAAATCTGATTGCAAGTTTAGGTATTGAGAATTATCTCCGTCTTTAGAATTCATTTTTCCAATTAAGTAACCTAAAATTCCACAGATTAACCCTACCAGTGCAGGGATTAAGATACAAGGTATATTCATAATATTTATAATTAATTATTTTATTGTAATTACTGTTCGTCTATTTTTTGCTTTTCCTTCAGCCGTTTGGTTTTCAGCAACCGGTTCATCAGGTCCTTTTGACTGTGTTTCGATACGAGAAGCAGATATTCCATTTTTTACTAAATAGTTTTTTGCAAAATCAGCTCTTTTCTTTGCTAATAATATGTTGGTTTCACGCTTACCACTACTGTCCGAATGACCAACAATAAGGACACTTGCCTGTGGAGTTCTCATTATATATTTAGCAATATCACTTATTTTTTGATGTTCTTCTTTGCTTAAATTTTCGTTTGATTTATTAGTATTAAAATACAAAACAAGTGGATTTGCGTTTAACTCATCTTTAATTGTACTTACATCAGCATTATCGCTAGAAATAAGTTCATTAAAGGCGAATTTTACAGGTCCGGAAAGTGTGTCATTCATCATTTGCCATGAAGTAACAATTTCTCCTTTTATATCAAATTGCTCTTTTGGCAATCCTTTGGATATAAAAAAAGTTCTAACATCATTTGCTCGGGATAAACCAAGATTATCAAATTTAGTTGTGTTTTTCTCTTCAGAAGTTGCGTATCCTGTAATCGTAATGATTTGTTTAGGATTGGCAATCAAAAGAGTTTTTAATTGTTCTACACCAACGAGGACGGAGTCGGAAACTGGTGTAATCAGGGTAGAATTATTCGAAATGAAGTTGAAGTTATCATTACATTGATAATTCATTCCGGAACCGTTAAGAAGGAAAGGATTTCGATCTTGTTCTCCGGTTTTAACAGCTATTGCAGTATCGTCGGCTGTTTTTGAGGTCATACAGCAATTGCAGCAAAATTGGAGATACAAAAGCGTCCCTACAAAAATTGTTGCTGCAATGCCTAGTAAATAAAATAATTTCTTGGACATATTAATATAGTTTAAAATTCTTACAAAAATAAGTTTTAAACTGTATTAATAGTATTAAAAAAAGGTATTTCTTAATAAAAGTTGCTATTAAGAAATTTATTTATTTTGATAATTCTAAATAATTTTAAGAACTACAAGAAAGCATAGAACAACCTACTTTAGATCGTGCCCAATCGGGTCTTTTGGCGAACCATTTCTCGTATTCCGGCTGTTCATCATACGGTTTTTGCAATAACTGATACAATTCGTCAATCAAAGAATAATCACCCTGATCTGCGGCATCAATTGCCAATTGCGACATATAATTTCGAAGCACATATTTAGGATTTATTACATTCATTTTTTCTGAACGATTTTCATCTGATACTTCTTCGGTATTTAATCTTTCGATATAAACCGTAAACCATTTTGTCCAGGCTTCTAAGATTTCTCCTGAAATTTCTTCAGGCTTATAGAAAGCATCTTTTATTTTTTCAATTGCTTGTTCCGGAGAATCTGATTTTAGAATTTGACTCAAGTTTCTAAAAAAGATGGTCATATCAGTTTCAGATAATTGTAAAACAGTTTCTAAAGCAGTAATCAATTTGCTATCAGTTTCAGTTGAAGTAAATATTCCTAATTTATTTAAAAACATTGTTTTATATTCTGAATCATACTCATTGATAAACGATTCTAATATTTTTTCTAAAGGTTCTGCTTCATTAATTAATGGATACAGCGCATTTGCTAATTGGTATAAATTCCATTGTGCAATTTGCGGCTGATTGCCAAAACGATATCTTCTGTTTTGACTGTCGGTTGTGTTAGGTGTCCAGTTTGGATCGTAATTTTCTAACCAGCCATACGGGCCATAATCGATCGTGATTCCGTGAATCGACATATTATCTGTATTCATTACACCGTGTACAAAACCTACTCGCTGCCAATGTAAAATCATTTCACGAGTTTTATCTGCAACCGTTTGAAAAAATTGTAAATATTGTTCTTTTGGTTCTCCTTTAATTTCAGGGAAATAATGTTTGATATTATATTCCACAAATTGTTTTAGGTTTTTGAGTTCGTTTCGGGCTGTCAGCATTTCGAAACTTCCAAAACGAATAAACGATGGCGCTACACGACACACAATTGCTCCTTTTTCGTAGGCTGGATTTCCGTTGTATAATATATCTCTTAAAACTTCATCTCCCGATAACATTAGCGAAAGCGATCGGGTAGTGGGAACACCTAAATGATACATTGCTTCGGCACACAAATATTCTCTGACAGAAGAACGCAAAACAGCCAAACCGTCTGCAGTTCTTGAGTACGGAGTTTTTCCAGCTCCTTTTAACTGAAGTGTAAAAAATTCATTATTATGTTCTACTTCGGTTAAGTTGATAGCACGGCCGTCTCCCAATTGTCCGGCCCAATTCCCGAACTGATGTCCCGCATAACACATAGCATACGGACGAGTTTCAGGAAGAATTTCTTTTCCTGAAAAAGCATTCAAAAAGGCTTCAGAATGAATTTCGTCTTCAGTAATACCTACTAATTCAGCTACTTCTTTTGATTCGTGAATAAGTTTAGGATTCGAAGGTTCTGTAGGATTTACATAAGAAAAAACGGCATTAGAAACCTGACGAATTTCATTTGTTTCGTTAGGATCTGCAGGTAATTCAGCAGTAAATCGATTATTTATTTTTAAATTTTTCATTTGAGTTTTTATTTTTAGCCCCAGATTACACAGATTAAAATGATTTTTAAAATGTTAATTAAATTAAAAAAATAATCCTTTCAATCCTTTAATCTGTAGCAAAACTTTTATTTAGTCAACTAATTTATTAGCGTACATTTTTTTCAACTTTTGCACTTTCGGGTCAATTACGATTTGGCAATAACGCGCATCCTGATTATTGTTGTAATAATTTTGATGGTCGTCTTCGGCATTGTAAAATACTTTAAATGCAGTCAATTCGGTTACAATCGAATCTTCATAAAAAGGTTTTACCTCTTTAAAAACTTCTTCTGCAATTGCTTTTTGTTCTTCATCATGATATAAAACAATAGAACGATATCGAGTTCCAACATCAGCGCCCTGACGATTTAAAGTTGTTGGATCGTGACTCGTCATAAATATAAAGATTAAATCATGATATGAAATTATGTCAGGATCAAATGTTACTTGTATCACTTCAGCATGTCCGGTTCTTTCGGTACAAACTTCCCGGTAAGGGGGATTCTTGATAAAACCTCCCGAAAATCCTGATTTTAATGATTCTATTCCGTTTAAACGCTGAATTACAGCTTCAATACACCAAAAACATCCGCCGCCAAAAGTGGCTAATGATAAATTTTTCATAAACGTATTGTTTAGTTTTACTTGCCCTATTAATCCGATAGAATATTATGATAAATTATTAATAAAACGATGTTTTGATTAAAGATCCTAAACGGTTATGGAATGTTTGAAGTTTACAATTGATAAATTCGCAATTTTGTAAAAAAGCGATATATTTGCAATCAAACTCAGGCACACTAATGAATAGCAAAAATAATACCATCACTTTAGAAACCTATTTTCAGGATTTTAGAAAGCATATTGTGGGAATTGATCAGGAATTTACTTCTCCGTATGGCAAAAAAAAGATCATTTATACTGATTGGACTGCCAGCGGAAGGTTATATCGACCAATTGAGGAGAAACTTTTGAATGATTTCGGACCTTTTGTAGCCAATACTCATACAGAAACTACTGTGTCAGGTACTGCCATGACAAAAGCGTATCATCATGCCAGAAACATTATCAAGCGTCATACGAATGCCAGCAAAGATGATGTTTTGATTACTGATGGAACGGGAATGACTGGTGTTGTCAATAAATTTCAACGTATTTTGGGACTTAAAGTGCCTGAAAACCTAAAAGATTTTATTACTGTTCCGGCAGAAAAAAGACCTATTGTTTTTATTTCGCATATGGAGCACCATTCTAATCAAACGTCCTGGTTGGAAACGATTGCCGATGTAGAGATTATTCCGTCTTGCGAAAAAGGACTTTTTTGTCTGGATAATTTGGCTTTATTATTAGAAAAATATGCTGACAGAACGATTAAAATCGCTTCGATAACTTCATGTTCGAATGTTACAGGTTTAAAAACTCCTTTTCATGAAGCTGCAAAATTAATGCACCAACATCATGGTGTTTGTTTTGTCGATTTTGCCTGTTCAGGACCTTATGTCGAAATTGATATGCATCCTGAAGATCCGGAAGCGTATCTTGATGCGATTTTCTTTTCGCCTCATAAATTTTTAGGCGGCCCTGGAACTTCGGGGGTTTTGATTTTTAATAAAAAATTATACAATAATATGATTCCTGATTGTCCGGGTGGGGGAACTGTAAGCTGGACAAATCCTTGGGGAGAACATAAATATATTGACAATATCGAGGATCGCGAAGATGGCGGAACTCCTGGTTTTCTTCAGGTTATTAAAACCGCTTTGGCTATTGAACTAAAAGAGGAAATGGGAATTGAAAACATTTTGCAACGTGAACACGAAATTGTTGATTTTGTTTTTAATACATTAAATCCGGTTTCTAATATTAAGATTCTGGCGGGACAACACCAAAATCGTTTGGGGGTAATTTCGTTTTTTATTGAGGATCTTCATTTTAATTTAGGGGTGAAATTGCTCAATGATAAATTCGGTATTCAAACCAGGGGAGGTTGCAGCTGTGCCGGAACTTACGGACACTTTTTGTTACACGTAGATCAGGAAACTTCGAATAAACTGGTAAATGAAATTACGATTGGCGATTTGATCAAAAAACCGGGATGGATTAGAATGTCGATTCACCCGACTACAACTGATGAAGAAATTTCTTTTGTTTGTGGAAGTATCAAGGATTTAGCAGAGAACCATAAAAATTGGGCTTTGGATTATTCTTATAATAAAAATACAAATGAGTTTGTTCATGAAAATGCGAATTCGTTTGAGGATGAATTGGTTGCTGGTTGGTTTAGATCGTAATGTTTTATTTAACCGCAAAGAGCGCAAAGTTTTTACGCAAAGGTCGCAAAGTATTATAATGACTTAGAATAAAATTCATTAATGAATGCAAAGTTCGCAAAGCTAGTTCAACATAAAGCTTTGCGAACTTTGCATTTTTATAAAACGGTTTTAGTAAAAAAAACTTTGCGCGCTTTGCGGTAAAAATAAGTCAGATTTGCAAACTCTTTTTTGTTTCTTATAAATGATAAATTTCTCGTTTAGCCCCGATAGAGCCGATATCCTTTGAGAGGAACGAACAAAGATAAAGGTGAAAGCGGGACAGAAGGTCTTGAAAAATCTTATTTTTTCTGCTCCTGAAAAATCCTCTATATAATCAAGCGAATTCCGTCGAGATCTGAAACACGATACGAAAACTTATTTCGGGATTAAAACATAATTAATCCAAAGTAGTAAGAAGCAAGAAATTTGTAATTGAAGACAAATAGTAAAAACTAAAAATATAATTATTTAGATTCCTGAAACTTTTTGAGTGACAATAAGGCCTGGTCCTGAATTTTTTTCTGAAAAAAACCTGTCCATCCCAATAAATATCCCATTGGACCGAAAGCTTGTTTCGACCATTTCCAAACGTCAAAATTATCGGTATGTTTGATGATTAAACCGTCCTGAAAAGCAAATTCGGCAGCAATAGTATTGATTACTTTTCTGTTGGTTTTGCTGAAATTATAGGTGGCTTTCCATATTGCTGATCCTGTAAAATCATCGGCTTTTACATCTGAAAATTCTATTTTGATATTGCCTTTGCTTTTTAAAATAAGCATTTCCCACATTTTAGAAACCTGATCTTCTTTTAGTAAGCCAAAAGCAGGATCGATAAAATGAATTTTAGGATGGTAACATTCGCTCATGGTTTTAGCATCGGCGTTTGCAAAAGCAGTATAGAATTTGGTTATTAAAGCCTCGTTTGGATTCATAGGGTAATAAATTAGAGTATAAATATAAGATTTATTAGATAAAATAATTTATTTATAAAGCACTAATTGCTGCGGCGGTATCAAATGATTTTTTAGATTTATCGAAGGCTGTAGAAAAATAATCTTTTTTGTTCGAAGCTGTAAAATAGCCGGTTTGATCACCAAAGGCATTTGAATTTCCGGTAACTATAAAGCGAATTCCTTTGATATCATTTTTTTTCAGTTTTACCATTTCGGCCGGAGTGAAATAATAATAAGATGAAGTTGTGCCTTCAGCACTTTCGTTTACTTTTTTGTCAACGCATGGAATGACATCTGCGTTTGCTAGATCAACATACAAACCACCGGAAATTCGGGTTTTATCACTAGCGGTTTTAATGGTGATTTTTAAGACGCCTCCTTTTTCTGTCTTTGCAATTTGAACATTTGCTTCGCCTGTGTAAACATATTTTTCGCAAATGAAAGTGTAATTTTCTGTTGCCGGGTAAGGTTTAGCACCTTTTATACTCATCGTTTCCTGAGCGTTTGCAAATGTTGAAATTAACAGTAATAAAAAAAGAGGCAGTTTTAAATTCATAATTGTATTTTATTGTTCAGTTAGTTTAGAATCGAATTTTTCGTCCCAATCCATTGATTTTATGGCAGAAACCAAATTGTCTTCATTTACAAAAACGCGCAATTCTTTATTGGCAACTTTTTTTGTGTATAAGGCATGATAGCGGTAAACTACTTCTTGTTTTGTTTTGTAAACGCCATCTAATTTTAAATCTATAAAGCTTCCGTAATACTGTCTAAATCGCTGACATGTTTTGGTTAAACGCTCTTCGGTTGTGTTTTCTCTAACCGAGGCCGTAACTTCTGTGTCATTAAAAGGTTTAAACTTTGATGTATTACAAGTTTCTAAAACCCGTTTTCCTAATTCGTAAGCTTTTTGTTGTTGATTGGCATTGATTTCTGAACCAGAAATTTTCTTAATCTTTAAATCTTCGGTATCTCTGCTAATGGTTTTCGATTTACATCCAATTAACAACAACAAACATATAATCAATCCTGCTTTCTTCATAACTATTTAAGTAATTTTTAATAATAAGTTGGGGTCAGGGCAATTTTCTATATAAAAATTCAAATCATTTGTATTGCAAACTCCGGGATAATCTCCGTTATATTCTTCGATATTTTTTATAATCTGAAAATGTAAATGAGGCGCGTAATCGCCGTTGACACTTGCATTTCCTAGAGTTGCAATTTTTTGACCTTTATTAAAAAATGTCCCAACACTAAGGTTTTCTATACTTTCTAACGATAAATGTCCGTATAAAGTATAAAATTTTTCATTTTCGACGATGTGTTCCAAAATAATGGTAGGGCCGTAATCTCCCAAACCAATATTATTTTTAAAGCTGTGCACCTTTCCGTCAAGTGGTGCCAAAACAGCGGTATCAACTTTTGTCCATAAATCGAGACCAATATGAATATTGCGTTCCGGAATAGAATCGTTTTTGAAAATCGTACTTCGCTGATATAAGTTACGACCTTCTATATAACCTCCGTAAGCAACTTCGGCATTATTTTTTTGTAAACAATTAGATATAAATATTTCAAATTCAGCTGCATTCGCTGGTTTTTGCTCCATCAATTCATGATTCGTTATAGATAAATCTAACGGAATGTATTTTGAAAGATGGATATTAGAATCAATTACTTTAGTAGGTGGTAAGGCTTTTAATATAGAGGCAAGAGGTTTCATAAAGTTTAAAATTTAAGAGACTTTTTCGATAATTATTAATTCATTATGCACTTCGATGCGGGGCAGCATTTTTGAAGTAAATAATTCAGCGTTTATTTCTGATATATATTTTTTATTGCGAACATTATGGGCTTCATCTAAAATCATGGTATTAAAAAGAACAAATCCGTGATTTTTTAAAAGAGAACAAATTCGTCCGCTAAAAAAGCTTTCAAACAAAAAGTTCGGCATTTTGATATCTTCAAAAATATCAATAATAATGAGATCATATTTGTTTTTTGTTTTTAATACAAATTCAAAAGCATCATCGATTACAATTTCCAATTGTTTTATTTGATCAAGGTTGAAATACTGATTGGCAATCTGGATAATATCCGAATCAATTTCGACACCTGTAATCTTACCTTTATATTCAATTTCGTCTACCAGTGTTTTGATGACGCTCCCGCCGGCAACGCCCAAGAGTAAAATATGATCCATTTTACGAATCGCATCATACCCTATATTTCTAAGACCATATCTTAATATCCGTTGTAAGCTTCCGTATGAATAATTGGTATTTTCAGAATCCAGAACCAGTTCACCATTAGCCCATGTAACTTCGATAATTTTACTTCTTTCTGATTTTTTCTTGAATATTTTTATTGGAATGATATAACTGAATAATTTTTGAATCATTTTTAAATGCTTTTACTCAAATTTACCATTTAAATCTTTTATTTTGCAACACAAAATAAATATTAATGAAAAAACAGTTGTATAAATTCATCTTTTTTAAGCTAATGGGCTGGAAAATAGTAGGAATTGAAAATGCGGAAGTGAAAAAATGTGTGATGATGGTGATGCCCCATACAAGTAATCATGATTTTTATTTAGGAATATTTACCCGTGGAATCTCTGGACTGGAAATGAACTGGGTTGGAAAGAAGGAATTATTTAAATTTCCTTTTGGATATTATTTTAGAAGCGTAGGAGGAGAACCATTGGATCGCACCGGCGGATTAAACAAAGTAGATTCGATTGCAGCTATTTTTGACAGAAAAGAAGTTTTTCGTCTGGCTGTTGCTCCGGAAGGAACCCGTAAAGGAGTAAAAGAAATAAAAACAGGATTCTATTATATTGCGCTTAAAGCAAACGTACCTATTGTTCCTGTTGCTTTTGATTGGGGTAAAAAAGAAGTCAGTTTTGCAAAACCATTTTTACCAACCGGAAATTACGAAGCAGATCTTTTGATTTTGAAAAAACATTATGAAGGAGTTGTGGGTAAAATTCCGCAGGATGGTTTTCAACTGTAAATTTTCGATATTTTTTTAATTACGTGAGAATCCCTTAAACGAAAAATATTTTCATTTTTTTTGAAATATGCAATTTTTTCGAATTACGGATTATAGGCCTTGAAAGTTCCGTTTTTATAAAAAATAACAATTTTCTCAATTTCACTTTCTTCAGAACTTAAATTTTGATTTTTAATTTCTGGAGAAATTCTTGTTGCTGGTTTTTCAACCTCTTTGTAATTTATTGCAGAAAATAAATCTCCGCCACTTATATTTTGATCTGAAGAAACAGGGGCAGGAGTTTTTCTCATTTCTACAACTTCATCATTGTTTTTAGGAAAACTACCTTTTCCGTTCAAAATCCAATACAGATCAACATCAGGAAAAACTTCCATAATCTTCATGACAAAATCTAAGCTTGGTTTGTTTCTGCCAGAAAGCAGGTGAGACATACTAGAACGCTGTACGCCAATTTTATCAGCAAACGAAGAGGCATTTAAGGCATAATAGTCCAGTATAATTTCAAGACGTTTTACAAAATTATCGATGTTTACCATTGTAAATTATTGTTTTTAAAATCGTTGTTTACAAATGTAATTAAAAGAATCTAATAAAGCAATTTTACAGTTGTAAATTACTAAAAGAAGAGGATTTTATATTAATTATTGCTTTAACTAAAAGTATTTAAATGTCTAATTATTAGTAGTTTGATTTTATTTAATTAAACTTATAACATTTGTCAACTCCCATGTATACTAATTGATTAATAAACCTGAAAATCTTGTTTACAATTATAAATTATCATTATTTTTAACTGTTTACAATTGTAAAAATAAAGATGTTTACTTTTGTAAACTAATCAAAAGACAATGAATTTAGAAGAATTATTTAGCCAATACAAAGAGAAAACAATAGAAGGACGTTATCTGACATTAGATCATATTAAACCATTATTAGATAAACTAAATACCAATAATCAAGTACAAATAATTGGAAGATCGGTTTTAGACGAACCTATATATAGTTACCAAATTGGGACTGGAGAAACGCGCATTTATCTTTGGTCACAAATGCACGGAAACGAAAGCACCACAACAAAAGCATTGTTTGACTTTATTAATGTATTAAACAGCGGATCTGAGATTGCTGAGAAAATGCTTAAAACGTTTACTTTTTACAGCATTCCTATTTTAAATCCGGATGGCGCAAGACTGTATACAAGAGAAAATGCCAATAAAATTGACCTAAACAGAGATTCTCAAAACCTAACTCAGCCAGAGAGCAAGGTGTTAAGACAAGTTTTTGAGACTTTTAAACCTCATTATTGCTTTAATCTGCATGATCAGCGTACTATATTTGGCGCGGGAGACACAGGAAAACCTGCAACTGTTTCATTTTTAGCACCTTCTTATAATGAAGAAAGAGAAGTGAATGAAAACCGTTTGAAAGCTATTAATGTCATTGCCGGAATCAACGATGTATTGCAAAAATATATCCCTGGTCAGGTGGGCCGCTTTGATGATTCATTTAATATTAATTGTATAGGAGATACTTTTCAGTTTTTAGGAGTGCCGACCATTTTATTCGAAGCTGGTCACTTTCCTGATGATTATGACCGCGAAATCACTCGAAAGCTCTTATTTTTCTCACTTTTTTCAAGCTTTCAACTCATTGGCGAAAACGATTTAGTTGATAACAGAATTAATGATTATTTGAATATTTCACAAAATAAAGTGGTTTTTTATGATTTTATGTATAAAAATATCAAAATAAATTATGATGGTATCGAAATTATTACGAATTTTGTCGCACAATACAAAGAAGAATTGATTGAAAATAAGATTCATTTTAACGCTTACATAGTTGAAGCGGGCGAATTGGAAAATTATTTTGGACATTACGAATACGATGCAAAAGGAGCAATTTATTCTGATGACTTTAGTGGTTTTCCGAAATCGAATCAAAAAGCAGATTTTTATTTAAATAAAAATGTTAAATTTGTTAACGGATTGATAAAAAGTTAATTTTTATGTGAATTTGTTGTTTTTTATATATATTTTTATACTTTGTAATAGCAATTAGTAATATTAATTAAAGAATTATGAGTAAATTTCGTTTAGATGAAGTAGATCACCAGATTTTAGATATGTTAATAGACAATACGAGAGTTCCGTTTACTGACATTGCAAAAAAACTATTGATATCTGCTGGAACAGTACATGTTAGAGTAAAAAAAATGGAGGATGCCGGTATAATAATGGGGTCTTCATTAGCCTTAGATTACGATAAATTAGGATATTCATTTATTGCTTACGTTGGTGTATTTCTTAATAATACGTCTCAAACTAAATTTGTATTAGAGCGAATCAATCAAATTCCTTTCGTAACAGTTGCATCTGTAACGACTGGTAAATTCAATATTTTTTGCAAGATTAGAGCAAAAGATACTAAGCATGCAAAAGAAGTTATTTTCATGATCGATGATATCGATGGTGTTTATAGAACAGAAACTATGATTTCATTAGAGGAAAGCATTAACGATAAGAAGCGTTTGATGCATACTATTTTTAAAAATATGTAATATTTTCTTGAATGCTATATTAAAATATAACCTCAAGTTTATTCTTGGGGTTTTTTTATGACTAATTAACCAACCAACTAC
>Ga0247815_10000062_pt1 | contig 79916 bp, 60 predicted proteins | sample UWRJL194509B1_FD_181014 | JGI IMG/M metagenome (GOLD analysis project Ga0247815, IMG submission 181014) | Plant litter microbial communities from Arlington Agricultural Research Station in Wisconsin, United States - UWRJ-L194-509B-1 | ecosystem: Environmental > Terrestrial > Plant litter >... | reverse complement strand
TCTGAAACCGGACTGGAACTTATTCCATTTGTTACTCATTTAAAGGAATGGGGAGATAGGAAAATAGCAAATGAGAAGAATAAAGGTACAGAGACCTCACTCCTGGCATAGTTTAATATATTTAAAATAAACATTTAGTTGCCAAAACTACACTTGCTCCTCACGTAGGCACGGGCATTCCAATTTTTCCTTATTTCAAGCAGTATGGGGACAATTTTGATGAACGAAAGAAACAAATCACCATTCGTCATTTACTAACTATGACAAGCGGCCTTAAATGGAACGAAGATGTTTCTTATAGAGATCCAAGAAATACAGAGCTCAGAATAGATAATAGTTCTGATCCTATTAGTTTTATTTTAGGTAGGCCAATGGATTCAGAACCTGGTAGTACCTGGAATTATAATGGGGGCAATACACAATTATTGGGAGAATAATAAAATTTGTAAGTGGATTCACGATCGATAATTCGACAGTTAATCCATCAGTGTTTTATTAATCTCTTCTAAAAGATATCCTTTCTCATCACTGTTGTATTCCCAAAACATAATACCTGCCAACTTATGTTTTCTTACATACCTGCATTTATGTTTAACTGACCATTCATCGTCAAATGTGACAAACTGTTTATCATGAGGACTGAAAAGATAGGCAGCTTTGGCGGTCCGGTCCCTGTGGTATTGAAAATGGTTTGAATTAATCAGGCTGTCCTTTATAAAAGTGAAACCCTGAGTACCTATATGGTCTTTGATCTCGGCTCCGGAGGCCGAATGAACATTTTTTTTGAGATGATAAAGGTGACCATAAAAAGGGATTCCGAGCACCATTTTTTCAGGTAATACACCAGCTTTCAAGTAACACAGGACAGACTGACATATCGTATTATTACTAACCATTTTTTTAGAAGGAAATAATCCAGCTGCATGGAACGTTAAATTTGGAATCTCTGTAAGAAAGTCATAAGTCATCAGATTGATATAATTTAAGTAAGCCTGTACACTATACATTTCTGTATGGTCTAGAAAAATTTGCGAACAATCTGCAGCAACTGTAAGCATAAGTTTTTTTCCATCTTGCCGCCCCACACGATCGAGTTCTTCCCTGCATGCTTTCATAAGGAGCGTAAAATTGTGTTTATCTTCAAACCGGTGTACATTCCCTGCACCAGGCAACCCGGGAAACTCCCAGTCAATATCAATTCCATCAAGTTTGTATTTGTCAACAAGCATGGCGGCACTTCTGCCAAACGCTTTTCTGGAACTATCAGAAAGCGCCATATCAGAAAAGTTGCCACTGTAACTCCATCCACCAACAGAAACCAGGATCTTAAGATTAGGGTTCTTTATTTTTAGCGTGTTGAGATTTTTTAGATTAACCATGTCGGTCGCTGCGCTACTCAAGCTGATCCTATTGTTCTTAATATTCGCAAATGCATAATTAAGATGTGTAAGCTTTTCCGGTTTAATCATTTTTATATCAATCAAACCTCCATAACCTGCTATATACCCGATAACCACGCGCTTATTCATTGGCGGCTTGTTCATCGCATTTACTGTAAAAGTAAAAAAGAACAAAAGAAAGAAAGTCAAAACTGAGCTTTTTAGGCGCTCCCCCGCAAATACAATTTGCTTATTCCCGTGGGAAAAAGTAGAATTTATTTGGATCTTCATGGTGATTCTCGCTGATAAGTAAAACTTAATATCACTTGGATTATGCTGATGTAAGTATCTGCAATAGCCTGATCTAAGATATCCACACATGAGCATGCAAATTCCTTATAGCTTATTTTTTAATATCAAATATTTGTCTCGAATGTTGAATTCCCTGCATGTTTACCTCGGCCCAGGCAGTTAGGTCTTCAATCAATGGCAATAGTGTTAATCCTCTTTCTGTAATCTTATACTCCACCATGGGTGGAACAACAGCGTAAATTTTTCGTTCAACTAATCCGTCTGCCTCAAGTTTCCTTAAGGTGATGGTTAGCATTTTCTGAGAAACATCACCTATCGCTTTTTGCAATTCACTAAATCGTAGTTTTTCTGTATCGCCGAGAATTACAATTACCAGGATTGACCACTTATCTCCAAACCTATCCAGAACATTTCTGACAGGACAAAGACTATTATAGTCAACAGGCTCCATCTTTTTTCTTGAATTATCTATCTGGTTATCAATCATAGTTTCATTATGGTAAGTATGTGAATTAAAAGTGCCTTCTTGTTCAACTGAGTATTAGCGTCTACCTTTGATTAACAACAATAACTAACAGTAACAATTTTATCAATATTGCTGTAGCAAAACTATCAATATTTAAAAAGTTAAATAGCGATGAACATCTTAACAATAATGTTACAATAATACAAATTTTGTTTGTGACTATGAAAGACTTGAAAAATCTAATTCAAGGATGTATGATTAGAGATAGAACGAGCCAGAAAATGCTTTATAGACTATTTTATTCGTTTACAATGGGAATCTGTATCAGATATTCTGCAAGCCGGGATGAAGCTGTTAAACATATGAATGAAGGGTTTTATCAGGTATATGACAAAATAGAACTGTATGATTATTCAGATGCGTTTGATCAATGGCTAAAAGCAATATTTATCGGAATTTTTATTGAGCAGTCACGCGGTCAAATCCGGACCCTGGCAGCTTTGGAAAATCACCACATATCTTTAAGCAACTCTACCATTCCCGCTAATAATCTCAAACACCACCAGCTCATCATGATCATACAAAAACTTTCTCAGGAACTGAGAACATTCTATAATCTGTATGTAATAGACGGCTATACCTACGAACAGCTATCCGCCATTTTTTTGATTACTCACGTGCATTCCAAGTCGATCTTGTCTGTAGCGAGAGCACAATTAGAGCAAATCATATACAAATCTGGTTACACGTCACTCTGAAAATTCTAAAGTATTTTTTAATCCAAGATCTACGAGGCTGATTATGTGGCGCTCTTAAAGTCTTATGTGCTTGAAAGCATCCGTCAGAATTTGGCGGATGCATATTTTCCATTACTATTGCACATCTTATCGAGCTGATTGCCAAAAGGGAACAGTAGACCACCAGCGTTCCCTGGTATAAGTGAATAGACGGAATAAGAAAGTATTCCCTTATTTTGAGTAAAACATACCGCTATCTCAAATTTCGAATGGATGAAATTTCAAGGTTCGTTATTTCCTGATTCCCATTTTGTGAAATCTTGATATTATTAACCAAACTTTCAGGAAAAAAGACATCAGTCATTACAGTTAGCCCGTTATCAGCAAAAAGTTCAGCGGATGCCACATCAAGTACCAGGCTGAATCTGGCTTTAGCCGATGTAGCTATCCGGGGTGCTATATGCCTTTTTGCAAAGTCCTTTTCAAAATCAGTAGCCCCGGATTTTGTCCTGTCGATGTAATATGATTTGCTCCTGCTATTGTAACCAACTAAAAGTTCCTGACCTTCTTTGTTTCGAATTTTAACTTGCATATCTGCCGTAGGATTGAACAAAAAATCAAGCTTAAGTCGTCCCTGCAGGTCTTTAGTATAAGCTGACAAGTCAAGTTCCCTGGTTAAGCGCGCTGATTTCTTCTTAAGAATAACTTTAGCAAATGCGTTCAGTTCAGTTACCGGTATTGAACGTAAATAGTACTTGCCAGAAACGAGCTCCAAATGAAGATCCCTGGCAATTGTTGTTGCCCCTCTCCAGTTTTTTGTTGGCACCTGATTTGCATACTGCCAGTTGTTCATCCAGCCTATGAACACCTTCCTTTTGCCCGTATTTGACCAGGTAACACCTGCGTAATTGTCGGTTCCGTAATCCAGCCACTTTTCAGCGGTTGAATTGGGTATAAACCTGGAACCATCAAAAGTACCAGTAAAATACTGCGTTGCAGATCCCCCATTTGGACCTCCGGGGTTTATGCTCACCAACAGCACCCAAACTGTCTTACCATTGCTTTCCAGTGGAAAAAGATCGGGACATTCCCATACTCCGCCATGTGCGCCAACTTGATTACCAAACTCACTTTCTTTCTTCCATTCCTTTAAATTTTGAGAAGAGTAAAAGGTAATCCGGTCTTTCGTAGCCAGGGTCATGATCCATTTTTTTTCAATATCATACCATATGACCTTTGGATCTCTAAAGTCAGTAATTCCCGGATTCGGCAGGACAGGATTGGCACTATATTTAATCCAGGTATTTCCCTCATCCAGACTGTATGCAATGCTTTGGTTCTGGAAGTTGTTTGCCTTTTTTTCCTCCAGTTTTGGATTATGATGGGTAAATATGGCCACCATTGGAACTTTCCCATCCTTCCCAAGTCCCGAAGTATTGTCCTTATCTACAACTATACTTCCTGAAAAGATATAGCCCAGACTATCCGGGTAAAGTGCAATTGGCTTTTCAGTCCAGTTGAAGAGATCTTTTGTTGTGGCATGGCCCCAGTGCATGGGGCCCCATACTGTTCCGTTTGGGTAATACTGATAAAAGAGGTGGTATACCCCATGGTAATAAACCATTCCGTTAGGGTCATTCATCCAGTGCTTTGATGGAGAAAAGTGAAATTGCGGACGATGGGCTTCCGTTACTCCGTTTACCTTTTGCTGAGCGTTAATTATACCCGGATAGCAGGTCCAAAGTGCAAGCGCAGCATAAAAAATAATGTTAAAAAATTTAGTTTTCATATTGATGTTGTTAGTCCTGAATAAAAAAGGATTAAATTGTTTGACAGGGTTAAAATTCCATATTCATTAACGCCGGCCTGATTGTCCATATTTCAGCCTTTAAGCCGATATTGCCCCCGTCAGAAAAAATTTCTGCCTGGTTACTGTTTTGTTCGGAAGGAAAGATGCGTGTGGTAAATGCATGCTTATCATTGATAAAGACCTCGACGACAGATCCATCTACGAATACATGAAAACTGACAGTCTTATCTGTATCAAGGACAAATGCATCTTTTTTGACCTGCAATGGTATTCCTTTCCTCGTACTGGAGTGACGCTGATCCACAACAATCTCTTTTGTAGCTGCGTCATAATAGATTTTGGTATATTCTGACTGATCAGGGTTTTTATGCAGGACAAAACCAAATTGTTTTGCCTTGTTTGGAGTAATCTGCGCGATAAGCTCATACTGCTGACCGGAATGAAGCGCAACTGGCTGATGATCTGAAACATTAATATCCAACTTTTTACTATCCGGCACTCTCAATGCCTGAAGTGCCGGATGCGGCGATTGGAATAATTGGCCCCCTGATAAATTCCAAACCCTTGGTATACTGTAAAGATGCGACCATCCCTGGAGGTAAGCCGCCTCGCCACTGATCTCATCAGGAATGATCGCGATTGTAGTAATCCTTCCCTCTTTATCCTCAGCCACAGAAGGCGAGAGCAACCGGTTGATTACTTCAAGATTTTGAGGAACTGGATTATCCGGAACAAAACGCTCATTGACAAAAGTACCTACCCAATAAATTGCCCGGGCCGGAACACCTTTGTATGGGACCTTGTTAACAAGCAATATGTATTTATCCCCTATTTTTTTAAATACTGGCATCTCCCAAAAAATTCCGGAATTGTCTGCAGAAGGATTCCCCTCGAATAGCGTATGCACAAAATCCCAGCTTTTAAGGTCCGCTGAACGGTACAATAGCAGTGCCCCTTTTTCTAGTTTATCTTTTTCAATCCCGAACCCAACCACCATGTACCACTTGTCCCCTTCTTTCCAAACATAGGTGTCCCTGAGGTCAGTTCTGCTAAACCCGTCAGGCTGACCAGGAATAACCGGGTTTTGCCTATATTTTATCCATTCTTTAAGATCCTTATTTTTTGGAAAAGCAAGGGCGATACCCATCTTAGCTCCTCCTGCTGTGTAGCTGATCATTGGCTCTCCCTTGTCATCCAGAACAACATGGCCTGACCATATGCCGTTCTCGTCGTACCCGCGTTCGGGGCTTAATGCAGGCTTATGTTCGGTCCAGTTGAGCAGGTCAGTACTGCTAAAATGTCCCCAATTGATCTGCCTGAGGGCAAGATTTGAAGCATTTTTCTGGTTGAAGATATGATACCTGCCATTATAAAAAACCAAACCATGTGTTTCATTGGTCCAGTTCGCTGCAGGTATCAAATGATACTTTGGCCGGCTAAAGTCGGCCTTAAAACGTGTTGAAGGAATGGCCAGTACAGGGATTTTTTTAGCTAACAAGGTAACTTGTTTTTTTAACCCTTTAGACGGATGAGGTATGTTATAAAGTTTCAGCTCATCAATTATTCCGTTGATTGCAGTTAGATCCATCCGGCCTAAAAAGTTTTCCCTATAGTCTTTTCCTACAAGAAATTCATCAGGTTGTTGTGGAAAACCGATCATTAACAGATTGACTTTGAGTTTTTCACCGTTTACCCAGACACCGCGGTTTGACCTACCGGTACATAGCATAATATTGATCCATTTGTATCTTTCTAAAAACTGTCCAGTAGATACGTAAGAAAAATACCCTTTATTTTCATGACCGATGATAATTTCTCCAAACCTGTTGACACCAACAGAAACAGATACTCCGGCTTTAGTATCTTTTAGCGAAAAAAAAGCAGCAGTATCGGTAGGAAACGATTCAAGCGCAAACCAGCCAGAGCAACCTGACAATTTCTGTTTCTGATCAACTTCCGTTTTCAATGAAGTGCTATAGCCATCAGTTCTCAAGCCATTACCAATTACCCCCGGGGTTAATTCGATCTGGTTCCTTGCATTTTTGACTACCAGTTCGCCATTTCCCTGGCTGGCTTGCAATGGCTTTTCTCCATCAAAGCTCCAGGATTGTGCTGACGCCTGAATAGACGTTTGAAGAAAAAACATCATTGCAATTACTATTTTTTTCATACTATTGAGCGCCATAGCCAGGATTTTGTTTATAAAGCCCTCCTGAAAAATTGATCTGGGGTTGTGGTATAGGAAAGTATTCATCCTGGCCCCTGGTAAATTTTGCATTCTGAAGGTAAGTACGTAATAATTTCTCTTTTGCAAAGTACTCGGTATTTAATATCTGGTCGGCATTTCCCCAACGCACAAGGTCAAAGAAACGTTCGCCTTCCAATGCCAGTTCAAGTTTACGTTCAAAACGCAAAGCGGTACGTGCATAGCTATTTGTCCAGATACAATTTTCACCTGGTTTATAGGTATCAATGTTGTATTTAGCAGCGTAATCTGTTGGATTTGACGAGTTAAAGGCGGTGACATATTTACTATTTTTAGCCCTGTTACGTACCCGGTTGATCAATGGCAGAGCTTCAGCCTCGCGGTTCAGCTCAATTAATGCTTCAGCTTTCCAAAGTAAAACATCTGCAAACCTGATAATGTGAAAGTTGAGCGACGATCCCCCCCACGGAAACCCTTTAACCATATACGGGGATTCTGGCGAGACCAGCGCTTTTTTATTAGAGTAATACCCGTAAGTAGCAGGTTCACGCACCCAGTCTTGCCCATAAGGGGCGGCAGTATAATTTTTCCACCGGATCCCCAGGCGCCCCACAGAAAAGTCGAGTCTTGGATCCACGTTAGTCGCCAAGCCGTCAGCTACGGTCATCAGGTTACTATTGTTATACGTTTCAGGAATAGGAACGCCCTTACTGTCAGTCTTGTATGAATTCACCAGGTTCTGGCTCGGCTGGAAAAATCCATCTCCACCATATGCAGGGCCCCGCGGGGTATTCAACAGGTTACTCCAGTTAATCCGTCCGAGATCTGTTCCGTCAGCAATAGAATACTGAACAGCAAAAACAGACTCTACGCTGTTATCGAATTCGCCCATTGATAATTGTTGAAAGTCTTGCAGCAGGTCATATCCGCCATTAGAAATCACCTCGTCGCATTGTGCAACAACCGCATTCAATAAGGCCTGATCTACACCAGATACCGTATTATCAGGATTCTGCTTATAAGCCCGGTAAAGGTTTACCTTAGCCTGGTAGGCCTTTGCCGCATATTTTGTTGCCCTGCCGGCTTCTGGTTGTTTTGCAGGCAACGCTGCTGCAGCAGCGCCGAGCTCGGCAGCAATTTTCTCCAGGATCTGGTCCCTGGTAAACTCCACGTTGGATATTTTAGGATAATCTGCAATATCTACATTCTCATCAAAGTATGGAATTTTGTTAAACAGACGGCTGAGTTCAAAAAAGAAGTGGGCCCTTAACAACCGCATTTCTCCCAATCTGGTATTTTTTAGGGGTACCTCAGCTTCGGTGACAGCATTCAACCTGCGGATTGCACTATTGGCACGCTGAACGCTACGGTATAAACTAAACCATTTTCGGTCTAATAGCGCGTTTGAAGCATACACCGCTGTGAAAGTTTCAAACTGGTTAAATTCACTGATATCACCAATTCCGCCACCTCCTTTGTAAGCCGTCTCGGCGCGCACATCACCATAAACCCAGTTTGTAGTCGGAGAAAGGAATGTACCGTCACTTCCTTCGGGGCCGGCAAGCGCAGCGTAGGCAGAAATACAAAGCGCTTCAATCCCATCTGGCGAATTCAGTAATTCGTCACTTAATTTTCCTTTTGGTTTGCTGTCCAGAAAGTCTTTTTTGCAGGAAGTAAATACAATCAACACTGCAAATATTATATAGCTAAATTTCATGATTTTATAATTAAAGTGGCCACTTAGAATCCAAAGTTAAATCCGAAAGTAAAGGTCCTTGGCAATGGGTATGGATAACCAAGACCCTCTGGATCAGCACCTGTGTAGTTCGTAATGGTAAAAAGGTCTTGTCCCTGAATATATACGCGAAGGTTTCTCAATTTGACTTTGTCAGCAATTGCTTTAGGAAGTGTGTAGCCTAACTGTGCGTTTTTCAGTTTCAGGTAAGAGCCGTTTTCTATAAAATACTCGGAAGTCCTGGCTTCGTCATTTAAATTTACTGCGGTTAAAGCAGGTATACCGGAGTTGAAATTAGTTGTAGGATTCCAGGCCTCTAACAACCTGGTTCCATGGTTACCAGTCCATAACTGGAAGAAATCCGTATAGAATTTTGAGTTATTGTAGGCATCCCTCACCATCCCGTTTACAAAAAATGAGAAATCAAATGCCTTATAGCTAAGTGCCACATTCAATCCGCCAATAAACTTAGGCTGATCGGAACCCAGCCATTCCATGTCTCTATCGTTAATTAAGTGGTCGCCATTGGTATCAACATAACGGATTCTACCCAAACCTTTTCCCGGCTTATTGATACCGTCATTGAGTTCTTCCTGCGTGCGATAAATTCCGTTTGTCCTAAAACCCAGCCATGATCCCAAAGGTTGTCCAACAATTGTTCTATCCTGGCCGTTTCCGCCCCCGTAGGTATAATAAATATCATCGGGCACGGCAGTCACCTTATTTTTATAAGCCGTTGCCGTTAATGTGACACTATAGTTGAAATCCTTTCCAATTACATCTCTCCAGTTCAGGATTGCTTCAAAGCCTTTGTTACTTAACGAAGCTCCATTATAGGCCATAGACCCGCCCTCTCCGATAATACCAATATAGGGTCGGTCAATCAGCATGTCATCGGTTTTCTTCACATAATAGTCTACAGTGAGGTTCATTCGACTTTTCAGCATCGCCAGGTCAAGACCAAAATTGGTCTGGGTAGTTACCTCCCATTTAATGTTAGGGTTTCCAGTTCTGTCTTTAATGATCCCATTTGGAATTGTGCCCCTGTTAATTCCGCCAATATCATAACCTCCCATATTGAGGTTGGTTGAATATTTGGTATAAGTGGCTTCGTTATCTAACAGGTCGTTTCCGTTCTGACCCCAGCTGGCCCTAATTTTAAGGTCAGAAACCAGGCCCTGGTTTTTCATGAAATTTTCTTCACTCACGCGCCATCCTGCTGATACTGCTGGAAAGACTGCTGCATTATTGTTCTTTCCGAACCTTGAAGAGGCATCTCTTCTCACAGTACCCGATAGTAAATAACGGTCACTATATGCATAGTTTAATTTTCCAAAAACCGAGTTGGTTGCCGTCCTGGATGCAATACCGGCATTGGTCTGAGCTCCGTCACCGGCACTGATATAAAGATAATCCAGGGCCTCGATAATAAAGTTCTCTCTTTTTGCCCCTAATGATTCATTAATACTTTCTTTGGACTCAATACCCGCCAGCACATTGATGTTGTGTTTATCAGCAATAAGCGTATAATTGGCCGTATTTGACCATATCCAGTCCTGGTTATAGTCTGATGCGGTATTTAATATATTTTTATCAACCGAGCGGTCGCCCTCACGCCATTTTGGCTCAAAACTAGATCCGAAACCGTTCCGATAATTGATACTATAATTAGTCTTCAGCACCAAATTTTTAATCGGCTCCGCTTCCAGGTACATATTCCCGAAAATACGCCATTGCTGATTTCTGTTATCCCTGATCTGATCAAGGAGCCTTACAGGATTGGGTTTGTCTCCTATTCCCTGGGTAGGACCAGCGTAGCCTCCGTTAATATCGTACACAGGAATAATTGGATGTTGGGCGATGGCGAGCTCCTCAATGCCGGCAGGTTTAAGTTTTTCGTTCCATTTACTCAGATTGAGGTTCTGGCCAATTCTCAAACGGTTGTTCAAAAAGTTATAGTCTGAATTCAGGCGCCCGTTGATCCGTGTAAAATTGGTGTACCTGACCAAGCCGTCCTGATCAAAATAGTTCAATGAAAAGGCTGAAGCTCCGTTTTTGGAGCCCTTTGCTACGGTTAGGTTATAGCTCTGTAAAACAGCTGTTTTATAAACCTGATCTGCCCAATCCGTATCACCCGACCTTATAGTTTTCTTTTGATCAATAAATTCCGGGATCACTGGCACATCTCCATTTCCGTATAAATCATGATTTGGTTTAACACCATCATTTTTATAGGCAGTCCAATAGCTTTCGCCCCATTGCTGAGCATTGAGCATTTTTATTCCGGAGTGGTAAGATTGCGTAGTTAGCTGGGCATCAAAATCAACCGTCAACTGGTCCTTTTTTCCTTTTTTTGTGGTAATAATAATCACCCCATTTGCAGCCTGGGTACCATAAATTGAGGCCGATGCGGCATCTTTAAGGATCTGGATAGACTCCACGTCATTTGGATTTAGCAGGGTAGCAATATTATCACGTGTTTGAACACCATCAATAACATATAATGGAGTACCATTGTTTATAGTGGTTACGCCACGGATGCCAATACTAGTACCTACACCACCCGGGGTTCCGTTATTGCTCACATTAACACCTGGAACACGTCCCTGAAGGGTGGATATAATATTTCCTGTGGGGATGTTTGCCACATCCTTCATATTAACTACCGAAACTGCACCTGTTAAATCCTTTTTCCGTTGTGTCTGATAGCCTGTCACCACTACCTCGTCCAGGTTTTCTGAATTGGGTTCTAAAGCTATATCTATTTTTGTTCTGTTGCGTATCGAGATTTCCTGGGTTGAATACCCCAGATAAGAGATGATCAGTATCGGATCGTTGCCAGAGACGGATAACGCGTACTGCCCCTGGTTATTTGTGCTGGTAGCAGATTTGGTTCCTTTGAGCAAAACACCGACGCCGATCAATGTTTCTCCTTTGTTATCCCTCACTGTTCCAGTAACGGTTATATTATTTTGGGCGCTCAGTCTCTGACAAAAGAGGCCGGTTATCAGGAGTAGTAGAAAATATCTTATTTTCATTTCCTTGTTAGAATTAATTGTGAATGGTAAGAATTGACAATTGTAACCTTGTCATTTCCCTATTTGGTTAGTTAATGGCGGCAATTACCTTTTGGCTAGGGCGGTGCAGTATCCTTTTTGCTCATATCACTGGTTTAAATTATAATTGGTTGGTTTATTTATAAGGTTAACTTTTCCGGGGCACACCATTTGCGCTTCCAGATAAATCTGTCAAAATCGAATTTTGAATATTCCGGGCAGGCGCCAGACTGGGCAGTAATAAATGCTCCCATAGCTACTGCATAATCCAAAGTAACTTCCAACGGCTCACCTGCCAGCTTCATCGCCAGGAAGGCAGCTAAAAAAGAGTCCCCGCTTCCTATTGTATCTTCTACATTGATTGCATATGCAGGATATTGGTAAGCGAGGGTCCTATTATAATAGGTTGCGCCCTGTGCCCCCCTGGTAATGAGAATTTCGCCTATGCCGAACTTGCTGAAAATGGCATCAATACAATCCAGCTCACTCGAGCTGTGAATCCCATTCCATTCTGAGAGTATGCTTAATTCGGCTGAATTAATTTTGACTATATCGGCATAATTGAGCAAGGCTGACACAAAACCGGGGCTATAATGTGGTGCTCTGAGGTTCACGTCAAAAACTTTATAACGGGCATGGGAAAGCATTTTAAGCAGTGTGGCACGTGAAACTTCGTTGCGGGAGCCCAGACTTCCAAACACCAATGCGTCTGAATTTTTGATCATGTCCTCCATTTTGTCTTCCCAACGGATATAATCCCACGCAACTGGTGCCACAATTTCATAACTTACTTCTTTCTCTTCGCTGATCGTAGCCAGTACCTGACTGGTTTCATGCTGATGATCTATTTGTATATTATCTGTTTTTACTCCTATGCCGTTTAGAAAATCTAACAATTCCTGACCAGATGCGTCATTTCCAATACTGCTGATTAAATGACTGGTCAGTCCCAGCTTATGCAGGTGGTAGGCTACATTCATTGGCGCTCCGCCTGGTCTTTTACCGTCCGGCAAATTATCCCATAAGATCTCGCCATAACATACTACTGATTTTATTTCAGGTGAATTCATATTTATAATCGCTAATGCATGATTAAGTTAGTCCCTATTTGCTCTAATGATTTGCCTTTAGTCTCTGGCATTAGTTTCCACACAAAAAGCAGCTGAAGCACCATCATGGCAGCGAAGAAGAAGAAGGTTGTTGCCCCACCTAAACTTTCTGCTAAATACGGAAAGCAGAATGCTATAATTGCCGCCATTACCCAGTGTGTGGAGCTGCCAAGGGTCTGCCCTTTTGCACGGACGGAATTTGGAAAAATTTCTGATATAAAAACCCAAATCACAGCACCTTGAGAGAAGGCAAAAAACGCGATAAAAAGCATTATATAAGCAGGAATTGCAAACCCTGAGAAGTTATTTGTATAGAAGGTAAACCCAACGAGGAAAAGGGAAGCAACCAATCCAAAGGAGCCCACTAGCATCAGCACCCTTCGGCCAATTTTGTCAATGAAATTGATGGCGATTAAGGTGAACATAAAATTAATCATCCCTATTCCTACGGTTGAAAGCAAAGAAGAGTGCGCACCCAGGCCAGCCATCTCAAAAATCCGGGGAGCATAATAGATTATTGCATTGATCCCGGAAACCTGGTTGAAAAAAGCAAATAAAATAGCTAGTATAACTGGGGTTCTATATTTTTTGGAGAAAAGGTTTTCATCATTTCCAGAACTTGATTTCAGGGCTGAATTTTGGATAGAAGCCAATTCCTCATCACAATTCAGCGGATTGATAACCTTAAGTATCCTCAAGGCAGCTTCTGTAGCTCCTCTTTTTAACACCAACCATCTCGGACTTTCAGGTATAAAATAAATCAACACAAAAAAGATGAAAGAAGGGAATGCCTGAACCCCAAGCATCCAGCGCCATGAAGAATCACCTCCCTGACTGATCAGATAATTGGACAAATAAGAAATCAATATCCCTAAAACAACATTAAACTGGAACAAGCCCACAAGTCTTCCCCTCTTATGCGCCGGAGAAATCTCTGATATATATATCGGTGCAGTTACAGAAGATATGCCAACTCCAAGTCCGCCAAGAAACCTGAAGGTTAAAAATACATGCCAGTCTGTCGCTAATGCCGTTCCTATGGAAGAAAGCAAATAAGCTATAGCTACAAAATACAAAGTTTTTTTTCTACCGAAATGATCTGAAGGCCTTGAGCCAATTAGCGAACCGAGAACAGTTCCTATAAGCGCAATGGAAATGGTAAATCCATGTTCAAAAGATGACAAATGCCAGAATTGCTGGATTGATTTTTCCGCACCGGAAATAACTGCTGTATCGAATCCAAAAAGAAAGCCTCCCAAGGCTACAACCATGGACCAGGCCAGGACGGAATATTTTTTCATACTAAAGTTATATTGGTTAATGCTTGCAAAGTAGATCAAACGTGAATAGAAAGACATTGAAATCGTTTCTAAAAACTATAATTTAGCCTTTAAAATATATCATTGAAAATCAAACACTTAACAACATCAGGATAATTGGAAATTACAAAGCTTTCGATTTTGAATCATAAAAACTATGGTTTTGATACATGAAATTTAAATACCAGAGGGATCAAAGCCCGCCGGTATTTTAGTTATTGTGGCCTTTTCTATATATTTAAAGCAAATGTATCGGCAGGCACATTGAATAACCAAATATTTGATCTTACTATTCTGTTCTCGCAGGAGGAATAATACCATGAAAACCATATTCAGCCCCCTTAATACTATTCTCTTGATATTTCTGCTTTGTCTTAGCCTTACAGGTTGTGAAAGGCAAAATGTAGAGCCTGTCTACACAATTGGTGTATCTCAATGTATAGGCTCGGATTTGTGGCGGAGAACTATGCTCGAAGAAATAAAAATGGAACTTTCCTTACATCCAGGTGCAGAACTTATATATATGGATGGAAATGGGAATAGCGAGCTTCAAAAAAAGCAGGTGCGCGAGATGATGGATAAAAGGATCGACCTTATGATTATATCTCCGAATGAGGCACAACCGCTTACCCCTATTGTAGATGAAGTTTACAACAGTGGTATACCGGTCATCATCATCGACAGGAAAACTTCTTCTTCTTCTTACACTGCTTATGTAGGAGCAGACAACTTTCAGATTGGCAAAATGGCGGGTGAGTATACAGCAGAAGCCTTGAGGGGTAAAGGTAACGTTATAGAGATCCTTGGACTTCCGGGTTCCTCTCCGACAATTGAGCGGCAGCGGGGCTTTAGTGAAGGTTTGAAGAAGTACCCCGGCATTAAACTTATAAACCAGGTTTATGGCAACTGGCTCAAAAAACACACTGAAAAACAGCTGGCTGAAATCAAAAATTCTTTGATAAATATAGATGCTATTTTTGCACATAATGACCAAATGGCTTCGGGGAGCAGAAAAGTTTTGAACGATCTTGGGTTATCAAAGCGAATTAAAGTGATTGGCGTTGATGCTTTACCAGGGCAGGGCGGCGGCTTACAGATGGTACGCAATAAGATCATTACTGCCAGTGTATTGTATCCGACTGGAGGAAAAGAGGCCATAAATACCGCATTTAAAATACTAAACAGGGAGCCTTTTTCTAAGGTAAATATTTTAAATTCCCTTGTTATCGATTCAACCAACGTTGATTTGATGAAACTCCAGTGGGATAAGTTCATTAGCCAGCAGAAGGATATAGAGCGTCAGGGAAGTCTGCTTGAAGAACAACAAATACTATTTAAAAACCAACAGATGGTGCTTAACATCACGGTGATTACACTTGTTCTGTCAGTGGTGTTTGGCGGTCTTGCACTATATGCATTGATGGAAAACAGGAAAATTAACAAAAATCTGGAAGTCACCAACCTCGAAATAATTAATCAGCGAAACCAGCTGATTGAGCTGTCCTTAAAAGCAGATGCTGCAACAGAGGCTAAACTGAACTTCTTCACCAATATGTCACATGAATTCCGCACCCCTCTTACGCTTATTCTGTCACCACTTGAAGAACTGATGAGCAGTCAAAAGACCAAGGTGACAACAGAGAGAAACCTCGAGCTCATTCATAAAAATGTGTACCGGTTACTTAGACTCATCAACCAGTTAATTGACTATAGAAAAATTGAACATGATAAAATGCTTCTTCGTGCCTCTGAAAATAATATTGTATCCTTTTTAAAGGATATACTGGAGACTTTCGAGCACAGCGCAAAAAAGAAAAATATAGATCTCAGACTCGTTACAGATGCACAAGATATCAAGGTATGGTTTGACGTACAAATGTTGGATAAGGTTATATTCAACCTTTTGTCAAATGCTTTGAAATTCGCTCCCTCAGGCGGCGTCATTTCTGCAGAGATTATTCACGATTCAGAATCTGTATTTATCTATATAAAAGACAACGGACCAGGAATCGCTGCAGAAGAGATTGACCATGTATTTGAATATTTTTATCAGTCACAAACAAATTCATCAAAAGGGTCTGGACTGGGCCTGTCATTATCCAAGGAATTGATGAAACTCCATCAGGGAGATATTACGGTGGAAAGCACAAAATGGCGGGGGACCAAATTTAGGATGCGGCTTCAACTGGGAAATGCCCATTTTGCTGATGAGGAAAAAATAAAAGGAGAAGCAAGCAAAGAAGCCCTCTATGAAGAGGCTAAGATTTATACAACCGGACTGATTGAATCACCAGGGTTAAGAAATCAGGATGCATTGAGAACCATAAAAGAACAATCGATCCTGATTATCGAAGACCATCATGATCTGCTAAACTATTTAGGTAATAGATTAGAAGAAGAATATGAAGTATTCCTTGCTGACAATGGTGACCAAGGCATAACTTCAGCATATGAACAGGTGCCGGATTTGATCATATCAGATTTGGTAATGCCCGGAATATCAGGAAAAGGTATTACAGAAAGATTAAAATCTGATGTCCGGACTTCACATATCCCTGTTATAATATTGTCGGCACATGGAAGCGTTGAACAACAAATCAATGGCATGGAAAGTATGGCTGACGCTTATATTGTAAAACCGTTTAACTATGAGTACCTGTTTGCAACAGTGAAAAGCCTGTTGAAAAATCGTTCACTTCTCAAAAGTCACTTTGTTAGCGATATTAGTATTCCAGGAAAACAGCCGCTATCAAAAAGTCTGGACAAAAAATTTGTAAATGACTTTGCCGGAATTGTAGAACAGAACCTGGCAAACGAAAACTTTAGCGTAGATGATATCAGTAGAGAGATCGGTATTTCACGAGTTCAATTATACAGGAAGGTTAAAGCCCTGCTGGACTGCAGCGTGACCGATTATATTATGAACCGAAGACTTAAGAAAGCAAAATATTTGCTGGCTAATGAAAGATATAATATAGCAGAAATTACATACATGGTAGGCTTTTCTTCTCCCAATTATTTCTCTACTGTTTTTAAGTCGAAATATGGAATGCGGCCAACTGAATTTAAAAAGAGTCAGACCAAACCCTCTTAACTTTAGTTCAATTGACTTCAATTTATTTTTAAAAAGATAAGTTAACAACATTTAAATGTTGTTTAAAATCACCTTTGCAATACACCTATTGTTACTTAATACTGAAGAGCGAACAGATGGCTGGGATATCGTTACCAATAGAGCTAAGGCAACAGAACTGCAGGTAGTGGTTTGGAGCGGTGAAGCGGAGCTTCGTGACCTTTCCATCATCTTCTATCTCCAGAATATAGAAAGAGTGGAGATGGCCTCCTTTCAGATCCGCAGATGGCAGCGGTCAAGCTCAATAACAAGTTCGTTAACCAGTTGCTGAGGGAAAACTATGAGGAGGCCAAGGCGAACCGTACCTTGCTGCTCCTGATCTCCTCAAAATATATTGTTAATTAGCAAGCACTAACATTACTTATTTAAAATCAATGAGTTCCGGTTCATTCAATAGGCAGCCCCCATCTATGACATATTTGACATCAATTTTGTAGTCCCCAATATTAGTTTACATCCGCAGGTATAAATTATATTTTATACCATTTTCAATGGGAGTGTATGTTGCTCATTTTTGAATGTTTTTTGAACCTGGTCCGTCTGGCCTTGCATGATGAGTATAATCGCCTAGTAGGCTTATGACCAAATTACGCTCTTTGAACCACCACATGCCATCCACACGGGCAAATTTGTCTTCATAACGACCGATAATGATCGGCTGAAGCGGAAATTCCCTCTCAAGATCCTGTTGGAATATCGTCATATAAGAAGATGCAGTTGCAATCTGGTCATCAGCATCAATTTTCAAAACTGTGTTTGTAGTCAAATGTGCCGTACGAGGTGTTCCATTCGGGTATACCTGTAAATTATCAATCAGGTGCTGTTCAATATTCCCTGGGCCATCTGCGACTAACCCAGTAGATATAATTTTTCCGTACTTAAATAACCCGGCTACACCGGCGAAGTTAGCCGCGTCTAAATAGTGGGTGTACTGTGCGATAAGATTTTCAATTTCTCTTTCGCTGCTGATTTTATAACTTGATTGTTCCATAGCAAAACAAATTTTTAATTGTTGTGATCATTTTTTGTTCCTGACGTTTACACCAATGGTATTGTGCCGCCGTCGACTACATAGTTGACGCCTGTGATGTAAGCAGCAGCAGGTGAAACCAGAAATCCAACCAGTTCAGCTATGTCTTCCGGTTCGGCCATTTTGCCCATCGGGATACCCCCTATCTTATCCATCATGACTTGTGTAGCTTCATCAACTGTTTTACCTAATGCACTGGCAAAATCACCTAAAAAAGATTTCATTGCACCTGTTTTAACTGGTCCTGGAGAAACGGTCAACACACGTACGCCTTTGCTGGCTAGTTCATTGGATAGGCCTTTACTATAATTATCTAATGCGGCTTTGGCTGCACCGTATGGCATATTCGCCTCCCACAGTGGTAGTTGACTGTTAATAGAAGAAACGTGAATAATTACGCCTTCTCCAGCTTCCAGCATTTTTGGTAATAATGACCTGTCCAAGTTAACTGGTGCCATCAGATTTAATTGTAAATCATTGTTCCAGTGTTCGTGTGTTAATGTACCAAAACCGCCACCCGGGCTGCTTGTTCCACCAATGTTGTTTATTAAAATATCAACTTTTCCAAATTTTTCGTGGATTTCATTAGCGATTTTATCGCTTTCACCAACTTTAGCGAGGTCTGCTGCGATAAAATGATAGGATTGATTTGCATCATCTGGCTGACTTCTTGCAGTTACAATAATAGTGGCACCTGCATCTGCGAGTCTGTCTGCAATGGTTTTTCCAATTCCTTTAGTACCGCCTGTTACTAATGCTATTTTTCCGTCTAATCTTGTGTTTGTTTTTTGTGAGTTTGACATTTGTTTTATTTTTAAATTGTTAATTGGATAATTGTTTATTATGAATGATGATAATTTCTTTTTCTGTGCTCACGATCTTTATATTAGATAAATGAAACGTATGTTTCAAATTTGTTTAAAAAAATATTTATTATTAAATTGATGTTACCGGGTCTCTTAAAATGGTTTTTAAATGTTCCTGACTTTGCCCGTATTCAAAATGGATCAGGTGAATTTCATGGTGCATACCTGATTTGACCAAATTATTCAGGGTAGCAAAATCCTGCAATTTGGGTAATGTCTCTAATTCTCCTGCGAAGGGACCTAAGTGCATGACCTGAACACATTTTCCGGCATTATAAGTAAAGTGTTCAAATTCGGTAGCAAAAGCAATAGTACTACTTTTTTGAGCAGTGACTTTGATGTCGTCTTCTGTAACAAATTCCGGAATAAGTACTGCAATTCTATAGTGAAGCAGGGATAAGTCAACTTTTGTATAAAAATCGCCAATATCGACATGTCCTTCTTTCGCATCAAACCAGTAAAAAATCTCGACAATATTATTTTTAAATGCTTTCTCCGTACCCTTAAACTGGTTTTGAAGTTGACTAACAAATTCGAGTATTGCCTTTTTCTTTTGATAGAAAGTTGTTGTACCTGGGCTGCCGCTTCCCGGAATGGATAAATAGTTTAATTCTCCGAATTGTACTATTTCCGGTTGTGTTTTAGCAGAGTAATAACTGCTTAATTCGTTTGGGAGATCTATTGTATGCATAATAAAGGATTGTTGGTTTAGTAAAAGATTATTGTCACCCATTTAATAGGAACTGTGTGATACTTCATTTTTATCTGCTGTTTGTGAATAATGAATGGAAATAAAGATACATAAATATTTAAATCGTTCGTTTCAGAATTATTTATTTTAAGTCATTAAACAGAATCTGCTATTGCATTCTGCTCATCATCTAATCTTTGATAATGTTTTCAAGGATAGAGGTAAGCTCGGATGGTTTTGATATAAACGGACTGTGCCCCGAATTAGTAGTAAATGTTCTTGTAATGCCTGCATCCTTTGCCATTTGCTGTTGAAAAGGGTAGCTAATCGCATTATCAGCGGTGGTAAACACATAGTATTTTTTTCCGGCAGCGGTATAGTTGTCGGTAGTGTACTTTAGCGGTGTAGCGAGCGGAATAACTGGTTCGGCTCTGTAATGATCCAGCACAAATTTTTGTTGTTTATCTGTCCCGTCCTGGATAAATACTTTTGGGAAATTTATACCTGGATTTGTAACCCCAGCTAATGTCTGATCTGCACTAAATTCCAATACTGGTCCTAAAAGCGAAGCTTTATCAATACCTGCATAGTCCAGAACACTTTTTCCGGACTGGGGAATAAAACCTGCTACATAAATCAGCTTGCCAATTTTAGCCGGTATTTCAGCGGCTGTTTGTGTGATCACAGCACCTCCTAAACTATGCCCTATCAGGATGACAGGTTCATTGAATGAATTAATGACCTCTTTTACCTGTGCTACATACCCGGAAAAACTGAGTTCATTAACCGGCGTATTATCTTCTCCGTGTCCTTTCAGATTAAGTACGTTTACCTGGTAACCTTGAGCTGTTAGTTGATTTTCTACTTCCTCCCAGGCATAAGAGGCCTGCCAGGCTCCGTGTACCATTACAACAGGTACTTTTTTCACTTCCATTTGCCCATCGTCATCTTTAGAACACGATGAAAGAACCATTATACTCAGTAAAACCAATCCTATTACTGAGAATAGCCTGGTTACATTTGTTGTTTTGTTAACTGTATTCATTGTTTTATGTTTGTTATAATATTCTTATATTATTTTCTATACAGGTCCATATGCACTGGCTTGCCCGCCGTCAACGGCAATAATTTGCCCGTTTAAGTATGAACAGTCCTCACTTAAAAGAAATGCAACCACTTTTGCAACTTCTTCAGGCCGTCCTAATCGTTTAGCAGGGTTCATTTGTGAGGATTCTATTTCTTCGGCTTTTGGATTTTCAGGGTTCATGATTAGAAAGGCCTCCTCCACCATCGGCGTATAAATAAAACCAGGCGCAATGGCATTGGTAATAACCCCATCTTTGGCATATTCGATTGCCGCAACTTTTGTTAATCCTGCCACTGCATGTTTAGTTGCCACATAAGCGGTTCTGTTTGTTTTTTTATTAAGTGTACTCATGATATATTTATTAGTTTATCCTTTTAATATTATTTCCAACCTCCGCCAACTGAGCGATACAATTCAACTGCCGCTTCCAACTGCGCGCGTTTTAGTTCCGCTGACTGCAGCTGGCTTTGCAAAACATTCGATTGTGCGGTAATCACTTCGAGGTAATTGGCCATACCATTCCTGAAAAGAAGTCCTGCCTTTGTTGTGGCTTGTTTTAGCGTCTCTGTTCGCTGGTCTGCGACAGACCGCTGTTGTGCTAATTTATCAATCCTCACCAATGCATCAGATACTTCTCCAACGGCGGTGAGGACCTGCTGACGGAACAAGATCACCGATTTTTCCCGCTCAATTATGGCGCGTTCATATTGAGTTTTCAATCGTCGCTTTTGAAACAATGGCTGAGTAAGATTACCCATGGCATTTCCGAACAAGGAAGCAGGGAGCGTGAACCAGTTGCTTGCCCGGAAGGAATTGACGCCACTCTGGGCCGTAATAGTCAGTGCAGGGTACATATTGCCCTTATTTAACCCAACCTGTGCATTTGCCCGGTCAATTTCCAACTCTGCACTTTTAACATCAGGACGCATATTCAATAGCGCAGCAGGAATTCCTGCACTGATTGACTTTAATGGAAAAAACTGATCCAGTGAACCCGCACGCTGAACCGGCCCTGGTACTCTACCCAGCAGGAGACTGACGGCATTTTCCTGTACGGTTATATTTTGTTCAAAGCGCGGTATTAACTGCGCAGCAGTTAATTGCTGCGCCTGTGCTTGTTGGACAGCTAACGATGTTACCTGTCCGGCATCATACTGTAACTGTATAATCCGGAGCGTGCTGTCATTAAGGGCAACGTTGTCTTTGGCAATTTTAAGTTGAGCATCCAGCATCAGCAGATTATAATAACCTCGCGATATATCCGAAACAAGCAGTGTCTGCACGGCTTTTCTTGCTTCGGTTGTTTGGAGAAAAGCAGCCAGCGCGTCCGATTTCTGGTTCCTGACTTTACCCCAGATGTCTGCTTCCCAGGAGAGGGCCGCAGCAGCTGTATAGTCTTCTACATGCTTACTCCCTAAAAACTGACTGAGGGTTAAGCCATTTAAACTATTGTCTGAAGGGCGGCTGGTTGTGCCCGTAACAGTTAGATTAACGCTGGGGAGATAACCAAGTCTTGTCTGCTGCAATAATTTGTAAGCGGCGTCGATGTTTCTGATCGCAACCTGGAGGTCATTATTTCTTATTAGCGCAGTATCAATCAGCACCTTCAGATAACTTTCCTCCAAAAATTCTCCCAAAGGTAACGAACCCACTGAAACGGTATCATTAGATTGGGAACTGCGATAACTTGCAGGAAGGATATTCACTGGCTTAGAAATATCGCTGGAGACCTTACAGGAACTCATCGCGATCAGAATGCCGGTCAATAAATAGGTAATTGGCTGTTTTATAAATGCTTTTATTTTCATTTCACTAATGATTGGGCGTGATTGATCTGTTGCTTAAAATTTACTTCAGTTCCCGGCAGGTCAAATAATTCCTCTTCATCAGGATCCAGGTCCGTAGGGATTCCCGTGAACCGTTCCTGCAACCCCTGGAAAATCACGAATAAAACCGGGATAATTAAAAGTCCAAGCACAACCCCTGCAACCATGCCGCCGGCCGCTCCGATACTGATCGAGTGGTTACCCTGAGCCGATGGCCCAGTTGCAAACATCATTGGAATCAAACCAACAACAAATGCTGCTGAGGTCATAATAATAGGTCTGATCCTTGCTTTTGCAGCATCAAGTGCAGCATCAATAATGTTTTCCCCATTCTTGCGCCGCTGTAATGCAAACTCTACGATCAGAATTGCATTTTTAGCGAGCAGGCCAATCAGCATGATCAGCGCTACCTGTACATAAATGTTATTTTCGACACCCACAAGCCCGATGGTGGCGAAAACACCGAAAATACCGGCGGGGATAGAAAGCATCACCGCAAATGGCAAAATGTAACTTTCATATTGGGCCGCCAGCAAGAAGTAAACGAACACCAGGCACAAGATAAAGATGATGACAGACTGTCCGCCGGAACTGATTTCCTCTTTTGTAATACCTGTAAATTCATGGCTATAGCCTGTCGGAAGCTTGCTTGATGCGACCTCTTTCACGGCATTAATTGCATCACCGGTGCTAAAGCCGGGCTTTGGAATAGCATTGATTTTAATAGAATTGAACAGGTTATATCTGGATGCCATTTCTGTACCGTAAACCCTTCTGAGTTTAACCAGTGTACTAACCGGAACACTTTCACCGGTTTTGTTCTTCACATATACGCCATCAATGGCTGAGGGATCGGTTCTGTTAGCTTGATCAGCCTGTACCATTACTCTGTAGTACCGCCCAAAGCGATTAAAATCGGACGCCTGGGCAGAGCCAAAGTAGGCCTGTATTGTCTGGAGTATATCTTTTGTGCTTACACCAAGCTGATCGGCTTTCACATCATCTACCTCAAGTTCTAATTGGGGATAATCGGCTCGGAAAGTGGTAAAAGCACGCGCAATCTCTGGCCGCTTCATCAATTCAGAAATAAAGTTGTTACCTACTGTACCGAATTTTGCCAGCTGACCGCTGCCAGTTTTATCCTGCAAAACAAATTCAAGTCCGTCAATATTGCTGAAGCCGGGTACAGTTGGAAAAGTAAATACAAAGCAATCTGCTGTTTTGATCACTGCAAGCTTATTTTGGATAATGCCCACAATCTCATTAATGTCCTTTACTGGTCCGCGATCTTTTCGGGGCTTAAGCAGCACGAAGGTAATGTTGGCAGACGGGCTGCCGGTGAAGGTCAGCAAATCAAAACCACTGGTTGTACTAAGCACACGCAGATAGGGTTCATGGAGCAGGATCTTCTCAATCTCTTTAGCGACCTTCACATTTCGATCAAGAGAAGCGCCTGGCGGGAGTGATACAGACACTGCGATAAAGCCCTGATCTTCTGAAGGGATAAACCCGGTTTTAGTGCTGTTCATCAGTAGACCTGTAACTAGAATCAATATGGCCAGCCCGGCCATGCTTATCCATTTATGGCCTATAAGGAACCGCAAACTTTTGCTATAGCGGGTAGTCATGTTGTCAAAGCTGGTATTAAAACCCTTAAAGAACCTTCCGGCAAAGCCTTTCCGATGTGACCCTTCATCTTCCATGTGGACACTTTTTAGAAATAATGCAGCCAGGGCAGGACTTAAGGTTAGTGCATTTACTGCCGAAATGACGATTGCGATGGCCATGGTAAATGCGAATTGCCGGTAGAAAACGCCAGTAGATCCTTTTAAAAATCCCACCGGCAGGAACACCGCTGCCATGATCAGCGTAATGGCTATGATCGCTCCTGAAATTTCATGCATAGCTTTGATAGTAGCTTGCTTTGCGGGAAGGTGGTCATGTTCCATTTTTGCATGAACCGCCTCGACAACAACAATAGCATCATCAACTACAATTCCTATAGCCAGGACAAGTGCAAAAAGCGTCAGCAAGTTAACCGTGAAACCGAATAAGTTCATGAAAAAGAAGGTACCAAGTATCGCCACCGGCACTGCAATTGCGGGTATCAGGGTAGAGCGGAAATCCTGAAGGAATAGGTAAACAACAATAAATACTAGAATAAATGCTTCAATCAGTGTATGTTTTACCTGGGTAATAGATTCATCAAGAGCATCTTTAGTGTTGTAAAGAACGATGTATTTAATTCCTTTTGGGAAGTCTTTTGCTGCCTTGTCCATGACCTCCAGAATTTTTATCTGAATTTCATTGGAGTTTGAACCGGACAACTGGAAAATGCCAATCATAAATCCGGTTTTACCATTAATGGATGTACTGCTTCCGTATGTATAGGAGCCGAATTCAATCCGCGCTACATCTTTAAGGCGAAGTACTGAACCATCTGCATTTGCCCTGATCACTATATTTTCGTAATCTTCGGGCTTGCTTAATTTCCCTTTATATTTGATGATATATTCGAATGCTTCTGAACTGCTCTCTCCGAATCGCCCTGGTGCTGCCTCCAAGCTTTTATCCTGTATGACAGCCATAATCTCTTTAGGCGTTACGTTATAGCTGGCCATTTGCTGAGGCTTGAGCCAAACCCGCATAGAATAATCTTTATTTCCTCCAAGCATAGAAACAGCACCCACGCCTTCAATCCTTTTAATTTCCGGAATGATGTTAATCTGTGCGTAATTGACCAGGAAGGTGTAATCATACTTACTGGTATCGTCTGTGATCAGATCGACAGACATTATATTGCTATTTTGCTGCTTTGTGGTGGTAATACCTTGTTGGATAACCTCTGGGGGTAACTGGCTTTGCGCCTGTGATACCCGGTTTTGTACGTTGACTGCTGCCTGGTCGGCATCGGTACCAAGTTTGAAGTATACGCTGATCACAAGTATACCATCATTACTGGCCGTAGAGTTCATGTACACCATATTCTCCACACCATTAATAGATTCTTCCAGGGATGGTGCTACCGATCTTAATAAGGTTTCTGCATTTGCTCCCGGATAGGTGGCAGTCACCTGAATTGCCGGAGGAGCGATATCCGGAAATTGCTCAAGTGGTAACTGGGTTAGACCTAATACACCCAGGATTACTAATAAAACCGATATAACCGTTGCCAGTACCGGGCGCTGTATGAATTTTTTAATCATGATAACTTATTTATGATTTTGGTTAGCGGCTAATGGCATATTGGTGACGCTCTGCGGTTTGATTTGGTCACCTTCTTTTAAATGTTCGGTACCGGAGATCACGATTTTGGTACCGACCTTTATTCCTTTACTTACAAGGTAATTTTTGCCACTTTTACCGGTTATGGTAATGGGCTGTCTGCTCACCTTGTTGCTGTCATCAACGGCAAAAACAAAAGTTTTGTCCTGCAATTCAAACGTAGATTCCTGAGGGACCAACGTTGTATTTTCATGGATCAGGCTTAAACGGATTTTTCCGGTATTGCCTGATCGCAGTACCATTTCTGGGTTGGCAAAAGTGACCCGTAAAGTTACGGCGCCTGTGTTTTTATTAAACTGGCCGTCTACCATATCGATCTGTCCTGGTTGAGAATAAACACTATTATCGGCAAGGACCAGCCTGGCTGCCGGCAGATTTTTTAATTTTTCATCCATAGTAGCGCCCTTATAAAGCGTTTTAAAACTGATGAAGTCGCTTTCGCTTAGTGAAAAATATACATGGACCTTGTGAATATCAGAAAGTAGAGTAAGCGGCATAGGATCATTAGAGCTGACCAGACTACCCATTTTTTTATTAAGCCTGCCGATGTAGCCGCTTACTGGCGCCCTTAATTTGGTATATTCGAGATCTATCTGTGCTGTTTTAACATTGGTACGGGCCTGTTGCATATTTCCTTCTGCAGTTTGCCGGGCTGAATACGCCGTTTTCAACTGGTAGTTAGAAATAACCTTGTTCTGGACAAGCGGGGTCAGTTTATCTATTTCCAGATTGGCATTAGCCAGTCCGCCTTCCAACGCATGGAGACTTGCTTGAGCATTATTTAATCGTTCCCGAAATGGACGGTCGTCCAGTTGAAACAGCAGCTGACCTTTTTGTACATATTTACCTTCATCAACTAAGACCTCCTGAATTTTTCCGTCAACCTGCGGCCTTACTTCAACATTTATTAAGCCCTCAATCGCTGCAGGATATTCTTTAAATGTGGTCACCGTATCAGTGCTAACTGTCATAACCGGCAGCTCTTTGATACCGGAAAGCTGAAGTGGCTGATTATCGCTGCAACCCACAAAAAGGATTGCTAATATTAGTGGAGCCAGGTATTTTGTTTGAAGAAACGTAAATAGCCCTCTATCGAGTCTGGGTATGAAAATCAACATCATGAAAATTTATTGGTTTAAACGTTTGTTGGTTGTGAAGCAAGGGCATTTATCCCTCTTCTATATCAGGGTTTTTCAAGATTTTTTATCAGGAGCAATAAGGGTATCAATAATTCCAGAGATGGCTTCTGTCAAGATTTGTTCACTTATTTTATGTGGGACAGGACGCCCGATCAGGCTAATTGATATCAGGCCATGCACTAAAGACCAGCATGCATAATAATATTTTTGAATGATCTCACCGGCTTTTTCAACCTGACCCACCAGCAAGCCAATTACCTGGGAGAAAAGTGCAGCGGGAAGCTGTGAATCTGTCAGCGGCTCATTAATATCGCAGCAGGTGGTTTCTACGCCAAACATAATTTGATAAAGGTGTTGCTCGGCAAATGCAAAATCCCAATAGGCGGTCCACATGAGTAATAGTTGTGCTTTAGGATCTTTAGTGTTATTGCGTGCCCTATTAATTTTTTCCGAAAGCTGCATGAAACCCCGCTGTGCCAGTGCCTGTAGCAACGCCTCCTTGCTGTTGAAGTACTCATATATTGAGGGTGGAGTATACTCTATCGAATCGGCAATCTTTCGCATACTTAACGAACTCCAGCCTGATGCTTTTCCGATAGTGAGTGCGGCACTTAGAATATTACACCTGATATTTTCTTTATGCCTGTTAATTCTTTCTTTGCTTCCCATAGTGACTTATCTGTCAGCATATCATCAAATTGATATAGCTTTATTAACAGTGTAAAGGTATGGGCCACTTAGTCTTGGAAATTTGGCATAATCAAACGGAAATATTGCAATTTCAAACAATTATGGCCTTACGGAAACCAGTTGGTGTGACATGACCATGTTTTCTAAAAAATTTGATAAAATGTGCCAGGTCTTCAAACCCTAAGCACCAGGCAATTTCCGTTATATTCCAGTCCGTATGATGCAGTAGTAGCTTTGCTTCCTGAGAAATCCGGTCTGCGATTAATTGTGACGTGGTTTTATCGTTCACCTCTTTTAGGGAACGATTTAAATGATTGACATGAACTGATAAGGCATCTGCGAACTCTACGGGGTGCCGCAGATGCATGCGAAGATCCCTGTTTAAAATGGGGAATTGTCCTTCCAAAAGTTCGTGAAAGCAGGCAGCAATACGTAGAGAACTGTTGGATTCCCTCATATGCACCTGAGGCGCGGGTTGTAGCTTTAGCGTGTCCAGTATCAATTGTAGCACCTGCGTTCTTAACACATCATATTTGTAGCCGAAATCCATATTCATCTCCACTTCCATTTGCTGAAAGACCTTGGTAAAGGATTCCATTTGAGCAGCTGTAATTTCTATAAGAGGGGATACTCCAGGTTTGAATAGGGGATAATCGCTAATATTGGCAAACTGATCAAAGAAGTGTTCTTTGAAAACACAGAAATATCCTGGATACTGTTCACCCATCGGCTCAAAACGATAAACCATGTTTGGTCTTGAAAAAAGAATAGCGTACTCTTTATATTCAATGACCTTGTCGCCATAGTAAATGCGGTTATGACCATGATGAAGACTTATTTTATATAAGCCTTTACGGTTATAAGGCTGACAGAGGAGCTTTTGGTCAACAGGTGCATGAATTACTTTAAAATCGCCGGGAAACGATTCTTCCTTTGACACCCAATTATTGTTGTTATTGATAAGGTCTGCTGTTATTAAAGGTTGTATGTTCATATCTGCTTTTTATATGTTTGATCCTTGAGCTGTTTGATTACAAAGTCCCACGATGTTTCACCTCCTTTTTCGGGTTGAATGATGAAGAGTAATGCCCGTCATTAAAAGATGCTTCTCGCTTGCCGTAATCTCAGACAAAGATAGGCGCTAAAATGAAACGATTGTTGCAGAATTTGTCAGTACATCATCATTTCATATTCCTCAATGATATCAGTAAGTAACGTTCATGCAATCTGAAACATACGTTTAAACATTAACCATTGGCAGGTACATCGAAAGACCGCAAAAAGGAATTGTAATTATAAAATGACATTAAAACAAAACAACTGTTTTAAAATTAACTTATGTTTGCACAACGATATGGCAAGAAACGTAGAATTTAACGAGGATGAAGCAATTCAAAAAGCTATGGAAGTCTTTTGGAAAAAAGGCTATAATGGTGCCTCTGTACGTAATCTTACCGATGCAATGAACATTAACAGCAGCAGTCTGTACAATACAGTTGGAGACAAACATCAGCTTTTTGTAAAGTGTATACGTAATTATACGCAAGGCAGAATGCGGGATGCCGTTTCCCATGCCAGTAAAATTAAGTCGCCTCTTAAGGCAATCACTAATTACATTAATGATGCCGTCAATGCCATCCTTTACAATAATGAAAGCTGTTTGGCTATAAAAACAACCTTTGAGGTGGCGGCATCAGATCCTGATGTGCAGGCAGTACTTAGAGAAGACAATGAATTTACGTACGGTTTTCTGCTTAATTTGATCAATAAGGCCATAGATGCGAAAGAACTTGACGCTAACACTGATGCTGAGGTGGTTACCGACTTTATTATCATGATGTTTACTGGCTGGCATGAATCGTACATTCTGCATAAGGACCCGACAAAAATAAAGAAAATGGCAAAATATCTTATTAAGCAGATTTCAAGCTAATTTTTTTGAACAATATTGAAACGATTGTATCAGATTAGGATTCGAATTTTATATTCATATTAAAAAGTTGATGCATAACGTCAAGATAAAAGATAAGGCAAATGGGAAAATCGACCGAACTACAAAGTAACATTTACTCATAACTATCATATCAAAATCTTATATTAAAAAACAGTAATTAATGGAAAACACAGAATTAATCTCAACCGAATTAACAGGTAAAATTGCTTTGGTAACCGGTGGTACTAAAGGAATAGGGAAGGCAATTGCAGACCGGCTGGCACAGGCGGGAGCTACAGTGGTGATTACTGCAAGAAATGAGCCTGCAGATAATCAGTACGGACATCATTTTATTAAAGCTGATTTAGCCAAAGCAGAAGAAACAACACCTGTTATCAATGGAATTTTGAAAGAATTTGGAACAATAGACATTCTTATTAATAATATGGGTGGATCGAGTAGTCCCTCAGGTGGCTTCAGCACTTTAACAGACCAGCATTGGGAAAGTGACTTACATCTAAATTTGCTAGCCCCGGTACGAGTAGACAGGGCCATACTGCCCACTATGCTGGAAAAGAAAAGCGGAGTTATTATTCATATTTCGTCGTTGAGTGGTGTAATTCCTTTATGGGAATCTCTGGGCGCATATGCGGTAGCGAAAGCAGCATTAATTAACTACAGCAAAAGTTTATCGAAGGAAGTTACCCCTAAGGGTGTACGCGTATTGACTGTGTCTCCAGGAATGGTGAAAACTGATACTATGGATGGTTACCTGAAATCTTTATCAATCGAAGCCGGGTTAAGCGTTGAAGAAATTACACAAAGTGTGATGGATAAGCTAGGTGGCATTCCAATGGGCAGAATGGCAAATCCGCAGGACATTGCTGAAATGATAGGATACCTGGTTTCGCCAAGGGCGTCATACCTCTCAGGAGCAAACTATATCATTGATGGCGGTTCGAACCCAACTGTTTAATATAGAATCTTAAAACTTGTCCATCCTGATGGGCCTTCTACAAAAAGCTAAAAGAAGATGAATCAAATTAAAACCGCCCTGGTAACCGGGGCAAACAAAGGTATAGGACTGGCCACTGTGGAAGGATTGGCAAAACAAGGGTATAAGGTATGGCTGGGATCGCGGGATTTTTTCCGCGGTCAGTCTGCCGTCGAAAAGCTTCGTGCCATTGGTCTCGATGTCCATCTGCTCCTGATTGACGTTGCCGAGGATACCAGTGTGAGGAAAGCTGCCAGTGATCTGGCTGATCAAACCGGACACCTGGATGTTTTAATCAATAATGCCGGTGTTGCGTTGAACCTGAAAAGCCCTCCTACTCTTGAAAGTTTAGATGTTATCCGAGAAACCTATGAGATTAATGTTTTTGGACCAGTACGCGTAACACAAGCTTTATTGCCTTTGCTAAAGTCTGCCAAGCAGGCAAAAATAGTAATGGTTAGCAGCATTGTGGGCTCCATAGGCCTCAGTTCTGACCCAGACACTATTTACGGACAAGTCAATTTCATGGGCTATTCGAGTTCCAAGACTGCTTTGAATGCTATTACTGCTGCTTTCGCCAAGGAACTTGGACCTGTAGGAATAAAGGTTTATGCAGTTGAGCCGGGGCACATAAGGACAGACCTCAACGATAATACAGGAACACTCAGCACCGAGGACGGAGCCACCGTGCCTTTGCGTTATGCAACAATGAAACTTGATGTTCCAAATGGCGGTTTTTTTGGACCTGAAGGAATATTGCCCTGGTAACTGACTATGCAATTATAGTTTATTGATTTACATATATTATAATAAAATATGAGCGAAGCATTGAATCTTAATGATGCGATTCACAAATCTGAAAAAATAAGGAAACTGTACCATCAACTGGAACTTGCCTATCACGGCAGTGAATGGACTATAGAAGAAGATGCCCTTGCATTTCTAACTGATGCAGGATTGGTTGGCAGGTTCATCATGTCTCAACAAGGACGCTGGCCAAAAGAAAATACAGAGGAACAGCTATCCCACAAATTAGCAGAATGTATCTGGTGGTTGATCATAATTGCTAACCGTACAGGGGTAGATATTAATCATGCCCTGGATGGTTTTCTTACTAAAACTGAAAAACTTTTAAATAAATAATCTATGGTTGAGGAGCCTATTCCCGGTAAGCTCCTGATCTATGAATTACTGAATGATCTGATTGATATAAAAGGGTTTAGTGGCGCATCAGTAATTACACTAAGAAGGTGATGGTTGCAGCCACCCTAATCCAACTGTTTTTTAAAGCGAGAACTTAGCAAATCTATTACCGCATCATTATAAAAATCCCTCAATCATACATATTATGATTGAGGGATTACGGTCAGAAAAGGTTAATTTTCCGTTTTCGCAGTAACATATTTGTAAATCGCCACTCGTACATAAAAATCTGCAAAAGCTGTAGCAACGGTACTAGCAGCTTGCTGATAAGCTGTTTGCGCATCCAATACTTCAGAAATAGTAGCTAAACCCGCTCTGTAATTATCCTGATTGACTTTTAGGTTTTCGGTAGCCTGCTCCAGGTTATCTTTTGCATAGTGAATTTGAGTGAGCTGATCTTTTACATCATACCAATAGCGAATAATTCCTACCCGAAGTTGGTTTTGACCGTCCCTAAAATCATTATTGGCAATTTCTTCGTTAATTCTGCGCTGTCGGACCTTCTGTTTGCCGCGTCCCCATAATCCATTAGATATTGGTATGCTAAGGGTTACAAAACTTGCCGGAGTAAAATTACCTCCTACATTATTGCGGATGGATCCTACTTGTGCTGCACTTAAACCAACTGCCAGGCTTGGCAGATTATCACCACTAGCTAAACGAGTTTGCAGTTTCTCACCAGCCAGTCTTTTAGTCAACAACTGATAATTGGCATTTCTGTCTAAAGTAGTGTCGGGCAGTAATGCAGGCAATACCAAGGTATCGATTTTGTTTAAGGTATCCTGCATTACCATCAGTGAGTCGAATGTGATGCCAGTATACATTGAAAAGTCAAGCAGGGCCACACGGCGGCCATTTTGCAGTTTGCTTTTGTTAACCAACAGCTGGCTTAGCTGAACTTTTACTTTAAGCAAATCATTGCGGGCAATTAAACCAGAGGCTAACATGTCTTTTTGCATTTTGAGCACGGTGTTTAAGAAAGTTTCGTTCACCGTCAGCGTCTTCTGCTGCTCCTGAATGTTCACCAGATTCCAGTATTTCTGTTCTGTGAGCAATAACACCGAATCTGCAGATTGCTTTTTCCGGATTTCGCTCACTTGCAGTTGCAATTGTGCAAGCTGGTTTCCTGTTTTTATTTTACCACCAGCATAAAGTGCCTCTGTGCCAGTAATCCCTAATACGTATAGATTGTTAATTCCATTTTCCAGTAAACCCGGTATAGGTGTAACAAAATCCTTAAAGCCAAACAGCCCAACCCCTGTGCCGCTGACCGAAGGTAGATAATCGGATTTGGCGGCAACTACATCGGATTTTGCAGAATTTACACGCAGCTGCCCATTTTTAAGGGCATAGCTATATGCAATTGCTGCTTGTTTACTTTCTTCCAGTGAGATGGTGTGCTGCTGAGCATTGACCTGCAAAAAGGTTAATAGGAATATGGATATGACTAATGATTTCATGATTGTAAACTTATGCGGTTGTGGTTTCTGGTAGTTGATTTTCCGTGTTATTTTGGTCTTCTTTGCGAAAAAATAACCAGTACAAAGTAGGCAGCACAAATAAGGTAAGCAACATAGACAACAGTAACCCAAAACAGATTACCGTACCCAGTGGGCCCCACAATGACGACCTGCTGATGACCATCGGTATGACACCAACGGCCGCTGCCGAAGAAGTTAAGAAGATTGGCCGCATCCTACGTTCGGCAGAAAGTTTAGCCGCTTCAAATACCGATTTACCTTCGTGCAACCGTAGCTCTTCTGCAAAGTCTATTAAAATGATACCGTTTCGAACTACAATTCCGCATAGCGCCAGCAACCCAAGGAATGAAGTAAAACCAAAGGGATACCCCATGATCAAAAGCCCAAACGATGCACCCAGCAAGCTCAATGGCATGGTGGTGATACTGAGCAGGGCATGTTTAAGGTGCTTAAAGTGCCACAGCAGGATCAGGAATATCAATACAATACTCACGCCCAGGGCAATACCCATCGGCCCCTGATTTTCTCCCTGTAGCTCAAGTTCTCCTCCATAACGGAGTTCAACACCGGCAGGAAGTTTTATTTTTTCAATTGCCGGCTGCAGATCTGCTAACACAGCATTGGCGACTGCCTCTTGAGTGACATCCATACGCACGGTAAGGGTCCTTACGCTATTTCGGCGCGTAATCTGACCCTCATTCCAATCTGTATTAATATCTGCGACCTGCCTTAGCGGAATAACAGCTTTGCTTTGCGGAGATACAAGATTAAGATCGCGCAGCGCCGAAATATCACTTCTGAGCGTCTTAGGAGATTTGATCTTTACATCTATAGCGTAGTTATTTTCCCAGACCTGTGTGGCTGTGATCCCTTCGGAATGCATGGCTACGGCATTAGCAATATCACTCTTGCTTAAACCCAGTCTGGCAGCTTCACCCTCTTTTATGTCTATCTTAAGAGTTGGCTGGATCTCGTTATAATCTGTTCTGGCCCAGGTTACTTGTTTATGTGTTTTGCCAATTGCTAAAACCTTATTAGCAACCTCTTTCAAAGACGCAATGTCATTTCCACTGATCCTTACCTCAATAGGTGCCAGCGCATTAATCATGTTTAGTTGTTTCATCCGAACATAGGCAGCCGGAAATGTGTCGCTGTATTTGTGCTGATAATCAATGATCACTTCAGCCGTTGCCTCTTCTGATATTGTTTTGATTAAGATCTGGGCATAGTTTTTTGCAGGAAGATTTGGCGCATAAACCGAATGGAAACGAGGTGAACTGCTGCCGATAAAGCTGGTATAATTCAGTATACGTTTGTCCTGTTTTAATATCTTTTCCATTCCCTTGACTACACTATCCGTTTGCGATAACCTATAGCCCGATGGCAGATAAATTTCCATTGCAAATTGGTTTCGCTCAACCTTAGGGAACAACTGTTGCGGCAATACGCCCATAATACCGATGCCGACCACGACTGACAGCACTGCGAAAAACACTGTTAACTTGTAGTGTTTCATAGAATTGCCAATATGATTATTGAAAAAGTCCTGCAGGCGGTCCAGGAAAGATCTTTTGTCACCGACTTTATTGTGCAATAAACCTTTTCTAATAAATAGTGTATTAAAATAGGGCACGACCATCATGGAAATCAGCAGCGATAGTGTTAAGGCAATCACGATCGTTACCGGGAACAACCGTATAAAATCTTTTGCTGTCCCAGTCATAAAAAATGCAAGGGGGATAAAAGTAGCCGAGATGGCAAGCGTAGCGGTGAAGACCGAAGGAAACAATTCCTTGGCACTACTTATAGCCGCATCCCAAACAGACATGCCATGATCCAACTTTTCTACATGGTTATCAATCACAACAATAGGGTCATCTACTACGATACCTAATACTACAATCAGCGCAGCAAGGGTAACGGTATCCAGTTCAATACCGGCCATATACATGATACCCAGCGTTGCTGCTATTGTAATCGGTATTGTTGCCGCAGCAACCGCGGCAACCCGAAGAGGTAGCAGAAGCAGTGCAACGCATACCACACCGATCAATGCGAAAGCAAATTCTTTCATGAAATGACTGATCGAATCATCCACCACCTCCGGCTGATCGGCCAATTTTACCAATTGAATATCTGCCGGAAGATGCTGTTTTACTTTTTCAATGTGCTCTTCCAGTTCTTTACCAAACTGCACAATATTTTTGCCGTTAGTCATTTCCAGGGAAATCACAATGGATTTGGTACCATTAGAAGTTACATAACTCTCAGGCTCATCATATTCGCGTTTCAGCGTCGCCACATCCCGTAAACGAATTGAGTTGCCGTTAGCATCTTGCCTGATAATCTGTTCAGCAATTTCAGCTTCTGTTTTATAATAAGTACTTAAATGAATTGGCAAGTCTATCACAGCGCCCTCTTCTTTACCTGTAGCGCTAATCGCACCTTCATTTTGCAGTACCTGCATTACATTCCTAACAGACACGCCTTTTTGCACGAGTTTGTTGTTATCTACATATACTGTCAGCTGCTCATTCAGATTGCCTGTATGGGATATTTTGGCAACATCCTGTACCTGTCTTAATTCTGCCTCTATATCTTCAACATTACGAAGGAGTTCTTTATACGGACGTGTCTTTGACTCTACTGCCATCAGCAGTGCGGAGGTATTTCCGAAATCACTGTCGATATAAAACCCTTTGACCTCTTTAGGGAGTTGACTTTGGAGTACCAGCATCCCGTTTTTTATCTTGTTCCAAAATGCTTTGGTTTGAATGGCATTTTGATTATCCGCCACCTCAACAAAGATGTACATCAAGCCATCACGTGAAAAGGAATAGGTTTTTTTCTTATTTACTTCGTTGTTACTGAACAGGTATTCCTCTACTTTTTTGGTCAGCTGCTCTTCTACCTGTTTGGATGAAGCGCCAGGATATTGGCCCACAATTACACCTTGCCTGATAGTGAAATCAGGAAACTCGTTTCTTGGCATATTGAATAACCCAAACAAACCAAGTAGCACGAGTATCGCCGATAATGCAAGCGGGAATACATGGTACTGTATTGCCCATTCAATCAAATTTGAGTTCTTTTTCATGATCTGCGCTTATTTGCTTACGATTACAGGAGTTTGATCGGCAAGCTTCTGGTAACCTGAGGTAATGACTTGCTCATTACCTGAAAGCCCGGATTTGATGGTAATGCCCTTACTGTAAAGCTGGCCCGTAATTACATTTTTCCTCACTGCCTTATGCTGGGCATTCATGATGAATAAAAAGTTTGTCCCTTTCTCATCTACCTGAACAGCTTGTACGGGTATAATTATTTCTTTACCATCAGTTTTTGCATTTCTACCTGCAGCTACACCAAACGAAACTTTACAAAGCATGCCCGGCCTTAACATTAAATTGTTATTGGGCAAAGCTATTTTGATATTATAATTTGCGCTGCCATTTAATGCCAGAACGCCTACTTCGGTAACTTTACCTTGTAAAGACTGGGCACCTAGCGCTTCAATTGTAATTGTTGCAGGGGTACCGGCTTTGTATTGGTTAATTTCACTTTCTGGCACCGCAACCATGACTTTTACCGAACGGGTATCTAACAATTGTAATACTGGTTGGCCGGGACTTGCTACTGCCCCTGCTTCTGCACTCTTATTCCCAATGTATCCACTTACAGGGGCATAAAGATGGGTGTGGACTATATTTTGGTATGTTGCACGGGCAGCTGAATTGGCTTGTTCATAGTTGGATTTGGCCTCGAGCATTTTAATCTCGGCAATACTGCCTTTTTTAAAGACTTCGTTGACACGTGTATAATTTTCCTTTGCCAACTTAGCCTGTGCCAGCTGTCCGTTATATTGGTTACGGTAGGTAGTTTCGTCGACAGATCCCACCAGCTGGCCCTTCTTTACATAATCACCAGACTTTACAGGGAGTGATAAAATTGTTCCTGAAACCTGAAAACTCAAGTCGATTGTTTTTTCTGCCTCAAGGGTTCCATCGTAAACAATACGATCATTGACTGCGGATGCTTCATCTGCCAAGTTAATTACTTGTACAGCCAGGGTATCTGGGGTTGACTTTAGCTTTGTGCTGTTGGCGCAGCCGGTAAACCATAGGGCAGTAACTACTGCTCCGGCCAGTGTGATCGTTGTTTTCATTGGGCTAATTGAACGTTTTATGTTTTATTGTCGATAATATTTACACAGTGTTTTATTGAAAACATATATACGAAGGCCTACTTGATTGATTAACAACGTAAATATATTTAACAGAACAATTGTCGACAAATATACATTATTTGTTTTTATTTCAATTTGAATTTTAATATCATAATTCGACTCAAATAGCCTGTGTGATTTATATTCATGTTAAAACCGCTATGTCATGAACAAATTTTGTATTTTTGTCGACTATGAAGAGAGTAGAATATGATAAAGTAAGAGAAGAGATTATCTCTGCTTCAGAAGCCGTCTTTGAGCGCTATGGTTACCTTAGGGTATCTATGCAGGATATTTCTGATGAGTGTAAAAAAGCGCGTAGCACACTATATCATTACTTCAAGAATAAAGAGGAGGTATTGGATGCAGTGTGCGATAAGATGTTTTCGACGTGTATAAAAGAAAGTGAAGCCACCATCAGTAAAAGGCGCTCTTTTTCGGCAAACATGGAATCCTATAATATCACCAAATTAAAAAACCTTCGGCAAATTGTGCTACAATATAAATTAGCTATAGACGATCTAAGGTTAGATCCCTCGGGCTTTATGTTCAAGTTTAGAGGTTTTGCCGGGGAACAGGTTACCATTATAAAGCAGATTATAAATTGGGGAATAGAAAATAAGGATATTGCTGACTTGAAAGAAGAAGATATCCAGTTCTTAGCAGAGACACTTAATGTTGCATTTATAAGTTTTGAGCAAGAGGTACTTGTATTTGGAAAGTTTCCTCAAAGCGATGTTCAGATAGCTTGGTTAACCCAAATAGTGCATAAAGGATTGTTATAAAAACGTTGCGAAATCCGTATAAGACAATTAAACTTTAAATCTTTAATGTCATCCTATTTGCCTTTAATTACATTATTATTAAATAAATCATAAACAATACTGCTCCTATTATAATATATAGCATTAATTCTATCGTCTCCATTTTTTAAGATTATCAATCGTCCGTCAGGTTGAAATTCGGGGGGAAAAGACCGATGGTTGGACGCGGTCAACAATATAGGTTGACAAACGAAGTAATGTCGCCATAACAAATGAATTATTTTATTAGAACCGCTGGTCAGAACTTCACAGCCTAACAACAAATCTACAATGAATGTTTAAATAATAAATAATGTAGTCTTTCTATTATATAATACTATTCATACTAATTAGCACAGTTATTGCATTGGATTTTGCTTTTAAATGATAGTGTCTGGTTATTAATTATGAAACTGAAGTTACATCCCTGTCTGTTTTTTTTAACACTCGTACTCTTTCTTTATCCCTCAATAACAATTGCCCAGCAACCAGCAAGGAACCTTACAGACAGCTCAGCGGCTATACCAGACACGCTGCTGTTCAAAATACAAACTGCCCAATCCACCCTTAATGAGATTGATGCCGCCAACCAGAAGAGCTGGGCTATAGACCGCATTAAAAAAGACTTTACTGCTTTGAGTGCAGACCTCAAACCAGTAAAGACAGATCTTGGAGATACGGCTATAACCATTGATAAAAAGAGCCTGCTCAGCTACGAACTGTTACTGAAAGACGCACAGGAAAAGCTGGTCAAATGGCAGGAGACGTTATCAAAAAGAACGGGCGATTTACAGCGGTGGTCTAAACAAGTAATTACCCTCAGTGATGATTCGTTATTAACGATATCCGCAAATGATACGACAGACAGGGCATTGTATAAATCCCAGGTGGCCTCCCTGAGGGTTAAATTACAGCGTACCGGGGAAAATACCAATTTACAGCTGGACAGCATCAGCAGGTTGCTGGCCGATGTAACGGCAGCTATAACTACGGTGGGCGACCTGCAAAGTAATACTACCGATCGGTTAAGAAATACAGGTATGAGTGAAGTAAGCAGGGAGTCACCCTATATCTGGTCGGCCCCCTCTACCAGCCTCAACAGCAGTATCGGCGAACTGGTAAGATCCACCTACCAGGGACAGAATAAACTGCTGAGCTATTTCATCCGTTCCACATGGGACAACCGTACGTTGCTGCTGCTTATAGGTTTAGCCTTTTTTTTCTGGATAAGAAAGAACTTCAAAAATGCAACTGTGCCCGGTACAAGGAAACAGTTGGGCGAGCTTAAATTTGATTATATCAAACCTTTTCCGCTTGTTGCAACTATAATCCTGCTGCTTACGCTCACACCCCTATTCGAACCAGACGCCCCCTCATATTTTATCGAGCTGATACAGTTCTGCCTGCTACTGGTACTTTCGTTCCTGTTCTGGAAAAAACTGGATAAGCCTGCACTCCGCCTTTGGTTTATTGCTGTAGGGCTGCATATCATGATTATATCAGCAAGTGCGATGATCAACGATGCAATATGGATGCGGCTTGCGCTGATACTCATCAATGTCTTTTCGGTTTATTATGGTTTGCAGGTATATAAGTACCTGAAGGATGCGACATTTGCCACGCGTTTTGTGAGAACTGTGTCATTCATCTATCTCACGCTGAATCTCCTGGCAATCCTGTTTAATGTATTCGGACGTATTACCCTGGCAAAGGTATTCAGTATTACTGCCGTGATCGGGCTTACACAGGTAATCTGTTTAGTTGTTTTTGTGCAGATTTGTTTAGAATCAATGGATCTGCAAATGAAGGTAAGTTCATGTTCCAATGGATTATTTTCGCGCATCAACGTTGCCAAAGCTCATGCTTCTATAAAGAAGTTTTTTACCTGGTTATCCATCCTCTTATGGTGGATCGTGTTTATGATCAACCTCGGCATCGCAACAAGTGTGATAGGACTGGTCACTTCTATTATCACTAAAGGTAGGGTGTTTGGAAGTATTAAGTTTTCGCTGGGTAACCTGCTATTCTTTTTACTGATTGTATATATCACGAACCTGATGCAAAAATATATCGGTTTGTTATTTGGGGATAAAAAGCTTCAGTTTGAAGAGAAGGTAGAACATAAGAGCTCCAAGCTTGCACTGGTAAGGTTGATTATTATCCTGGCAGGGGTAATGATGGCGCTTGCTGCATCGGGCGTCCCTATGGATAAGCTGACGGTAGTACTGGGGGCTTTTGGTGTTGGTATCGGTCTCGGAATGCAAAATATTATCAACAATTTTGTATCGGGGATTATTTTGATCTTTGAGAAGCCATTCCGGATTGGTGATTATATCGAGCTGGCCGATAAAAAAGGAAAAATACAGGACATAGGGATCCGTTCCAGCAGGATGTTAACAGCTCAGGGTTCTGATGTGATCATTCCTAATGGGGATTTGCTTTCAGGGCGGCTGGTAAACTGGACCCTTAATAATGATTATATAAAAACAGAAGTGACATTCAAGGTGGGCAGCCAGGAAAACCTGGATGCGTTGAGTAAAATAGTGGAAGAGGAACTAAAAAAACTCAGCGGTAGTACGGTAGCTAATTTAAAGCCGGAAATCCTGGTCAATGCCATTGCTGCGGATAGTATTGAGCTTAAAATACTGGTGTGGATTAATAATATCTATATTGAAGCGGGGTTTAAAAGTGATTTCTTAAAGCTGCTACTGGCAAGTTTTACTGAAGCGGGGGTAAAAATTCTGTAATCTATTGAAAGATAACTGTTACTGATCCTTCGCTCAATAGTACCTCCATAGAATTCGAGTTTTTACTTCGTGTGATTCAGCAGATTTAGAATGCGGTCAACTCGGTTGAATCTGCGGCAGAATAATCTGCCCCTCTAATTCATCCCCAACGGCTTCATACCGACCCGCCAGATAAAAACAACCCGCTAAGGCAGCGGTAAGTGCGTCGATCTCATCGTGACTGACACCAATGTCCGTAAACTTACCTTTTATACCAATATTTGCCAGCCCCTGAATGAGGTCCGGAAGGCTTTTATGCTTCCTTGGCAAGCCTAGAATATCCTGTGTCCCGCCAGGAAAACATTCAATGACGGTAAAGCCCAGACTTCTAAATTCCTGCGCTAACAGCATGCCACGCAAGGTCAGCTTTTGCATGCTGCGTATGAGGGTTGGATACGACCGGATACCGCGTTTGCTGAGCAAACGCTCACATAACCTGGTGATTCCAAATTGCTTTCTCCCAGGATCATCATCATAAACGGTTAGCCTTCCAATAGGTAACGATAAGGGGGAGTCAATGGAGATCAACGCAGGATTTATAATGGTTGTCTGAGCAATCAATTCCGAGTCGGAAAAGACTCTTTTGGTTTCTGCAAAACCATCTTTTAGCGAAGCCCAGCCGGATGCTTTTTTCTCCGACCCGGTTAAATCTATTCCAATAACGGTTAGCTTACCCGTTAAGAGAATCTCTTTTACAATTTTCATATTATCCATTTGTAATTAGGTTATTCCATAATTCTGATTGGTCCTAAGACGCTTATTGTCTGATTTATTCATGTCTTTTTAGAAGGTTGGATCAGATAGTGTAATTTACAACGCTAATTGACATTAAACTTATCCTGTCCGGGATTAGCAAAATGATAAGTTCCCAATAAAGCAATTTTTATTTTTTCTTTTGGGTGGGTTAAATTCTGCTGACCAAACCCGTTGTAAACTGTGCTGAATGAAATAAAAAGGAACAAGTGTAAGGTCTTCATCTGGCTAACTTAGCAAATTGCCTGCCCGCTTTCCAACCCATATACTCGCGAAAAACTGGTATTCGTCATATCTCCGTTGCATGGCAGCTCTTTTAGCCAGCACATTCAGGCGCCATAATAAGAGGGCCCATATCCAGAAAGCAATGGAATTTTATACGATTACCATTTTGCAACAAAACTTGCCGGTAGCCAGCCTGCCATTTACCTAGTAGATGCCCTCAATGTTGTTTTGGTAAATTACTTTAAAGTCGAAGATCATAGATATCTTAAGACGGGTGCTAAGTAATTTACAGTCTCGCAATACAGCATGGGTTTTAGGAGGTAGTTTCCACCACTTTCCGAACCAAAATGTCCAGACACACTTTGCAGAAGTTTCAAGTACTCTCTTGCTGTTCACAAGTTATAATAAAGGTCCAAAGAAGCCGACGACACGGGTTATTTGATTTTTTTCATTGTATTCAAAATAATCCATGCCCTCAATAACTTTCTTGTTAGGCATAATAAGTTCCCACTTAAAACGACCGCTGCCGTGATGACAGTCTGCCTGAGAAACTAAACTAAACTTTCTCCCTGGCAACTCTTTGTAAAAGTTGTAAATCACTTCCACCAACTCACCAATTCCTATTGTCAAAGGAGTCTGCGGATCAATATAAGTGCTGTTCTCAGACCAACATGTAGAGAGTGCTTCATGAATGGCGGCAGGACTCTCTTGATTCCAAGCATAAGTGTATTGGCGTACTGATTCTTCTATAGTTATTTGAGTATTCATAAAAAAGTGCCGATATATTTAAGACTACTTAATTGGCAACTACAAAGAACCATACTATAAGCCGGAATAAAATTAACCTAGTTTTATAAACCAAACTTATTCGAAATTTCAATATCACCTGGCATCATGATCCTATAACCAGACTGCGCTATTCTTATATGCACCGTCTTAAGCCTCTCCTTCCTGTTCTATAGTTTGATTTCCCCAATTAGTTATTGCCTCTAAAACCGGCAATAAAGTTTTGCCAAAACCAGTAAGACTATAAACAACCTTTACAGGTGGTTTTTCACCATAAACTTTTCGTAACACCAAATTATCTTGTTCTAATTGCTTGAGTTGTAAACTTAAAGTCATTTCCGTAATCGCAGGCATTTCCTTGCGGAGTTCGTTATATCTCTTTTCCTGGTCTTTCAAGTGGTACAGAATAACCGCTTTCCATTTCCCTCCAATGAAATCCATTGTAAGACTAACTGTACAGGGGTACGTCTTACCCTTAAGTGTTACAGAATCGTTAAGACATTCAGTTTTCATAGTATTAATTTATACCTATCTATTTTGATAGTTATTGCAAACTTAACTCACTATAGATAGTTTTGCAACTCAAATTATTATAGTATGGCACTGATCATTTTAGCACACCCGAACTTTGAAAACTCTGTAGCTAACAAAACTATTGTAGAAGAACTTCAAAACACTAACTTAAATATAGAAATAAGGAATATTTACAACTTATACCCTGACTACAAAATTGACGTAAAAGCAGAGCAGAATGCATTGTTGAGACATCAGACCATTATTTTCCAATATCCTATTTATTGGTATAATATGCCAGCCATTTTAAAACTTTGGTTTGATACTGTATTTGAGTATCAATTTGCTTATGGCTCCAAAGGTGACAAATTGAAAGACAAAAGCTTTGTACCAAGTTTTACCATCGGGGCACCTGAATGTGAATATAACACACTAGGTGATCATCATTTCCGTGTACACGAATTTTGTAAGAATCTAGAACAAACGGCTTACTATTCAAAAATGAAATACGTTGACCCTATCTATTTTCATGGAACATCTGTAGTTGCTGGTTATACAATTGAGGATGTTAAGAATAAAGCAAAAGATCATGCTACAAGATTGATAGCACGATTGAGTGATTTAAAATCAACGAAGTAGAGTACATTAATGTATTTAGAGGTATATTCCTATTTTGTCAGACTCTTGGACATCGATTGTTCCTGCAGGATCTTTTTTTTGGTAGATACCCCTTTATCGAAATCTATATCCCATTCTGTCCCCGATTCAGGGTGAGAAAGCAGTAAGGTGGTATGTAATTGTATCTACAATATGTGAAATGCAGGCAGCGCAAGGCAGCGGAAGTTTGTATGATTACGAAGAGCCTGTATCGTGTAATTACAGGCTCTTTAATTCATATCACATTTTACACGGCTGTACGAAAAGTGCTAATTGGCAATATTTTCAACTATTTTATTTAAATAGGCCTGCTAAAGTTTTATTCAATTGTTCCCCTCTTAAATCTTTACCTACAACCTTACCTTCCGGATCGAGCAAGAAACTTGCCGGGACAGACTTCACTCCATAAGCTGTTGCCGCAGTATTTGACCAGCCTTGTAATTCTGATACATGCGTCCAGCTTAAACCGTCAGCTGCAATTGCTTTTAGCCAGGCATCTTTTTTTGAATCGAGAGATATACCCAGGATCTCAAATCCCTTGTCATGGTATTTTTTGTAAGCAGCAACTACATTGGGATTTTCTTTTCTACAGGGACCGCACCAGCTTGCCCAAAAGTCAATGAGTACGTACTTACCTTTAAAATCAGACAGCTTCACGATTTTTCCATCTTTATCTGCCATTACTATTTCAGGAGCAACTCTTCCTTTTGCCGTTTTCGCATCAGTTTGCAAGGCAGTCTTAATCCGGCTGCCAATCGCTGACTGCTGAGTCTCTTTATTTAATAAGCTGAAAAGCTCGGTTGCCACAGAAAAATTGGGGTAACCTATAAAACGATCATATATAATAGCTGCGGATCCTGCAGAAGCAGGATGTTTAATGACATAATCTTTTACAGCGGCAATGTTAAGGGTATCCAAAATCCTGAATTCCCTGTCAAACCCTGCGCGTGTTATTGAATCCATTTTCCCTGATTTTTCTGCATTGTCCAATCGCCCATAAATGTCACCTGCTTTGGCGGTAATTCCTTTCCACGGACCTTCATAAAAGCCCATATATACATCCTGCGCAGCAGAACCTTTGATTTTCGGTATGGACAGGCTATCTGCCGACTTGTCAATATTGATCGCTGAATTTTCGAGGATAAACTGGATCGGATATTTCAGGTTGTTATTGCTTAAACTATAAAAGTCGGGCTGTATCACTGATCCTTTAAAAGTAAAAGTACCATTAACAACGGTGGCAGAATCTATAATAACTGGCTTGCCATCAATCTCGTGACCAAGATATATCTTGCCTGTAACGTTGGCAAGGTTACCTTTCAATAAGTACTTGCCATTTTGAGCCAGGGCCTGTCCTCCGTAAAATACGAGTGCGGCAAAGGGAACAATGGCTAATGTTCTTTTTAATATATTATTCATTTTAAATCGCTTTTAATTTTGGTGATCACTTCTTCCAGGCCCATGTTTTCCAACACAACAGTCCCATTTTCATCTAGTAAAAACATAGCAGGAATGGCCTGTATCTTCCATGCATTAGCAGTAGCTCCTTTATCCAGAAAACTTGGCCATGGCAGCTTTTCTTCACCTTGCGCCTTTAACCAGTCGCCCTCTTTTTTATCAATAGAAATACTGACGATCTGTAAACCTGTATCCTTAAACTCTTCATAAGCTTTTTTGAGGTTAGGAATAGACTTACGGCAGGGCACACACCATGATGCCCAGAAATCTACCAGTACATATTTATGCCCCTTTGTTAAAACGGCCAGTTGCGGAGATATTCCAACTTCATCTTTCAGGTCCATTGCCGGTGCAGGTTTTCCTTTAAAACCTTTCGGGTTGATCAGTTCGCCCATGATTCTACCGTAGTAACTGTTCTTTGCCTGAGATGAAAATGATGCATAAGTGCTTTTGTTTTCAGGTGTAAAATAACTAAAGAGATCAAGCGCCAGCAGCGGACCCCAGAAGGTATTCTTATTGTCGCTGATCATTTTATCCATTTTTTGGTTGACAAGCCTGAAAAATTCTTTGTCGTCAGCCTCCAATTTCTTCCATGCTGCCGACTCCATAATTGAATTTACCAGTACCGTATCCTTTTTAGCGAAAGCGTCGTTTTTCATGGTGATCACTTCTTTATTCGCTTCCTGATTAGCCAAGTAAAGCACATTCAGCTCCGCTTTGGGCATTTCCTTTTGTAGGTACAGCAGATGGGCCGGACTGCCTTTTACCAATACCGCGGAAAATTCATAATATTTATTTTCTGTGCCGCCGGTAAGTCTGGCTACCCCCGTAACATTAATTTTTGCAGCCTGCACCATGATAGAGGTGCTGCCGGGAATCCCTTGTGTCTGCAGGTAAAACAAGCGCGGTTCTGTACCAATGGTACCTTTCAGTACAAACTGGCCTTTATTTACCGTTGCCTGCGCCACAGGCTTTTCATCTGCGTGCGTAGCCCCTGGCACAAGGTTGATCCGTGTACCATCAGGCAGTCCTTTAATTGTGCCGGTGATGGTAAATGGCGCAGGTGCTGCTTTTAATGTTCCTGAAAATACATTGAACAGAAGGAGGAGCAGTATACTTATCAATTTCAGTTTCATGGTGTATGTTTTAAATTTTATTTATCTACATTCTGTTTGATTGTGCCATTTCCCTGATTTTTGGAAGCACCGAGCGGGAAAGGCATAGTCCACAGATGTGATGTTGGCAACAGTGTTGACGTTTGTCCATTTTCTGTTTTAGCCAGAGTGGTCGCATAATTAGGATCTTTATTTAAGCGGCGTGTATCCGCGAAAGGCACGATACTCATTATCAGCTCATTCCCTTTGGTGCGCTGGATCAGCTTTACTGCGGCAATGGTATTTTCTGCGCTGAGTGGAACATAGGTTGCTGCGAAGATACGTTTTGCACGTACTGTGTTCAGGGTGGTCATTGCACCCGGAACATCATTCAGGCGTGCCTGGCATTCTGCTTTGATCAGGTATACTTCGGTGGTGGTAAGTCCGCCGGTATTAAAATAGCCGGTGGTGATACTTGTATAGTAAGTATCTGCACCGAGTGTACGTAATTTCCAGCGTGATGCAAATCTGGCGTCCCCTGTTTCAAAACGTTTGGCGCGATCGACCCTTACAGCAGATTCACGACCCGGATTGCTGGTTTCCCCATGACGGAAGTAGTAGGTTTCTACAAAATTAAAGCCAGTAGGAGAAGTCGCATTGAGATACTGATTGGGCAATTCTATCTGTGCTTTGTTAGTTGCATAAAAAGCAGTCCAGTCAAACAGTTTATCGTTGTATTTCAAAGCTTCATTTGCAGCAGCAAGCGCATCAGTGTATCTGCTCATCTGCAGAAGGATCCTTGCTTTCAAAGCATAGGCTGCACCAAGGTTCGGATGCAGAACAGTCGCACTTGCAGCATGCAATACAGGTATCGACTCATCAATATCTTTCAGCATGAAATCATAGATTTCCTTTATGGTGACCTGTGTATAAGCAGCACCAATATTGGCACTCAAAATCAGCGGTACCGATAGTTTTGTGGCGGCGTTACTTTCTTCATAGGTGTCTGCATAGTAGTTGGCCAGGATATTATAATTAAAGGCTCTCAGTACCTTTGCCTGTCCGATTAATTCTGCCTGCTGTGCCGGCGTGGCTTCCGTAGTTTCACTGGCATGCTCAATAATCAGATTGCTGGTGGAAATAGCACCATAACAGTTGTAATAGGTGGATTCATCCGCATTATTAAGGGTAACCCTGTTTGCACTTTCATTCCAGTTATAATTGGCAGACCAGAGCGGGAAATAACTGAGGTTGCTTGCATTTTCAAATCTGTCGTTCATGAGTAACACCGCCTGGGTAACTGAGGTGCGCTGGTTGCCATATTCATCACGGATCAATGCCTCATAATCTGCCAGTGTAGTGGGTATCTGTCCATTCCCTACCGGAAGGATATCGATGAATTTTTTACAACTGCTGAAACCTAATATGCTGGCCAGTACTGCTATTTTTATGGTGGTTGATAATATCGTTTTCATGTTTCTAAAAATTAAGGTAAATACCCCATACATAGTTAGGCGCAAGATATCCGTCGAGCAGGTATTTTGCTGTTTTGGTTTTCGCGATAGTAAACGCATTTTCTACATTAAACTGGAAACGTATGTTTTGCATTCCAGCTTTTTGAGCTAATTGCTGCGGAACTTTGTAAGCCAGTGAGATGTTTCTCAATCTGATGTTGCTTGCGTCGAGAACGTTGATATCTGCATTGGTATAGATGTCTGCAGTCTGACTGTTGTAAGCAGGATCTTCTGCAAAAAGGACCCTTGGGATGTTGGTCGTGTTCTCATCACCCGGATTTCTCCATCTGTTTACGATATCTTTGTTAGTCGGTGCAATTTGGGTAGCATACCCCCCCAGCGTGCTATTGTAGGCACTACCTAAGGTTGGCAGGAAGGTGTTTCTCATTTTGTGGCCACCTTCAAAAGTCAGCAAAAATGCAAAGGTGAAGTTCTTGTAATTAAGCGTATTGTTAACTGAACCGCTGTATTTAGGGACCGTGGTGCCGCTATAAATGATAGACTCCAATGTACCTGGCGAAGCAGAGACTTTATTGCCGTTTTCATCATAAACCTGAGGAAGTCCTGTAGCGCTCAGTCCAGCCCATTTGTAGCTGTAGATTGAATTATAAGGATTTCCGATTCTTGGATATGATTGGGGGTAATCCAGCTGCAGGTAATATACAGGTGCTTCCACATTAACATAGGTTACCTTGTTTCTGTTGAAGGCATATTGCGCACCAAGCGTCCAGGTGAGGTCATTGCTCCGGATCACATCACCCGTTAAATTAAGCTCAATACCTTTGTTCACCATTTCACCATTGTTGATCGAGTAGGTGGAATAGCCAAAGCCCTCTGTCGGTACGCCTGTGGTACTTGCCAGCAGGTCTTTCCCATGTTTCTGATAGTAGTCGACCGAGCCCGACAATCTGTTTTTCAGGATTGCGAAATCTACCCCGATATTGTCGGTAGTTGTTTTTTCCCATGACAATAGCGGGTTAGGTCTTGAGGCGATAATGCCCGCTAAGCCACCCACGTTATTATTTTGATTGTAATACGCCGTCATGAATGGTGCAAACTGTGAGAAAACGTTACCACCTATGCCATGCGATACACGTAATTTCAGTTGATTTACCCAGTCCACATTAAAGAAAGATTCCTTATTGATGTTCCATCCGCCGCCCAGCGACCAGATAGGTGTATTCTGATACTTTGAGCTTGTACCCCATAGGTTGGATCTGTCCCAGCGGATACTTCCCGTAAACAGATATTTATCATCGTAAGCGTACCCTGCATTCGCATAAAGCGATACAAAACGGTTGTAATTATCTCTGAGATAGGTTACGTCGTTATTGCTCAGGTTGCCACCGCCTAAAATATTTCCCGGATAACTTGCCAGTAGAGGTTGGTTGAGCAGGCTGAAGGTTAAGGTCTGCGGATTATAATTGTATAAGTTCTGCGCACGGTACTCGAGTCGCCTGTTTCTGATTTCTGTTCCCGCGATTGCCGTTAAGCTATGCTTCTCTCCAAAGGTTTTGTCGATATTTAGTTGCTGACGGAAGTTATAGGCGGTAGTGAACTGCTCTGTGGTACGGTTAATATTTCCGTAAGGCATGTTGAACACAGCTTTTCCGCCCTGTGTAGGATTGCTGGAAGCAAAACTGTTAACCAGTGCACGTACTGCATATGAATCTTTGCTGTCTAGCTGTGTAGATCTGTCTGTTGCATATTCATACTGGAGGCTTGATTTATAAGATAACCAGTCGGTAATTTTCACGCCCAGTTTAATAAATGACCTGCTGTTAAAGTTTTTTGTTTTGCCCAGGTTTCTACCCTGTTCGTCCAACGGAGTGATATCCATGTTGTATAAACCATTGTTATTGATCAATGACATGGTATTTGCCGATAAGCGGGATGCAGCTGGGGATGTGAAGTTACTGCCATCAGCATTAACCAAACGATCATAAGGCTGAAAAGTATAACCCGGAGAAAACGTACTGTAACTCTGTTCATCATTTTCTTTGTAGGCCAGATAGGTACTCAGTTCCAGGCTTAACCATTTGGTGATTTGTGTGGTATTGTTCATATTGAGGCCCAATGATTCTTCACCATTGTATTTATCCTGATCTTTGTTGTTGCGGTAGGTAACAGAAGTATACAGTGCATTTTTTTCTGTTGCATTGCCTACGCTCAGGTTGTATTGCTGGTAAAAAGGACTTCTTTTGCTGTATTTCTCTACATCATCATAATATTGATACCCACCTGATGCAAGTCTGTTCAGTGTTGAATTGAGATCGCCCTGCGAGAGCGTGCCCGCTGAATTTCTTAGAATCGCGTTGATACCCTGACTCGGGTAGGCGATATTCTGTAATAAATTTGCAGCATAAGCTGCAGCTCCCGTACCACGCAGGTTAGGGTTTTTTGCTGCCCATTCCTGCTCCAGTTCAACGATATCTGCCGAATTGGTCAGGTTATCTGTGTACTGGCGATAAGGTGACAGCGTAAAAGTACTCGAAGCAGAGATTTGCGGTTTCCCCTTTTTTGCTTTTTTGGTTATAATTACAATTACGCCGTTGGCGGCACGTGCACCATAAATAGAGGCGGCAGCAGCATCTTTAAGCACCGTAATACTTTCAATGTCTTCGAGGTTTAAGCCCGGAATACCATCTTCAATTCTACCAACGGTACTGTAATTTGAGTTTTCTACGGGGAAGCCATCAATCACATATAAGGGCTGGGTAATTCCGTTCATGGATGTTGTTCCCCTGATCAGCCCTTTGTTGTATCCAGGAACACGACCTTCCAGGAGTGAGCCCATGCTGCTTAAACGCTGTTGTTCCAGTTGTTTTGCTGATACCGTAGAAAAAGATCCTGTTACCCGTTCTTTTGATAATGTTTGATAGCCGGTTGACACGGTAACTTCGTTGAGCTGACCCGTTTGAACGGTAAGGTTAATGTTCAGGGATGTTTCTGATGCCAGTATTTCTCTTGTTTCATAGCCTAAAAAAGAAATCACTAAAACGGCATCTTCATCAACACCTGTTAATGTGAATTCGCCCTCCCCGTTAGTAATCACCTGTTTTTTTAGTCCCTTAACTTTCACTGTTGCTCCCGATAAAGGCAGGTTATTTTCATCCAGAACTTTGCCTGTAACGTCAATTGATTGGAATCGTTTGATAATATTTTCCAGAAAGGCAGTTTCCTTCTTTTTTACCAGAACAGACTTGTTACTTATACTAAATTCCAGGGACTGATCTTTGAAAATCTGATTGAGTACGTCTTTCAGTTCAGCATTTTTAACCTGAATATTTACTTTTTTGGCATTCTTGAGGATAGAATTGGTGATGACAAAATCATAGCCACTCTGGTCGCTAATCTGATCAAAAATAGTAAACAGTTCAGCATTTTTGGCTGATAAAGTAATTTTCTGTGCGTAGGTTCCAGCACTTACTTGCATGAAAAATGCGAGCAGGAGCAAAGTAGTAAGCTTCATAACTCTCCATAGGTTATACTGCGCGCTGCAAAAGCGCACCAGTGTAGTGCAAATTTGGTACATTTGTTAAGTTCGGTTGTAGCTTTAAGCCTTGTATTTTCGAGATCGCGGCTTTAAGCGGTTTGTTGACAATTTTGTTGATTTACCAGCCTTATTTTACCAGTTCGATTGGCGTCGGGCTGGTAATTATTCTTTAGCTATTCCTCATGGTTCCGAAAAAAGCTTTAATTTTTCTGGTAAAATTAGTAGGTAGATTTCTATTGCATCACGGTCACCCTCCTTCCATCAACTTTAAATTTAACAGCATTGGAATAGCTCAGCATATTTAATACTTCGCTTATATTTTTGTTCCTTGAAATATTACCGCTGAATTTCTCATTGGATACTTTCCCCTCATAGATTACGTCTATATTATACCAGCGGGTGATTTTTTCCATAATGTCTTCAATAGGCTCATCCCTAAAGCGGAAATAACCGTTTTTCCAGGCCATCACGTTCTTAATATTTGCTGGAGAAATGGTAATGTTTTTACCAGCGTCTACTACCGATTGCTCTCCAGGTCTGATAATTTCTGCCTGACGCGCATTGTTGAACACACGCAGACTTCCTTCTAGCAGGGCAGTAGTCGTGTTGTTTTTATCCTGATAGCTGTTGATGTTGAAATGTGTGCCCAATACCTGAACTTCCTGCTGGTTGGTTTTTACTATAAAAGGATGCGCTTTATCTTTGGCAATTTCAAAGTAGGCTTCTCCTGTTACTTCTACCTGACGTACTTCTTGTGAGGCAAATGAGGCAGGAAATTTGACAGATGAGGAGGCATTCAGCCATACTTCACTTTTGTCGGGCAGGCGGAGACGATAGGTTTCACCTTTGGCGGTTGACAGCATATGAATACGTGTGCCGGCATCCGATTCCTGATTGCTTACACTATAAACTACTTGTCCGTCGGCCGTTTTACTGATTACTATTCCTGCTTCAGTGGCAAGCTGACCTTTATTTGCAGTAGATAAGACTATTTTTTTGCCATTATCCAATGTAAGTGTCGCCATGTTTTTGCCAGGAGCGATATCATTTTTGAAGATGTTAACCAGATTTTGTGAGTTCTGCTGTTTTTTAACATAAACAAGACTGACACCTGTAATGATCAGAATGGCCGCAGCGGCAGCTGAAATCCTGATCCACAGTTTACGCATCTTACCTTTGCTGCGGTGATGAGATGTAACGCCCACATTAATCTGCTCCTTTAATGTATCCCATTTTTTATTAGTATCAAAAGACGAGTATACGTTTAAGGCCTCAGAAGACTCATCCCTTAGCGTGCGGAGCTCTGCTAATAATAACTGTTCTTCCGGGCTTAGGTCTTGTGACGACTGCTCATCCGCCTCCAGTTTTTCTAAAATCCTGTTCCAATCCGGAGTAAAAGGCGTTAATTCTTTATCCATATCAACACACTGTCGTAGATATGTTATAAATGGGTGACAGCAAAAAAAATAAATCTGCAGATTTCTTTTTAAATAACCTTAAATACGGGCGATTGTGAGTAAAAAACCGATGAAAGTAATAATAGTTTTGTTTCTCAGTGCAGCATACGCTCTGCTAAGCTGTGTTTTTACAGTATTAATGGAAATACTTTGCTTTTTTGCGATATCAGCATAGCTCATTTTCTCTACTGCATGCATAATGAAAATGTTTTTCCGGTTTTCTGGTAATTTATGAATCAATTCCACAATCCTGACATATCGCTGATCCTTCACTTCCTCCTGATCTGTTTCATCATTTGGCATTTGTGTTTCTTCCAGAATAGAAAACATTGAATTTCTCTTCTTTGCCACTGCATTTTTACGCAGGAAGTCGATACACTTGTATTTTACTGCCCGGCGGGCGTAGGCTTCAAAACCGGTGGTGAGTTGAATAATATGACGTCGTTGCCAGAAGTCTATAAAAAAATCCTGTACCAAATCCTCTGCTATAAACTTATCCTGAACGTATTGCATAGCCACCATGCACAGAAATTGATGGTTCGTGCGAAACAGTGTCTCGAATACGTCAATGTTGAGTGTTTTGGTGTCTTTCCCCTCCATTAATTGAAATATGAATAGAATTGGTGGTGATACCTGCATAGGTAAGGGAAATTATTCAGTAAAGCAAAAAGCATTAAATGAATCGTGATATGCTGCTAAAACTACCTTTTAGGAACTGAGTGGCGTAAACAACCTCCATTTACGGTAAGCATAACTTTCAACTCCAGATATGGGAAAAGTCTCAAATAGAATTATTGCAGTAGAAAGAGATCAACTTTTATTTTATTTTTGTTTATGAAAACATCTGGTTCTGCATCTTCTATCGATCAAGCAAATATTACTGCCTTATCAGACACAATGCGGAATGGTGCAGATTCTTTTCATATACTGGACCTCTGCCTAACTGGTAATCCGATTTTTTCATTTGAATATAGCAGGAAGAAATTTTACACAGCTACATTATTACAAGGTGACTACCGGCTTGAATTTGAAGATAGGAACATTGATATTACGGGCAACTCCTTACTGTTCACCACCACCAAAATTCCTTTTGGGGTTCACGAGGCCGGTTCAGGGTACTCCGGGATTAGTTGCGTCTTTAAAGAGGAGTTTATAACCAAAGCTAACAGTGGTTATCGTTTACTTGAATTTCCAATCTATAAACCAGGCAGACAGAATATCTATTCCCTTACAGAGGAGCAGACAAAACTCTTCATTGAGGTTTACAATAAAATTTTTGATGAATTAAAGGCCGATAGCGCTTTTAAAGATAATCTTCTACGCACTTATCTGCTTGAAATTATTTTTAATGCACAAAAGCTCGCTCCTATTAGCTCCTTTGTAAAAACCAATAACACCACCGAGGTTATCGCCTGTTCCTTTATAAGGTTGTTAGAATCGCAGTTTCCCATAGAATCCCCTCAGGATACGATCAAATTTAAAACCGCGAAAGATTTCGCAGACAACCTGTCGCTGCATCCCAATTATTTGAACCGCCAGGTGAAATTGTCTAAAGGAAGGACCGTAAGTGAGATCATTGCAGCAAGGCTTATTCAAGAGGCTAAGATCTTATTAAAGTTAACCAACTGGAACATTGCGGAGATTTCTTCTGCACTCGCTTTCGAAGAGCCGTCACATTTCAATTTATTCTTTAAAAAGCACGCCAGCAGTTCTCCTACAGATTACCGAAAATTACAAAAGGAGTAGTTGATCCTCGAACTCGGTGCAAGAAAGTTTGATTTTAGTAAGGATCGGTGTTATGTGCGCTAACATTGGCCATGACATCCACGGTACCTTTGCATTGGAATTTAACAATTTGCAAAATGACAAAGATAGCATTAGTAACCGGAGCCAATAAAGGCATTGGTTTTGAAACAGCGAAACAACTAGCAGCCCACAATATTAAGGTTTTATTGGGGGCAAGAAATGAAATAGAAGGTAAAAAAGCGGAAGCAGTCTTACGGGATTTATCATTAGATGTCACTTTTGTACAACTGGACATCAGTAATTCGACTGATATTGATAACGTTAGACAATACATTGAAAGCGAATATGGTGTGTTGGACATTCTAATCAACAATGCAGCCGTATTTTTAGACGGCGCGTGGTTCGGAAATAACACTGAAACCGTACCTATACAAACCCTGCGGGATACTTTTGACATTAATTATTTCGGTACCGTAGAGCTGACCCAGGCATTATTGCCCGCGATCAAAAAAAGCGAGGCGGGGCGTATTGTAAACATCAGCAGCGTGTCTGGTTCCTTTGGTGCGCATTTGGATAAAGAACATTGGTTATACGCTTTAAAACCGTACGCTTATAGTGCGTCAAAAACAGCCTTGAACCAGTTCACGGTTTTTCTGGCTAATGCCCTCGACGCGTCCAAAATTAAAGTAAATGCAATTAGTCCAGGTTGGGTGCAAACATCAATCGGTTCAGACCAGGCCCCCTTAACTCCGGAAGAAGGTGCTAAGTCAGGTGTTGCCATGGCTTTAATTGATGAGAATGGTCCAACAGGAACTTTTTCCCAGTCAGGCGAATTTTTACCATGGTAAATACTGACCTTCAATATTGCAGCTGCCGCCTGTAATGTAAAAAGCGTAGCGGCATCCACCAACTACGCTTTAACTATTAACTATTACTCATTAAAAATTCTTTTCTACATTCTTATACTTTCAATAGATAACATCAAGCTAAGAGGGATGCAAATCAGTTGAATTGTAATTACGGATGCAGAGTAAAAATGATTTCGTTTTTCTGGTTAAAAAACTGCGAACTATATTCTTTACTTTTTTCAATATCGAGGGCTTGTAAATTTGCCTGATCATCCAATACCCCTGATAAGGGCTCATCATTATTGACTGCAGATTGGATATATTCTAACCAGAATTGATTAGACCTCAACGCCAGTTCATTTGACCTGCTTTCTTCAGCCACAAATTTTTGCAGTTCTTCAGTTGTTACGCCGCTTTTGGACAGCTGAGCTATTTCTTCCCTCGCAGCGGAAATTAATTTCTCCATCCTTGCCGGATCACATTCATAGGAAATAGTGAATGCATAAAAATTAACCGGGTTTTTTGCTTTGGTAAGATATACCTGTGGCGAATAAACGCCTCCTTCAACTTCTCTTAAACGGGTGTTGAGACGAAACTGTAAAGCCGCTTTCAATAGATCGAGATATAAATTGGTTTTAGTGTTATAATTATAGGTGCCGCTAAGTACAAACTGAACAGTGGCTTTGTCTGATTTACCTGCCCGCAGATCTTTTCTGATCTTACCTTCAGGCACACGAATATATAAGTCTTTGGCACGCTCAGGTTTTCCGTTACGCGGTAAAGCGCCCAGATAATTTTTTGTCCATACTTTTAAAGAATCAACATTAAAATTACCCGTAAAGACAAAGGTAAAGTCGCTAGGGTTTGAGAACCTTTCACTGAAAATCGTTCGAACTTTCGCAGGGTCAATCTGGTCAAAATTATCGATAGCCGCAGGTTTACGACGGGGATGATAACCAGAGAGCACATAACCAATAGTATCTGAGAAATCACGTTCCGGATTTGGCGTGCGGTTTCTGAACGCAGATTTAGACTGCGAAATGATCCTGTTGAATCTTGCAGTATCTAACTTTGGTGCTGTCATGTAGAGGTACAGCATTTCAAATGCTATAGGAAGATCATTGGATGCAGATGCGCCTGAAAAACCTTCTAACCTGTCTGCAATATAGGGCTGTACCTGTATGGCCTTTTTATTTAAAATCTGGTCCAGCTGACCGGCAGTAAACTCTCCTAAACCACTGCTGCTAACAAAGGCTGCAGAATTTTTTGCCGAGTAAAAATCGGCATCATCATATAACGAAGTGCCCCCATTACTAAAGCCCGAGAAAAGTACTTCATTGTTTTTATAATCAGTCGGTTTAGCATAGATGTTCATGCCATTGTCAAGCTGCCAGTGATACATTCCCAATTCGCTAATATGGTCCTCTTTCACAATTTTGCCAGGCACAGGAGCATTCCTGAGCAGGTTCCCGGTTATTTTTTCTGCTTGCGAAGGCTTAATATCCGTGATTTCAACTGCATGCATCCATTTATTTAATAATTGCTGATCTGGCAACTTATCTTTTCCTTTATCAGGGCCAAGAACAAGAATTGTTTTGTCTGCACTATTCAGGTAGTGCTGAAGGTATTGATCAATCTCTTTTGCGGTAATTTGGTCAACATAAAAATGATAAAGCTTATCCCTTTCTTCAACACTATGATAGGCATCGCCTTTAAGGAAGTGCTGTAAGTAATTTTCGGCATAACCTGCAGATTTCGCTTTATTTTTCTCGGATAGTGCAAGTTCCATAGAACGGTTGAACCTGTCTTTTACAGACTGAATTTCATCTGCTGTAAAACCGAAACGCTTTACACGCTCCATTTCTGTCCAGAACGCATCGAAACTACCTTTAATTTTTTCCGGGTTCAATACAACATTAAATGTCAGCGCATCAATATCAGCAATCAACGGACTAATCTGGGCACTTGCCCCCAAATAAGCGGGCTTACTGTTATTGTAAACATCGCTCAACCTGTTCGCATAGAGCATATTGGCCAACCGCTCAACTAACTGCCTTCTAAAATCATCCCTGGTTTTTACAGCATAACTGACCTGCTTAAAATAAAACTGAATGTAATACTGACTGAATTCAGGATCGCTCGCCCTCAAATAATCTGCAGACTTTTTTAAAACTATAGTATACTTCTTGCGTGGAACTACCTGAACCGGAGGCCGCAGGTCTGAAAAAAGCTTAATCACTTGTTTTTCTACGGCGTTTACATCAATATCACCCACAATAATCAGTGCCTGAAGATCTGGCCTGTACCATCTTTTATAAAAGTTTTTGGCAATTGATACATTTGATTTAAGCACAACATTATCCTTACCGATTGGCATCCTTTCCGCGTAGCGGGAGTGATTATAAAGAAGCGGCCTGTACTGTTCTGCTAATCTGCTGCCCGCATCTTTACGCATTCTTCTTTCTTCTTGTATCACTCCCCGTTCTTTATCGAATTCTGTTTTATCTATGGTTGCATCTGCTGCCCAATCGCGCATAATCTGCATGCCATTATTCCATAGGTCAGCATGATCTGTAGGCAGCGGCAACTGGTAAACTGTTTCGTCAAACCCTGTGTACGCATTTAAGTCGGCCCCGAATTTTACACCGGAACGTTCCAGGTAGCTGATGAGCTCATTTTTGGGAAAATGCTTGGTGCCATTGAAATTCATGTGCTCAATAAAATGGGCAATTCCACGTTCTTGTTCGGTCTCTAATATAGAGCCTACCTTGTTAGCGAGGTAGATGGTAGCCCGGCCCGCCGGCTCAACATTACGTTTGATGTAATACCGGAACCCATTTTTCAACAAACCTGTTTTTACTGATGGATCATTAACTAAAGGCAGGTTTTGGCCCAAAGTTATTCCCGGAATTAAAAATGTCAGGATAGAAATCATTATCCCGTTAACTATATTTTTCATATGTATATTATCTCCTTTTTCTTGCAATCAGCATCCATGAAATTGAAAGTGCAATCAACCCTGGCAAAATGCCCAACAGTGTCCATCGGATCCAGGTAAGTTGTGTGCTGCTTAGCAATACTTTGTTATCGTTAGGCTCCTTACGGGTAGTATCAATTGGGAACTCTCCATAACTAAACCAACCAAATAACTCGGTAACAAAAGTAAAGTTGATGGCACGGGGACTTTGTCTGGTCATTTCGGCATTGCTCATGAAATCAGCATCACCTGCCACAAAAATGCGCTGTTCCTTATTCCCCACTTTACGGCGCATGGCCAAAGCCACAGGGTAAGATTTCTTGTCTTCATTCTTTCTTTGATCTGTCAATTCAGCCGTTTTACTGAAAGCAAGGCCCGGGATTTGCCAGGTATCTGCGGCTTGTGTAACCAGAACAGGGAAACTTTCAAACACATTTCCGGGAAGGACCTGCAATGCGGCGACTGTTGGCGTGGTTACAAAGGCACTGTCCCGTTTTAGAAAAGCACTGTTGCTCACCAGCTGCTTCCATTGCCTGATAGCCAGTCCGCTCAACACAAATGATGGTTCGAAATTCTGGCTTTTCTGGACCAGCATGCCCTCTCCAAGTTTAACACCAAGCAGGGCTAGTATCGTGTTTGAAATTGTCCCGCTCCCAGGTTCTGCAGCGATCATCAGGTTTCCGCCAGCCGCTATATACGATTCTAAATTCGCCAATTCTACGGCACTGTAGGCTGTTAGGCCATCTGCAATGACAAGTATATCAACATTTTTAATCAGGTTCTGATCGTTTAGTGTCACCGCTTTGACGTCAAAACCCTGGTTCAACAGTGAATAACGAAAGGTGATTTCATTGGTAGAAATCTGATAATCTTTGTCACCGGAACGGATAATGTTACGTTCATTGTGGCCAGTCACAAATCCTATTCTTGGTGAATTAACCACCAGTCTTTTTAAGGCCGCAGATATTTCTTTCTCTCCGGGCTGCCTAAAAAGATCATCATACATACGAAGTGTTGTCTGCTTACCTTTATAAGATAATATACGGACCAGCCTGTTACGTTCAGGTTTCAAATCAATTATTTTCCTGATTTGTTCAGGACGCAGAAACAGATCAAAATCCAGCTCATTGGCTTTAGCCATTTTACGGGCTATCTGTTCATCGTTTAGTCCAGGATTTTCTGCATATAACCGCTTATTTTCTGAGTGGTCCCAATAATACACATACTCAATACGCATATAGGGCATAAAGCGAAAATACATATCAAAGTTTTTCTTGTCGTTATTCTGGTATACAGGTAAGCCTGAATAGTAATTCTCATCCAGCAGGTTTACGTAGGTAGTGATCACAACAGGCTCATCCATTTTAGCAATCACTGCCCTGCTGCTCTCAGTCAAGGTACGTCTGTGGTTCGCAGTCATATCCACATAGCCGACAAATTGAGGCCTGGAACTAATATATCCCAGGAGAAGCATCACAGTAATAAAACCAGTGTACCTCATAATTCTGGTTGACAGGGAGATGGTCCTCCGCTCAAATTGTAGTTTAAGCAGTGTAAGTCCCAAAAACAGCGCAATTACAATCAGGAAATAAAAGATGTCATTGGTTGCTAAAAGACCATTAATTGATTCTTCTGCCCTCCCGTTTATGGAAAGGAAATAGGTAATGTCCCTCACGAAGTTGATGTTCTGCCACAAACCACCGATAAAGTTTAGGATAGCCAGCACAACTAATGTACTAATGGCCGCTACTACCTGATAACTGGTTAAGCTGGACATGAAGAGACCAATGGCTGAATAAGCGCAGATAAGCAGGTACAAACCAATAACGCCAGATAGCACAAAAACAAAATCTACATTTTCTATAGTGAAAATTGATATGACCCCGAGGCCAAGTAATACGCTAACTAATAGCAAACAAAAACTCACCATAGCCAGGTATTTACCTGCAACGATATCAATCATCCGTATAGGCGAGGAATACAGTAATTTAATTGATCCACTATGCGTTTCCCTGCTGATCAGGCCCATAGTTAATAAAGGAATATACAGATAAAGATATTCCTGCATTTTAGGGTAAAGGGCCATAAAGCCTGAAAAAATCCTGTTAGTGAGGTCTTCTGCTGTTTGGCCCATTTGCTGGGTCTGTTCCATACGCTCCATTAAAGAAGTATATTGCCACCCGGACTGGATGATAAAAACCAGCAGTACTATCCAGGCTACGGGCGAGTAGCATAAAAGGCTTAGCTCTATTCGGGCAATCCTTAATATATTTTTCATACAAATATTATTGAGTTGTAATTATTGCGGTGCTTGCACAAGATGATGTGAATTGGTATATGGTCTTATGCATGTTTGCAGTTAGGAAGGTTTCTTGTTTGACAATTGGGCAAATATCTGGTCAAGGGAGCTCTTCTCCAGTGTGATCTCTGACATGCGCCAGCCTGCAACGGTACTGATCCCGATCAGCCGTTCACTGATTTTATGGCCTTCGGCAAAATGAATCCTGAATTTCGTACTGCTGAGCACCTCCACCTTTTTCACCCCCTCTATATTTTCCAATTCCGTTACGGCCGGAGGGTTATGCAGGGTCATGATCAGGCTATCCGGTTCAATATAATTGTTGAAAGCATCCATCGAATCTGAAAATACCATAGTGCCATTTTCTATCATTTTGACCTGGCTGCAGGTAGCCTGGATTTCGGAAAGGATATGAGATGAGAAAATAACAGACTTCTCTTCCCCCACTTCTTTGATCAGCTTGCGCACTTCGAAAATCTGATTAGGGTCCAGGCCATTAGTAGGCTCGTCCAAAACCACCAGTTTCGGTTCATGAATAATCGCCTGGGCGATACCCACCCGTTGTTTATATCCCCCAGACAGATTAGCTATCAATCTGTTACGGAAATGTGAAACACCACATTTTGCCATTGCTTTATCCACCGCAGCAGCAACATGTTTCCGGTCTATCAGTCTCAGGAAAGCACATTGGGTGAGATATTCACTCACTGTCAATTCCATATACAGCGGTGCATTCTGCGGTAAAAAGCCAATCAGCTTTTTTGCAGCTATAGGATTTTCCTGCATGGTGTAGCCGCCAATTTCTACATTACCTTCTGTCTGGTTAAGTACACCGCACATGATATTCATGGTGGTAGATTTTCCGGCACCGTTAGATCCCAGCAAACCAAGTACACCAAGTTCCCTGATCTCGAAATTAATATTCCTGATTGCCCAGGCAGTTCCGTAACGATGTGAAAGGTTGCTGATTTTTACAATATTGTTGTCCATTTTTTTAAATTATGGGTGGGTGTCCGTTGCCTTGAAACGCTGCGGACACCCACCCTTTTTTGATTATCTGTATCCTTGATTTTGAATAAGGTTCGGATTGGTATCAATGGCCGTTTGTGGTATAGGGAACAGTTGTGCGTACGACTGCCAGGTGGACGGCTTTGCTGCACCAAGAACAGCATCAATCCTGCCTGTTCTTTTCAGGCTCAGCCAACGGTCACCACGTTCACAAAACAATTCTATCCTGCGCTCGCGAAGTACTGCATCTTCTACATTCACATTAGCTGATAACTCAGTAAGTCCCGCCCTGTCGCGAATTGTTTTAAGGTCAGCCAGTGCCAATACCCGATTGCCTGTTGCAGCATAAGCCTCCGCGCGGATCAGGTAAATCTCTGCCAGACGGAGCACTGTTGGTACTTCAACACGTTGAGAGGTGGTGGCCGATTCCCTGTCGTAGTTTTTATATTTATAAGGTTCAGAGGCGGTTACCCCATTCATGGTCACCGGCCTTACCCATGCAGCGCGCCGCAGGTCATTCGGTTCAAATGCTGCCAATAAGCCATCACTCAGCGTAAAGGATAGTGAAAATGAAAAAGGATTGCTTACAAATGCCTGCCCTTCATTGGTATAGCCGCTAGTTGCGTTGAGTGAAGAGCCCAATTGTAATATTGCTTCCCTGGAATTTGCGAGAAAAACATCATTTAACCGGCTCCCTGGCAGTAATTGATATAAACCTGTATTGCTGATTACTTCGCTGGCATTCCTGATAGCTTCCTGCGTATTACCTATAGTCAGATACGCGCGGGAAAGCAGTGCAGAGGCTGTACTTCTGTTAGCCTGCATCCTGTTGCTTACTCCTGAATTTGAAACGTAATCTTCACCTAAATCGGCCTTTGCCTCATTCAGGTCCTGAATTATCTGGGTATATACAGTGCTGGCCGCTACACGTGGTGTAAGCGCCGTTTGATCTACGTTTGTGGTTAGCACCAACGGAACATCGCCAAAAAGACCGACAAGCTGGAGATAACAATAGGCCCGCATTGTTTTTGCTTCTGCCACAATTTGTTTCGATACTGCGGCAGTTACAGACGGGTTATTGCTGAGGCCGATGATAATACTATTGAACTGATAAATACTGGTATACGAATCATTCCAGATATCAGAGGTATACGAACTTGTCATGGGCTCATAAGTATTATTCTGCAAAGCAGCATATCGTGCTGTCCCGGAAAGCGCACGCAATTCATCCGCTGCCAGCGCATTGGCCAGCGTAAGGTTAATACTATAGGTTTGTGATTGTGATAGCGTACTGTAAGCACCGGAAAGTGCGGCTTTTGCGGTTTCAACAGAACCAAAAACCACTCCGGACGGGCGTTCGTTTTTTGGTGGATCGATATCCAGCAGCTTTTTACACCCAGAAACGGTAAATAATGCAGAGATGAAACAAACTGACCTTAAAAGTTTATATAAGTTATTCATGATCATTAAAATTAGAAGGTGAATTGTAAGGCTGCAACAATAGTGCGTAGCGGCGGAAGGTTTACGCCTTGCGATTCAGGATCGAAGCCCAGGTAGTTGGTAATGGTAAATAAGTTCTGTGCCTGTAACTGAATCCTTAATTTTCGCATTTTAGCCCTTTTGAGCCAGTTACCTGTGAAATCATAAGCAAGGTTTACATTTTTGAGGCGGATAAATGAAGCATCTGTTAGCAGTGCGTCTGATCCGGTGTAGTCACTATAGGCATCATAGGCGTCATCAAAGGTACTGGTAACCTGTGGTTGTCCTGGTAATCCTGCATTTACATATTCCAATATCGGCTGTGCTGCCCCATTGTACATATAGCCAGGAGGATAAAATGATTGCGAAAGAATTGTCCTGCCTTTTTGCTTTACAAACTGGAAAAGGAAATCAAGGGTAACGTTTTTGTAGGAGAGAGTATTGGAAAGGCCACCATAAAATTTAGGTTGAGTGCCGCCGGCATAGTAGCGGTCGCCACGGCCGGTATCTGCAAAACCATAATTTATGCTGCCATTCCCATTCAAATCTGCTACCGCAGGCAAACCCGTTAGCGGGTCAAATCCAGTGTACTGGAAAACATAATTACTACTTAGCGGCCTGCCCACTACATATTGCGTATAGTAGGAGGTCTTTTCTATATCAGGAAAGGATAGCAGCTTGTTTTTATTGACAGAAAAATTGAAATCACTGCTCCACCTGAAATTTGTGCTTTTCACATTTTGCGAAGATAGCGTGAATTCCCATCCTTTGTTTTCTACTTTTGCTGGCAGGTTTGCCTGGTAGCTGCTGAAGCCAGCCTGGATGCTTAAAGGATAGGCCACCAGTTGATTACCTGATACATTTCTATAATAGCTGGCGGATAGTGAGAACTTATCTTTGAATAAACCCAGGTCTAAGCCTATATCCATCTTTTTAGTCTGCTCCCAACGGTAAGATTCATTGGCAATTCTTGTTGGAACCAATCCGGCCACCCCATTATAGTTGTAAGGAACAGAGGCATAGGAATCAAGGTACTGATAATCACCAATCTGATCACTACCAATAATACCGTAACTGGCCCTTAACTTTCCAAAGCTGAGAAAACTGATTCCCTTCGCAAACTTTTCCTCAGTAAATGCCCATGCAGCACCAGCGGAACCAAAATTGCCATAACGCGAATCCAATCCAAATCTTGAAGAACCATCTCTTCTAAAATTGAGGTTAAGGATGTATTTATTTTCCCAGTTATAGTTGACACGTCCAAATACAGAAAGGTACTTATACTGACTGGAACCGCTGCTGGTACTCACGTTTTCCGCAGAAGCCAAATCTTCCAGAAAAGCATCTGACGGAAAACCTGAAGCTAGTGTATAATAGGGTTGTTTGGAATTCTGCGACTGCCAGGTTCCACCCAATAGCGTTGTTAAACTTCCCCGGGATATTTTTCTGGTATAGTTAAGCTGAGGCTCTATGATGTAATTGGTGGTGTTGTTATTTGCAAAAATACTTCTTGATTCATTCCAGCTTACGCCCGGATCCATTGATGACATAGGGTATAAACGGGATTGGTCCATATCCGAGCGACTAAAACCAAAGGAGGTTTTAAATGTCAGTCCCTGGAGAATATTGTAGCTAAGCATCATATTGCTCACCAGGGTGCTGGAATTATTATCCTGTACCTGGTTCAATTGTCCTAAAGGGTTTGTTGGCACACCGAATGGTACACCACTCCAGTATAAACTACCATCTGCATTATATAGCGGGTAGTTGGGCGGGAGGTTATAAGCAGCAGAAGTCTGGTCAAGAACAGATACGTTATTTTTCTCTGCACTGTAAATAGCAGAAAAAGCTAGTTCAAATTTCTGGTCAAGACTTTTGTGGCCAACATTCAGATTAAACGAACTCCTCTGGTATCCCTGATCTTTAGTAAAAACATTTCCCTGCCGAAGGTGGGTACCACTAAACCTGAAATTAGTCCGTTCATCGCCACCGCTTAAAGCTACATTAGCGTCAGTCATTTTTGCAGTACGGCCAATCAGTGTTTTCTGAAAGTCTGTCTGCGCATTCTGGTCCCATTGTGTCAGATCATAAGCATCATCGGCAACAGGGTCTATACCTGTATTTTCGTAGGCTTTCCGTCTGATAGCAAGATATTGCTGTGTGCTCAGCAGGTTCACAAAGTGGGCAACTTCGGAGAACCCCTGTTTTACCATTCCCTCTACAGTTGTTTTTCCGGCCTTACCTTTTTTTGTGGTAATTAGCACTACGCCATTGGCACCCCTTGAACCGTAGATTGCTGTCGCATCTGCATCTTTCAAAACCGAAATACTTTCAATATCTGAGGGATTCAAACTGTTCAGCGGGCTGGTAGAACCATTTGCGGCATCCAATGCGTTTCCTGCCTGCGCATTTATGGCCTCCGCCAGAAAAGGGACACCGTCAACAATAAATAGCGGGTTATTTCTTCCGGCTAACGAGTTTGTACCGCGGATAGTAAATCTCATTGGGCTACCCGGCAGACCATTGCCCTGCGTAATATATACTCCTGCAACCCTTCCCTGCAAAGCAGCAGCGGGATTCGATGCAGGTGTTTTCTCGAGATCAACTGCGTTGATTCCATTTGAAGACCCTGTACTGGTACGCCTGGATGAAGTGCCGTAACCAATTACACTAACCTCGTCCAATCTGCCGGGATCTGGTTCCAGATTAAGATTCAATTCCTGGTTTCTGGCAGCCTTACGTTCTGTATTCTTATAACCTACATAAGTAAAGAGCAGCAGGGTTGCATCGCGCGGGATTCCAATTTGAAAGCGGCCTTTATTATCTGTTAAGGCTATATTAGACGCATTGTTAAGCCGGATAGATACGCCAGGAAGTGGCTGCCCGGTTTCGTCCAGGACAAGTCCTGTCTGCACAAATCCATTCTGATTGACAGGCCGTGTTTCTGCTGCAGAATTTTCACGTGCGGGTTTTGATTCAAGGCTTTTGAGAATGATGTATTTATTGTCAATCATTTCATAAGACACATTGTATTCATCAAGTACCACCGTCAGGATTTCTGGTAAAGTTTGATTTTTAAAACTGCGCGTAATCCTGTTACGTTTGCTGATCAGCGTTTCATTGTATACAAATTTTATTTTAGACTGGTTTTCCAGTTGTTTAACTGCTTGTTCGAAAGAAGAATTGCTGAAGCTAACCGTATATCTTTTTTCGGAAAGGGATTGTGCAGAAGTGGAATTATTGCAGATGAACAGTAAAGCCAGCAAACAAAGCACAGGCAGACGTCTGACTTGGCAAAAAGCTGAATTATTGGTGTAATCGTTATGGTTAGTAAGGACATGAAAGTTCCATGTCAAATATTTTTTATACATTTGATAGGTTTAATTTTGAGAAATAAAAATTATAAAACCGAGAATCGGGGGTGTTGTCGCACCTCCGTTTTCAATAATGGTAGAGAGTAATTATCTATTCATTAAAAACAGCCCCCTCCCGTTAGTTTAATTTTATTGTGGTCTATTTTGTAGGTTGCATTGATGGAACTGCAAAGAATCTGCAGCGATTTTTCTAAAGAAATATTTGTGAGATCTGCAGTGACTATGCAAGAATTATATTCACCGGTATACCCCTCAAATTGTACATTGAACTTTTGTTCGAAACGGCTCATGATCAGTTCAACTGGCACTTTTACAAATGCCATATCGTATTCAGTACCTTTGATCAGTTCCTTTACCTGCTTGTCTTTATCCGCGGGTAACATGGCTTCTACTTTACCTGCTTCAGCATGAAATGATTGGTTGGCAGAAACGAAATATATAGTTGCAGGTTTAAATGATTCCTTTTTAGCAACCTCTACCTTCCCGGTTAATACAGAAATGGCGTAATCTTCATTTTTGCTACCTGTTTTTAAATTGAAACTGGTACCTAATACTGTGGTGATATAATTACCAGATTTTATTCTGAATGGCCAGCGTCTATTATGTGCAATCTCAAAAAATGCTTCTCCATTTAGAACTACAGTTCGGGAATCTTGCCCAAATTTTTCAGGATAAGAAAAGTGGCTGTTTTTCTTCAGCCAGACAATGCTGCTATCTGGCAGAATAACTTTTCTAATGCCATCCTGACTAGTTAGCGCATGTACAGCTATTGCGCCATCTTCTTGCTGCCTTTGGTATTGTACAAAGAATAGTGTGGTACCTAAAATCAGCAAAACAGCCGCAGCAATTTGAGACCAAATAGGTATCAATGGGACAATTGTCTTTTTGCCATCACCTATTTCCCGGCCGATCTGTTTTAATAATCTCGCCTTTGTCTGCTCTTCGCTCTCTTCTTGCATGTATATTACTTCAGGAAGTGGTGCGTCATACCAAGCATCGAGTTCAGCCTGTTCGACTTCTGTCAAATGCCCTTGTCGCCACTTTAGAGTTAAAAATTTAATATGTTCAGGGACATCCACAATTGAAGTTATTTAGTTTATAACACTATAGCCGGTATTTTTAGAAAGAATACGTACGCGGATTAAAAATAAATATGTCATTTATTATTTTTTATTTCAATAATCCGCAAATAATTAGAAAAATATAAGGTTTGGTGCCTTTAAAGTGTGTCTTCAAAATTTTAATAGCTTTTCCTATTTGAGTTTCTACAGTTCTCGGCGACAAACTGAGCTTATCAGCGATTTGATTGGCGGTTAAGCCATCCTTACGACTCAAATTGAAGATGATTTTACATTTTTCAGGTAACGTATCAATAGTGAGGTCGATTTTTTGCTGCAGTTCCTTAATTTCTATTGAATGAAAGTCATCATCACTAATCCAATATTCCGTTAAATCTGAAGAATCCAGTGAGATTTCATTTTTACGGTATTGTTGTTTTGCGATATAATCTAGAATTTCATAACGCAGTGCAGCAAATATGTAGGTTCTGAAAGAAAAAAGAAGTTGAATTTTTTGACGACGCCTCCATAGTTTTATAAATAGTTCCTGAACTATCTCTTCCGCGTCTTCCCTGCTCTTAAGACGATCAAAAGCCTTTGCAAGTAGAATTTTCCAGTATCTGTCATAAAGCTCAGTAATTGATGATATATCCCCATCTCTTAACATGGAAATTAATTCTTCATCAGATCTGATTTTCAATTTACTCATTAGATTAATACATCGGAAAATGTCCTAATATAGAAATTATTTATGAGGCAGTAAGCTATTTGGACATTCAGGGATGCAAAGGTGCATCAAGTACTATTGGGCAACCTCCCAGGTGAACACAGGGTTCATGAAGAAGCAAATAAAATATTTTAAATGCTATGTGAACATTCTAAACGAACTTTCGTTGAAAGATTATAAGATTTAACAAGGTTTGACTATGACCGTGACAAGTTGTTGTTCATTGTCCATTTTAGAGTTCTTTTTCGACAAGTTGCCTGGAAACTTTTTCAGATAAAATAATTTCCGTTCCTTTACATTCAGTTTTAGCTAATTAGTTTTATCGTCTAATGTTATGAAGGAAAAAATACTCCAGAAAGCGCTTGAACAATTTCTGCAATTCGGGACTCGGGAGATTTCCAACGTGAAGCTAGTAGAAATGCTAGGCGTATCGACGAAGACTCTCTATAAGTATTTTAAAAACAAGGAAGAGTTGCTGGAACAAGCACTCTATCTGTACCATGATCAACAGTACGGGTATCTGGATAGCTTGTCACATGATAAAAACGGTGCATGTTGCTTCTTTGATATATGGCACTATGCCTTAGAAACCGAGTATCACGTCAATCATAAATTTTTTGAGGATTTGCATCATTATTATCCTGAACTGGCAAGAAAAGTAGAGACTGCAATCGATGCAAAATTTAGAGAGAAATTTTTGCAAATCATTCAAAATGGAATTAATGATGGCTCGTTTCAAAAGGATATCATCCCGATGGTTGTTTTAGATACCATTTTTTTAATCCACGCCAGTATAGTAAGAACAGAGAAGTTCAAGGAATACCACTTGTCTTCGTTCGAGATTTTTTCAAACACCATCGTCATATATATTAAGGGATTATGCTCGGAAGAAGGTTTGAGCCTTCTTCAAGAACATATCCACTCCATTTGCTCAGTACGTAAAATTGAATAAAAGCGTATATCATCTTACCTATAGGAATTAGAAAACACTAACATGCAAATCAAAAAACTTCGCCTAAATTTCAGTTTGTCAGCTAAATTCACTGCTGGTCTATTTATTCTACTTGCTTTTAGATATTCGGCAGTACAGGCTCAAAATAATTTAGTGAGCCAAAGAGATGAGTTGTTGAAAAAGTATAAGACAACGGACACCCTATTTAAGCATCCTTATGTTGATATTGATGAGTGGCGGGACACGCCGGTAAAGCACCGGTATATTCATGGAGGCTTTAAAGGTAGCAGTTCAAAGTTTTCGTTCTATTTTCCAAAAAAAGACAAGTACCAGGGCCACTTTTTTCAATACATTACTCCTTTTCCAGATAGCGAAAATGGATCGCAGGGAAGAACGGGCGAGGAAGATAAAATAGGATTTTCTCTAATTCATGGAGCTTATTTTGTTGAAACCAATGAGGGTGGCAATTTTAGCTTCAGCGATCCGTCTAAATCAGACCCAACATTGGCCGCCTATCGGGTAAATGCGGCTTCAGCCGAATTCTCACGGGTGATCGCTAAGGAGATTTATGGTGGAAAACGTCCCTATGGATATGCCTTTGGCGGAAGCGGTGGCGCGTATCGCACCGTTGGGGGCTTTGAAAGCACAAGCGGTGTCTGGGACGGCATTGTTCCTTATGTGTTGGGGTCTGACCAGGCTATCCCTAATGTATTTACCGCACGCATGTTTGCTATGAGTGTTTTAAAAGATAAGTTTGCACAAATCGTTGATGCGCTGGAACCGGGCGGAAGCGGTGACATATACGCTGGATTAAATCAGCAAGAAAGATCAGTGCTCGAGGAAGCTACTAAAATGGGGTTTCCCATAAAAAGCTGGTTTGGTTATCAAACAATGGGCACGCAGGGCTTTTCGGTTTTATACCAATCTATTGTTGGTATCGATCCTAAATACTTTGAACATGACTTTTGGAACCTGCCAGGCTACCTTGGACACGACTCACCAGAGTTGTTTCCAAAGGGGCGAATTCAGCAGGGCAGTGTTATCAAGGCGCTCATCAACAGTGACCAGGCCGCCACTTTGGGGCTTAGAAAACCGGTATCTGCAGAAGATCGTGGAACAGCTGGAGCTGCTTCAAAGAATATTGGCGGTGTGGGAGATAGGATGCCGGTTGCATTTCATTTGCAGGAAAAACTTAAGAATGTTTATTTCCTTGGCGGTGATCTGATCATCAAAAGTGGAGCGGCCGCCGGAAAAGTCTTGATGATAGATAAAATTGCAGATGACAAAGTGGTATTAGGGCCCGTTGACTCTACAATAGTTGCCAAAATGAAAATAGGGGATTCTGTACAGGTTGATAACTCTAACTTCCTGGCCATACAAACCTATCACCGGCACCAGGTACCGGGAAAGGAATACTATGTATGGGATCAGTTTCGCAATCCCGATGGCACACCGAAATATCCTCAACGTCCACTGCTACTTGGGCCGATTTTCACAAAGGGGGCGGCCGGGATCATTCCTACGGGCAAATTTAAAGGTAAAATGATTCTGCTAGAGTCTCTTTGGGATCGCGAAGCCTTTCCGTGGCAGGCAGATTGGTACCGCAGCAAAGTCAAAGCAAACCTGAGAGATAGTCTTGACAGCAACTTTAGAGTATGGTTCACCGATCGTGCTTTACATGGAGATGTGGCTATCGAAGACGACCCGACCCAAACAGTGAGTTACCTGGGTGTTTTGCAACAGGCGCTTCTTGACCTAAGTGCTTGGGTAGAAAAAGGGAAAGCTCCGGCAGGAAGTACGAATTATAAGGTAGTAGACGGTCAGGTCATTGTTCCTGCGACAGCAAATGAACGAAAAGGCATACAGCCCGTAGTAGTAGTGAAAGCAAATGGAAGCAAACATGCTGAAGTTAAAATTGGGGAAACAGTGACATTTACAGCAGTTGTTGATGTGCCGGAACGTACGGGCAAGTTAGTAAATGCCGTTTGGAACTTTGATGGCCTATCAACAGAGTTCAAGAAAAAGATAGGTGATTTACATGGATGGGACTTTGAAACCTCAGGTGTTTTCCCTGTCGCTACTAAATGGACCGCCGTTAATAAATCGGGTTCACGCGTTAAACTGACGACAACCTACAAATTTTCTAAAGCAGGCACTTATTTCCCTACACTAAGAGTTGCCTCCCAACGGCGGGGAGATGCCCAAACGCCGTTCACACGTATTCAAAATTTGGATAGGGTCCGTATAGTGGTAAAGTAAAGATGGTTATCAGAAATTTACTTCTCTATCAAACATCGAAGCCGTCACCTCACCACCTCTCTTGCGGGATACAGCCTTATCGCCTGTTCGTCATTACTAATTCGGAAGTAAGACAAAGATTAGCAGTGGGATCGTCCAATTCACAAATTCAGTATATCTCATAGCGGTAGATATTGACGCTAAATATAGTTATCTCAAAAAACGCTATTCGGATATATTTAAACCTATTTATCTATTAATACTACAGCAGTCTTTTGCATATGGTAGGCTGGAAACAGATAACGAACTTTCCTTTTCGGGTGGTGATGGCTATACTTCAGTTTGCCGAGGTCACAATACTGACAATAATGTGCTCAAAATTGACATAATGCTTTAACAGCATATTAATTAAAAACAATATTGACAAAATTCGCATTTCCCTAACAAATAGCCGATAACTAATTATTAAGTAGGGTAATTATGAAAAGTATAGATTTTGTATGCCGAAGTTGACTTCTCAAAAGGTTTTTGATTTGGAATACTTTTTCCAGATCACGCCGGATCTAATATGTATCGCGGGCTTCGATGGCTATTTCAAAAAAATAAACCCTGCCATTTCTAAAACTCTTGGATACACCGAAGAGGAATTATACTCATCTCCCATCACCACTTTTATTCATGCTGATGATAGGGAATTGACCAATCAAAAGCATGCAGATTTAAGTAAAGGTCTATCCCTGCTGAATTTTGAAAATAGATATGTGGCACAGGGTGGTTCTATTGTTTGGCTTTCATGGACATCGGTACCTATCGTACGTGATCACCTATTTTTTGGTATTGCTAAGAACATTACCTACAGAAAGCAGGTTGAAGAGTATGATCGAATTTCTTCTATTCTTGGGATGATTAATGAAGACCACCAGAAGCGCTTTAAGAAAGTGCCAAGGACAACCATTGTACCTAATTTAACGGAACCAGTAATCGTTAAAGGTGAAAACAATGAGCAAGGCTCTTCTTATTCTGATCAATTTTGGTTAGATAATTTTGAAACAGTTGTTAGAAATCGCGCAGGCAAGCGGGAATTAAATTTAAGTCTTATAAGTAATGAATTAGCAATCAGTGAACGTCAACTTTTCCGGCATGTGGATCGTATTTTGGGTATCACGCCCAATAGATTAGTGCGTGTTATAGACTGCAACTAGCATGGGAAGCAATTGCATCAGGTAAGTACCGGACGATAAAAGAGATTTCGAACATTGCAGGCTATAGTTCCAGAAGCCATTTTAGCAAACTATTTAAAGAAGTTTACGGCATTCATGTCGCCGACTTGATTTAATAGCAACGCATGATTTTAAACGACATATAACTGTAATAAATTAAAAACACAAAATGGCTAAACGAATACTTGTGATTGACGATGATGAAGATATTTTATCTATTTTGGACATAATTTTAGGTGAAGAAGGCTATGACACTGTCCTGCAAAAAACAGGAAGTTCAATTGAAAATATTAAAATACTGCACCCAGACCTGATCTTACTCGATGTCAGAATTTCGGGATTCGAAAAAACAGGAGCGCAGATATGCGCAGAAATCAAAAAACAAATTGAAATGGAAAATATACCGGTGCTATTGGTTTCCGCCGAGCATAATGTGCCTGAACTAGCACAAAGCTGCGGAGCGAACGGATATGTAAACAAGCCATTTGATATAGATAATCTTTTAGCAAAAGTGAAAGAATTTATAACTTAGCACTTCAATCTGCAGTTATGAATGAACAACCTGACAAACGCCGCTCCTGGAAAAAAATAAATCTTGGTTCCGAAAAGCTAAAATTATTTTTCATCAAACACCTTGACCGCATTTATGCCGCCAAACTCCACCTTGTGTCTAGACTCCCTGGCATCGCTGAAGAAGTTGAATTTTCAGATCTTAGGAATGCGATTCTGGAAACGGTTGCAGATGTCGAAAAGCAGATCGCCAGAATGGAGCTAATTTACTCTTTACTAGATGCTGAAGTATCTAAAGGTAGCATTCATGGGTTAAGCGGCCTTATTCAAGACGCTTTTGAAGCGATTAACGAACAAAGGGGTGAACCCGAATTGCGTGATCTTTCGATCATTTTTTACATGCAAAATATTGAAAGTATAGAAATGGCCTCATTTCAAATTTTACAAATGGCCGCAGTTAGGTTGAAAAACAAGCATATCAGCCAGTTGCTAAAAGAAAACTATGAGGAAGCAAAAGCTGACCGCACCCTTTTACTACTTATTTCATCCAAATATATCACCAATTAAGAGCATGTTCATGTTCAATATTTGCTACCTATTGCTTGTTCAGGAAGCTGGCACATTTAAACGGGCCGTAAAGCAGGCGACTACAAAATTGCCGGACGGAGCGTTTAAGATATTATTTTAGACTTTTAGTTATGAGAATGGCATCATAAAATTGACCGCGCCGCTTTTAACGTCGTATAGCCCTCCTATGATTTTAAGTTTACCTTCGCTTTCGAGTGTGCGAATGATTTCACTCTGCCTTCTGATTTGCTCAATGGAATGATTCACATTGATGCTGGTTACTTTATTTACAAACTCTCCATTTTTACCAGAGCGATTTTCAAGCACGGTGCTTTCCTGATCAATAGCTGGTTTAATCTTATGGAGCAAGCTGGTTAAATGCCCCAGCTCTACCTGATCGCAGGCTCCGGTAATTGCGCCACATTTAGTGTGGCCCAAAACAAGGATTACTTTGGTGCCAACCACTTTAGTAGCATACTCCATACTACCCAGGATATCGTCATTTACAACATTACCGGCAACACGAATACTGAATATGTCTCCCAGTCCCTGATCAAATATCAGTTCTGCTGAAGTACGGGAATCCATACAACTTAATATGGTTGCAAACGGATATTGACCGTCGGCGGTAGCATTTACCTGCTGCAATAAGTTGCGGTTAGCTACCAGATTATTTACAAATCTTTCATTACCTTCTTTAAGCAGCGTAAGTGCTAAATCTGGTGTTAATCTATCCCTGAACTCTTTTGAATGTGTATACATAATATTATAAGTTTTAGGTTAAATAAAAATCTGTTGGCTGATGCGGTTGAGGCACATCGGTTTCGCTTATTAACTGTTTAATATTGATCTCTATAGTCCGTGCAATTGCTGTCACAGGCGTATCGGTTGGTTTTTTACTGAAAGGATCCTGTAAATAGGTTGCAGTACTTTCAAGCAAGAAGAAAAAGGAGGTGATTATTAACAACAATGGTATTTCAAAATAACCTGCCACATTTCTTAAAGCAATGGAAAGGGTGATTACAAATACATAAATAATCATATGCAAAAAGAGACGGTAAGTGACAGGGAAAACGGTTGTCTTAATCCTTTCCGCCATCCCCATCCAGTTGGTGAGGTTTACCATTGTATTATTGAGTTGAATATGGCCGAAAGCATCCAGTTGACCGATAACACGTAATTGGGAAATATCTGTATTGTTCAACTTAAGGATACCTAAAGGCTTATTATTATGTTTTTCAAGTACCTGAAGATCCGCAGCGTTTAAGTAGGGATCCAAATAACTCACAGGATCTTCCCCCCTTAACGAATGCCCTAAGCTATAACACCAGGCGATTTGGCGGTTGGCGATCCTTTTGATCATTTCCTTATTGTCGTTGGCAAATGATTGCAGCTGAAGGATAAGGTTTCTGGAGTCATTCACAATACCTCCCCATATTTTGCGGGCTTCCCACCAGCGGTCATACGACTGGGAAAGCTTGAAGGAGAGTATAACTGAAATAGCTGTACCAAGGAATGTAGGAATGGTTAGCGGTATCTCTGGAATAAGATGAGCAAATTCCGATGTTAAACGATAAACCACTAAGGTGGTAATGGAAACATAGATCAGCTCCTTCCAGATTTTTTTCATTATATAACTGAGCGGTGGTCTTTTGTTTAGTAACATAGCTGATTTTGAGATTTAGTTAACAAGATTAGTTGTTCAAAAAATCCGATAACAATCTAAATACCAATATATTAAACTTGAAAAAATGACAGTTTCATTGAAATTTTGTCATTTTAAAGATGGGTTGATATGAATTTTTTTCAGTCTTATGTAAACTACTGGTAATACAGTATTTTTAACCAAAAGTCGCCCTTGCCTGACCAATGGCAGCAACCATATCTATTCCGCCAGCTAAAGCGCCTGTAAACAAATCACCGGTGTCCCTCAAACGGTCAGCAGCATTACGGATTGTAAAATCACGCATCGTTAAACCAGGCTTTACCTCATCCCAGTGCAAGGGCATTGAAACAGTTGCCCCTGGTTTCGGTCGCAGGGAATACACACCAGCAATCGTTGCACCCGGCCTGTTCTGCAAAAAATCCAGATACATCTTTCCTTTACGGTTAGCTATCATTCGCTCTAAAGTTGTATAAGACGGAAGCTCCCGGTGTACCAGTTTAACCACTACCTGTGCGAAGAGCTGGCTTTGATCATATGTATACTGTGCGCCCAGAGGCACATAGATGTGAATACCGGTAGACCCTGAGGTTTTCACATAGGACGGTACGCCCATCCCATCCAAAATGGTTTTTGTCATCTGTGCCGCCTCAATCACCTGGTTAAAAGTATTTTTATCAGGGTCCAGATCAATCACACAGTAATCTGGATTGTCTGGCGACTGCACCCGGCTAAACCAGGGGTTCATCTCTATGCAACCCAAAGTTGCCATCCAAAGTAAAGTTGCACGATCATTCCCCAACAAATATTCTTTCTCCTCTCCTTTCTCATTGGTATGGGGCATTGTCCGGGCCCATGAAGGTGCCGACTCAGCCACATTTTTTTGATAAAAGCTTTGCCCATGTATCCCGCCCGGAAAGCGGTTTAGCGACATAGGCCGGTCCAATAAGTACGGTACCATGTAAGGTGCAATCTTATCATAATAGTTGAACATATCCCGCTTTGAGATTCCATCCTCCGGCCAATACAGTTTATTGAGATTGTTAAATTTGATAATGTGCCCATCTATGTTCTTTTCTGATACTTCATTCTTTCCTTCCAGCAATGGTTGATCAGGCATTTTTCGTAGCAGCCCTTTTACCCTCACTAAACCTTTTTCATCTGGTGTAGTCGAAGTATGTGGTACAATCAAAGGTTCACCCTCATCAAACTCATCTATAATTTCATCAGTACCGGCGGCAATTTCAAGCACCACATCTGCCGGATCTTTATCTTCACGCAGTCCCTTGAAAGAAGCCTGGCGCAACTTGCCATCCCGGCTGATCTCCGCAAACTCTACTTCGCAAACACTTCCTGACGGAGCTTGGCCTTAACTTTTAACCACTCTCTGGACCGGGCATCACCAGTGTACAGACTATCAGCCCGTTTGGCAATAATCCCCTCCAGTTTCATCCGTTTGGCCGATTCGTAAAAGGCCACCCCGTCGGCATCAAAAATGTGACTTATCCGAACTGTACCATCTTCAATAGGCAACACAGCTTCCAGTATTTTCCGGCGTTCACGTAAAGTAAAACCAGTCAGCAGCTTGCCTTTAAACCATAAAATGTCAAATACATAGAAAACCAGGTTTAACTCCTTCTTTTCACGCCAGTTTTGCAAAGCGCCAAAATCAGGTGCACCTATTTCATTTATAACAACTATCTCTCCATCCAGCACCATATCCAGTCCCCAACCCGTCAGTACCTCATTAATAGGAGAAAACTGTCCATAAACTATGTCGTTCCTTGACACTAATTCGGCAGTACCATTTTCTAAAAATGCCAGTGAGCGGTACCCGTCCCATTTTATTTCATAAACCCAGCCAGGGTCGTGAAAGGGCTTTTCTACCTGCGTTGCCTTCATTGCCTTTATGTTTCTGGGCATTGCGGTTTTTGGTGCTGCATCAAGCAAGGCCTGCACCTCGCCATCGGATGCAGAGGATTTCTCAGGATTTTCTCCTGTTTCTGCAAGTTCAATCCACACCGGCGCATGGTCACTGGATTTTTCCCATCCACGAACCTGCTTATCCACACCGCCTGCTTTCAACTTTGCAGAAAGACCAGTATCCAGCAGAAAATGATCAAGCCGCAAACCAGCATCGCGTTCGTAAGCCTTGCGCAGATAATCCCAAAAGGTATAAATTCGTTCCCCCGGGTAAAGCTCCCGGATGGCATCTGTCCAGCCCTGCCCCAATAATGACGCGTAAGCCTCCCTGCTCTCCAATCTGAATAACGCATTGTCTTTATACTTCTCCGGCTTATACGTGTCCATCTCCGTTGGCATCACATTATAATCACCGATTAACATCACGGGTAGCCCCGTATCCAATAAAGTCTGTGCATGTTTTGCCAGTCTGCCAAACCAGCGCAGTTTATATTCGAACTTTGGTCCGGGATAAGGATTGCCATTTGGCAAATACAAACAACCGACCACCATCCCAAAAGTAAAACCTTCAATATAACGGCTATGCGTAAAAGATTGATCTTCACCAGGCAAGTCATTACGTAACTGCCTGATTTCCCCCTTCGATAAAATCGCTACGCCATTCCAGCTCTTCTCTCCCTTCCAGATCGCGTAATAGCCAGCATCCTTAATTACCTTTTCAGGGAAGCGCGAAGATTCGCATTTTAATTCCTGCAAACACACCACGTCAGGTTGTGCCTCTTTCAGCCAGCGCAAAAGTACGGGCAAACGACCATTGATTCCGTTGATGTTGTAAGTAGCAATTTTCATACGTTACGGCTGACAAAAAAGCCCCTTGCGGGGCTTATGTTATTTAACTTTCTTTTCAATTTCTTTTCGCTGGTTAGAGCCTCCTTTTTTAGCGTCTTTAATTTCAGAAGGTTTAACACCAGTCTTTTTAGCTTCATACTTGATTTCATGTGGCTGATCCGATACGGATTTGTTTTCCACTTTAGTTCCTCTAGGCATATTTTTCTGATTTAGGTGAATGTAGGACTTAACAACTGGAAAACGTTTTGGTTTAAAAAAGCAATGAGACAAAACCCATTTCAGTCTCAGCTGTTACAATGGGTACAACCTGCAGCAATAAACAGATGATAAGCATAGACGTTAAACACGCTTTTAAAGCGGAAAATCTCCGGGTATGGTAAGCAGGAGTAAAGTAAAACCCAGTATGCCCGAGCACGTCGATCCTATGCTGTGTAGCCTTGTCAAAGATCCTGTTGAAAGTGACGAATATCTTTATGAGCTAAAATGGGATGGCTACCGGATTATTTCCAGAATAGAGGACAATCAGTTGAGGATGAATTCCAGAAGCGGCCTTGACTATACGACGAGATACCCATTGATTGCAGAGGCGCTGCAAAGCCTGGGACATGACTTAATGGTAGATGGCGAAGTGGTAGTGCTCAATGAAGAAGGTAGACCTGACTTTGATACTTTGCAACTCTACAATGGGAAACGCACACCTATCTGGTATTGTGTATTTGACTTGCTTTATCTGGACGGTAACGACCTCACTCAGCTGCCATTGTATCAACGCAAAGAACTGCTGCAATCACTCATTAAAGAACATGAGATTTTCCTGTTTAGCGAAAGTTTTGAAGATGGCAAAGAATTATACGGAAAAGCGCTCAATGACAATCTAGAAGGCATAGTTGCTAAAAAGAAAGACAGCATTTACGTTCCGGGTGCCAGGGGACTTGACTGGCTAAAAGTACCTACAAGAAAACGCCAGGAATTTGTGATCGGTGGCTGGGCGGAATCTGATAAATCCCGCTCCTTTAAGTCGCTACTCTTCGGTGCCTATGAAAAGGGAAAGTTTCAGTGGATCGGCAGATCAGGTGGGGGGTACAAACAAGCAGAAATGCCTGGTATATTAAAGCAGCTAAAAGAAATAGAAATCGAGAAATCACCCTTTGAAAATAAGATCCTCGACACTAAAGGTGCTAAAACACATTTCGTGAAACCAATACTGGTAGCCAACTTTGAGTT